>Ga0153918_1000070_pt1 | contig 88530 bp, 68 predicted proteins | sample TSFL002MetaG_FD_104687 | JGI IMG/M metagenome (GOLD analysis project Ga0153918, IMG submission 104687) | Attine ant fungus gardens microbial communities from Florida, USA - TSFL002 MetaG | ecosystem: Host-associated > Fungi > Mycelium > Unclassified | place: USA: Florida, Paynes Creek Historic... | reverse complement strand
TTATCATTAAATAATAATTTTTTATTAAAAATGAATCAGAATAGCTCTGCTAAAAAAATAAAATATCTTATCTGTTTTTTTAAACTCCCTTACATAGTAAATAACTACCTATTCTATAATTTAAATAAAATGGTAAAAATGTTATATATATTGGGACAATTCGCCTGGGTAAAAATAGTAAAAAATACTCATCAGAGACTAAACGTAGAGCGTTTTTCTAATCCTAGCTTTAAAAATATCAAAAATTTAAAAAAATTTCTTAATTCAAATAATGAATTATTTTATCAATGGTTAGTAGGATTTACAGATGCCGAAGGAACATTTTATATAGCTTATCAACATGGAAAATGGTCATTAGTTTTTAAGTTATCTCAACCTGAATATAATATAAGATTGTTATATTTTATAAAAAGTCGATTAGGAGTAGGTAATATTAAAAAAGAAAATAAAACTAATATCTTTACCTATAAAATAAGAGATAGACAAAAATTAGCACATATTATAAATATTTTTGATAGATATCCTTTATTAACTAAAAAATATTTTGACTATTTAAAATTTAAGGAGGCTTATACAATTTTAGAAAATACTAATTTATCTAAAGTTAAACAAGATGAATTAATTTATGCTTTAATTACAAAAGTTCCAAGTGAAGGTTATATTTCTCCAGCTTGAAAAATAGTTAACTACAAAGTATCTTGTACTAATGAAGCCAAAACGGTCATATTTAAACCATGGTTAGTAGGATATATTGAAGCAAAAGGAAGTTTCTATCTCATTAATAAATCTAATGATAGCTTAGTTCATGGTTTTGAAATAACTACAAATTTATGTTTTATTATTAAAGCTGCTATAGGAAGAATATTAGGAATAAAAACTAAAGCAGGGTGTCCAAAATCAACAACTCACGCGGGTGCTAGTATCATTAAAACTACAAATTCTAGAGCTATTGAAAACATAATAAAATATTTTCATAATACTTTGAAAGGAATAAAAAGTTTATCCTTTAAATTATGGATAAGAGCTCATTCTATATTAAATTCAAATATGGATAATGAAAAAAAATTTAAAAAATTAAATAAAATTAACAAATTGCTAATTAAAACAAACTCTAAATTAAAAAGTACAAATCTGACTTTAAGTCATAAATTTAATAGATCTGTTCATACAAATTCAAATAATTCTAATATTAATCCTTATTATATTACTGGATTTTAAGACGCAGAAGCAACATTTGTTATTTCAATGACTGAAAGCCTAGTTAAAGACAGGTTGGGGTGTAGCTCCTATTTTTTAAAATAGATTAACATAAAAAATACCTCTTCTAATTCTAATTAAATCCTTTTTTAAAGATGTAGGTCTGATCTATTTAGATGAAACTGGAAATACTGCTAGTTATACTGTAAATTCTGTTAAAGATTTAAATAATATTATTATACCTCATTTTGAAAAATATCTTTTAATTTCAAAACTTTTTAAATCTGCAGTAGACTTGATAAATAACAAGGCTTATGAAGGTTTAAATAAAATAGTAGCAATTAAAGCTTCTATTAATTTTGGTTTAACTACTACATTACAAAAATTTTTTTTTAGTGTTATACCAGTCGGTCTTGTGTCTTGTGTCTTGTTGTTAATAAGACCAGTTGTTAATAATCAGGAAATACAAGATATTAATTGGATCATTGGATTTAGTGAAGGGGAATCTTGTTTTTTTCGTATATATCTTTAAATCTAAAACACATAAAGTAGGTTACCAAGTTAAGTTAAAATTTCAAATCAGTCAACATTCAAGAGATATTCAATTGATAAAAAATATAATAAAATACTTAGGTTCTGGAATTTTAATAGAAGTAAAAAGCAGTGTTGATTTAGTAAATTATAAATTCTTAGATTTAGAATCTATTATTGTACCATTGTTTAACAATTATCCTTTAAGAGGAAATAAAATTTTAGATTTTTTAGATTTCTGTAAAGTAGTTTCAGCTGTTAAAAATAAAGATCCTTTAGAAGGATTGAAATATATTAAGCAAATAAAATCCAAAATGAATACTCAAAGACATAAAAATATTGACTAAACCTTTTACTTTTTTAGTCAATTAATAAAATTTATGGTTACTTGATATTTATTATTTTTAATAATATTTTTCCCTTATTTGAATATAAAGTTTGAGCAAGATCTTATTTTAAATGTAAAGGTAATTTTCCTAAACTTAATGAAATGAAAAATAAAATTAAATTACAAAACTAGGAATAACTTTTTTAAAATTAAATTAAAATCCTAATAACTTTTTATTTTGTTTTGAGTCATTTTTGTTTAATGTAGCGGAAAAAATTTGTGTTATTTTTTAAAACCCCTAATTATCTCAGTTTTGCTGAATGCTTTAGCCAAGGCACCTAATATAAATTAGAAAAATGAAGAAATAGTCCGATCTTTAGTTAATACTAAAGCGAGTAATGATAGTGAAATTTGAATAAAATTCATGAGATTACCAACAATTATTGTTATCCGCCTTTAGCCGGTATCCAGTCACATTCAGGAGGTTCAGTTGATTTAGCGTGCGGTGCACCAACCTGTATTACGACTATTTTTGTGATTTTGCCTGTCATTGTAGTCTACCTAAGCCATGCGGGGAGCTTATACTTAATAGAGTCGCTATCCGTTGACGTTCTAAAACGCGAACTAGAGACTACTGCTCCGGCGGATAAGCTAAGTTTAGCCGGTACGGTAATAGCAGAGTCAAGTGATTTAAACAGGACCGTAGGAAGAGAGAATATTAAGGTACAACAAAACACACAAACACACCTGTTTGTAAAGCAGAATACAGGGAGAGGGCATAAGGTTGACAACTTTAACCGTTTAGGTTCAAATGTTCAGTCAAATAAAGTGATGTCTAAATACTCATTTAACACACCACTACTATTTAACACAACCTTCGATGCTACTAATAATAGCATGATACTACGAAACAGTACTTCTTTACAACGTATTTTTAGACATTTTCACAGTGTCAACGTTACGTCGAAAAAAAAAGAGGAATGTCAAGACTCAAAAAAGTAACTCGAAGAAATTTAGAACCTATTAGTTATTTAATAGAGGCTAAACGAGAGTTGGCGTTAAAGTTAACACCCTTGATATTAAATGCGATAAATAAAAAAACTTGGCCTATGGACATACCTCACCTAAAAATGGGAATAAATGGCTATGTAAGACTTTATATATACATTACTGCGGTAGAAACATCAAGAAAGTTTATTAATTCTTTTGAAACTGAGGTAAAAATATTACAAGATATTTATCCGGTACTTAACGCAATGCAAATAGATAGCACAAATATCGGTAAAGTCAATCATACAATTCGAGCTTATAACTATGAACCTTTAGATGAAAAGAGACCGAAACCACTCCCTTTAGTAAACAGAGATGCTGTAGAGGTTAATGACAACTGGACAGATATTCTGGCTTTAGCAGGTGAAGAAATTGACAATATAATTATTAAAGTTTGGGCAGTTGAAAGAACTTCCCATTCTCAAGGAAAATCTTCCGCCGGAATTGATAATAGAGCTTTCAGAAACATACCTACTAAGGGAAGCAACAAAGCTTCCGCCCTAAAGTCTCTTGAAACACTAACATCTAAACTTAAACAAGATATAGCAATTAGTAATGGTAAAACTGACCAAGCAATACAACGAAAGGGAGGGGTAGATAAATTAACTAAGAGAGAAAAATATAGAAACTATCTTAAAACTCTAGAGGGTAAAATTTTCATCCGAAAATCTAAAGCTTTACTAAAGGAAATAGAGAACAATCCTGTTGATTATGTAAACCAACTTAGAGAAGCTGCTATCCAACACAACCTAACCCTTAAGTTTAACCTACTTAACAGTCTTAAAACTCTCAGACTGAAAAGATATAAACCAGATGATATACTTAGAGTATATATACCTAAAGCAAACGGTAAACTAAGACCATTAGGCATCCCTACCTTAAGAGATAGATGCTTGCAAATGTTGCTAAAGACTATAATGGAACCTTATATGGAGCCTCTGGGCGATGAATTATCGTTTGGTTTCAGACCAGGACGTACAGCCCATCAAGCGGTATCATATCTTCACTCAAGACTCCAATACAACAGAACATATGAAACTCCAACCCTGAAGTCTAAAAGAGTCCTTACTGGAGCTAAAATTAGCTCACAAAGATGAATCAAAACACATGGTAAATCGGAAGAATTTAATCTACCAAAGTTTAATTACGACGTAAATTCAATTAAAGCACCAAAAGAGTTCCTACTTACAAGTAAAAAAAAATATTACTCGTCACTATTCTTACTTGATGCAGATATTAAAGGTTGCTTTGACAATATTAGCCACGACTGGTTGAATGAAAATGTACCCATGCCAAAAGGCTACGAATACCTACTACCACTAATTTTAAAACCTAATGTTGTGGAGAGAAGTAATGAAAGCACGGTTAATATATTTAATACTGCTAAAAAGCTGAAGTTCCACACCATTATAACGAAGGAGGAAAACAAGGCAGGTGTACCCCAAGGCGGAATATTATCACCAGTTTTAATGAATTGGACTCTGGATGGTCTACTTCATACTATTAGACGGGCAGCAGAATCAACAAAATCAGAGCATTACTCATATTACTATGAACCTGAAAAATTGGACTATCTGCTGCAACAAGATAAGGGAAAACTCCAAAGAGGTGAAATTAAAAATTTGGCTACAGAAGCAACATACAGAATTAAAGCCCAAGTGGACTTAGTGAATTCCGCATGGATGGTTAGATATGCCGACGATTTTATTGTTGGAATTCGATCTGAACAAGGGCTAGAAAATGCGAAGACAGAAATAATTAAGTTTTTAGCAGCCAGAGGACTAAGCCTATCCGAAGACAAAACTAAAACAATCAAATGGAAGGCAAATGCTAAGATCGACTTCTTATCTTGGACAAATCATTTACTGTTTCCCACAAAAATCAACTGGATCATCAAAGCCAATAGACGAATTGCAGGTAAACTAAGAGATTGGATAGGAACCTATACATATCCTTCAAAAAAAGCTGTTTTAGCTCTTAAATCAAAAATTAAGGATATAACCTCTATAAATAATACTTGGGAATCTCCGGACTCAATTATTAAAAAGCTTAGATATCTTATCTTAGGTTGATCTAACTACTTTTCCCCTGGACCAAAACAAGGTCCTATCAGACTACATATCGACTGATACGTTTTTTTAAGAATGAAACGATTTATTTTTAAGAAATATGGGCATTCCTACTTAAATTACTATAGGATCTTAAATCAAAACCCAGACGGTAGTCGAAAAGTAAACATAGGATTAACCTCACAAGCTGGAGAAAGAAAAGCAACTATTAATATCCCTAGATTATATGATCTGAAGGCAAGTACACCTTGGGTGATGTTAACTACTGCAAAGGAACTGTTTTATCAAAGCTTCTTGATCAATCAAAAAGGTTACTTAAAGAGAGCTTTAAAGATTTCCAAACTAAGAGGTGACTTAAAGAGTAAGTTGTTAAGTAAACAAAAAGAACTATGCCCGTTATGCGAACAACCTCTGATAGAATGGGAAACATCTTCAGTCATCGAAAACTTTGATCAATTTATGGAGCAGTTTAATGAAACCAGTTTAACAACACTTGAGACTATGCTGACGCCGACAACTAATAAAAAATCTAATATTAAGACTAACGCGGAAACAAATATTGACCTTACAACAACACCTGAGCTGCACTCAACGGATCTAAGTAAAAACTTTATTCAAGTAGCAGCAAGCAAAAAATCTACTGTTCTAAAACAAAATAGAGTAATGGACTGGTCGCAAAACTTACAACTTGACCACATTATTCCTACAAAAATCGGTGGGTATTCTTCTGAACTACTAGATATTCTTAACGAAATGGAAAATCTTAGACTAGTACATATCCATTGTCATAAAGTTAAGTCAGCGGGTGTTGAGAAAGAAGTATTCAAGGTTTATAGAAAGATAAGAAAAACTTTTCTAACTAACCCTATTAAGAGTTACTCAAAAAACGAATTGACACAGGCCTCAATTTTAACACTTCTGGAACTAAATAAAACAAAGCTTCTGGAAGATTTTAAAGGCCCTGATTACAACAAAACCGTTATAAATAAACTCGTTGCTACTGCCAAAAAACTAAACACAAAAGTAAACCGTTAAGTAAAGTTAAAAAAAGAAATCTAGTGAACAATCGTGTTTACCATTAATCAATGGCTCTTTACAATATACAGTTAGAGCTGCCTTGTTTAATTTAGAGTTAAACAAATGGAAAACTATATGTTTTAAATCTGGTACACATACTCCAAGATTTATAGTATTAAAGAGCCGTATGCGTCGAGAGGCGCTTGTACGGATCTGTGGTGGGGCTTTACAAAGTTAGCGTCATTCATTAAAGTATAATGGCATTAACCAAGTAATTCGTCTATACCAAGAATATTTAGTTTACACCTAGCTGGGATATCATCTCTATTAGGTGCTATTAATTCAAATTTAATTAACCTTTTCGATAACGATATATTTATGTCCTTTACATATTTATTTGTAACCAAAAAACACAGCCCCCCCAAAAAACCATCGATAAGTAATTTTACAGGATCCAATAGTTTGACTAAAAATAGTCATTCAAATACTAAAATTGAGGAAGATAATTGAAAAATAATTTTAGGTAGAAAAGGACGAAGCCAATATGCTCATAAATTAGCCAGTGAACACATTAAAAATAATAAACCTGTAACCTTTACAGTAATTAATGATATTTTAGCTTATTGTAATATTTCAATTACTGAAGATATGTTAAATAGTTTAATAAATGCACCAAGTATAAAATTAAAAAATTTAGATCAAAAAGAATCAAAAAGAATTCTTAAAGATAATATTGGTTTACCTTCTAGTAAAATACAGATCCCAGGTGTTTACATTTTTAAACATAAAATTACAGGGGAAAAATATGTGGGTTCTTCCTCACAATTAGCCATAAGATTATCTAGGTATTTTAATTACGTCTCTAAACCAAATGGTAAATTTATACCCTTACTACTTAAAGATAGCTTCTCTAATTTTAGTTTAGAGGTTATACCTCTGATAAATAATTATAAATTTCGATCTGAAATAGTATTAGAACAATATTATTTATTAGATCCTAGTTTTAATTTAAACACTATTAAAGTGGCAAATAATCCTAGTGGTTCTAATGCAAAACAATTACTTATGTATAATAGAAATAAAACCATATTGTATTATTCATCTGCACAACAAATAGATTTTATTAAAAATCTTAATATTAGTCATTTTACTTTTTCTAAACATTTAAAAAATGGTAGTTTGTACTTAGGTAAATATCTTTTTACTAAAGAACCTGTATTAAATGCTAAAGTTAAGAACATATCTATATTAGAATTAGCTTTAAAATTAGAGAAAGATAGAAAATTATTTAATAAAAATAAGCCTTTAAATAGTTTAAGTAGATCTGTATTAATGTGTTTAGATAATAGTTCAGTTTCTAGTTCTAAAATTTTTAATTCTTGTTCGAGAAAATTAGACAACACTCAAGTAGTCCTAAAACTGTTTTTTAGTATTGGAAAATGTGTACAATATTTAAGGAGTAAAGGACATCCCGCTACTCATATAACATTGGTAAAATATATAAATACTGGTATAAATTATTATGGTTATATTTTTAAATATGTATAATCTTATTGGTTAATTTGGGATTAATATAAAATTTCTAACTGTATGCTGGTACACCCTTAAAGCTTACGATACTACCTAATGCTTGAACAGCTTTGTTTGTTGACATTAGTAGTAATAAATCAAAAAGATTGGGCAATCAGCAGGAAACCAAATATAATTAAACAAAGACCAACAGTCGCAATAAAATTATAAAGTAGGATCCTCAGAGACTATGCGTTAGACACCGTTCTCTTTCAAACAAACAAAACAAAAACAAAAAATAAGAAATAGAAACGCTGAAGATATAGTCCACTATATTAAGAAATTAATAATTACAAGGTCATTAGTACAACTTTAAATATGAGAACAATTTCGACTCAGACAGATAACTGGCTGTATGATAGTCTGAAACTATCAGAAATCTTAACTGATCATGGTTGTAAAAGACCAAGAAGATTAGAGTTAACCGCTGCGGCAATATCCAACGAGCTATTGGCGTGAGGAAGCATTAAATGGAGAAACTTGGAAAGTGGTTTTAGACCAAGGAGTATTCTACTTAGCCCTAATACTGTAACAATAAGTTTAAAAACCATTTACAATGGTTGAATAAGTTCAGGGAAACCGAACTCTCGTATGAAAGATGCCACAGATGTAAACAATCGACCACTAGTTTATAACCGATTGTTGTCCCCTAAAGTAATAAAGTTATGTATTTTGTTCGACATGACTTTGATCAGTATTATTGGACATGGTATTATAGAGAGGGACTTAGCAGGATATATTATAGATGTAAGAATTCTATATGATGGCAACCAGTTATTGAAATGAGGGAACCCCGGAAAATCCTTAAACAAAGGACCTTTAAGTCAGTATATTTCTAATTGTAAACTGTTAACAATTGGATATAATACGTTGTCCAGATGGACTTTTAGTTATCAAGTAAATGACAAGATGATTAGAATTAAAGACGGGGGCAAGATAGCTGAAAAAGCAAATGCCAATTCTAATAGATTGGATACCCGAAAGGGGCTAATAAAAACAGATATTAGACCGCTGAATTCAGTCTGCCTTAATAAGGTTTTACTTACAAATTGTGTAAAAAGATATTATTCCACGGATTCGCAAGATAGGAATAAACTATTACTGTCTAAACTAACCAGTCTAGATTTTCTAAATATAGAGGAAAGAGTTTATGATAAACAAGTTGTATTAGTGAAACTGGCTCGATTAAAAGGAATTAATTCGAAGGTAGTGTCTTATCTTCAGTTATGAATGGCCAGATCTTGAGATTTTAAAGTTCAAGCATTAAAAACTTTAAGTAAGAAGAGAGGTTAAACAACTCCCGGTATTGAGGATATATTATTGAAATTGAATGATGATAAACTGCTTGAACAACTTAACAGAGAATTGAAAAACTTGATGTGAAACCCTAAGAAGTATGGGGCGAATACTTTTCAAAGAGTCTTAATTACTAAAACAGGAAAGAATGAAAAATTACCTCTTGGAATTACCAGTCTCAGGGATAGAGCACTACCAAAAAAACAACCCCACTAGTAAACCTAGTTCTGCTCCCTCTTTTTTTTTTTTTAGAAATGACAGGAGATAATAACAGTGATGGATTAAGAGCTCTTAGAAGTTGTAAAATGGCTATAGGTGCTGTAAGAAGTAGTCTTGTCAATTGGGATACAAATAAAATAGCAAAAAGTAGATTAAGTAGAATGCTTCGGGGGTTATATAGCCGGAAGTACTTAAGTCAAATCAGACAAAAAATATATTTTTGATGCCGACATAAAAGGCTTCTTTGATAATATTCATCATGACTGGCTTTTAAATAATGTTTTCCTACATCCTAAGCTTAAATTATTAAGACAAATAAGGGAATGACTAAAGGCAAAAATGATGGTTGATGATAGACTAATAAACCCTGTAACGGATATTTTTAATATTTTTAATACCCCTCAGGGAGGGCTACATTGGCAAACATGACATTAAACGGTCTTGAACAGACAGTGTTAGATTCTATAAAAAGTTTAACAAATAGTGCTACGCAACAATATTATATTAAGAATGGAGACGGAACTAGCAAAAGAATACAGTTAGAAGTAAAATGCGTAAGATACGTATATGACTTTGTAATTTTAGCTAGAAGTAAAAATATCTTAATAAAATATGTAATGCCCAAAGTTAACAAATTCCTTAAGGAACGAGGACTATGGTTGTCTCCTGATAAAACAAAAATCTTTAAACTCTCAGATAAAAACGCACAACTTGACTTCTTAGGATACATTTTCAAATACTCAAAAAAATGATCTGCTAAGATATCTATGTTATTAGATAAACCAGGTTTAGGACCGTGTGTAATAGCATTATTAATATATCCTCATACGAAGGGGGTAATAAATCTGTTAAATAAATGTAAAGAAATATTCAGTAAAAATATGAATAGTTCAGCAGCATAATTAATCGGATACTTGAATCCCATAATAGGAGGATGAGGAAGATACTTTAATTTAGATAATTCATCTAGATACAGAGTATTTATCCCAAAAGCATTATATAAACAATGCTGAAAATGAATGTATAGAAAACATCTTAAAGCCGGTCAACTATGGTTAACTCAACAATCTAGTTCATTTTTTAAGAAAAGCTCATAAGAAGGATGAGAGTGATCAGGATCAACTAAATAGGGATTATCATATAACACCAGGATTTAGGATTTATTTCAAAAGGCATTAGACTCTAACCAAGAAATTAACTTTTCAAAAGATCAAGTAGAAAGAAATAATAATAATGACTATAGAAAAATAAAAAATAGCCTCCCTGAGGGGTAATCCTTTATTCCCTAGGGTTACTAAATTTTAAAACCGTTTTAAGAAAAGTCAAACAAGAACGAGTTAACTACAAATTCCTATAAACGTTACTCCTATAGTTAGTTTTAGAAAATATCAAATCCCTATTAAATTAAGATTTGTTCATGCTTTTCATCCTTTAATTGAGGTAATTAAGAAGGAAATACTTAAAGTTAATCTGCGAGAAAGTGCAAATACTCCAACATTAAAAGAGAAACTATTCTATAAACAAGAAGGAATATGCCTTTTATACCAAGGTACTATAAACTTTGACAAACTACATGAAAACATGTACCATATTCATCATATTAATCCTATTGCAAAAGGCGGTAGTAATTTTACTCTAAGTAATTTAAGCTTAACACATATTTGATGCCATACGGAACATGTTCATAAAATAAAGAATAAATAACTTTTGTAAATCGAACCCTTAGGTGTAATCTAATATTCTGCCGCTGTGATAGAATCACAAAGAAAGCATTTAAGTTATTTTGGTGAGCCGTATGCAGGGCGATCTGCACGTACGGTTCTTTTAGGGGGTAGCTTCGTGAGATGTATCCTATCTATAGTATGGTATGTCACTACATAAATAAAGCGAACAGCTAAATTGTGTATAAGAGTCAAACTCCGGGGAAGCCCTAAAGCTCTAATAACTAAACTTTTACGGGAAACTTTAAGAGTGGCCTCATTTTGGATATTGACTGGGGGTATAGTAATATCATTAGAGATGATACGGAGCTATAGTTAAATTTGCTAATTGCTCCTTGAAATGGGTGATCGCGGATCTAAATCAGTACTATTTTTATTTTAATGAATAATACTGTAAAAGAGCAACGAGTAGACGGCTCTTCAATCAATAAATTAATATATTAGATTGTAAGGTGTACTCTAATCGCCGGGAAATCCGGTTCTAAGGTAAAAATATTCTATATAAATTTATATTTTATAATTTAAGTAAATTTACTTTACTATTGTAGAATAGTAATCCTTTGAGCTTATCTTTGTTAATATTAAAATATTAATATGTTATCTTATAGGCGAATAAAATTGAAATATACTACAAATGCAAATACCCTCATTTTGTTACAGGATTTTGTAATGCTGAATCTTGTTTTTCTTTAAATATTTTAAAAACCCCTTATTCAAAATAGGATGAAAAATAAAAAATTTTACAGATATAACTGAAAAAATTATACTTTTTTTTGAAGAATATAATATACAAGGAGTTAAAGCTAAAAATTTTAATGATTTTAAAGAAACTTCTATTTTAATGAAATCTAAATTACATTTAACAAAAGAGAAAAAATATTCTTTATTTAATTAAGAATGAATTTCAATAGAGAGTATTATGTAAATTTTATGTCAAAATAATAATATTTTAATTGTTTAGATGCTAAGGGATTTTAATAGCTTTAGATTAAAGTTTCCACATATTACAAAAATTGTGTAATAGAAGTGGTTGAAATTGCCTTTATTTGTTTGGGCCATTTTCGTAACCGCAATTTTATTATTAGTGCGCGGGGATAGCCTTTACGTATCGGATTTCCAAAAATCTATCCACTACTTTCAAATGGATGCAGCATCAGGGTTAGGTAAGGGAGAAAGTCCTGAGCTGAACTTAGCATCCCTGCTAGAAGCGAGAACTGATAAAAACCTACTAAATATCGAGTTCTTGCAAGCTGTTACTCCTATGGTTAAAGCTATACTGCTTGAAGATTATTCACCATTTGCCTCAAAAAATGGGCTACATCACTGTAGGGATGGGATGTATATAGTATTGATTCTGACAGTGATAAGCGGAATTAAGAAAGTTTACTATAAAAGATCTAAAATAATTAGATTCAAGGTGAAGAGTAATCAACCTAAGGGAGTTATTAATACGTACAGAGTAAGCTCTGGATTGCCTAAGGAAGGTAACTTCTATGGTAACGGAACGACCATAGTATCAAACAAAAATCCAATATTTCACTCAAACTTATTGGTAATTAACTTGAAAAGGGTCGTAATGGGAACACAATTCAGCAAGAGAAAATACAGCGCTGATCGCGCAAATAATGTAACTAACAAACTGAATTATTTAGCAAACATTAAAATACAGAGAGACGAGCCTATAAGAATGAATCTATATAAATTCATGATAGACACCGACTTTCTTTACAACGCCTACGACAATATAAAAAGCAATCCCGGTAACATGACCCAGGGTATAACTACTACCACCTTCGATGGAATGTCCGTAGAAGCACTGGAAAATTTGAGTAAAGAATTGAAAACTGAGAAATTCCAATTCAAACCGGGAAAAAGAATACACATATCAAAGGCATCATGAGGTATTAGACCGCTAACTATAGCTCCACCAAGGGATAAAATTGTACAAGAAGCCATGAGAATTATCTTAAACGCAATATTCGAACCAGTCTTCCACGAGTCTTCACATGGGTTTAGACCCAATAGAAGTTGTCATTCAGCCTTACAGTATTTGAAAATAAACGCTCAACCTTGTACATTATTCATTGAAGGAGATATCTCCAAATGTTTCGATAACATCGATCATCACAAACTGATGAAAATTATAGAAAGTAAAATACTCGATAGAAAATTCACAAAGCTGATTTGAAAGAGTCTAAGAGCAGGTTATTTTGAATTTACTCAATATAAACACGACGTCGTCGGTACGCCCCAAGGATCTATCATAAGTCCAATCCTTGCCAATATATTTCTGGACCAACTAGATCACTATGTAGGTCTCCTAAAACAGGAATTTGACCAAGGAAAAAGATCCCTAGTCCCAAAGATTAACAGACAATATGAGTATGCAATAGCAAAGAATAAGAAAAAGGGTGACATGAAGGAAGTGAAAAACATCCTGAAAGTAATTAGAAAACTCCCAGGAGTAGACGTAGACTTCCACAGCCCGTTATACAAAAGATTAGTTTACGTAAGATATGCCGATGATTGAGTTATAGGAATCAGGGGATCGTACAAAGACGCTCAGTTCATATTAGACAAAGTATCAGCATTCCTATCATACTTAGGCTTATCCAACCATCCAGAAAAAACTAAAATCACTTCAGTAGTACACGACAAAGTCTCATTCCTTGGTACCTACATTCAAAGATCTCATCACACTAAATTCATGACGAGAAACGGTATCCAGTTTAGACAATCAAAAAAGTTACTACTATTAGCACCCATGGATAGAATTATAAAAAAATTAAAAGAAACAAACTTTATAAAAGATGGAAAAGCCTACCCCAGATTTCTGTGGCTTCACCTTAACCATGATCAAATTATACATCAGTATAACGCAGTAGTAAGAGGATTTTCTAATTACTATTCCTTCACGGCCAACTATGGTAAACTTGCAGGTCAGTTAATCTTATACCTAAAGAGATCATGTTGCAAACTACTAGCCGCCAAATTCAATATAAGAACTATGAGTGCTACTTACAAGAAATTATCAGGAGACCTAATGAGCCCCAAAGGGATCAAATTCATAAAACTATCCTATACGGCCACAGGTATTTTTAGAACCAGAGTCAGCTCCATAATTCCTAACCTTTTCTCCTTGAAGTCTATATCCAATCTATACGGGCTAGTATGTTCTATTTGCGGTGCCGATACAAACATAGAAATGCACCACATAAGACATATGAAGGATGCTAACCCAAAGCTATCGAAGGTTGACAAAATCATGGTTAAGATGAATAGAAAACAAATTCCTTTATGCAGAAATTGTCATATGAAACACCACAGTAAAATCTTAAAATAACCAGCGCCTTATATAATCACACCTCAGGTAGTGTCCCTTTTCTTTCACACGCTTAAATATCAAATTTATTGTCTCTCTCTCCTTCGTTCTCGTTCGTCTCGAATTTAATAATTCAGAAAATTATCGCTCGCCTCGCTATTTTTTTAATATTTCTAAATTAGGCTCCCATGGAGAGCCGTATGATGGGAAACTATCCTGTACGGTTCGGGAAAGGGGTAATACCTTCCATAAAAATCCAACTATGGATAGATTATTCTAGTTCACTTATCATTACCTGTTTTAGCGGGTGAATCTATATTAGCGCCCGCTTTAAATTTGGCTATATGCTGGAAAAACTTTTTAACAAAAAATTTATTTGATATTGAATTAGAAAGTCAATCAGCAGGAAACTTAATAAATTTAAAACTATTAAGGATCTTCAGAGAATATACGCCAGAGATAGTCTATTGTAAAGGTGGTAGTATTTTATTAAATTTAAATAATAGTTTATCACGTCATAAATTTATCAGCTACTTAACTGGTTTAATTGAAGGTGATGGTACAATTATTGTACCTAAAACAGAAAGATCTTCTAAAGGTAAACTTAATTATCCTTCTATTCAAATAGTGTTCCATTTAAAGGATTTACCATTAGCTTTACTAATACAACAAAAATTGGGTTATGGCTCTTTGATACGAAAAAAAGGATTAAATTGCTATATTTTATCAATTAATGATCAAAAAGGAATTTTAAATTTAGTTAATTTATTGAATGGTTATATGAGAACACCTAAAATTAATTCTCTTTATAAATTAATTGATTGGCTTAATAGTCAAAACTTAAAATTAAAGTTAACTAAATTACCTATTAACACTGAATCATTCAATAATGATGCTTGGTTATCAGGATTTATTGAAGCAGATGGTCATTTTAATGTAAGAACAACTATGACAGGTAAATATCCTAAAATAGAATGTAAATTCGAACTAAGTCAGAGGCAGAATGATCATTTAGGTTTTAGTAATGAACTATTTTTAGCAAATATTGCTAAATTTTTAAATGTTTTTCTTAAAAATATCAGAGAAAATACACCTAATCCTCAGTATAGAATTAGAACTATGAGTTTAAAAACTAATTTAATACTAGTCAATTATTTAAATGAATATCCTTTATTTGGATCTAAATTTTTAGATTACAATAATTGGAAAGAAATTCTTAATTTATTCAATCCTAAGTTTAAATATTCTCAAGATAACGTCAAAAAAGTATTAAACCTAAAATCAGAAATGAATGATAAGAGAACTATTTTTATTTGGAATCATTTAAATAAATTTTACAATTTAGATTTTTAAGATATATTCCCAACTTATATGTAAATATAAGAGTATATACTCTAAATATAATTTTTTATATTTTTAAGATTTGCTTGTAGGTTACACAACCTTTTTTAAGTAATTTCATGGGACGTAGTCTCGTATATCAAGATAAAAATTTTTTTGGCTATAACTATGCTTATAACAGATAGAAACTTCAATACAAGTTTTTACGACCCAGCAGGAGGAGGTGATCCAATTTTATATGTGCGGCTACGCAAATGTGTGTATTACTTTGATTCTGTAATTGAATTTGGTAATCAGATCTGCACTTTTTGTGCTCTTACGTGTTTATTAGTGAATATAGTTATTCTTACCCTCATACTAGTAGCAATACTTAACGAGAGAAAGATTGAAACTCATAAACATGAGTCCCAGTCACATGGACTATCCCTAGATTCAAGTTATCACATTGTTGACCTTCTTAACATTTGGCCTGCATTGAAAAACTATGCAACTAGACTTTTCCGTAAACGACTAAGTACTAAATCATTTAAATTACCAATGGAAAAGAGAACGAACACTAATAGGAGCGGAGATGTTAGCTTAAGAATCTACCTACATAAATTATTATGTTTACTGTATAATCTATGTATGAGACCTTCAAAAGGGGTGTGTATTAAGCAATTAATATATACGGGAGACACACAATATACACGTAGCTATCAAGCGTATTTTATGAATAACTTAATAAAATTATTATCTAAATTTTTAAATTTTATAATATCTTATGGAACGCTAGATAAGATATCTTCAAGAGAAGATACTATAGTAAGTGGTGGACAAAGAAATTCGTTAAATCATAATTATTCTAAAAAAATAATAGGACGTAGATATATGTCTACTAATACATCTAAATCAAATAAGTCTTTAAAGATATTAAGAGATTTAGAGAAGGCATATTGAGCCCTGGAGGAAGATATAACTCCTTTGATCGTTAATGAACTTAAGAAGGAATTAACTAAACCATCAGGTGAGAGAATCTGAATTGGTGATTCCACAATAACCCTGAACAATGGTAAAGTGAAAGTAATTGGTAACCTTACCAAAGAACTAGCATTCTTCAGAAGCAAGTTAACAGCCCTTAGAGTTGGAATTGAATTTATACCCGTTATGGAAACTGAAATAACCCGAGCCTCGAGTCATGATATGGATTGAGACTCAATAAAAATGTTATTAGAAGACCTTAAAGGTGATGATAAAGAGATTCATAAAACTTTAGGATTACTAAGACAATTTAATGAAAATAAGTTTACAATTAGTTCTAATAAGGACTATCCTGATAATCCCTTCACAAATAATAGATATAATCCAGAACCAATAGTTAGGGAATATGTTGAAGACAAGTCTATCTGAGAAACAATTTTTGATGATATTCAATTAGACAAAATATTTGATTCACTGATATTAAAAATACATTCTGTAAATTTAATAGAAAAGACACCAGGAAGTAAAACGCCCGGTGTTGATGAAAAACATTTTAGATCTACAATCAAATTAATTTCATCGGAAGATGCTGTTGAACTATTGCAAGATCTTAATCTTAAACACCCTGCCAAGAAAATTATCTCTATTGTCAAAGGCTCAAATGATTTAGCAATTCAAAGAAAAGGTTCCGTTACAACTGTAAACGAGAAACTGAGAACAGCTCTAAAACACTCAAATATTGGAAAAACATTGGTGCAATTGGCTCAATTGGAGTACAAAGCAATGAAACAAGACCCTGTGCAATATGTTATTGATCATAATGCATTAGTCCATAGTTTAAACACTAACTTAAAGTACGAGCTGCTTCAAGGATTAAAATCTAGTGCTATATATAAATACAAATCACAGGAAATACTTAGAGTAATGATACCTAAAGCTAATGGGAAACTAAGACCTTTAGGTATTCCAACAATATACGATCGTCTTATCCAGAAATTCATGTTGAACGTTATGGAACCATATATGGAACCTACAGGAGATAGAAATTCTTGAGGGTTTAGACCAGGAAGAGGTGCTTCTCATGCAATCACACAAATTGCACAAATACTTCAGAGAGTTAGTAAAAATGAAAATAACGTTTTCAAACGTAAAATGAAAGACTCACTAGCATTAGCTAGAGCTAAATTTAAAATTAAACAAGAGAACTTAGTAATGCCTAAAGACGCAGAAACTACTTTAGTAAAATCTACGCGTAAAGCCAATAGAAGCCGAGTAGTGGAAGTCCCAACACAATTACTAGTCGCAGACAGAAAGAAAATTGTTAGTCAAACTAAGTATATCTTAGATGCAGACATTAAGGGATGTTTTGATAATATCAGCCATGACTGATTACTAAACAACGTACCTATTACAAATAATTATAAATTTTTATTATATAAGATCCTCAAGACGGATATTGTCGAAAGAGTCTTACCGAAAAAGGATAATTTATATACCGAAAGTATTAGTATTTTTAAGCAAAAAACGTGAGTTAATTGAAATATCTTAGGGGATCAATTAATCTTTCCTAAGAAACAATATAATACTATCATTAAGGATTTTGAAAACAATAAAGGTATTCCTCAAGGAGGTATAATTTCTCCACTATTGATGAATTGAACCTTAGATGGTCTATCGGATGCAGCCAGAAGAGGTTCGGTCACAGAACTTGACACTGGTGACATTAAACGACAAGCTGTATTAGAAACTACAAAGAATATACTAGGAGATAAAGCTGAAAAAACTAATTTATTAGCTGCTTCACACCTAATTAGATATGCTGATGATTTCTTATTCATTACTCTTAACCCTAAGGGCCTTGAACAAGCTATGCCAGCTATTAAGGAATTCCTTAAAATTAGAGGTCTCGAACTATCAGAAGAGAAAACTAAAATGATATCTATGAAAATGGGTAGTCAAGTAAACTTTCTTGGTTGAACATTCCATATGCTAGTGCCTAATAAAGTAAATTGACTTACTGATGTTCCTAATTCAGTCTCAACGAGACTTAAGGACAGAACCAAATTATATATCTATCCTTCTAAGAAGAGTACTCAAAACTTTAGAGACCATATAAAAATGGCAACTAGTCTAAAGTACACTGGTATAAAACCTCAAGAGCTTATTAGGATTCTAAACCCTATAATATGAGGTTGAAGTAACTATTTCCTCCCTAGTCCTAATCAATATGCATTAAGATCTAATTTAGATCACTATACATACCGAAGGTGTATGCAATGAGTATATAAAAAGTTCGGCGCAAAAGCTTATGCAGCAATGGTAAAAATACTATTCCATGACAGCACTGTCCCTAATAAATGATTACCTTCAATGACAACAAAAGCTAGAGATTCTCTAAAAACACTTAGTGTAAAGAGATTAAGGGATTTATCCGCTCCAGCAATGTTCTTTATGCATAAACCAAGTAATGAACTAAAAAACATGAGTATGCTTATTAATCCAGAGCCTTATATAGAAAGAGCTCTTAGACTAACAGCTGAAAAAGAAGATACGAAAGCAATACTTATTACTTCACAGGGTTTAAACTGTGCAATATGTAATAAACCACTATTAGAATTTAATAACCTTAGTTTATTAAGTAATTTAGGACAAGAAACAGTACATCAAGACCAAATCTCGGATAATACAGACAATAATATGAGTATAAGTACTAGTCTATTAGTCAAATATCATGGTCAAGCATGACATCAAGGTATTCAAGTTGATCATATGATACCTAAAACCTTAATGAAAAACAATATAGATTTTCTTCTTTTGGAAGCGGATAATAATAAGTCAGCAGTGCATACGCATTGCCATAAACTTAAAACTCTTGTGGATCAAAAATTCCTTCTTAAGGATTGAGGAAAATTTAAGAAAAGTATGAAGGCTGAAAATCTTTTTAATAATGCATCTCTTGCGGCAACGTTTGAGTTTATTAATAATAAAACACTAATGAATGACTATCTTAGTCAATTGGGAAATCTGTATGGATCTATTAAAATGAAGAAGATTAATTTTACATTTATGAAACTAAATGCTCATTTAAAACGGGAACTTAAAGCAATAAAGAAATCTTAGTCGCCTACTATTGAGGAGCGTAGTGCATTGAAAGGTGCATGCTACGATCTGTGCCGGGGATATGAGGTGAAATTCCTTATGATTTTCTATGGCGATCAGCACTTGTTTTTTCAAGATAATCATATTTATATAGATATTGCTTTATTATCTAATTCTTTTTTATTTAAAAATAGTGAGTTTAAAAAAAATTCTAGCTTGCGTAGCCTATCAGTTTTATCTGGTAGAAAAGATGCTACTAATTATCACTATTTTAATTTTGAACTTTTTATTGAGAAATATCAAATATTGAAAAAAGATTCTACTATCTCACAACTAAGTTTTTCTTGGTTAACTTGGTTTATAGGTTTTGCAGAAGGTGATGGATCTTTTATTGTAGCTAAACGAGGTGATATTTATTTTGTTATCACACAAGACACAAGAGATATACAAATTTTATATATGATAAAAGAAGTTTTAGGCTTTGGTAATGTAATAAAACAAAGTAATACTACTTCTCGTTATGTAGTTCAAGATAAAAAAGGTTTATATTTAATATCTTTGTTATTTAATGGAAATTTAGTAAGTAGAAATAAACATATAAGTTATAAACTTTTTAATAAATCAATTAATGAATATTCTAAAAAAGGAAAAATAGTATTAAATACTATAGTTTATAATCCTTTATTAGTTAAACCTAGTTTAGAAGATAGTTGAATTTCTGGTTTTGTAGATGCAGAAGGTTGTTTTAGTGTATCATTGAAATCAAAAGATAATGGTTATAATATTGTTTTTGATTTAGCTCACAAAAATTTATATCCTAATAACAATGAAACCGAATTAAGTATTCTTCTCGAATTATTTAAAGTAGGAAAAATAAGAAAACATAGTCTAGGAGAAAATATTAATTATTATAGAGTTTCAGGTTTATCTGATACTAGTTGCTTATTTCCTTATTTTGATAAACATCAATTAAGAAGTAAAAAATTAAAAAGTTATTTATTATGGCGTAATTTACATTTTAAACTATTAAATAAAGAACATTTAGATCCTACATTAAGACATAGTTTAAAGGTTTTATGTAGTAAAGTAAATAATACTTGAGATTAAATATGATCCTACAATTAGAAACAAAGAACAAAGTATTGTAGTAATACAGATTATGTTTATAAAGCAGTGCTATAGTATGGTTATATAACTTTACTGAATTTTTTTGAGTTTTACTCTTTTTTAAGACTTTTTAAACTAACAAAATTGATTATTATTTATAACAAAAAATATTTTTTTTTAATTTTAATAGTTAAATTTTTCTTTGTTCTAGTCCTGATCTGATATTTATAGCTCTTAAAAGTGATTAAATTCTTATATCTTTATCAGCTTTAAGCAATCAAACGAATTTTATCTTTACTTTTTTTTTGTGTTGTAGATTAACATATAAAATATATTAGCAATTAATAATATTTTAATAATTTATTTTATAACACCTAGGTTTTGTTATATAAACCTAAAAAAGATTAAAAATTTAAATTAGTTTTAAGTTTAATTTAATGATATTAATAGGTCAGCTTTTTTCGACGGGAAAAAGAAATAAAAATATATTCTCTTTAGTAATATAGTTGCGCAAGCGAGAAAATTAGTTATATCACATTTTTGATTTGATTGTCTATTATTAATTTTTAATAGTGAATACTTTATTTTTATTTGGCAATACTAGTGAAAACGGTCAAAACTTGTAATTATTTAAGCAAGACCGTCGGTTTTTTAAGAGATCGCTACAGACTGGGTCACTAGTGGGTGCTTTAAATTCTTCTATTAAATAAAATTTTAATTTACAGAATAAAAGTGCTTAATGTACAGTCGATTCCTTCCCAATTAAAATTGGCACAAGTTTATATAAAAAACCAAAGTTATTCAAATTTTAGATATACTTAGGTAATGTTTATATATGACATGAATCTTAAATAGGGTGAAATAATTTAAGATAAGAAGGAATGGGTTCTTCGGTCAATTGTGGCCCTATTTTTTTGTAAAAACAAATATGAACTGCGCTATATGCTGGGACTTTTTAAATAAATTTAACAAATACTGATATAATTACTATGAGTATAAGTGTTCTTGTATGTAACCAAAGGCTAGTCTCAAGTCAAAATATTATATTAGAAATAACAGAATCAGCAGGTAACCAACAACACAAAGTAGTTTAGTAGAAACCTCAGAGACTACACGCGCAGCACCTTATTAATAACACATATTTTGTTTTTTATAGTTAGCTGGTTTAATAGACGGGGTTGTATGTTTATTAGTACATAAAAATTGATATACTAGTTTGAAATTAACTATAGGTCTGGAGTAATTACCTTGTATAAAATATAACCAAATTAATTAAGGTGGGAGGATGTTTGATATTGGTAAACAAGCGAAATAGCTTTTCGAAATAGATAACATAACAAAAAAGGAATGATAAAAAGTAATCCAAGTTATAAACGGCTCAATTCGACATAGTTTTAGATTAAAACAATAACATCATGTATGCCACCCCTAGATATAACTGTAAATTTACCTTGTAAAGGAATATATATAAAAATTCTAGATGGTTCTCAGGTTTTTTGTTTTTTGTTTTTTGATGGTACATTAGTATAATAAAAAAATTCTTATAATTTTGATACTAATAGCTATTCAGTACAATTCATTATCAAAGTTACTAATAAATTATGACAAGATGTTCAATGGTTTAAATTGGCATGTATTTGTTGGTAATATATATTTATATAGCAATGGTTATTACAATTGGTCTGTACAAAAAAAGAACAAAGACGATTTAGTCGAAAGGATAATCAAATTTTATTAGCTTATTTTAATTTACATACACTAAGAAGTCATAAATCGGATCGATAAATTTATGTTGCATATCTATTACTGATGATGAAAAGAATATTATAAATGAATGGATTTACAAGCTAATAATAAAAATATTATTTACTATAAGGCTTGGGAAGATTTGTAAATAATAAAAAGTTACTTTCTAATAAGGTGAAGATATAGTCCATTTCCTTAGATCTAGATAAAGATTAAATTAGTAAAATATTATAATCTAATTGATTTGTTATGATTGATTATAAAAACTATTTTAATTATGTTCTAATTAAGGTCTAATTAAGGAAAGCATCCAGAAGTTATAAAAATAGGCTTCTTAACGTTGCTGTTTGCTGGAACAACTTCTTTCCTAAATGAGGTAAGTTTTAAGTACTCCATCTTAAATGATATAGTAATAAAATTAAAACAAGGGAGTATATCAGCAGGTAACAATTTTATTCAATTAAAACATGGAACCTCAGAGACTTTATGCAACGAAACTGTAGAAGTATTAGAAAATGTTAAAGAGATTTCAGTTCATGTACCTAAACATTTTAAACCAAATAATCCAGAACAAATAGGTCATTATTTAGCAGGTTTAATAGAAGGAGGAGGTCAATTTACTAACAAACAAGAGTTAGTTATAGAGTTTCATCATTTAGATGCTTCTTTAGCTTATTTTATAAAAAAAAGTATAGGTTATGGTAGAGTAAAAAAAATAAAAAAAGAAGACAAAGAGTCCATATTCTTAGTAGTATCTTCAATAGAAGGTTTGATAAAAGTCATTAATCTAATAAATGGTAAAATAAGAATTGAAAATACACTTAACGAAATGACTAAAAATATTTTAAATGATAATAAATTTGCCTTATCTGAAATTAAGAATAAACTTCCTAAGGAATTAAAAATGAATTTAGATAATAATTTAAAAAATCATTGGTTAGCTGGATTTTCTGATGCTACTGCTAGTTTTCAAATCAATTTTGTTAATAATAGTAACCATAAATCAGGACTACAATTAAACTTTAAAATCGAACCTGCTCAAAAAGATAATATTTTATTTGCTTTACAATTCATTCAAGATTCTTTAGGAGGAAATATAGCCTATAACCAAAATAATGAAACTTATAATTATGATTCTACATCATTTGGTACAGCAAAAAATGTTATAGATTACTTAGATCATTATCATTTATTATCAAGTAAACAAGTTAATTTCTTAAAATGGAGAAAATCTTATATCATCATTCAAAATAAAGATTATTTAAACGAAAATGGAATTAACAAAATTATTAAATTTAAAAATACTATGATTAATTATAATGATTAATTTTAATGTAATGAAACTGACTTTAAGTACAAGGGATTTTAAAAAAAATTTTTTAATTATTTCTAGAACAATACAGTTTAAGATGAAGTCCTAACAAGAATGTTAAGTTCTTGAGTATTAATTTGAATAGTTAAACCCACTACCGCAGGTTATTTTATTTTTCCTATTCTATTAATCAAAACATTGTTATATTTTAATTATACCTGGTTTTGGTAGGGCGACCGTTCGATTGTCGTTGGAATTACTACTTTTGTCAAACTACAATGTAGACGCTACAGCTAGCGATAGTGAAAAGCACACCACTTACCCTGCTTGCGGTGACAAGCAAGTATGCAGTAATGCAAGGGGGACAGTAGCCTGTGGTGAAAGGGAACCAGAAGTATCATACACAAACTTCAATACTGTATCCCGAGCTTATGATTTTATTAAGATGAAGGCTTCGAGCTTAAATCTGATTACTTTTTGTGGTACCAGCCACTTGATCATAAACTGTATGAGAAGGATCAATGAATTCACTTGCGCGGAGATACCGAACGTTGCAAGCCCGCTAGAATGGGATTCAAATAACTGTGTGGAAACAGGACAGAGTAAGACGACTCTTAATAAAGAACAAACCTCACAAAGGTTTAATCAGTCAACGATGATACCGGTGAAGTCCTCAAGCCTTTGGTGAGAGGATGGCAGAGGGTTCGTAGTAGGACTTAGTCCGAAGGGACCTATGTATCTTATGACGTCAAATGACGAAAGAAGGTTTTACTCGACATATAGTCAACCTAATAGACCGGACGAAGTTGTAGTACCTAGGGAGAAGGTCGAACGATTGGCTAAATTGTGGGAAGCCTCATATATCGAACCCAAAAAGATATACTATGATCTTAAAGGATATCTTAAAGATATCAACATATGGATCATCGCTTACCAGAAACTTGCAACCTCGAGAGGGGCTACAACTCCTGGTGTAGATTGTGATACTATCAATGGAACAACTCTTGAAAGACTTGAAAAAGTCCAAAAAGAAGTTCTAATTGGTAAATACGAATGGAAACCTAGTAGAAGGCCTAAAAACAATAAGGAGAAAAGACCACTAGGTATACCTTCATTCTCCGATAAATTAGTAGAAGCGGTACTGCTAACCATACTAGAACCCATCTATGAATTCAGCTTCGATAAAAGATCATTCGGTTTCAGACCAGAAAGATCTACACACTCCGCGCTAAAATATGCAGTTACAAAAGCTTCAACCGCGAAGTGGGCCATCGAAGGAGATATATCTAAATGCTTTGATAAGATAAATCATCAAAGACTACTTGATATACTACGAGAAAGAATCAAAGATGAACTAGTACTTAAATTGATTAAGGGAAATCTTCAATCACCTATTTATGATGATGGAAAATTAACCGACGTTTTCGAAGGAACCCGACAAGGTGGAGTACTATCTCCCTTACTATGTAATATATATCTAGACAAACTAGATAAGAAAATACAAGAATGGGAAATGGAATACCGAGAAGAATACCCTCAAAGCATGGAATTAAAACCAAACAAAGAGTATTACAAATTTTGGTATAAAATAGACAGAGGGAACCTACCTAGAAATACCAGAAACCCTTATCCACAGAAGGACAAAGCTAGAACTAATTACCTAAAAATGGAGTACGTTAGATACGCTGATGATTTCGTAGTTTACCTGGACAGCAATCTAGAAACTGCACTAATTTTCAAAGAAAAGCTGTCAAAGTTCCTTTCCGATGAGTTGAATTTACAACTAAATGAGACTAAAACGAAAGTAACAGCAACTAAGGACGACCTAATACATTTCTTAGGTCATCTTATTACTAAACGAAAAGTAAGAGTTGAAAAAGGAAAAGCCAAATACGAAATGAATAACATGAGCCTAATGATCGACATCCCTAAAGTAATTAAAAAGTTAAATAGTAAAGGCTTTTGCGATGAAAAGGGCTTCCCTATTATGCATCCAGCCTATATAGCACCTTCTCAAGTAGATACAAATGCCTTAATGGCTGCAGTAATGAACGGGTACTATGAATGGTTTAAAATCGGAAAGAATAGGCAAAAAGCCATGGATTTAGTGCTATACATCATCAGATTTAGTATAGCCAAAACCTATGCTGCTAAGTATAAACTAGGTTCAATACGAAAAATTTTTCAAATAGCAGGATACGATCTAGGCAAACCAATAAGAGTGGATTCCAGACACAAAATAATTGGACTAGACGATAGCCTAGTAGATAAATGGGAATCAGTCGGCAAAAGACCTTTAAGAAAACTACCGAAAATGGAACTAAAATATCCTCCCTTCAAACTGGGAATTCAATTGTACGGTCCGAAGGAAGCACCTACATATTTAAAGATTGTAGAAAAAGGTATCAACTCTATTATAAACTGGATCTGAAAAGGTGAAAACCCAAATAAGTTAAGAAAGAATAGAGATCCATTAAGTAGAGCCGGATGATATCTACGAAAAGGTATTATTAATTTTAATAGTCCCTGTGCCATATGTAACAGCTTTGACGATGTACAAATGCACCATGTAAGATCCATTAAAAATATTAAAGGTAGAGACCCATTCATGAAACATATACATATTATCGGCCTAAAAATCCGACAAATACCACTATGCAGGGAACACCACCTTAGCCAAGGCCATGGCGGCAATTGGAAAAACAAAGCTCAAGATCTTAATACAGGGAACGAATAGAAAGCAAAACACTCTTAGTCGGGTTAGATAGCCGTGTGATGGGTGACCATCTCGCACGGTTCGGGGAGGACACGGGACTGCCGTTTTACTCCATTAGTTAGCCATGTTGTTTCAAGTTTTTCAGGAAAACCAATCTATGGTTACATTGGCATGGTCTACGCCATGTTTTCTATTGGAATATTAGGTTTCTTAGTATGGAGTCACAGGGTGGCTCTCCCTCTCTGTGAAGTGGGGGTAATAAATGTCGCTATATGCTGGAACAGTTTAGTACTAACAAGTACTTTAAATAGTAAAAATCTTGTTAGTTATACTCAATCAGCAGGCATTCGGTATACCAGCTTTTCTGGTTTAAAGAGTTCCTCAGAGACTATTTGCGATACATCTCGAAAGTTTGAAACGTTTAATAAACATAGTAAAAATTTAATTAGCAATGAAAGGTTAACCTGGTTTACAGGCTCTACGGAAGGAGATGGAGCTATTTTAACTACCAAAGGTAAAGCTCGATTTGTATTAACTCAAAAAGAAAAAAAAGAAAAAAAAGAACAAAAAGAAAAAAAAGAAAAAAAAGAAAAAAAAGAAGGAGCTATTTTACATCATGTTAAAAAAGTTTTAGGTTTTGGAACTGTGCGACAATTTGAAGGTTATTTTAGATTTATAGTGGCACAGCCTCAAAGTATTCTACTTCTTGTATACATCTTTAACGGTAATTTAGTTTTACCTTATCGACAAAAACAATTAGGCGAATGGATTAAAGCACTTAATTGCGAAGGTTACCTAGATTTAACTCTAATTCCTACATTAATGAAACCTAAACTTAAAGACGCTTGGCTATCTGGTTTCACAGATGCTGAAGGTTGCGTTGCTTTAATATAGCTATACAATCACGACCTAATACAGTAACAGGGTATCGAGTAACTTTACGATTCTTATTAGATCAAAAAAACGCAGAATCTACTTTACTGCTTATTCGTGATCTATTTAAATTTGGACAAGTATTTGTTCGAGGAGAAACTAACGGTGTATACCGATATCATAACAATACATTCAAAGGTTTACTTCCAGTACGTGATTACTTTTTAGCCTTTTCACTTAAAACTAAAAAAGCTGATTCATTTAAACACTGGTTAGATGTATTTACTATGTTTTTAAAAAAGGAACACTTGGTACCTGAAGGACTAAAAATAATACGAGCTATAGCTAAAATAGTAAACATCAAAAATAGCTTAAATAATAAAACTGGCTCTTCTTTGTTAAAACCTTAGAGATGAAGATATAGTCCGATCCCGGTTTTTAGACCGGTGTGTAAGTTATAATTTATTATATAGCTTATGCTACTTGCACCACATGTTCTCAGTAGGTTTAGATGAATTTTGCAATTTAATTCTTTACTCAAAACTTATCGGTACTAAATTAGACAACAGTAAACCTTTTTTTAATAGTTATAACCAAGAGGTTAAAGAAATTTTATTTGGCTCTCTATTGGGAGATGGTAGTTTAGAAATGCCACCTAGAGGTATAAATGCAAGATTTGGTTTTACCCAAAGCTTAGATAAAAAGGATTATTTTTTAACATTGTTAAATACATTATCAGATTTAAGCTCTGGAAAATATAGAGAATATTCTCATTTAGATAAAAGAACTGGAAAAACTTACAGCAATTTAAACTTTTGAAGTAAATCTTCACCTTTTTTGAATGAGTTTTATTTTAATTTTTATAACGGTAAAGTTAAAGTAGTTCCTTTAGACTTATCTTTATTAACTCCTATCGCACTAGCGCATTGAATTAAACAAAAAGGATTATTTGGAAAGGGTATATATATATGTACTGACGAATTTATATATGCAGATGTAAAAAGACTTGCTGATTATTTAATTCAGACTTATAATATTAATTGTTCTGTTCATAAAACTAGAGGTAAATTTAGAATATATATTTTGGCTAAGTCACTTGATACTGTAAAAGTATTAATTTCGTCTTGCAATTTTTCGTTATTTTAAGGGTTATAGACAAAGTCCAAAGATAGAAGTAGGTAAAGTTAAGGTATTATCAAATTTAGGTACTAATTGCTATACTAGTGTAATAAAGTCTAATTATTTTAATACACTTAAATTTTTAAGTAGTACCTTTGTTTACCCTAAATATATTACTACAGATTCTAACCTTAATTCTAATATTTCTCCTGTAAAAAAACAAAAAAAAATTTTTTTTATCTTGATGCTGATCTTTATAAAAAACAAGCAGTAAAGGAAAACATTGGTAAAGCAGGGGTATATAGATGAATAAACAATGAAAATGGTAGTTCATATATAGGAAGTAGTATAAATTTAGGTAAAAGAATAAAAAATTACTATAGTTATGGGTATATTACTAATTCTAAGAATAATATGATTATAAATAAAACTTTATTGAAATATGGTTATTCTAAATTTACTCTTCAAATATTGGAATATTGCGATACTAATTTAGTATTAGATAGAGAACAATATTATATGGATACTCTAAGTCCAGAGTATAATATATTATCTAAGGCAGGGTCAAATGCAGGGTATAAACATTCAGAGGCTACTTTAGCTAAACTTAGAAGAAAATTTTCACCAGAGCATTTAGCGAAGATTTTAATTCATTTAAAAAAATTAAACTCAAAGCCTTTTTCTCCAGAGATTAGAGCTAAAATAAGTAAAGGTACGGCTGATTTTAATGTAAGAACTAAAGGTAAAAAAGTATTATTTATTGATTTAGAAAGTAAAGAAACTTTAAATTTTTCTTCAATGAGGGAAGCAGCTTTAAATATGAAAATAGGTAGAAATACTATAAAAAAACATATTTTAAGTCAAGAGCCTTATTTAGGTAAGTACTTAATATCTATTATATAATAAGATATTTGCATTTTATAGGATAAGACTCAGAGTTTTATTTAATTTTTGTAAGAGGTCATATATTTTAAAGGTAATGTATGTATAAAGGTTGAGGTAATAATGCAGGACGGAGCTAGAGGAACTTGTAAAGGTTTATATCTTTGTACAGATAGTTTTACCCTTGATGAAGTTCAAAGACTTAGTCATTATTTAATAAGAAAATATGATATTAAATGCTCTATTCATAAATCTAGAGGCAGATATAGAATTTATATTTTAGTTAAGTCTATAGAGACTGTTAAATTTCTTATTTTGCCTTTTATGCATAAAACTATGACCTATAAGTTGGGAGTATAGCTAAATTCCATACGTCTACCATATTTGAAAAAATTTGGATATAATTTCCCTATTTGCAAGAAACTATTTAAAAATTAGTGTACGAATACTCCTCTTATAACCGTAAATAAATGTAAATTTAAAACCGGAAGTCAAATTTTGAGAGTACGTGAAAATCACTAAATCTTATACAACTTGCAGGAAACCTATTAGTATTTTTATACTTTGTTGGGTTCCTCAGAGACTGTACGGGATAATCCTTAACCAATTAAATTTGAAAGGATAAGACATAGTCCAAATTAAGAATTATATAAATAATAACTCACATAGTTTTTACTAAAATAATCTTAATAGGTAGATACAAGAGCATATTTTACTTCCGCAACGTTTGCTATATCGTTTTATGAATCTTTGAGTGTAAATACTCTATCCTTGTTTTTCCAACCCTTTAAATTTAATTACAGTACAACAAATGAAAGTAATAAAAATCAAAATAGTAAAGGAATAACATTATTTAATAAATCTTTAGGAATAAGTTGCTTAGTAAAAAAATCTAAAATAACTAATGTAGAAAGAAATTTGTTAGAATTAACTCCAAAACTAGAAAGTATTTTAATAGGTTTATTACTATCAGATGGGTGGTTTCAAAAAAGAGGTCACTGAAATCCGAGATTTGGTTTAAAGCAATCATTTAAAAATTTTCCATTTCTTTGAAGTTGTTTTGTAGAATTTGCTTATTTATGTTCTGGTTATCCTTATTTAGGTAAATCTTACATAAGAGGTAAATTTTTTTTTAGTATAACTTTTCAAACTAGACAACTTAAATGTTTTAATAAATTATTTCATTTGTTTTATAAATCATTTAAAGGAAACTTAGTCAAACAAATAAACTCTGATTTATTTCATTATATGAATTATATAGTTTTAGCTTATTGAATAATGGGTGATGGCAGCAAACAAAAAAAAGGTTTAGATATAAATACCCAAAGTTTTACCTTAAAGGAAGTTATTTTATTAGTGAATATTTTAAGAATAAAATTTAATTTAAACCCCAGAATCCATAAGTCTAGACCAGATAAATCTATTTATAAATCGAAATCTTTCAAATTGAGTCCTTCTACTGCTACAACAAATTATAAAATTTATCTTAATTCTGCAGATTTAAATAAGATTAGACCTTTTATTATGCCCTATTTTGTAAACCATTTTATGTATAAAATAAATTAAATAATTTTAAAGGGTATAAGGATATAAAGCATTAGACTTAGGTAGAAGGGGCCAACTCTTCACTGAAAACAGCATGTCTAAAAAGGGAGATTAATTCATTTTTCGCTCCCGAGCTAGATTCCTATGGCTAGGATAACGAACCAATTAAGAATAAAATATATATTGTATATTAGGAGTTGCGGACTATAATAAGGAAAAACCAATTATTTTATTTTTGGAGCCTAAAGGAATATTTAATGAGGTTCATAGAAAAATATAGGATCACCTGAGGTTCGTAAGGCCGGAGGTGACGGAGTTTTCATAGTAGTTATCCTACTGTAATGGTATGGTTATGCGAAGGAAAACAGAAGAAAATATTATCGTAATAATAGTTATTTTCTTTGGAAAGCCGTATGATGGGAAACTATCACGTACGGTTTGGGAAAGGATTTTTGATTAATTTCTACTATTATAATTAGTAGTTGGGGTCAATCTTCTATTTCACAATGGTAATTGCGGTCAAATGGGGCCCTTTTTAATTTATTTGTTAACTCCCGTTCTTAAAGTCCTGTCTGGACTAACCTTTTTAGACTATACTATATTGGCCCCTAGCTTTTAATCTTTCTTTTTATAATTATATAAGATATCACAGCCGTGGGGGCGCCCGGGTTAACTTAGAGGCCAGCCAGGGAACAAAAGGTAAAAAACAAAAAATAAATCGAATTTTGCTATATGCTGGAAACCATTTTAAATATAAAGTACATTCTATCTCAAGTTGTTTAACAGTTAGTACTAAGTTACGGACCAAAAGGTGGTAAGGTTAACCTGCACCGCTAGCTGGAAACTTGGTTTTTTGTAAAAATCTTTATATTAATGCAATCAGCAGGAAACCAAATATTATTTAAGTTATGAACAAGAATAGAGTAGGATCCTCAGAGACTATATGCAAAATAAACTAATCCTCCCAGTCAAAAAAAAAAGATTAGATTCCGAATAGCTTCTGTTCTTCGTATTTTCTAAAAAAAAGTATTACCAAAAGGTTAGAAGAGAAGAAACAAAAAAAAAGGGGAGGGTGTTTAAAGAGATAGTCCAAATTCTGTACTTTATTCAAAATAGCCTAGTAAATAATTGGCTAAATTTTAATAACCACGGTTATCATAATATGAATTATTACACTTCTAGCTCAACTACGAATAAAAGCAGCAGGAGGGTAAGATTAAAAAAAAGGGAAACCTGGCTACCAATAAATTAAAAAACTTAAATCCATATTGGATAACAGGATTTTGTGATAGGTCATCCTCTTTCACTATTATACCCGCATTGCGGAAAAAAGCTAATGATTCTAAAGCCCCTTCGGGGGGGAAATCCGAGCTACTTTTGAAATTTTAGTAGACATTAAATATAAAGAAGTTTTAGATTCTATTCAAAATTATTTCGGGATTGGTAAAATTTATGTAATAAGTAATAAAGTGTATTACCGCGTAACAAAATATAATGATCTTATTGATATTATAATCCCTCATTTTTATTCTTATCCTTTACTATCTTTAAAAACAATTATTTTCAGTAATTGGGTTAAAGCTGTAGAACTTTTAGCCTCTGGGCAACATAAATCTAAGAATGGATTTTTGGAAATTTTAAGTATTTATGCTGCAATAGGTAGAGGTCCTTCAAACAAAATTAAGTCTTATTTTCCTGACTTAGTGCCAGCAAAAGTACCAGAATACAACTTAGCAGTAGCGGATTTAAATCCTTGGTGGCTTTCTGGTTACTTAACAATTTATTGCCACTTTGAATTAGCGGTATATGCAGGGCAGTGGTATTTAGATGTATATAATAAATTAAGACATAGCTTTAGCATTTCACGTGATATATCGGAGTTAAAATTGATTAATTTAATTGGAGAGTATTTAGGTGTTAAAATTTATATTAGAACGGAAAATAAACGAGTGGATTTATATATATCTTCCCTTCCGGATTGTCAAGTTCTTATTAAATTTTTAGATTTATATCCTCTTCAATCTAGCAAACAGCAAGAATACCTAATTTGGCGTAAATTTATTTATATTGCAATTGCCTTTAACTCAAAAAACCCTAAATTAGCGGGTAATCTAGATGAAAATATTTCCATTTTTTTTGATTTAATTAAAAAACTTGATCGTATACGTGAAGAAAATTAACCTTAAATAAAGTACAGAAATTGTCCTACTGGTATTAAAATATGGGCGACCGTTCGAGTATATGCAGAATTGTTGCTTTACAAACTAAAGACAAACAGTAAAGAGGAATTTACTGAAGGTCATAGTGCTTACTCCGATTCAGTGATGATAGGAGGACCACAGCCTGCACTAAAAGGAATCATGAGGACTCTAGCTGACGCTCCTAATAAGAGCAGGTCCAAGATAGATTTCAAGACCATCGGATGTTTAAGGATGAGGTTGAATTACCAAAACTCAAGTAATTTCGGGAGTGATTACGCCTGTCTATGGCAACAGCTGCTACATAGATATCTTGGTCCCTTGATGGTGAAAATTTACATCAAAGGCTATTCCATGACTGAGACGTTACTAATTGCATTTAGGACATGTTACAAAAGAGTCTCCTTATTCATCAACATCAAATCAAGAGCTGTATATGCTACCGGTGAAGTCTCTTACTCATCTAATTTGATAAGAGATGGCAGAGGGTCCGTAGTACCAAATCTACGAATTGGAAAGGGACCTAAACACTTCATGAAAATACCTTTCTTGAGGTCACACGTTACTAGAAGCGGAATGAGTAGCCTGGCCCCTGTACATGAGCAAAGAGAAACACCTAAAGGGCTAAAAATTCTAGCCAAACATTGGCAAATTTGCTATCAAAATCCTAACAGGATTTTCTATGATCTAAGAGGAATTCTTAAACAAGATTCACTATGGTTTGCTGCCTACCTAAAGCTGAAAAGCAATAAAGGGTCATTTACCCAGGGACCGGATGAAGTTGACATAGATTCACTAACGAAGAAAAGAATTCTTGAACTTAGAGAGGCAGTTCTAAAGAATAAATTCTCATGAATCGGAGTACGAGAAATCATGATACCTAAACCTGGTAAACCCGGTAAATTAAGACCACTAAGAATACCTTCCAATAGTGATAGACTTGTACAAGAAGTTATTCGAACAATCATAGAACCTATCTATGAAATTCACTTTAGTAAACTTTCACATGGATTTAGACCAAACAGAGGCTGCCACACAGCCTTAAAATGGATTAATACCAACATGAAAGATTCGATATGGTTTATCGAAGGGGATATTAAAAGCTATTTCCCTTCAATAGATCACCAAATCCTTATGAAAATTCTTGAAAGAAAGATTCAGGATCCAACTATTCTAAGATTAATCCGAACTGGACTTAAAGCTAAAGTTTTCCAAAAAGACAAACAAACTTACATTCCAGAAGTAGGAACTCCCCAAGGAGGTATACTTAGTCCCTTATTATCTAATATCTACTTGAATGAACTAGATCAATATATGGAAAGATTATGTCTGGAATACCAAGAAAACGTTAAGCCAACTAACAGGAAGACTGTAGCAAACAAACTGCTTAGATCCGGTAACAAATCTGAATACTATAGATTGAGATTACCTAGTAGAATACCAAACGAAATTGGATACAGAAACTGCAAATATATTCGATACGCAGATGATTTTGTTATAGGAATACTAGGTCCCAGATCAACGGCTATAGAAATAAGAGACAAAGTAAAAGACTTCCTTAAAAACGAACTAAATGTCGAACTTAGCCTAGATAAAACCAAAGTTACTCATATAACTCAAGGTATAGAATTCCTAGGCTACATTTTTAGCAGACGACAACTATTCACAAAACAATCTTATGGTGGAACTGTTGTTACAAGAAAAATGACAATACCTACATTAGATGTTAACATGAAGCGAGTGATTGCACGACTTGCTGAAGCAAACTTCTGTGATGGAAGCGGTAAACCTTTACCCACATTCAGATTCCTTAGATTACCACAATCTGAAACCAACACAAAGGTAAACTATATCTTAAAAGGTTTAAGTGAATGGTGGTCAATAGCAGGTAACAGAAGAAGCGCAATAGCCCGAGTGGCTTATATCATAAGATATTCAATCGCTAAAGTATATGCTGCTAAATTCAAACTTCGAACAGTAGCTTCTGTTTTCAAAGCGGGAGGAAATGACCTAGGTAAACCTATCGGAGCAAGAGCTAAATCAGTAGTGGCTGCGGTTGAAGCAAACACACCAAAGGCAAAAACTAAACCGCTAACAGGGATACTTTTCGCTCGATATCATAAAATTCCCAAACCAAAAGGAAATAAGATAAAGCCAAACTGGACACCTGAGTATCTAAAGGCATTACAGAAACAAACTGATCTACAAAATTTCCTGAAAGAAATATGGAATTAAAAGAAAAAGAGTGCAAAGAATCCATTAGCAGCTATGGCCTGGAGACTGGAAACAGCCTTATCTAGACAAGGTGCCATATGTGCCATCTGTGGTTCTTCTGAAGATGTACAGATGCATCACGTAAGGGCTTTTAAAGATATTGCAAAATCGAAAAACGCTGTACATAAACATATGATAGCGATAGAACGAAGACAGGTTCCGGTGTGTAGAAAACACCACTTAGAATTACATAGAGGGTTAAATAAACCAAACAAAAATCCATTGAAACCAAGTAACGTTGGAGAGCCGTGTGATGGGTAACTATCTTGCACGGTTCGGTGGGAGCTCGAGCTCGTTTATCGAGACTAATAATAAGAAATTAGTGATAATCGATGTTTCGTTCGACCCAATTTAGTTGGATGGCAACATTATACGGTGGTAGTTTAAGATACAATACACCATTATTATTTGTTTTAGGTTTCATTGCTCTATTCACTATAGGTGGGTTACTTACTCCGGTTAGCTCACTTTAAAGGCTACTATATACTGGGAACCTCTGACTACTAAGATACTTTCTAAATATAGAATATGAGTAACAAAGCTTAGTTTTGAGCAATCAGCAGGAAACCAAAAGACTTAAGTTTAAGTAGGATCCTCAGAGACTATACGTAGCCATTAATTACAATAATTAATTAAAAGTTGTAATTGATATGATATAGTCCAAAAATAACATCACCAAAAAATATGCCTGCAGCATATAATAATACAATAATATATTATTTAGTATTAATGAGTTATTACATCTTTGAAAAATTAGATTATTTTAATCAAAACTGTTCTTTATTAGATTTAGATTATGTATCCCCGCAGGCTTCTTGTTTTTTAACTAAAATCATAGAACAAATAAAACCAATTAAAGTTTACAATAATCTTAAAGAGGATAGATTACAATTGTATAAAGAACAAAGAAATAAAACGGGTGTTTACTGTTTAGTTAATTTAATTAATGGTCATACCTACATAGGTAGTTCTACTAATATAGAAGGTAGAATGAAAAGTTATTTAAATAATAGTTATATAAAAAGCAAGCAAGCAAACAAAATTGTAACATGCCTATTACACTAGCGTTGTATAAATATGGACAAGAGCATTTTGCTGTTTTAATTGTAGAATATATAGATATTCAAAATTTAACTATTTTAGAAACTAACTATATAAAAAAACTATTACCTTATTATAATCTATTAAAACAAGGTTATTCTTCTTTAGGTTATAAACAAATTACACACAGAAGAGACTAAATTGTTATTATCTAAATTAGCTAAAAATAGAATACATTCAGATAAAACAAAAGCTTTAATTTCTAGAGCTTTAGTCGGTGCCTTTTTACAATAAAAATCATTCAGTAGAGACTAAGTTAAGAATTATAGAATCAAAATCAGCTTATCCTGTTTATATTTATAATTCATTTAATGAACTTTTAGTAATTTTTTCGTCAGTTAAAACTTTATCTAATTTAATTAATTCTAATCCTATTGTAAGTTTTATTAAAAACAAAACACTTTTTTTTTTAGAGGTGAATGGTATTTAACTAATTTACCATTAAATATAACTGACACACCCTTAAATATTAATTGGAAGGATTCTAATAATTTAATTATAGAAATGAAAAATAATTCTAAGATTAAAAAGGCTGTATTTGTTTATAACAAAAATAAAGAGTTTTTATGTAAATTCGAAGGTGTAACTCAAGCTGGAAAAAATTTAAATATTAGCCATTGTGTTATTAAAAAATATGCAATAATAAATTTAGCCTACAAAGGTTATATTTTTAGTTATGAAAGACTAAGAGATTAATTAACTTATTGTTAGCTTTAGGCACGCATATATGTTGACAGCTTGTTAATATACCATGCGCTTTTTAAATTATATTAATCTAAATTTTTACAGCTCTATTTTGTAACAGGAGTAGTGTTATCAAATGCCGTGCGCCCTTTAATTACTATGAAGCCCGCCACATTAACGGCCTTAACTGAATTAATGTTATGTAAATCTACTGACTTACCTATAATCGAAATGAAGAGGGGAGTGGAGCATGTCAGTGAAGTCACAAAAGGAGGTAGTTACAATTTTCTTCGTGGCGAGATAATTTTCATCCAAGGTTTATTAATACATCTGTTCAAAGACGATAGATTTATCTTGAAAGTAACTGTCACAAGATTATTCGATTTGCTAGTAGAATCGCATTATGCTAACAAAAATTCATCGAATAGAACGTATGCAACATGCATAAGGATGGAACCTAAAGATGGAATACCAGACTTCATAGTAGGAACTGGGGATCACCTAAAGGAAGTAATTCCTATGTTGGGGCAAGAACCCAATAGTAATCTATTCAAAGAGTACGGTGACGGAGTGATCGTAGTACTTTCTAAAAAGGAAGGATCACAGGAATCTTTCATCAACAAGACAACCACAGGTGTTAAATCACGTGGAAATCCTCTGTTGAAAACTAAAATAGAGGCTTATTATCCTCTTTACATTCACATAAGAAAAATCTCTAGCAAACCACTTCAAGACATAGAAGTATATAAAAAAGCTTACGAAAAAATGAAATCTAAACCAGGTAACATGGACCCATTATCAAATGGTAACACTCTAGATGGAATGTCATTAAAAAGATTAGAAAATCTTCGTAATAGCATAATGGATTGGACATTTGAATTTAAATCATCGAGAAGAATCTACATACCAAAAGCGAATGGTAAATTGAGACCACTAGATATACCGAGTACAATGGATAAATTGTTATAAACAGTTTTAAAAGACCTAAGCGAACCCAATTTGGAAAAATTAAACAAAAAAAGCTTTGCCTTTATATCCAAAAAATCACTACATCTACCACTCTTAGAAATACAAAAAATGACTGGAATAACTTGGATAAATGAAGGTTATATCACCGGATACTTTGACAACATAGATCATCATATACTGGCCAAATTAATTAAAGAAAAGATGAATCCTGACCAGACAATAATGAATCTAATCTGGAAATTTTTAAGAGCTGGTTACAAGGAAGTAGAAAAAGGATACCTAGACTCTCTAATAGGTCAAGGGGAAATACTATCAAATCTATAACTTACGCCATTGGATGAATATGTAGACTCTCTGAAAGAGAAATTTAACAAATTACCAATCTTTATCAGAAAACCTGAATATCGAAAACACGAATGGATAATTAACAATAATAGAAGGAAATTAGCCCGATCAACAGTTAAAAGTCCTGAAGAAATTATAGAAATTAAAAACACTATAGTTAAAGAAGGAATAATAGTGCAAAATTTGCCTTCTGCTCTAAGATCGGGAAGAAAAATACATTAGTTTGATATGCAGATGACTTAATCATCGGAGTTACAGCCCTAAAATATTTAGCTATAGAAATAAGAGACCTAGTCAAGGAATTTTTAAATCAAGAATTAAAACTAGAATTAACTATGGATAAAACTAAAATAACTAACATTGGGTCTGAATATGCTTTTTGTAAATTCCTCGGACACTACATTAAGGCACAAACGTTATCTCAAAATAAAACATCCAGAAGAAGAAGAGCGGAAACTCGATCAATCTTTAACATAGAAAATAAACGGGGAAACCCAAAATTATAGTACCTAAAGACCTACTAAAAGAGCGACTAATTAAAAATGGATCTGCGAATATTAACGGATTTCCTAGAAGGTGTAGCAAATTTATCTTTCTACCTGATCATGAAATTATCAATAGATATAATCTTGTTTTAAGAGGAAGAATGAATTTCTACAAAGAAAATAGAAGGGACCTTAATGAAGCAATATATATATATATTTTATAATACTCCTTAGCACATAATCTAGTAGCTAAACATAGTTCATCCATAAGTAAAATATTTTAAATTTATGGAAAGCCCTTTGAATGTAAAGTGAATAATCGAAGAATTAAATTCGATAAACCACGGTAATTAAATGCGGAATACCTAAATGATAAATATTATAGAGTGAAAAATGTATATGCAAGCGTTCCCTTTTAAGTCCTTAGCCAATCAATAGCCTAAAGTTTTATCTGATAATCTATAATAGTGTATTAGACGCTTCATGTTTTATTTGTGACTCTAGACAAGATATTGAGATGCACCATCTAAAACATCTGAAAAACAAACAAAAATAAAGGAACACGAATTAAATTTATGAGCAAGATTCCAACCCTCTTTGTCGAACATGTCATGTAAATGTACATACTGGTAAATATGATGGAATGAGTCTTAAATAATTGCGAAAGAATCGGAATATGTTATAATAATTTAGCGAGAGTTTCTGGAGAGCCGTATGCGGGGAAACTTGCACGTACGGTTCGGAGGGAGGCTAAACGTTGCCAGTTACGCAGCTCTTTAGCTGTATAATCACGGTGCGGGTACTCGACCCTACTCAATAGATGTAGCATTCCATGATAAATTTATTCACAAGGATTTTATTTTTGATATTTATCTTAACCTATTTAGAGGGTTAGGTATATTTGATGATACTTTTTTTATATTTAAAGGATTAGGTTTTTCTGTTGCAGTCCCCCTTGATTATGCAAAAGGCAAAATTACCATAGAGGAAAATAGTACAGAAGATAAAATTTATATTGAACAATTTTTTGTAGGTTTACTTGAAGGAGATGGAACTATAACAACAAACGAATCCTTGAGCAATAATAAAAAAAGAATTATTGTAAGATTTGTAATAGCGTTAAAAAATGAGGAGAATAATCAGATAATGTTAAATAAAATACAAAAAGTTATTGGAGGTAGAGTTATTATTGAGAGAAAAGATAAATATGTAACTTGAATTGCTAATTCCAAGGCTGATATTAATAAAGTATTATTAATTTTATCTAGATATCCTCTACTAACAATTAGAAAAAAATGTCAATTAGAATTTGTTAAGAATTGTTTACTTTATAAAGACATTAATAATTTTATGTCGAATAGAAATAAGATGTATAATAATAAAATTGAACTTTTACAAGCAAAGTTAAAGAATCAAAATAAATATATTGAATTACCTGATTACTTTAAAGCTTGGCTATCTGGATTTATAGAAGCTGAAGGATGTTTTTCTTTAGTTTTTAATAAAGAAGGAAAACTACGAAAGTCAGAATTCGCTATCGGTCACAACGAAGAATTACATATAATGAACATGATAAAATTCTATTTTCAAAGTAAGAATAAAATTAATACAGAAAAAATAAGAATTAGTTTCAAAGGTAATCCTACAGAAGCTATTCATTATAGATTTTATTTGTATAATGCCTTATCCAGAAAACTTTTATTTGAACACTTTACAAAATATCCTTTAATTGGAAAAAAAAAATTATCTTATATAAAATTTTTTGAATATCATAATAAATAAAAAACTATTCAGTATTGAGTAGAGATTTCTTGTTTTAAACTGTCTTGTGTCACATTGCTTGATTATTTACTATCTTACTATAATGAATTAAAATTTAATTATAATTAGTAAGTAATACTTAATTCGAATTTAATTAGTTCGAGTTATGAACGGTGGAATTTATAATAAAGAATATTAATGCTATTCTACACGACGATTATTGTAAGCTATGCCGTGGGTTTAAATTTTAAGGTAAGATTGAAAATTAGATCTGTAGAGACTATACGCAGTGTATTAAATTTAAAAGTAATTGGTAAATTTAATAAAGAGATAGTCCAAACCCTAATAAGTTGTTAGTTAAAATTTTTTAATTTTTTGTAGTGCGTACTAACATAATAACAAGGGATTATAACTAGAGTTATTACGTCGTAGCTCGAATAAGACTGGGCCTTAATAAAATATTTTATTATGCAATTGACTATATGCTGGGAACTGTGTTTTTAGGTTATTATTTACTATTTATAATTATTCAGTATCTATCAAAAATAGATGTAGGCTCTGCCATTAAAAATTTAATTACAAATCTTCTTTTTATTTCTTTTTTTAAAAAAATAGATAGTGAAAATAATAATAAACCTGTTATAATGATTAATTATACAAACATACAATCAGCAGAAAACTGTAAAGGATTTTCAGAGACTATACGTCAATTATCTAATTTGCGAAATCAAGATGAACAGTTTTTTAAATGGTTAGCTGGAATTATTGATGGAGATGGGAATTTTGATTTAAGAAATTTAAATTCTAAATTAGTATTAAAGGCTATTAGAATTAAATTACATAATAGAGATGTTAGAATATTAACTAGAATTCTTAATAAATTACATTTCGGAAGAATTAGATCAGATAAAAATAAACCACATTCAATGTATATTGTATCCACAAAACAAGATATGTTATTTTTAATAAATAAATTAAATGGTTTAATACGAATTAAAGTAGAGACTTTTAAAAAAGCTTGTGATTATTATGGAATTAAATTTATAGAACCTAATTATAATATAGAACCATATGATCCTTATTTTGCAGGTTTAGTAGATACCGATGGTACTATTGTTTTTAATTATAATTGCAATAGAATAGAATGTAATTTGGAATTTAAATATAATGAGCAAACAAAAAAACTTAATTTTGATAATGTTATTCCTTATTATAAACCTACTGTTCTATTCAAAATACATAAATTAAAAGACTCAGTTTCTATAAACAAAAATAATGAGCAAACAAATTTTAAATCTATCGCATTTAAGTTTCAAACCGTTAAGGGTATGGTTTATTTATATGACTATTTTATAGCACCTAATAATAGATTATATTCTGATTTTAAGTTTTACAGGGTAACTAAGATTAAAAAATTTATTTCTATTAGAGATTTTAAAAATGAACCTAAGGATAGTGTTGAATTTAAAATTTATTATGATTTTGTTTTAGATTGAATACAATATAGAAATCCAATATGGTATAAAGTTCCTTTCGTATCAAAAATTAGATAAAGAGATAGTCCACAATTTAAATTTATTTAAATAAGCACTTCCACTACGTATTATCTATGGGTGCTGTTTTTTTACGACCAAACAGTTGATGTTTTAATAAGATTAAAAACCTTATTTGTCTTGTCAGTCACAATTATCAACGAATTGTCGAGACGGAATTATCCGGTTGTAATCAACCCAACGAGGCTTATTACAGAGTACCGGTGAATAGGCGAAAGACTAAAATCTGGTTATTAATAATGTCAAGTAGTCGTTTCCTCAGTTTAATGACTATTAAGTCAATGAAGTATAACGGAACAGCGCAAGCTAAGGGTTATTTGAAAATAGCTACAACTCCTGAGAACACGTTAACCGGATTCAAAGTATCTCGATTATATGTAGAAGGTAAATTCCGAAAACAGTTTGCCGCGACTGAACTACTAATCAAACGCTATACAAACTCATTCCTAACTATACTTAAGAAATTATATGTATTTCTGAACAAAACATCAATCAATTTGGGGAACCTCGGAACATCAATAACAATGTTATTGACATGGAATCTACCTGTAAATAACAGATTGACTGTAGATGTCATTGACTCTATTGATAGGGAACACGCGAAACGTATACTTACAATAGATCCATACGGGGGCAAGATAGCTGAAAAAGCAAATGATAGAGGTAATGCTCTATATAGTCACAATAGTGATTTAAAAGTAATTGGTCAGACTTTTAAGCAGAATTCAGTATGGTTTTGTAAGGTTCAATTAGTAAATTTACAAACTATAAGAAGCTTTTCAACAAGTAGCAAGGACCTTGTAATAAGTGAAGGTGTGAATACCCTTTGTAAAAATGAGCGAGTGAAAATTGACATTGCTAATCCTCAATATTGACCAAAAACTATATTAGAAAGAAACATTATTGAAGAACTTGTAGTAGAAAAACAAATGTTATTAGTTGAACTAGCTGAGAAACATTCTACAAATTTAGAACTCCGAAAAGATACGAATTATAAAGGTATTAACTGAGGTATTAATCCTATTATACAACATGAACAAGAAATTCTATGCTTAAGTAGACTTTTCCGAGTGTATGCTGTATTAACAGTAACTTCAAATCCAGGTTCTAAAAAAAATAAAAAAAAACAAACACCAGGTATTGATAATGTAACTCTGGATAGTGTTGAGGATAAATTAGATATGGTTGAGAAATTAAGGGTATTATTAAATCCCCAAAAGTTAAAAGCTAACCCTATAAAAAGGGTATATATTCCAAAAGAAAATGGAAAATTGCGACCTCTAGGAATTCCTACCCTGCAAGACAGATGTCTACAAAAACTTATAAATCTAATTCTAGAACCTTTAGTAGAAGCTAATAGCGATACTCATAGCTATGGGTTCAGAAAATATAGAGGAGCTAAAAACGCTTTAGGATACTTAAGAACTTTAATAAAATCCGGAGGGCCAGATAAATATATATTGGATGCAGATATAAAAGCATTTTTTGATAATATTTCACATAAGTGATTACTTACTTGTGTTCCTTTACCAGTTAGACATAAAACTATCCTGGATAAATGATTAAAATCTAAGGTTATTGGTTATAATGAAAGTATAGAAGGTCTTGTAAAGAATGATAGTGGAACTCCTCAAGGAGGGATAATTAGTCCTACGCTAGCTAACTTTACATTAAATGGATTAGAAAGTGCTGTGTTTAAAGCTGTAAGAACTATATGTAATATGAATGCTATGAGGGGTAAAAGATTAAGTAAAGGATCTAGAAAAACCATCTATCTCCTAGTCGAAGTTATAAGATTTGCCGATGACTTTGTTATAACAGCAAGGAGTAAGCATATACTTAAGAATATAATTATACCGGCAGTGAAGGAATTCTTAAATACACGAGGGCTAACTCTATCAACAGATAAAACGAGAATAGTAAGTCTAGATGAGGGGTTCAACTTTTTAGGGTACACATTTAAAAGACGAGCGAACTGGAAAGTTAAATATGGTTTTTTTAAAGAAAATTTAAGCAGAGAGGGAACCGCATTGTATCCTCAAAAAGATAAAGTCATACAGTTTATAAGGAAAATAAGAGATATTATAAGGAACAATAATAATATGGATGCATATCAACTCATTGCATTGCTTAATCCAATTTTGAGGGGTTGATATCAATATTATAACCTTTCACAAAGCCATAGGTTTAGAAGTTATGTAAGAAGAGCTCTTTTTCTATTGTGTTGAAACTGAGTTAAAAGAAAATACCCCTCAATGGGAAAAAAAGCTATAGCGGCCAAATTTTTTGTTCATCCTAATGATTTGCCTAAATTTAAAGAAGTTAGAGACGATCATATGGAAAGACCAAGAAATATCGAAAAATGAACCTTTATGGGAATCAGTAGAAAACCTGGACGATATCAAGATAAAAACCTAAAAGGGTCCATCATTTATCTTATAAAGCCTAGCGATATACAAATAGATCGAGCCAAAGAATATTCTATACCACTAAACTTAAGGCAAGTACATGCTTATGACAGAAATGCAATTAAACTCGCTGAATTTAATGCAACTAAAAATATGCAAATAAATAATAACTTGAAAGGGAAACTTTATAAATCGCAAAAAGGTATATGCCCAGTTTGTAGCTATACAATAGATTTGAATACAATTCTGTACTCATTCAAACCAGTAATACATCATAAAATGCCGATATCGGAAGGAGGATCTAGAGGCTCTATGTCCAACTTAGTGTTAATTCATAAAGGTTGTCACATGGAAGTCCATGGAATGAAAAACAAGGCTGATTAGTCAGAACCGAGTCTAACTTAATGAATAGATAGGTGAAAAATTGATTTTACAAGATTGAGCCGTATGCATTGAAAGGTGCACGTACGGTTCTTTGAGGGGTCTTATTCGCGAGAATAATTTCTATCTCTAGTGCTTTATTTGCTGGTTTCTACTACTGGACACCTAAAATCACAGGAAGAACAATTAACGATTTCTTAGGTAAAGTTCACTTCTACGTGATGTTTATTGGGGTTAAAAGGGATACACTAATTTAATTAAATTATTTTTATAGCTTATTTTTTGTTGCTCCTACTACTCGAATATTAGTATTAGTATTAGTATTAGATTTCATTGTAGCCTTCTATATTAAACTTAAATTTAGCAATAATACAAAGGAAACTACTATAGCTAATTATATGGAAATAATAGATGAAGATATAAAGTATATAGATAATTCAACTTTAGATAATATATTAAATAATTTGCCTGAATCTAATGAACATAAACCCCCTCCAAAAAAAGGAACAAATATTAAGATATCAGAAAAATTTAATAATATTAAAGCAAAGCTAAAATATATAAATATGAAAGAATATAAAATAGATATTTGATCAAATATTAGGGATAAAGCAGGTATTTATATGTTTTTTAATTTAATCAATGGTATAACATATATTGGGAGTAGTATAAAATTAGACAAAAGATTTAGGGTACATTTAAGTTCTATAACTTCAATAAATTTGCCTCTATATAAATCTTTTTTTAAGGGTATTAATAATTTTGCTTGTTTAGTTTTACAGCTTTGTGATAAAGATGAAGATATTTGTTTAGGATTAGAACAACATTATTTAGATTTCTATCAGCCTTATTATACTATACTAAGATTAGCAGGTTCTTCTAAAGGATTTAAACATTATCCTGAAACTATTACAAAACTTAAATCTAACCATTCTGGCAAATTGCACCCTAGATGGAATAATAAAATTTAAGAAAAAAAATGAAAAAGTTTAGCATTAAAAAATGTTTATAAAAATAATATTCACCATAATAAAGGTAAAAAAGGGATATTAGCCCCTCAATAAGGTATTAATGGAACTACTATTACTATGAAGAAAAAGGTGATATTCTTAAATTTCCTACTATAAATAGTGCTAGACTTCATTTCATAGTTAGATTTTATACACTATCTAAAAATATTAATACTAATTGACCGATTTTAATAAATGAAACTAAATGGTATATTTCTAGCTTTTTTAATAAAAACTAATAAACTATAAAAATAAAAAAGAGAAAAATAGTGATAGATAAATTAGCCCCCAAGATTTTGTATCAAAAACAAATTTTGTAAAAATCATTCTATATGCTGGAAACTCCTAAAGCTTATCCTATTAACAATAGTTTAGTAAAAAAGGTATAAGATACTACAATGGACAATCAGCAGGAAACCAACGAGGTTTAGCAGTTAGCAAAAATAATTAGGCTAAAACTCCAGTAGGTTCCTCAGAGACTACACGAATGAAATTATTAATATTATTAAATATTAAATTTTAATGAGTTATTAAGATATAGTCCGCACCATTTAGAAATAGATGGACAAAGTGTAATTTAACTTTCTTCCCTCGAGGTGTTGGGGGCCCAGATTAGTAATTATGTGGTGTAATAGGAAAAATTATCTCCTTAAAACTTGGCTATATGCTGGAACGTTTTTATAACTTTACGTACTTATTAATTTAATACTGAATAAGTGAAAATCGTAAATATTGAATCATCAGCAGGGAAGTTAAATAAAGAAAATATTTTTAAATTTAACCCTTCAACGATCACACGCCGAGTATCCTTAAAGTTCAGATACTAATTATAGTAACAATGATTTAGTATTTATCTGTTTTATGAAAAGGATAATGATATGATCTAAATTAATTTTATATAGCCACTAATAACTTTGGAATTTTTATCTAGACTAGGTTAACTGAAACAAAACAAAATTTACCTGGCACCTGTAGCGATAAATTGAGTCCTACAATAGGAGCAAAATATTTGGTTCATATATAAGACAATATTCTACTTATTCTGCAGCTAGTCAGTCCTATAATATAAATAAAATAAACAATAATAAACCTATTATATTTGATTTTTTTTATCAAGCATGTGAAGAACTTAAATATAAGTATATAGGGATTTCAGGTGTTTATAAATTAACTAATAGAAATAACTTAAGTAGATTTTATATAGTAAGTTCTAATAACTTAGCCAAAAGAATGAAGGAATATAATAAATTAACTCAAAGTTTTTTACGAAGCCCTGGAGAATTAGAAATGACTAAAATACCAGCCTCAAAATTCAGTGTAGAGTTTATATATATTACTACTACTCAGTTATCTTTAGTTTTTGAACAATATGCTATTATTAAATTTAGATATACAATGAATAGTAAATTTAAAATTATTCCTAGAGTTAATTCTCAGTGGGGTAATAATTTAAAACATTTATGTGATTAAAATTTTTTTAGCTTTATTTTCTGCAGGATCTGAAGGTTATAATAGATTCACCGTTTTCTTAAAATAAAAACAAAACTTTTTTTTTCTTGTTTTCTTGTTTTCTTGTTTTCTTGTTTTCTTGAAAGAGCTAATAATTTAAAATATGAACTTGAAGATAATGATAATAAATAGTATTGTTTTTTAGTATTTGTATATGATATTAATAAACCAGAAAAAAGAAACCTATGATTTATTATTAGATGAATATAGCTATAAAAGCGTTACAAATTAGTTATAGTGCTTTATTAGATTATATGGTTTATTCAACAATCCTATTTTTAAGTAAAACTTTATTTTATCTTTTGAACCAATAGCTCTATAAACTTTTGGTAAATATACATACCAGCAGGAGATCATCAATTAAGAAAGCATGTAACAGTCTATAATCAAGTTAATTAGGTAGTTGCAGAATTTCCTCTCAAATCAGGTAGAAAGATGGTTAAATATTTCCAAATTGATGGTAAAGTAGCAAGAATTTTTTTTGCTATAGCCAGGGGGTGATTATATGGACTTTTGACTAGTAGTTAAGGAAGTATCCAATAGAAAGATTATTTACGTATTTGATAGCAATACACATGAATTAATAGATGTATTTAATGGTGTGTCAAGAGCCTTGAAATACGCTAAAGTTAATTTTTATAATTTAAATAGTTGGATCGAAAGTGGAACTCCTTATCAAGGTAAAATATAAAGCTATAAGAATAAATTATAATTTATACCAATAGTACGTTTTATGGAATTATTTGCAACACTTCTTAGGTTTAGCTGGTATAATAATAATATCTAATTATGTAATTAATATAGAAATAGTAAGTTTATAGAATTATTGTATTGTAATCCTATTTTTATTTTATTAAGTCTATTGTGTTACCTAAGCAAGTAATCTGGCTGCTAAATTTTACATAATTATTAAAAATAATGCCTCTTTAAGTTAAGCCTTGCAAAACTTATTAGTAAATTGGGTGAATTGCAAGAAAGCCTTATTAATATGAATCTGTTTAAGATAAGGTCAATTTGCAGCGAAGATTTATTCGGTATAAATCGTATTTGCGGTTAGAATAAGTAACGTTCAACGACTATCAGGTGAGTAGTACCAACAATAATCTTGTACTGTTTATATTTGTTTAAGCTAAGTAAGTAATGACTAACCATAACTGCTTTCATAAAGCTTAAGATTTTAAATAACAGAAGCGCCCAATCAGTTGTTTTAATAAAAATATTAAGAAAAATTTATTTAAACTGAATGACATAGTCTGAACTATATTGTAAAATATAGAGTTAACTAAGATAAATAAGTTAATTTTAGTTAATAACATAATTGATGCCTAGAAGAATACCAGATTATCCAGATGCATTTAGTGGATGGAATGTTGTATCAAGTTTTGGATCATTAGTATCAGTAATAGCTACAATATTATTTGGTTATATAATATATGATATATTTGCTAACCAACCTGCTTCAAGTAATAATCCTTGGGGAGTAGCTTCATACTTTACTAGTGAAAGTTTTTATAATGAAAACGAAAGTCAAACAAGTAATACATTAGAATGGACATTAGCTAGTCCTATCCCATTCCATGCATTCAAAATGTTACCAACACAATCTTAATAACAAATAACAAAAAAATCACACAAATTTACGTGTGTTTATATAAACAATATAAATTTTGTTAAAAGTTAGAAACAAAAACAAACAAAAATTTTGTTTTCTTGCCTTAGCTAAAAAAAGCTCTTTTTATTGTTGGGCAGTTTAGTAAATGGAATCTAAGGCAGCCAAACCCCCTATTATATATATATATATTTATTTAAGAATTTTAAATTAAATTAAATTAATAAAAACAACAACAAGACAAAAAAATCCCTTGTAATAAAATAAAATGCTTCAAATCAATAGCAAAGCAGCAAAATCCAAAAATAATTTATAAGTATAAAATATGATTTAATAGTAATTACAAAAATATAAATTAAAAAAAGTCTCTTCTTATTTAAATTTTAGCTAAATAATGATGAATAATTTAATATTTTATATTTTATTTACTGATCTCTTTGTTGCGGGGTTCTTTTGTTTACCAGTCTTACTATTACTAAAGCATGTATTATAATATAAGCAAGTAAAGTAATTAATCTAGCAAACTAAGTCAGGTTACACAACTTCATCAGATCAGATCATAACAAAGCCAATAAGAACTGATATAAAGATTGACAGTACAGAAAATTGACTGCATTCAAATAAAGATTGTCCAGCTTTTTTGTTTATAGCTGTTAGATAGTCATATAAAATATTATATATCAAAATGATAACTTTATTATTATTAATTCCGATAATAGGTAGTTTAATATTATTACCTATGTCAAATACAATAGAAAGTCAAAGTAAGATGAAAAAAATAGCTTTGAGCACATCTTTAATAAATTTCTTTATTTCATTATTTATTTGGTATCAATTTGATTCAAGTATAACACAATATCAATTTGTGACCTCATTAGATTTAAATCAAGGAAGCTTTTGCCATTTTAATTTTGGTATAGATGGTATATCATTATACTTTGTAGTGCGCCGTTTAACTGGTGTAGAGCCCGCTCAACTAAGAGTCACAACTGGGTCAACGTCGTGTAAACCGACTGACTTACCTTAAGTGGAAACATGGAGGGGACAGCAGCATGTCAGTAAAGCTCTTTAAGAGATTAAATGTGTGTCTCCAAAGAGCAAGGTAATTTCCATTCATGGTTCGTTTGTGATGCTATCGCAGGACTATAAACTGTTCTCGAAAACATTTGTTACGAGTATTGAAGATAACTTTTCAAAAATATGAAGTGCAAAGTTAGATCCATCTTAAACGATATGAGGAAGATTCTCAACGCATGGACCTACAAATGGAATATCAGACTCTACATTAGGAACTCGGGATCTCCTAAGTCGAGAAATCGATATCCAGATCTTAAGACTCTGGGCCTCTAGTAAGAGGGGAGACGGAGTGATCGTAGTACCAGACAACTGGAAAGGGTCACAGGATTCAGCCGTTATTAAGATTGGAACCGGTGGAGTACCAGTTACTCTACATTCTAACCCAATGCTAACAACAAGTAAACTTAGACACTAACTAGGTAACCATCACGAAATTGTCATCCATAAAAGGACACAGGTTTATCTCTAGTAAACCGCTGGTAATTATTGATAATTAAAGCATACGACTGGATGATGTCTAACCCTGGTAATCTTACTCATGGAACTTAGGAGCTAAATTAGATGGAATATCCATTGAAAGGCTAAATAATATCATGGAGAAAGTCAAAAATGAGAGTATGATTGTAAACCTACAAGAAGAACTTATATCCCGAAAGCAAATGGGAAATTGAGACCTTTAGGTATACCCTCATCGGACGATAAACTATTACAAACTGTAGTAAAACTTATCAACGAGCCGGAATGTGATACAAGTGTTCCACAATAACAGTTTTTTATTAAGACCAGGTAAATCCGTTCACCACGCATTACATTAAGTGAGATGAATGATTGGGTCAGTCTTAATGATTGAGGGAGATATTAAAGGTTACTGCTTTTGACAATATTGACCATCAAATCTTAAATAAGATCCTTAAAGAGAGACTTAAACCAGATCGTAATTTAATGGGATTATTATACATATTAATGAAGGCAGGGTACTTGGAAGGAGAAAAGTTTGAGCCTGGGACTACCACAAGGCTCTCCTATCCTTTAAAATCTATACCTAACACCATTGGTTGATTTTTTTGATACTCTAAAAGAAAAGTAAACTAAGTTACCCATCTCTAGTAGAAATAAAAACTACATAATCTTAGAAGCCAGAATCTGAACATTGAAAAGAAAAACTAAAAAGTTGGGAAATCAAGGCAAAGATAACAAAATAAAAAGAAAAAGTAGTAAAAGAGCTAAGAGATCTGAATGTAAAATTAATAAAGACTCCATCTGCGAACAAGATAGGTAGCCGGATATATTCTGTTATTTTTCGTGATATCTGCCGATGATTGAGTAGTTGGTGTAAATGGTTAAAAAGAACTAGCATACCAAATCAGAGAGAAGATCAGTGATTACTTAGAAAAAAAGTTAAAGCTAGAGTTATCAATGGAATAAACTAAGTTAACTCATTTAGGTTCGGAATATGCCAAATTCTTAGGACACTCTGTCAGGGTTAGTACAACTGCCCAACACAATAGCACTAAAATACTTGTAAAAGAAAACTGAAATCGTAAGATTCGTAAGTCAACTGGTAAAACTAAGATTATGGTTCCAATTAAGGATCTTACAAACAAACTGATTAAAAAGGAATTTGCGGACGAAAATGGAAAACCCCGCAGGCTCAAATTTGTTGGAAAATCCCTATTCTTATCTGACTATGAGATAGTAAGCAGATACAATAGTATATTAAGAGGTTGTATGAATTTTGAGAACATGGCCGAAAATCGTTTAAAGTTAAGGGTAGTCAATTACAATTTAGAGTATTCACTAGCTCATACACTAGGAGCCAAACACAAGTTGAGTATTCCCCAAAGTATTTAAAATTTACGGAAACCTATCGGACTGATGATTGAGATTGATACAAAGACAAAGAATGTAATCTAGACAAACCCGAAAGTCTACCTGTTACCTAATTTAACATAAAATATGCTAGATTGAGCATTAACCAAGTATACAAAAAGATCCAATCATAGCGGTAAACTGGTATCTTACATAAACAAACATTCTATATCAACCCTGTCTAATATGTGATTCAGAATATTTTTAAATAAAATTATGAGCAAAATACATAGAAAGGTAGTACCCCTATGTAGACCTTGTCACATGAAAGTACCTCAGGGTAAATTGAACCGGATGGACTAAATTTAAGAGAAATACGAAAAAAAGTGATGGTTCTTGTTAACTGAATCTGGAGAGCTGTATGCAGAGAAATTTGCACGTACAGTTCGGAGGGAGGCTATACATTTTTGTAATCCTCAGGGAGTGGGTAGCCCACCCTACTTGTTAACAACTTTTGTAACACCAGTAGCAATCTTATCTAATTATACAAATATAACTAATAATTTAAAACTATTTTTAATATCTTTCTTATTATTAGAAACATTACAAATATGTGCTTTTGTATCTTTAGATTTATTATTATTCTATATATTCTTTGAAAGTGTTATGTGTTTAGGGTCAGCACTGTTATGCTTACAACTATCAAACTCCGGGGACACCCTAAAGCTTTTGATACCAAGCTACTGTTGAAAAATAGTAAGTGGCCAGAGTAATTATCTGGGTAAGGTAAAAACTCATAAGATGAGTGAAAACGAAATGGGTTATCGCGGATCTAAGTCAGTATTAACTTATACTGTAAAAGAGCAACGAGTAGATGGTAGTTATTTCATTCAACCTAAGTTCATGAAATTAAGGTGTACTCTAACGGGTTTCGAAAGATACTGTCCAATCAGCAACCCTTCTAAACAAAATTTTAAAAAGAACTTTAAGTTATTAACACCTTGCTTAAATAGAAGTTTTTATAGCCAAACTAAGAATCTTATTACTTATTCTAATCTTAATAAACAAATTTCTACAGAAGTTAATTTGACTTCACAATTATTAAATCCTTGGTTTATTACTGGTTTTACTGATGCTGAAGGGGTCTTTATATAAATGCTGCTTTAAAAATCGGTTGGTATACTTTTTTATAATTTAAAATTACTTTACATGTTAAAGATAAAAAATTATTAGAGAATATTAAAAATTATTTTGGTGTTGGAGTAATATCTAAATACGGAGAAAATCTTTGCAATTACAGTATTAAATCGATTAAAGATATACAAAAGGTTATAAATCACTTTTACAAGTTTCCATTGAAAACTAAAAAATTAAAGAATTACAAAAATTTTTTTTTTCTTAATTCTTAAAAAAGCATACTACATTATTATAAATAAAGAGCATTTAACAAAACAAGGTTTAAATTTATTAGTATCAATTAAAAGTTCAATGAATTTAGGTTTATCTCCTTAATTAAATTTAGCTTTTCCGGATATTAATTTATATTCTGTTATAAATGAACCTTATAATATTTCTGTCACAGCGCCTTTTACTTCCAGCCTTTCCATTTTTTAAGAATTTTATCCTAATTGGGTTTCAGGTTTTTCATCCGGAGATGGTAGTTTTCAAGTAGAAATTAGAAAAATTAAAAATGATAAGTATCAAGTATTATTAAAATTTAGTATAGGTCAACATAGTAGAGATGAGCTATTATTGAAAAATAATACTGAGTTTTTTGAATTTAGTGTTTCAAGATTTAAAGATATTAATGAAAAATTTATATTTTTATTTCTTAATTATCCTATTAAAGGACCAAGAAAAACTATTAGATTTTCAAGATTTTTGTATAGTAGCTAATTTAATGAATAATAAAACTCATCTTACTAGTGATGGACTAAATCAAATCAGATTAATAAAACAAGGCATGAATAGTTATAGAATTTAATTACAAGAGAGTATAAAATTTTTTATTCCCCCTTTTCTTTTTTTCTTAATGATGTTATAAAATTTTGCAAGTTAAAGCTGACTACCGTGGTGTTACCTATATTATTTATAGTTATTGTTATTTTTGGACATGGTAATGATAGATTTAGATCTGCATTTTTATTGTTCTTATATACTTTAGCTGGTAGTTTACCTATGTTATTATCTATATTAATGATTTATAACTATATAGGTTCTACGGATTTCCAAGTAATTTCATTATATTCTATAAGCTTAGAAAGTCAAAAAATTTTATGGTTGTAAAGTCCTCTTCAGCAAGGGATATATCTGACCAGCAGAATTCATATTAAAAAAAAAAAACAAACATGAATACTAGCTTCACTAATCTTTAGATAGATTCACTAAATCAAATAAAATTTATTTACCTAATAATAATAAGTGTAAACCTTTGGTTGAATACGAATTAATTTTAAAGTCTACATTAAATTACCCACGATATACCACAATTGTAAGACATATGGTTCAAATACATTCTAAATTACAATCTATTATAGTAGGTATTCTGTTATCTGATGGTCATCTTTTCATAAACAAAGCTGGTAATACTTTATTTTACTTTAAAAAATCAATGAGCCATATTAAAATTTTTCTATTCGTGTTGAACAAATTTATCAATTATTGCAGTTAATACCCTTGATTGTAGTTAAAAACTTTAAAAAAAAAAACAAAAACAGGTAGGTATTGTTTTCACTACTAGAGTTTATCCTTGTTTTACATATTGGTATGGGAAATTTTATACAAAACTAAAGTAATACCTTCAGATTTATATAATATGTGAACTTCTGAAGCATTAGCTTATTGGATAATGTGTAAAGGTACAACAAGCGAGGAATGTTTAACACTTCAACTCAATCTTTTACCCTTAAAGAGTGTGTTTTTATTGTAAGTATTTTAATAAATAAATTTGATTTTAAGTGTTCTATTCACAGGCAAAGAAATAAACCTATATTTTATATTTAAGCCACATCAATGCGACAAATTAAAGCTAAGTTACTACCTTATTTTTACATTCTACGGTATATAAGATAAGTTAGATGTTTAATATTATTCTGACGTGGCAAACTCGAGAGACACCTAATTTTAAGAATGAATAATTAAGATTAGGCTATCGTCGAACTAAGTCATTGACGGGAAACTGTTTATGTAAAAGCGTAGAGGCCAGACGCCACATGGTATTCTAAGTGCAATCAATATAATAGTGCCTAAAAAAAATTTTTGTTTTGTTTTTTTTTGTTTTATATTGCATAAGATGCTACAAGGAATGGTCCAGTTCACCGGCGACGGATTTCTAGTCACAACAACTAGAATATGGTATAAAATATATGTTTTAATTTAATTAAATTTATATCTAGAAAATAGGTCAGCTGTATCTGAAATGATTAAAGACCGAACCCTGAGGATTCTTCATAGCTTTTGCAGTAAAAACACCATTATATCCATTTATAATATGGTTACCTAAAGCACACGCCGACTCTCCTATCTCGGGCTCTATATTACTAGCTGCAACTATTTTGAAATTAGCAACGTACGGATATCTTAGAGTTTTAATTAACTTCTTACCAGATGCTACTCATTACTTCAGTCCTTTAGTGCAAACTATAGCTATTATAACCTTAATTTATGCATCGTTCAGTACTATTATACAACAAGATACTAAAAGATTAATAGCCTATAGCTCAATTTGTCACATGGCTGTAGTAGTACTAGGACTATTTTCTAACACTATAATTGGTATAGAAGGTGGTATATTACTTTCATTAGCACATGGTTTTGTATCTCCAGCCTTATTTATTTGCGTAGGTTCTGTTATATATGATAGAACGGGTACTAGAATAATTAACTATATTAGAGGTTTAGCTACATATATGCCAGTGTTTACAATATTATTCTTAATATTTACTTTAGCTAATACAGGTATACCTCTAACTTTAAACTGGTTAGGTGAACAGTTAAGTTTAATTGGTATTTGGCAAAAAAATCCAATAGTGGCTTGCTTAGGTGCGACTGGTATTGTATTATCCGCTTGTTATTCTTTATTTTTGTATAATAGGTTATCTTATGGTAATCTTTCTACTTATTTACCTCCATTGAAGGACATTAATAGAAGAGAATACTACCTACTAATTACTTTATTAGTGCCTACAGTAATATTTGGTATACTACCTAATGTAATTTTAACTTCATTACATACATCAACTTCTGCTTTATTATATACTGTTGCTTAAATTTAATTCATTATTGAATTATTTAATACAATTTTTTTGTATTTGTTTTTGCCCAGTGTTACTACTATAAACTTCAACTATTTTATATATTGCTGCCAACCAATCATAATAAGACAGTTATCAATTAGGTTAAACCTGCATTTTTATTATTCTTATTATTATGCTTATGGTCTCCCTTAAATTGGTATCTTTTTTTTTGTTTGCTATTGCTATTGCTAATGCTAAGGCAGCATAACCCACTTCCCTAAACTTAATTTGCTGCTAAAGAATTGAAAAATCAATTTTGTAAAAAAAATAATCTTTCTAGTTATTAAAATAATTTTAATATTAAAAATAATGCTAGATATACAATGAATGCTATGCATCCTGCCTTAATTAATTTAAGGTCACTAATTCTTGGTTAAACCTACTATTTTGAAAATTTGTAATTATTATATAGTTTACTAGCCCTTACTTTTGACTGGTTATATTTAACTAGGTGTATAATTTAGGCAGCAGCTGCAAAAAATCAAATTGTTTGGTTTGTTAAAATTCCAACTAAATAATAATTGCAATATAATATATAAATAGTCTTTTGCCTGTTTATTTATTAAATATTTATATAGTTTGTACTTTATAAATTTAATTTAATTACATTTAGGCGTCCACTTTATGTGGCTAGTTTATATTTTTTTAATCCTTTTTTTATTATTACTACTTGTTTTTCTTAAATTTAAATTAATTTAATTGTATTGGATTATGAGCTCAGGCAGTTGTTGCTTTTTTTTGTTTTTTGTTTTTTAACACAACAGAACAAGAACAGCAAGCCATCTTACTTTAATTAGTATAAGATGAAGCTATCAACCCAATTCGTAAAAATTATAAATAAGCAGAAAAACCATAAATTTTAATTATAAGAGATTACAAAAATATAAATCTAGATTTATTCTCTAATAAAAAAAAAATGAAAACAATATTTATAAATATTTTAGCTTTTGGAACTTTACTTTCTAGCGTATTTTCTATTACATCTAAAAACCCTGTAATTTCAGTTATATTCTTAATAGCTACTTTCGTATCTGGAGCTGGTTATTTAATTTTAATAGGAATTCATTTTGTAGGTCTTTCTTATATTATAGTATATGTAGGTGCTATTGCTGTATTATTCTTATTCATCATAATGCTTATTAACATTAAATTAACTGATATATTAGAAACAGGTAGTCAGTATACTAAAAATTTACCTTTAGCTATATCTATTGGTTCTTTATTTATTTTTATAATATTTAGCGTTATACCTTATAACTATAATAATGTACCAGCTATTTCTATTTTCTTAGATAAATTGACTTCTTTAAACACTATATTATCTCTAGGTGATTCAAATAATAACTTAATATCTTTTGATATAGTTAATACTATATTAACAAATAATAGCATATTGTCTTCACCTTTAAGTAGTGATTTAATAATAAATGATTTCCAACAAATAGAATCTTTAGGTTATAGTTTATATACATATGGAGCAGCATTATTAATAACTTTAAGTATAATCTTATTATTAGCTATGTACGCTACTATTGTAATTTCTGGACCTTCTAGTAAAAAAAAATAATACTACTAGTAAATCCCCTTCAGCTTATAAAGTACAAATAGAAAAAACACAAAATTTGGTAACCTCTTCTGCTGCAACTAAAACAGGTAGTGGTAATTCAATTCATAATTTGACAGAAACTAAACTTTTACCTAATCAAGGTAGCTATAATAATGCAATTGTTGATGCTGAATCTAATAAAAAAAATAACAAAAATTTAATTTTTAGAGCTATTAATGAATTTAAAAATGGATGGAATTTACCCACTTTACCTGATCATATTGTAATTTTAGAAAAAAATATATATGTAAAATTTTTTAAATTAATAGGAGCTGCTTGTTTATTTTTAATTGTCAGTGGGATTGCTCAACAATTTAATAATTTAACATTTAAATGTATTTTTATAATTTCTTTTGTTTTTACAATATATAGATTAGTTATAATATTTTATAATTTAAAACAATATATAGTTAATATATATAAGGGTAAATTCATTGTACGAAATTCTCCTGTGAATAGTTTTAATACTATACTAAAATTTTTGGGTAATACAGCTAAAAGTACAGTTAATTTTGGTGTAGGTACTGGTGTTGCTTATTGTTTATGTTATGAATTGGATGAAATATTAGCTCAAGAAGGAAAAGAACCTTACTTTGTACCTGGTATTAGAAATACGATTAGAAAAATTGGTGCAGAAGAACAAGCTAAAATTTTTATGGATAGAATAGGAATTAAAGATAAAATTAATACCAATAAAAAAAAATCTGTAACAGAATTTCTTGAGTCAATGACTGATGAAGAAAAAGTTAAATGGGAATCTGAAACAGGTCATCCTTGGGAAACTATATACAATGAACACACAAAACTTCAAGATAAGTTGTTTAATAAAACAGCAAATAATACAAGTTCTATAACAAAAACTATTAGTGATTATATAGAAAAAGAAGATCCATTTAAAAAAAATAAATAGAGTTTTCAAGATTAAAATTAAGTTTTATTAAAGGTTGCTTAAAATAAATAAAATATTTGTTTGTTGGCTTACTATTACTAGTTATTAAAATTTATTTAAAAATATGAAAATTAATTAAAAATGGAAAAAAATATAAATATGACAATATAAATTATATTGGTGAAGTTAGCTCATGAATAGCAAAAAAAAAACAATTGGTTTGATAAAATCAATATCAATATATAAGTTTGTTTATTTAAATGGTTCTTTTTTTTTTTATCTATTTCTGCTTATTTAAATTATTGTATTACATATTGAACATTTATTTATATTTATTTTTTTCTAATAATAAAATTAAAATTTCTATCTCTATATTTAGACATCAATTTATTTTGAATTGGCTTATAATTAATAGAAAGAATGAGTAAATTTAAAGATATAGGTTTATTTAAAATATTTTATCTTAATTTAATATTAGTATATTTATTCATTTTTTATTATGTATTTTCATGTTTTTATAGGATATTTTTTTTTGCTTAAGCTTAGAGTGCGAGTTTTTTGTGTTTTATTATACTCTTTATTTGCAGCTTAGAGTGCAGCTAATTTAAATTATATAATTTCTTTGCAACTTAGGCTGCCATTTTTCCAACAGTTACTTTGCAGATCAGATACTGATAAATTTATAATGAAAGTGTAAACTAAGTAAAATAAAGTTTATCTTCTCTAATTTATTCAAAGTATAAAGAATAACTATTTTATCTTATTGCTTATAAAGTATCAGCAAATTGTGATAGAATGATCACCAAACCCACTTAGACAAAATAAGTTAATATAAAATAACAGTTATATAAAATATAATTATAGAGGATGTTCCCTTTGTTTTCATTGAAAGTAACTAAATAGTTAGTTATTGTTCCTAGTTTTTTTTTTAATCCCTCAATTTCTTTTTTCATTTTTATTTAATAAAATTTATCTTTATTAGTTCCCTATAAGGAACTTTTCTAATCTAATTCAGTTTTTTTTTGTTTTTTTTTTTCTGCTTTAAAGCAAATTAAATGTTTAAATTCAATTCAATTATTATTATCAATTCATTTTTTTTTTGCATAATAAATGCAGAGATGTATAATAATAACACAAAATTATAATCATAAAAATTTTATAGACAGGACAATAATAAAAAATTATTTGGTAAAATGTAGTTATCTTAGTTTCTAGTATTAAAAAAGTTCTATTTTTGTTTTACTAGATGCAACCTAGCTCACAAAGATTGCAGCAGTTTATCTGCTGGGCAAAAAGTTTTTAATTATTCTTAATTTAAGATGAGACAAAACTCTAAATATAAAGAGTGATTATTAGTCTAAGCTAAGGTTAAAGGTTACCAGGCTAAGGTTAAACTTTATAATAAATATTATCTTATAATTTATAGGGATCAAATAATAAAACTTATTAATTAGGTTTTTTAAGTTTATTTATTATTTAATTTTTTTTTAGTTAAATTAATTAATTTTATATTTAAATTAGTATATAAGAATAATGTATTAAGATATAAATTATTATAAATAATTATAATTATAGGTTAATATATTTTAAGCTATTCTAGTCCGAGTTAAAAATACAAAATTTTAATTTTTTTTGTTCGATTTTGGATTATTTTTAATTTTTAAGGAGTTACAGATTTTTTTTGTTTAAAAAATGAACTATATTTAAGCATATCTTCACCTTCACAACTGTCAGTTAAAAAGCACCCTTCTTTACTTATCTTAAACGGATAAATTAAGTAAGTACAGTAAAATACACTGTTAAGGGATAGGCAGTTTAGGTTGTTTTGGTTTAACCTTTATTTCTTTCTTCAACAACCACTAATGAACCCTTAAATAGGCAATACCTTTAAAAGTTTGTCTTTAAATAATCTTGTTCTGTAAATTGAAACTGCTACTAAAGCAGTAATATATTAAAAATATATAAACCAAAATTTATATAACATATCGAACCTAATGAAACTTTTTAAGTTAACTAGTATTAAACTACTAACTATAAGTTTTAAGATAGAATGTGATGAAACTATTATTAAAAAAAAAACAAAGATGCTTCAAACTAAAACAATAAATAAATTTCAACATTTTCCTTTTCATTTAGTAGATCCTTCTCCTTGGCCAATTTTAACTAGTTTTTCTTTATTAAATTTAACAATAGGAGCTGTTAGCTATATGCACGGTTATCCTTATGGAGGTTATATTTTAACTTCAGGTTTTATTTTAACTCTATTTGGAATGGTATTATGGTTTAGAGGGGCGACCGTTCGGTTGTACGTGAAATTGTTTCAACAGAAAACTTCTGATAGTTTCAAAGAAGAAGCTTGTTTGACTTACCTAAGTAGAAGCACTCTACCTGGGGACAATAGCCTGTCAAAAACGGACGAGACTGGAATTGAGCACTCCTTGGACCTTGTTCTAGAGCATGTGGTTAATGTAAGAATAATGGGTTATTCATGAAGTCGAGATCAGCACGGGTTACCACGACCGGTGGGTTACGCTCTCTCTGCTATTAGCAGAACACTCCCACGCAAGTATGACAATGATAATCTCGTAGTCATTGATCTAGAAACTAAGCTTGCAGCAACATCAGTAAGATGCAAACGATCGGAAGATACTCTTACAATAACAACGCCCCCAAAAGCTGGAGGGTGGGCAACACAGTCACGTACGATACCGGTGAACCACAATGCGACGGGTAAATTTTCACAAACCCGAACTCCATTACGGAGGCAGACCATTAATAACGGATGCACATTGTGGGGCGGAGGCCTCGTATTACCATCTCACATAGACGAGCGGGGAAGGAGGCTAAATACTGGGTATTTATTTACCCGGTCACACTCTACAAAGTCTTCAATCGCAGCGCCGTCCTGGAAGGATAGTAAGGTTGCTCGTCGTTTGGAAACACTATGAAAAGGGAATGAACAAGACCCTCAATTTATCAACGAACGACTTTTTAAACTTTTGGGGGACATCGACATCTGGAAAGCAGCGTACATTAAGTTAGCTATGTCAAAGGGTTCGAACACACCATCTTTTGATAATATAACTATTGATGGTATAACCCTCGATAAGTTAATAAAAATTAAAGATTTGGTTGTTTCTGGACAATACAAAATGGGAATAACTAAGAGAATCTACATACCCAAGGCAAACGGTAAACTAAGACCTCTTGGAATACCTCCTTTTTACGATAGAATAGTACAGGAAGTGGTTAGAACTATACTGCAAATTATATACGAACCAATGTTCTCTAACCATTCACATGGCTTTCGGCCAGGGCGAAGCTGTCATTCTGCTCTAAGACATATTCGACAAGGGAGCGCAAATTTCACCTGGGCGATCGAAGGGGATATTAAAGGATTCTTTGATAATATCAATCACACTATTCTGCTTAATCTGCTGAACAAAAAAATAAAAGATCCTCGATTTGTCGGACTTATAAGCGACCTTATTAAGGTAATCGTAAAAGAGGATGGAAAACCTTCGGAATTTAATATGGTTGGATCTCCTCAAGGTTCTATTTTAAGCCCTCTTCTCTCTAATATATATTTACACGAATTTGACAAATTTATGGAAGAGTATATCTTAAAATTCAATAAAGGTAAAACCAGAAAAACCAACCCTGCTTACAAAAATTACAAAAAAAAAAAAAAGGCTTTAAGAGACCAGGGTATTAAAGAAGCCCGAAAAATTGGCTACTCAATAAAAATTCCCAGGGATAATAGTTACCGAAGGATGAACTACGTCAGATACGCGGATGATTTTGTTATCACCATTATAGGATCTAAAGCTGATGCCGTAGAAATTAAGAAAAATTGCAGTGAGTTCCTTGACTCGCTAAATTTAACTCTTAGCGAAGAAAAGACACTTATTACCAATCCAAAAGACCGTCCTGTCGCTTTTTTAGGTTATTTAATCCAAAATAGCCCTTACAAAATAAGAGAATACTCCAGAAGATACCACGGTATTTGAAAAAAGGTGCGTATGAACGCCCCGGGAGGTATTTATCTTAAAGTTGACGCAAACAAAGTCAAACTAAGTCTGCACAAAAAAGGATTTTGCAAACGGAGTGGTGAACCTATTCCAAATTTCAAATATTTAGCTAATACTCAACACGCCACTAATTTGCAAATGAACTATATACTTAGAGGACTGGCAAATTATTACAAACTCGCAAACAACTTTAGACAGATGGTAAGTCGCTGGAACTATATTATTCGATTTTCTATTGCCCAAGTATTCGCCGCCAAGTACAAACTACACAGTATAGCTAAAGTAACAGCTAAAGCCGGTAAGGACTTAGGAAAGCCTATCAAAGTGTCTAACCTTAAGGAAAAATCAAAAGTGATCGGACAAACAGAAGAAAGGATTTGGGAATACCTTACAACAATAGGTATAAAACGCGCAACAAATAGCAAAAACAAACCTAAAGTACAATTAGGTATTCCATATACTAAATACCACACAATTCCTATGCCAGATCTCGCGCCTCTGAGCAAGAAATTCAATCCCACCTTCTGGACAACCTTCACAACTAATCAAAAAGATTCCAATCCGCTAGCAGCTTTAAACTGATTTGTATCACGTACCGCCCGAATAGCTAACCCTCGATGTATTATATGTGGGTCCAGCCAAAATGTAGAAATGCATCACATAAAGGGTGTAAAATACCTTAAGGGTACATCTGTACACACTCTAATGATGCGCAGGCTTAACCGTACGCAAGTACCTTTATGTCAAACCCATCACCGTATGGCCCACAAAAATGGATTAATGCGTTTGATTCAAGACGAAAATAAAAGTGTTCAAGATAATGACGAAAATTAAATAAAAATCTTTCATAGTTAATATAAGTAGTAGTTGGAGAGCCTAGTGACAGGCGACTGTCTCGCTGGGTTCGGGGAGGACTTTAGTACGCTCTCGAGCCGAACTCTTCACTCCACATGTAGTAATAGAAGGTAGAGCGTTAAGCTTAATTACATCAAAAAGCATACTATTTAATCATGTTTATTTTATATAAAAAAACTATCTCTCCAGAAGAAATCGTATAAAACAAGGTATTATTAAATTTTCCACATAAAATAAAGGATATTTTTATCAAAATCAATTCTGTTTTTATTTAGCTGGTTTATTAGAAGGCTTTCTTTACCAGCTTTAGGTATTACTACTTTGAACAGAATACTAAATCCTAGAATAGTATTTACTTCACATATAAATAATTTGGGGTTATATGTATATATTCAATTTGAACTAGGAGGAATAGGACGTTTTAAAAAGTAAGGGCAGAATACTCTTAGTTATATTATTGAAGATGTTCAAGGTATTCTCTTTTTTTGTTTTGTTTACTTGATTCAAGGAAAACTTCCAACACCTAAAAATATTAGATTTAATGAATTAATTAAGTTTCTTAATATTAAATATTCTTTAATAATACCAGAAAAGGTATTTTTTTCTGGATACGGTTTTCAGACTTTAGAGATAATAGTTGGTTTACAGGATTTATTGAAGCTGATGGCCATTTTGGTATAAAAAGAAAATAAACCTAAATCAGAAACACAAAAAAGATCTGTTAGTAAAAATGTAACTATTCACCCTTGGTTCTTACAGGTTTTACGGTTGCTGAGGCTTCCTTTATGCTTTTTATTATAAAAAAAACAAAAAAATAATTGTAAAATAGGCTATTAACCTTAGGCGTGTTTTTAAATAGAACAACCTAAAAAGGATTGAGCATTGTTATAAACATTTAGAGCATCTTTAGGAGTTAATCTTGCAAAACAAGGAGAAATTTCAATTAATTATCGAGTTACTTCCGTTAAAGATTTCAGAGTAATTGTTTATCAATTTAACAAATATCCATTAATTACGCAAAAATTAACTGATTATGTATTTTTTAAACAAGGATTTGAACTAATTCTTGCAAAAGCTGAAGAAGGATTAAAAAAAAATAATTGCACTTAGAGCCTCAATTAATATAGGGCTATATAATTAATTAAAAAAGGCATTTCCAGATATTCTTCCTGCTCCAATACCTCTTAGTCCTATAGTTCCATAAGTACCAAACTGGGTTGCAGGATTTACAACGGTTGAAGGTTGCTTCTTTGTTAATGTTAACCCACGTTTAAAAAAAAGAAAAAAAAGAAAAAAAAGAAAAAAAAGAAAAAAAAGAAAAAAAAGAAAAAAAAGCAGGCGCTCAGATTCAATTAAGGTTATATATTTATAAGCATTCTCGGGATGCTCAATTAATGATAAGTTTAGTTGATTATTTAAATTGAGGTTATTATGTTGTAAGAACACAAACAAGCGGTGATTTTTTGGTGTTAAAATTTTAATATTTAACTGATAAAATTATTTCTTTTTTTTGTTTTGTTTTGTTTTTTAACGGGATAAAAAGGTTAGAGTTTAAGGATTTCTGTAAAATTGTAGATATTCTGAAAGATAAAGGCCATCTAACAACCAAAGGAATAGAGAAAATTTTTAAAATCAAAAACAAGGAAATTTAAATTTTCCATATGAATAAAGGAATAAATAATTATCCCCTACTCGTGTACTTGTTTGGTATTAGTCTTAAATTTAGATTAGATCAACGATCATATGATAAACCTAATTATTCTTCTATGTATCCTATTATGAAAAGTATAGCCTCACTTTTATCACGAAAACTTAATATTTATAAGATAAATCAACAGTAACAGTCAAATACTAGATAAGTATTGTCTCTTAGTGTAACCGGTATAAATAATTTATAATTTATTTTAAACTATTTTAATAAATACCCTTTGATAGGTGAAAAGGAAAAAGATTTTCAACACTGGGAAGTAGTTTATATAGTTTCTAAACAACATTTTACTGAGGCGGTTAAAGTAGACATAAAAATTAGAGCTATAGCATCTGAAATTAAAAATTATAAATAACCTTCCATTTTTTTTTCTTTTCTTACAAAACAAAAGCAAGTCAACTTCTGACAAAAGTATGTCAAAACCTATAGTGCCTTCTATAAATTTGACTATATGCTGGAAATTTCTAAAGCTTTAAATACTCATCATTATAATAATATGGAAGTAAAAATTTTAAAGATAATTATATGAATAATCAGCAGGAAACCAAAAGACTTATAATTATTTTATTAGGTTCCTCAGAGACTATACGTCAAAAATTAATACGTTATAAATAGTAAACCTATTGATTAAGATATAGTCCAGCCATTACTTAATGATAATGGATAATTGACATATTTAGGTAACCACACCAAAGAAGTAAAAAGTGGTTTAATGTTAGGTATAGTATTATTTATTATAAGTGAAATATTTGCTTTCCTATCGATTTTTTGGGCATTTTTCCACTCAAGTTTATCACCTGCAATAGAAATAGGAGGTACATGGCCTCCTTTAGGGATAACACCTTTGGATCCTTTTGCTATACCTTTATTAAATACAATCTTATTATTGAGTAGTGGTGTTTGCCACAAATGTGAAATATCTGATTTAATTTTTTGTATGGCTAGTACATTGCCTTTTAGTACTCCCAGGATTAATCCTTTATACCGTATAGGTCCTCACAATATAGATATACTGAGTTTTTTAGTAGGTTCCTTATTGGCTGAAGGATCTATGGAAAAATCTGTAAATGGTTCCCGTTTTGTTTATTATCAAGCTAAAGTTAATGGTGAATATTTATTATGGTTACACAGTTTCATAAGTAAATTAGGATATGCACACCCGGAAATACCAAAAATATATTCAAGGCCTTTAGTAAAAAGTGATGAAATTAGATATTATTATAGATTTAGAACTTTTACCTTTTCTTCATTTGATTGAATATATGAATCTTTTTATCCAAATGGAACTAGAAAAGTAGTACCTAAATATATAGACAGTTATTTAACTCCATTAGCTTTAGCTGTATGAATGATGGATAATGGAACATCTTTTAAAAATAAAGGATTTAAGTTTTGTACTAATGGTTTTACACTTAAAGAAATACAATATTTAGCTTTAGTTTTAAAAAATAAATATAATCTTGAATCTTCAATATATAAAACAGGAATAATCAATCAATATAGTATTTATATACCTAAATCTAGTTTTAAAGAATTAATAAAAATAGTAGGTCCACATTTTCATCCTACTATGTATTATAAAATTAGTAATTTTGATCCTTTAGTACCTAAAATATAAAAATTAAACAATGTAAATTAGGCGGAAAAGGGGATAAAATGTTTCTTTATAGCTAAATTATAAATATTATATTCAGTAACTAATTTGTAAGTACAAAGGTCATCACACTGTTGCTAGCTGACTTGACCAACTGCGAGTGTGTTTTTATATTTTTAGCCTTTTATAATTAAATTATAAATATTTGCCCTTCTTAGTGTGATTTTTATTGCCTTTTATTAAAAATAATAGCAGCCTGCTTACGCAACAAATTGTATAATAATAAGCTAAATTTTGAGTGGGTTAAAAACAGTTATCTTGTTATAACAAATTTCTTAAGCAGAGTACCGTCCAGACAGATGAGGATAATTAATAACAAGTAAAAATATAAACAAAAAAACAAAATTAAATTAATATTTTATATAGTCAAATTTTTTTAATAAATACAATTTAAATATTAAATTTTGGCGACACTAATGAAAACGGTCAACGTAATACATTTGAATTATAAGACCGTCGGTTTAATTATTAAAGAAGTTAAATTAGCTTTTTTTGTTTTAAATAGATCGCTACAGACTGGTTCATTGGTGGGTGTTTGTTATTATTAAATTATAATATACAAATGCTTAATGTACAGTCGAAATCTCAATAAGAATTATAATTTATTTTAAGTATAAATTTTATATGTTAAGTAATATAAGAGTTATTTAAATAAAAATTCTTTTCAAAGGCTTTATATTAATTTCAAAAGGTACAGCAAATTTGAAGAAACAATTTAATGTAAAGTACAAGGACTATAATATTCAAATGTTTAATACCGCAGGCTCTTTTTTAATGCTTTCTTAAATTTATTATAGTTGGAGATTTGGCATTTGTTACTTATGGACACCACGCTTTAATAGCAGGAAATAGAAAAGGAGCAATAGATGGAGGAATCTTTACAATACTATTAGCATTAATATTCACTGGATTACAATACTTTGAATATTCTGAAGCTGGATTTACAATCTCAGATGGTGTATATGGATCAGCCTTTTATGCTAGTACAGGTTTACATGGATTAATCTTAGTAGTCCCTAAAAAATTGAATATATTAAAAACAAAACCTTCCATAATTAAAATAATAAATTACTTTAAATTTAGCACTAGTTATATTACTAAACCTTAAAAACAAAAAATAAAATTCGTTTTTACCAACTCCTGCCTATCTAAACTTAATACGACTCCTTTAAATTCACTTTTAAATAAAATTGACTCAAGTCTAGAGTTGCAATCGCCAATAAAATAAAATTTCATATATCCCTTGATTACATAAGCACTTAGTTTTTATAATGGTTTACTGGTTTTACAGATGCTGAATGAAATTTCAATATAACCTTAAAAAAATTAAATAATAATAATTATACTACAGCAATGTTAACTTTTCAAATATTTTTTACATATTAATGATTTATGTGTATTAGAGTATATTAAAAACAAATTAAATTGCGGGCATATTTCTATTTCAGGTTTTAATTGTCATTATTTTGTAAACGATAAAAATTCACTTATAAAAGTGATAATAGCTATATTTAATTCTGTTAAATTAAATAGTTCTAAATATTACCAGTTTATTGTTTTCGAAAAAGCGGTTAATTTATTTAAAGAGAATAAACATTTATCACCTGAAGGTAAATTAGAAATGATGAATTTACATAAGAAAATAAAAAAGGATAATTATTATTTAGCCCTGAAAATTTTAATAATCTTCATTTAACAAAATATTGGTTCTTTACTTAGAAGACGAAAGTTTTTTACTTCATTGGAAATTATAAACCCCGCAGGCTCGATTAAAATATTAAAATCATATTAAAGAATTAGAATTATTTAAGAGAATTAAAGAAATTTTAAATATTAAATCTAATATAATTATAACAAAATCTTGAAATAGTAGACCGAATGCTAATGTTACTGTTACTGTTACTGTTACTGTTGTCTTAGATATAAATTATATAGCATCTTTAAATTTTCCACTAAAGTTTTACCTCTTTTTTCTTCGGTTTAAAAATAAAAATAAGTCAAGTATTTTAAAAATTAAAAATTAAAGGATTTTAAAGATTGGTCTATAGTTATAGATACTTATTATTTAGTTTATCATTTAATTCCATAAGGTAAACTATTCATAAGTGAAATTAAAAAAGGTTGGAATAATTTTAGAAATTTTACATCTGCAATTAACTGAATACAAGGCAAGGAATTGGAAATAATGTAAGCCTGAAAATGGAATCGCGAAATCAAAAACTAGATAATATAAAAAATAATCTTTTTTGTTTTGTTTTTTTAATCCCATATGAAATGCCACATTAAAGAAGGTATAAGATATATTAGAGGAACCAATAAATTAGTTTCATAAGGTCTAAACAATAATTTGTATTGATACTAGACTTAGTAATAATAAAAAAATTAATTTTCCTAGTAATTTAGAGTGTAGTAGAGTAGAGTTTTAACCGCCATTAAACAAAGCTAAAATTAAGAACAGTTTATTAACTGGAGAGAAATATAAAAATTATAAATTTATTTTTTCTTTAGAATCTTAAATTAGGTAAGTAACCAGGGGCTTATATTAAAGCCCTAACATTTTTATAAAAAGATAGTTGGCATGCAAGTGTCAATTGCAATTGAATAGGTGGTGTGTAATATTTTATCTCGCACGGTGAAATATTTTTAATAACTATATATTTTTTTAGAAAATAGGGTTAATTACAAGAAGTTCCTTAAATTTATTTTTTTTAGGATAATTTGTAGCCAAGCATATATTAATATATATAAATAAAAATATATGAAGGTTCAACGACTAGTAGGTGAGTATTATATTTACAATAATCCTGCCACGAATGCCCTACAATACTAATATGTCCTTATTAATGTCTTTGCGTTGTATCCCATTAAGGGTATAAGATAATACGTTTTACGAAAAAGTAATAAATCACAAAACATAGAAGGTACGAATAATTAATAGTATTGATGACATAGTCTGAACAGTAATGTAAATTACTGAAGTAATAAATAAAGAGTTATTACGCTAACAAAATTGTACATGTAATTGTAGGAACAATCTTTATTGCTGTAGCATTAACAAGAATAATTAACTACCATAGTACAACAAAACACCACTTTAATTTTGAAGCTAGTATCTTATATTGGCGTGCGCCGTTTGGCTTAATTAACGCCCACTTGAAGAAACAAGTCAGAATTGTAGTTATATTCTGTAAACTAATCGACTCATCAAAGCTAGAAATGGTGGAGAAAACAGAGCATGTCGATGAAGCGAATGACGAGATAAGATCTATATTTTATGATCTTTCGCAAAGTACATTACCTACGATTACGTTATTACACAATCAGATGTCAAAGTATCATCATATACTCAGATCAACGGAAAGTATATTAATTGTTTCAGAAATGATTTGTCAGTTCAGTCCTGAAACTACAACAATTATGAAATACCCAACCAGGGGTAATTGTGGGGAATCTAAGGGTAATTATGACGTTAAAAAGAGAAATACGGGATTGCCTAAGGGTATAGTACATAGTATACGTACCTATGGTGACGGAGTTCCAATAGTATTTAATAGTAGTAATACTACAATTAGAAAAGTGGAACAGCGAAGAAACTTAACAACGACTAGTGCCAGTCCTAGTGATCGCAATAGTTCGGAGTTAAACTTAATAAAACTTGATAATAACAAGTTTACTAATTTATATAAAAGTATGTATGACATACGTTTACTAACCGAAGCATATTATACTATAAAATCAAAACCTGGTAACATGACACCGGGTGTAGATTTAGAGACGTTGGATGGAATATCCGAGAAATTTATAGAGAAATTGTCGGAATCAATAAAAGACTGTACGTATAAATTCAAGCCTTCAAGAAGAGTAGAAATACCTAAAGCTAATGGTAAGATGAGACGAATCTCCGTAGCATCTCCGAGAGACAAAATAGTTCAACAAGCTATGTATATGTTATTAAATGCTATATATGAACCAAAATTCCAAAATAGTAGTCATGGTTTTAGACCTCAAAGAAGTTGTCATACGGCTTTGAAAGAAATTGGGAAATGATCGGGAACAACATGAGCTATCGAAGGAGACATCGCAAGTTACTTTGATAGTATTAATAAACATAAATTAGCGCATATCTTATCAGAATCCATAGAGGATAAAAGATTTATTGATCTATTTTGAAAATTCTGTAACGCTGGTTACTTAAAAGACAGTATAATACATAACGACAATACTGGTGTACCACAAGGAGGGGTAGTTTCTACAATATTGTCTAACATATATTTAGATAAACTAGATACATTCGTAGATAAGCTGATTAAAAAAGAAAATACTAAACTTCCTATTTTAAAAAATTGTCCCAAGTATCGAAAAGTCTATTACGCTTTAGAAGATGCATTAAGAAAATATAAGAAAACAGAAGATAAAACTTTCTTAAAAGAAGCCTTAGAAGTGAAGAAAACATTTACAAAGATGCCGTCAATGGTACGTATAGGAACTAGAGTTACATATATAAGATATGCAGATGATTGAATAATAGGCGTAATAGGGGATAAACAGTTAGCAATTGAGTTAAAGAATCAGATAAAATCTTATCTAAAAACAGAGTTAGACCTAGAATTGTCAGAGGAAAAAACAAAAATTACTCATTTAATAACCGAAAAGGCAAGATTCTTGGGAACAGATATATTTACAACATCAGGAAGTGCCAGTAGTAAAGACTTAACTAGAAAAAAAGTAATCAAGAAAAAAGTTACTCTACAAACTGGTAAGAGTTTTAGTTATAAATTACGTACAGCACAGACTAGAATTGGTTTCAGGGCGCCAATGTTGGATATATTGAAGAAACTTGCACAAAAAGGGTTTATAAAGAATTATAATCCAGATAAAAAATTATATGGTGAGGCATCATATATTGGTAAATGAGTATTTCTAGATCATAGAGAAATAATTATGAGATATAATGCCGTGATTAGAGGTTTATTAAACTATTATTCATTTGTGGACAATAGATATAGTATGAACTCTTTAATCAAATTATTCTTAAGACCTTCGTGCGCAAAAACGTTGGCTAGAAAATTCAATCTTAACTCTAGGGCTCAAGTATACAAAAAATTTGGCCCTCTATTATCATTTAAAGATGGGAAAGAATCCACATCTCTACATATACCTTCAACTTTTACAAGAACTAGGTCATTTAATGTCAAAAACATATGTGAACCCCTCGATTATTTAAAAGCATTAAATTTCAAAATTAGGAGTCACATAGCATTGCAGAAATAATGTATAATTTGTGAAGACACAAATAAAGTAGAGATGCATCATTTAAAACACATAAGAAAGGGTCCAAAATCTAATGACTTGAAAGCAATAATGTCGGCACTGAACAGAAAACAGATCCCAGTCTGTAGAAAATGCCACTTATCTATCCACAAAGGTAACATGCTGTATAATAGCTTGAAACTATCTGACTTATCAAGCAAACAAAACTAACGTACAAATATAAAATAGGAATTTAAATGCTTTTTCGTGGAGAGCTGTATGCAGTGAAAGTTGCACGTACAGTTCGGTGGGAACTTTCTTATATCAATAAAGTGGTATAGGCTAGTGACCCAACATATGGTTGATGTTGTGTGGCTATTTTGTGCGCCATTGTGGATATATTTTGGTAGTGTAATGCCATTCGTAGCAGTGTTAATCCTCATAGCTCTGAGGGTTGCTTTTGAAGGGATAGACACCAAGGTTGCAGTTATACCTTGTAATTCATACGACTTACCTATAACCGAAAGGGATGAGGGAACGCAGCATGTCGTAAAAGCAATAAACGTGAATAAAATCATAAGGTGTGTTGCGAGAAAAATCTGTCAAGGTCTCTCCACTATATTTAGTTGGGCGCTCCAGAACCCTTTATGTGTCACATATGCAATCTCTATAAGGTTAAACAAAAGTGTTAACGTTATGACTGCGGAGATTGAACGTAATTATGGATATAGACCTAAAACAGAAAATGCCGGAATAGAATCAACTGTGGGATCACCTAAGGGAAGTAATTCCTATGGAGACGGAGTCCCAATATTAGGTTTAAGAAAAGGAAGCCATTCTTTAACTAAAGTGGGACAGCGTATGTATTCGACATCTACCGCTGCTGTTAAAGCAAAAGGTTTAAACGGTACGGAATTGCTGTCGGAAATGAAAGTACTTAGTGGAAAGTACACCGGATTGTACAACTTGATATCTTCTGAAAAACTGCTATTAGCAGCTTATCATAGCATCAAATCTAAAACTGAAAATTTTAATCACGGAGCGGATGCCTCCAATCTGGATGGATTATCTCCTGAAGTACTAAAACATTTGACTGAGGAGTTACGTAGCGAGAAGTTTAAATTCAAACCAGTCCGAAAAGAGTTAATCAAAAAGGCAAATGGAAAAGTTAGACCTCTAGGAATTCCATCTCCAGTCGACAAGGTCATACAAAAGGCAATGGCAATATTACTAGAATTAATTTATGAACAACAATTCTTACCTTCAAGTCATGGATTCAGACCGTACCGAGGTTGTCACACGGCGCTTGCTACAGTGAATAGATGAAAGGATACAAACTGAGTCATTGAAGGAGACATAAAGGGGTTCTTTGATAACTTTGACCAAAAAATCCTAATTGAACACCTTGAAAAAAGGATAAAAGACCAAAGATTTATCGATTTAGTTTGAAAACTAATCAGAGCGGGTTATGTCGAAGAGGGGATTAAGTGAGACTCTTTTATGGTTACCCCACAAGGAGGCATTCTGAGTCCTATTCTATCGAACATATACTTACATGAATTCGATGAGTACATGGAAGAAATAATATCTGAATATGGTAGCACTAATAAAGATATTACTAAGAGAAACCCAGCACATGATAAGATCACGAGACGAATACAGTACCTGAGAGATAAATACTCAAAAAAAAAAGTGCCTCATGAGATAACTAATGAAATTGAAGCTTTGATAAAGGAGCGTAACAATATGCCTGCAAGACTCCCCAATGGAAACAGAGTCAGATATGTTAGATATGCCGACGACTGAATCATTGGAGTTTACGGTAGTCGCGAATTAACTGAAATGATTAAAGTTAAAGCAGCGGAATTCCTAGTCAAAAGACTAAAAGTAGAATTGAGTGAAGAGAAAACCAAGATTACGAATCTTTTCAGTGATAAAGCTACATTTCTCGGATTTTATATCAGAATCAACAAACCGAAAGAAAACAACAAAGTTGTAACCATCTTCAAAGGAACCAAAAAAAAGGTTAAAATAGGACATAATGTTATAGAAATACTAGCCCCTTTTTCTAAAATCATCCACAAATTAATGGAGTTAGGTTTTGTAGAAGAAAGAAAAGACTCAAAAATAAAATACATACCAAAGGCTATGAAGTCCTGGATTTTCCTTGATCATCATGGAATCTTAAGTAGGTATAATTGGCTATCTAGGGGATTCTGCAACTACTACAGAAATGTGAATAATGTTGCGATTTTCCATTTTATCATTAATTACATTTTGAGGAATTCTTGTGCTAAAACGCTGGCAAGAAAACTGAATTTGTCTTCCAGAAAAAAGGTATTTCAAAAGTTCGGATATGACCTTGAAACTTTAGAAAAACCCAAATTGAAGTTTTACTCAGAAAAAAATTTAAAACAAAAATTGGAATGAAATAGAGTAATAGACAACATCCGTCCCTTTGATGCAGTTAACTGAAAGTTGAAAACTAAAACTAACTTTTGAGACAGTTGTAAGGTATGTGGATCTAGAGAAAATATAAAAATGCAATCATGTAAGACAAGTCATAAAATCCGGTAAACATATTAAAGGGTTTACACAACTCATGTCTACATTAAACCGTCAATAAATTTTGGTATGTAGAGTGTGTTATACAAAAATCCATAAAGGAAAATAGGATGGATTGAGTTTAAAATATCTTAAATAATATGGTAAATTCGTAATCATACGTGGAGAGCCGTATGCAGTAAAAGTTGCACGTACGGTTCGGTGGGAGGGCATTCGTTGCCAGCTAAGAAATTAGTAACGGTACGGGTGTTCGACCCTACTATTTGTTTGTGTTTACTTCTGGGGAAATACTTAATCTAAAATAAGAATATTTTTAAATATAACACTTGCCTGCTAATATATTATATAATTAAATAGGATAGCACAAATAGTTTAATTCATTTAAATTTTAGCTTAGCTGTTTGTTTGTTTTCTGCTAAAAGCTAGAATAAATAAAGATCAAAATTTTAGTAAAAAAAAAATAGTATATAAAAATTAAAATAAAATAAAATATTTTTGCTTTTCAAATTTGTTGCCTGATTTTGTGTTTAATTAAATTTTACTTTAGCTTTTAAAAAACCAACAAAATTGTGATTTAATATAGTTTAATATTATTAGCTTTCAATTGTAAGTTTATATTAATTATTAATATTTTTATTGCGATCAAGAATAAACCCACTATTTTGTGAATCTAAGCTTATCTAAGCTAATCTAATTAATTTTAAGACACATTTTTTTTTTTCTCGTGGTGAGGCTAACAGCATAACAGCAAGAGATTTTATGTTTGTTTTTAAGAAAAATTTTAATTTTACCTTTTTATCCTGTTGAAATGCAATCAATGCTAATCATCAACATATTCATATATTAGTTGAAGCTCAGGGTCAGGAAGCGAGCCAAAATTAACAGGACAGGTAAGCAAAAAGTCACTCTGTTTTTGGTAAGGCAATCTAAAAAGAATAAAACAAAAAAACACTAATTAAAAGAATTATGTATTATAGAAAACTAAATTATAAATTAATAAGAAATTTAATAACAAAAATAGGGGAAATCCGATAATGGTAATCAGTTGTACTTGCACTACAAAAATGATAGTTCGATTCTATCTTTCTCCAAGATACAAATTAATAACTTATTGTTTGTTTATTTGTTTGTTTATTTGTTTTTATAAAAAATTTAGACAAAAAAAATACTTGCATAGTGAATTGAATTGATGGATGCTATTCTAATATTTATAACTAAATAAGTAGATCAACCCTTGAATTCAATTTAAGTAGTTAACTATTTTTCATAAATAATAGATTGTTGCAGCCTAAGCTGTAGCTATGGCAAATTTTCTAAAGCTTAATAAAAAAATAAGCCAGATAAAAAAATTTCAATAAATGAATATTATAGAATTATTAATTTGTAATCTAAAGCCAAGTATTAAAAAATTAAAAAGTAAATATAAGGTTTAAAAAAAACATAAAAAGCAATTATTAAATGTAGACAAGAATGTAAAAAACTTAAAAAAAATGAATTTATCAATTTTATTATTTTTAATAGGAATATTAGGTTTTATATTAAATAGAAAAAATATAATACTGATGATCATAGCCATAGAGATAATGTTATTATCAGTAACTTTATTGGTATTAATTAGTTCATATGGTTTTGATGATAATGTAGGTCAAACATTTAGTATATATATAATATCAATAGCAGGTGCAGAATCTGTTATAGGTTTAAGTATTTTAGTTGCATACTATAGATTAAGAGGTACAATCTCATTAAGAGTACAATAAAAGATGTATTTAAGTATTATAGTATTACCAATATTAGGATCATTAGTTTCAGGATTATTAGGAAGAAAAGTAGGAGTAACAGGATCACATATAGTAACCTGTGGAAGTTTAATAATTAGTTCACTATTAATAACTATAGCTTTCTATGAAGTAGGTTTATGTGGTTCACCTGTATATATTAATATAGGTACATGGTTAGACTCAGAAATCTTAAATATATCTTGGGAATTCTATTTTGATCAATTAACAGTATCCTTAGGTTTAGCAGTTATATATTGTTCAACTTTAATCCATATTTATAGTATAAGTTATTTAGCTGCCGATCCTGCAATGCATTATGGGAAAATGCTAAAGCGGGAAAAACTATCAAACTCCGGAAACACCCTAAAGCTTTTTATACTAAACTATATATGAAAATATATAAGTGGCTGAACTAATTACTCAGGTATAGTAAAAAATAAAAAGATGAAGAAAACTGAAATGGGCTATCGCGGATCTAAGTCAAGGTCGGTCTTGCAAACAGATCTTGTAAAAGAGCAACGAGTAGACGGTAGTTATTGCATAGCTAAAAAAAAAATAATATGCAATTAAGGTGTACTCTAATGGGTTTCAAAAGAAATTCTTCCGTCAAAATCCCTTCTAAACAATTTAATGCTAGAAATTTTTCTACCTCTAAATCATCTACCAATGTAAATCCTTGGTTTTGGACTGGCTTAATAGATGCTGAAGGTTCATTTTCTATTATAATAAAAAGAAATATTAAACGAACTTTAGGTTGGCAAGTTGAATCAAAATTTCAAATTGGACTTGATAAAAATGATATATCTTTATTATTACAACTACAAGAATATTTAGGTGGAATTGGTGCAATATATAAATATCCAACTCGAAACATAGTAAATTATTCAGTATCTTCTGTAAAAGATATGTTAATATTAATTAGTCATTTTGAACAATATCCATTATTAACACAGAAAGCAGGCTTTGTTTAAAAAAGTCATAAAACTTATGAACAATAAAGCTCATCTTTTTATTGAAGGGTTAAATCAAATTATTAATATAAGATCATCAATTAATTTAGGATTATCTCAATTTTTGAGTAAAAAAAAAAAAGAATTTCCTAATAATACCAGGCTTCCTATTAATAGACCTGAAATTATATTTAAAGGCATTACAGATCCTAATTGAATATCAGGTTTTGTTACTGGTGATGGGTGCTTTGATGTAAATATTCCTAAAACAAAAAATAAATTAGGATATCGAGTTCAATTAAGATTTAGAATAACCCAACATGAAAGAGATAAAATATTAATGGAAAATTTAATGAAATACTTTTTTTCAGGTCATGTTTACAAATATCCAAAACAATCAGCTATTAGCTTGGTAATATTTAACTATTCAGATATTTATAACAGAATTATTCCTTTTTTTGAAAAAAATCCTTTATTAGGTGTAAAATTATTAGAATATAAGGATTGGTGTAAAATAGCTAAACTAATGAAAAAAGGTTCACATCTTACAGTAGAAGGATTGAATTTAATCCAATTAATAAAATCAGGTATGAACAATGGTAGAAGTTTTACTTAAATTAAATTGCAAGATAAATTTGATAGCCAAGCACAATCAGAGATTCTTCTCATATTTATCAGCCTTTACAGGTGGTATGTTAATATTAATATGTGGAGGTAACTATTTTGTAATGTTTGTAGGTTGGGAATGTATAGGAGTAGTATCATATTTACTAATTAATTACTATTTCACAAGAATACAAGCTAATAAAGCAGCAATATTAGCCTTTACTATGAATAGAGGAGGTGCTTTTTGAAGTTGGATTTCAAATTTGTGCCTAAAACTATCAAACTCCGGGGACACCCTAAAGCTTAAGATACCAAACTATGGTCGAAAGGCCATATGTGGCCAGAATAATTACCTGGGTATGGTAAAAAGTCATAAGATGATGGAAACAGAAATGGGCTATCGCGGATCAAAGTCAGGCATAATGCCTGTAAAAGAGCAACGAGTAGACGGTAGTTGGTTTTTAGCTAAAAAGGCTAGAAGCTTAAGGTGTATTCTAATGGGCGGCGAAAGTCGCTATCAAGTCAAAATCCTTTCTAAACAATTAAATAAAAAAAGAAATTTTTCTACATTATTAGCGCAGCAACCTAAGCTTAATCCTTGGTTCGTTACAGGATTTGCAGATGGTGAAGGATCTTTTGGTATTACAATTTATAAAGATAATAGAATTAAAGGAAGATTAGTTTGAGCTGTAAAACCGAGCTTTCAAATATCTCTAAATTCTAAAGATATAAACTTATTGTTACAATTGAAAGAATTTTTTGGATGTGGAATCATCGTAAACAAAAACACTAGAAATGAAGCTAGTTTTAGAGTAAATTCTCTTCAAGATTTAACAAATTGCATAATACCACATTTTTCAAACTATCCATTAATATCTCAAAAAGCTGCTGATTTTATATTATTTACTAGAATTGTTAAACTAATGAATAATAAAATGCACTTGACTGAAGAAGGATTACTGCAAATAATTAATCTTAGAGCTTCAATAAATTTAGGTTTATCTAATCTTCAGAAATCTAAATTTCCTAATTATAAACCTGTTGCTCGGCCTGTAATTAATTATACTAAAATTCCAGATCCTAATTGAATTGCAGGCTTTGTAACCGCTTAAGGTTGTTTTTTTTTTTAGTATTTTTAAATCGAATAGAACTAAAATTGGTTATACTATTCAATTAATGTTTAAACTTACACAAAATAAGAGAGACAAAGAATTATTAGAGTTAGTCGCTAAATTTGTGAATTGTGGAGCTGTTTACTCTCACGGTGAAAATGCTTTTGATTTCACTGTTTCTAAATTTGCAGATAACCTAAATATAATTATTCCAAGGTTTTTTTGTTTAAAACCTACCCAATTCAAGGAATAAAACAGTTGGAATATCAAGATTTCTGTAAAGTTGCTACCTTTTTAGGTAAAGGTAAACATCTAACCGATGAAGGATTAGCTGAAATTCTATTCATCAAAGATAGAATGAACACAAAAAGAAAATAAATTAACTCTTTCTAAGCAAGAGAATAAGCTTACACAGGTCTAGCGCTAGCGGAGCTTAAAATAAAAAAATATTTAATTGCATGATAAATTTGATCGCCATGGATATGTTAATGAGTATAGGATTCTTTGCAATCTTTGCTTTATTTGGAACTTTCAATTATTCACAAATCTTTACTTTAGTACCATATATGAATGAATTAGCTATTAGTATAATTTGTTTATTATTATTAGGAGGTGCTTTAGCTAAGAGTGCTAATATACCATTACATTCTTGGTTACCTGGAAGTATGGAGTGAAATAAACCTTAAGCAAGTTTTATGTCTCTAAAGTAATCAAACTCCGGGTAAAGCGTAAAGCCATAATTACTAAGTCACTATTCTAAAAGGTTAAGGGTGATGGCCAAGCTAATCACTTGGGTATAGTAAAAAGATTATGGATTCTGGGAAACTGGGAATCGCCGTTCGCGGATCTAAACTACCTCTGATACTTATTTAGTATTATGTGGAAAAGAGCAACGAGTAGATGGTTACTCGTCATGCTTTAAGCAATATTTATTTCTATGTTTCTCCGCGCCCCCCGTAAGGGGCAACCGGCAGCTGGGGCTATGCCACCTGGAAGCGGGAGGACTCCCTAGCATTTGCTGAAAAGCTTGCAAAGCTAGAGCAAAAAAAAGGTAAAATAAATGCTCGCTTTGAATAACTCTTGAATACTAGGAGAGGATAGAAGCATGATGTAAGGTGTACTCTAAAAGCCGAGGAAACGAGGCGTTATATACTCAGCTTATACCTAAATAGAGTTCTGCGGAATACCTAAACATATCTTAATTTAATAGATATTTACTCTACATGGTAGAAGAGTATTAAATTGGCTTCAAATTTACTTGCGTTAGTGCAGCCTTGTTATCTTATTTTTAATTTTTATGCCAAATTTATATAATTTAAGCGTTGATTTATCTATTTACTGTAGTTTAATTATTCCAATAGTTCCTGCTTATAATTTAAGAGATAGTAAAGGTAGGTTTAGAGCACCTAATAAAGAAGAGCTGCTAAATCAGCCTATTATTCAATTACCCAAAGAAGTTAAGGATCCTTTAGTCGGTAATATGTTAGGTGACGGGTCTTTACAAATAAATAAGAAAGGACCAGATGGTAAACCTAAACCAACTGCTAATGCTAATTTTTCTATAACTTTAAAAAATAAAGAATATATTTATCATTTATGGCAAAATATCTATTCTACTATTTGCACCAATACTGTTCCTACTCCTTACCCTAATCCTAAAAAAGGGTTACCTGTAACTCAATTTAATTTTAAATCTAGGGCTTTGCCTTCATTGACTTTATTACACTCTCAATGGTATATTTGGTCTGATACCAAAAAAGGATTTATAAAAAGAGTTCCACTTAACATAGGGGAATTGTTAACTCCTATAGGTTTAGCCAATTTAATTATGGATGACGGATTTAAGAGTGGAAAAGGTATGGGTTTAAGTAAAGATTCTTTTTTTTTACAGGAAATTGAACTTTTAAAGTGTGCATTAGAATCAAAATTTGGATTAAAAATTACTGTTCAAATTAGACATTCTTCTGGGGGTAGTCTAGGTCACAGGCTTCATATAAGCAGCAAATCTCGAGATATTTTATTATCCTTAGTTCAGTCTCACTTTATCAATTCAATGAATTATAAGCTAGGTTTATAGTTTAATTACTCCCCCCCTTACCGTTGCGTACTCCGCAGGACCCCTGCTTACCGCTAACCGCTTACGCGAGAGGGAGAAAGAAGTTAAATCTTTTTAAGCATAAAGATTTTTATATAAATTAGTAATATAATTGTTTGATCCCCTTAATTTTACTTAAAACTTACTTTTTTGTTTTTTTTAAGTGGCACAGTAGGGGCCTCCTAAAATATCACTATATGCTGGAACATGCTAAAGATTTAAGTACTATTTAATATAGCTAATTAATATTTATTAAATAGTGACAATCTTAAATATATTACAATGAACAATCAGCAGGAAACCAAATTTTATACAAAAATAAAAGTACGATCCTCAGAGACTAAACGTGATACTCTATTTTATAGAGATAATATAGTCCGATCAATAATGAAAATTATTGCTGTAAAATTTACAGGATAATTAAAATTATCTTTTGTTTAATTATTCACTTTTTGCCTACACCAGTAAGTGCATTATTACATGCAGCTACACTAGTAACAGCTGGTATATATTTATTATTAAGAAGTTCACCAATATTAGAATATAGTCCAGATGCTTTATTAGTAATAGTAATCATAGGATCTACTACAGCTTTCTTTGCAGGTACATGTGGTTTATTAGGAAATGATTTAAAAAGAATAATTGCATTCAGTACAATATCACAATTAGGATATATGATGATGGCAATAGGTCAAACTAAGGCCTATTAAAAATCTTTCTATATGCTGGAAACTTCTAAAGCCTTAAGTACTAACAAATTGTTTACATTTACATCGTTATAGTAAAAACTAAAACCAACAAAAAAAATTTTTTTTTTTATATATGAATGATATGTTTACTATTGCTATGTGAAAATCTTAAGGATATTGCAATGAACAATCAGCAAGAAACCAAAGATTTTTAGTGTAAAAGCTTATAGCTTCGCTATAAATTAAGTAGAATCTTCAGAGACTACACGAAAGAATTAAATAATTAAATTATTTTTTAAGAAATAGTCCACAATTTGTTTATTGTGCTATATTTTATATTAATTGTATTTTTATACAGTAATTATTTTGAATTTTTATTTAAATTTGGAACATTATGGGCATCAGATCCTATAATTAATCAGATTCTACCTATAATAAAAATAAGAAAAAGGGGTTATATGCCAAAAGAAGAAAAAATTAGAGTATCAAATAATATACCAGAATGGTTTAATCAAGTAGTTTGTGGTTTAATGTTATCAGATGCTAATATTAGAATGCACGGTAAACAAGCAACTATGAGTATACAACAAACACATAAAGAATTAACCGAAGAAATTTGGAAAATGTGTTTTCAATTGAATTTAGTATTAAGCGAAATTCATATTATCAACAGAAAAAATAGAAAATTAGTATATTCGTTTCAAACACTGACTCTGCCCTTTTTCACATCTTTATATCAAGAATGGTATCAAACAATAAATAATAAAAATTATAAAGTTTTACCTTTAAATTTAGATTGTTATTTTACACCGTTAACTTTTGCTTTTTTAATTATGGGCGATGGAAGTTGGGATAAGAGTGGTTCTAGAATCGTGCTTCATCTTAATAATTTTCACTTAAACGAAGTAAAAAGAATACAAGCCATTATTCTATCTAAATTTAATATTTTTTCTTATAAAATAAGAACTCTTCATTCTGATAAGGATAGAGGCTATATTATAAAAATACCTTCAAAAGAAGTATCTAAAGTTAGAGAGCTTGTATCTGGTTATATGTACCCTACTTTAAAATATAAAATAGGTTTCTAAAAAAATAATTATTTGTTTTAATTATACAATTAAATAAAATGACACACCCCTGGTAAGGAAAAATTAAACAAAATTTAAGCTTAGTCAATACAATGTTGCTTTAATGCATACAGTAAATCATGCTTTCTTTAAAGCTTTATTATTCTTAGGTGCTGGTGCTGTAATTCATTCATTCCAAGATCAACAGGATGTTAGAAGAATGGGTGGATTAATAAAATTCTTACCATTTACTTATTCAGCAATGTTAGCAGGATCATTAAGTTTATTAGCTACACCTTTCTTAACAGCTTTCTATTCAAAAGATCTAATTCTGGAATTAGCTTACGGACATTATAGTTTTAGCGGTATGTACGCCTTTACTTTAGGTACAATTACTGCTGGTTTAACTGCTTTCTACTCTGTAAGATTATTAAGTCTTGTTTTCTTTACTGTACCTAATGGATCTAAAGTAAGTTACGAAAACGTACATGAAGCTAATGTAGCAATAATTATTCCATTTATAGTATTAGCATTATTTAGTATTTTCTTTGGTTATTTAGCTAGTGACTTATTTGTTGGTGTAGGTTCAGATTTTTTAGGGAACTCGGTGTTTGTACACCCTAATAATAATCCTTTAATAGAAGCTGAATTCTCATTGAGTCCTATCATTAAGTTATTACCTTTAATTTTTACTATTATTGGAGCATTCTCTGCTTTATTCCTATATAATTATTATCCAAATCCAAGATTAATTATAGAATTAACTGAAAATAATTTAGGTAGAAAAGTATATGCTTTCTTAAATGGTAAATATTATTTCGATGTAGTTTATAATCACTATTTAGTACAAAGTGGTTTAAAACTAGGATATAGTATATCTAAAAATATCGATAGAGGAGCTATAGAATTATTAGGGCCTTATGGTTTAACAAATAAATTAACAGGTACTGGAATAAACATATCTAAGTTAGATACTGGAGTTATAACTACATATTCTCTATATATTGTTATTTCTTTATTAGGTTTAATTTATTTAACATTTAGTTCATCTTTATTAGAAACACAATACTTAGATTCAAAAATAGTTATTATAATGTTATTCGCATTATTAGTTACATTAAATTACAATAATCTTGATGAAGCTAATAAAATTAACCCCCACTCTAGTAAAACTGGAATGGTGATTATTTAGCCTTTAAATTTAAAACTTCCTTCGGTTTAAATAAAAACTGCACCGCGTTCACGCGCTTTACTAATTTTACTAAGAAGTAATGGTTTACTTAGAAAGTATCATCATCAAACTATTAGCTAAATTATACATTGAAGGTAAAACCATCAAGATCTTAAATACATACCCTTGATTATTACATTTGCAGCTGCAGGGCTTAAAGGCTACAATAAAACTGTGAAAATATATAACTATGTATTAGCTGAACACAAAACAATCTATTTTCCGAATTAAAAAACAAAAGAATGTGAATTTTTAAATAACATACCTGTATCCTTTGAAAACCCAAATTAATTAGGTATATTTAATACAGGTTATCCTATTTATATCTTAGATTATGATTATATGATTAAAAATAATAAAAAGTATTAAGCAGCTCAAATTGGAACAAGTTTGTGGTTTTTATTACACTAGGCTGGTAATATTGAGAATACTTGGGATGACTGTTTTATAGAATGCTAACGGATGTATATTGAATATATGTTCTACAGTAAACCCTTTAATACGAATTAATTTTTATATTAAAGATTGCTTCAAAGGGTTAGATTCTGTTAATAGTGTACCAGCTAAAAGTTTAAATTTTAATCAAGAAAAATTGTTAAAGAGAAAAAACAATTTAAGTAAAGAATTAGCATTAGGAGGATACAAATTTAATTATGTGTTAATTTATGGCTTAATAGTAAACCTAATATTAGTTTAGATACTAGATCATATTTAATATTAAAAAGTTTTATTTTGTTTTACATAAGAACATTAGAACAAGCCTTGAAAAGATTTTATAATCCAGAGATAAATGATAGTAGAATGGTTTCTTAAAATTTTACTAGCGTAGACATTAAAGAGTATAAAAACGATATACAAAACTTAATAGAAACTTATCAGCAAAATGGCTATAAAACCTTTAATAATAAAAAGAAGAAACAACTAGGGATTACAATAAGTCAATTAGCTTATAATAGGAATATTGCCTTTAATGGAAAGTATATATTTTCTCCTGTAGCTAAAAAAATTTTACTTATTATCTCTAAATTGAGAGAAATAAACTTAACTCCCGGAACTCGTCATAGTGAATTAGTAATGATATTACAAGGCTCGGAATAGATTACAGTAAATTAGAATCTGGTCATATCTATTAAATATTACAAGATAAAAAAACTATTTTAGTTAAATATAAAACATGCAAAGAATTCAAACAAATTTATATACATATCTAGCTATAAACAAAATTATAGTAATAAAGAAATTTTAATAAGTATTCCTGTTTCTATTTTAATAGATGAATTACAAGGAACACCTGATATTCTAATATTAGTAGAGAGCTTAGCAATTAAAGGTATTATAAATGTTTAATTAGTAAGTGCTCTGGATGTTACAGATAAATTATTAAAACAACAAATTGTTAAAAAAGATAAAGTAATTTCATATGACCTGTCAGAAAATTATACAGTCAAAACTCACGATAATATAAAAAGTGACTTATTAGATTTTAAAATATATAGTTAATGTTAAACAAGTAGTGGCAGGTAAGGTAATTAATTTGAGTCATTTTAATGTTGACTATCTTAGTGGAATTTAAACCTAAGTCATACTAACTTAAAGTAAAAAAAAATTTACGAAATAAAATAAGTTTAATTATCCTCACTAAATAATATTGAATATCGACGAGCCTTATCTAGGGGTTTGTGTTAGTCCTAAGCAACAATCAAAGTATTTCGACAAAAAAAAAAAAAAAAGCTTTGAATTAAGACAAAGACTTAGTTTTATCTATTTTTTAAGGAAACTATTGATACAAAGGTTTGGGTGAGCAAACAATTTTGTCAGATTTTTATAAGATTAATAGCAGCGGCAAGATCGGGACATAAAAAATAAAGTTTTATATTTAATAGCAGAATATTAAATGCCTAATTAGACGTATTAGACTAAATAAATATTATAAATATTAGTATTATATTGAATACCTAATTTGACTTATAGCTTTACTTAGCATAACTTACTTATCCTATATAGAATTCTATAAATAAACATAAAATTATGAGCATAAATAATACCTGACTTAGATATATATCTGATTGGCCTAGTTTGAGAAATTCAAGAGCAGTAACTAAAGACTAATTAAAATATTATGAGCAAATCTTCAAATTAATTTCAATATGACTACAAAATTTTTATTTTAGAATTATTAGCTTTTGGTTGTATAATTTATAGTAATTTAGTCAGAACTAGTAAAAATCCAGTGGTTGCTGTAATTTATTTAATATCTGTATTTATAAATGCTGCTTGTTATTTATTAATGTTAGGAATAGAATTTATAGGTTTAAGTTATCTATTATTATATGTAGGAGCTATAACAATTTTATTTGTAATAATGTCTATAAATATTAAACTTACTGATATTTTGGAAGCTGGTACTCAATTTAATAAAATATTCCTTACCTATAAGTATAGGGATTTTGTTTAATTTATTAATTATAAAGTATATTACCTACTTCTATTTTAAATTTAGGACTTATTAAGTTTAAAAATTTATCTTTACTAAATTATCCCATACAAGCATTTAAATTTTATATTTTACAATTTATTAATACTAAAGCTATCTCTAATATTAATACGAAAATTGACGAAATTTACAAGGTTTTTTAAATAAAAAATTAGATAAAAAGAAATAAGTAAATCAGAATTGGCTTTAAATAATAAACCTGAACTTGTCGAACATAATAATTGAAATATTTTTATTAATATAGATAATTTTCAAAGATTTACAAAAGGACTTGAAACTGATTCTATTACAGATTCTACGAAACTTATGGAATTAGAATTAATAAATAATAATGCAAGTTCAATAGCAACACAATGCTTATCCAAATAAAAATCCTACGTATATTTTTTAAATAATATAAGATAGAAATATAAGTCAACTTATTACAGATATTTTTTTAATAAATGATTATACCAATTTAAATTCAACTTCAACTTCCTTACAAACATCACAGTTCTATACTTTAACTGACAAAATAGATGGATTAATAAGTAAAGAAATTCAATTATCTTATTTAGCTCAAGAATTATATACTCAAGGATTATCATGGTTAATTAAAAGTGCTTCAATACTATTACTTACTTTATTATGTTCAACTATAATAACAAAAAAACCTAAACAGATTGATTAATTAAATATTTTAATTTTATTTGTCTTTCTCTTTGGAATAGTAATTTAGGTATCCTCACGTTATAATTATATTAATGTGGGTATTTTACCATTCTCTCTAGTAACAATAATTTTATTTTATTTTAATTGTAATTTAATTGGATTGATTTCCATTATCAGATTAATTTATCTTATGCTATTTTATTTTAAATTAATTTTTATAATGATTCTTTTCTCCTCTTCTTATTCTTATCTTAATTACTTAATTAATTCCTTTATTACCATTGCTGTTCATCTCTTCTATTTTATGTGAGAACTTACCTGTTCGCTTAATTAAAAAGTAATTTTAGGTATACTCACTTTATTAAAATAATTTTAAAAATAAGCTATCTATCATAGTTCCTTTACTTATCTTAATTAAGATCTTTACTATAAAAAAACCAGTTAGAAATTAAAAATAAAATAAATTATTAAATTACATTTTTAGCATCTGCTGCTTTAAAGTAACTGAAAAGAAATTAGAAAATTAAAGAAAAATTTAAAGATTTTAAAGATTGCCGCATTAAATAAAGTAATATTATATTATAGTTAATATTGAAATAAATAATTAAATAGATTTTGCGCATATACTAAAAAAAAAAAGAATTTTTAGAATAAATTAGAAAATAAATTAAGTAAATTTAAATCAATTTCCGCATCTAATTAAAGTTTGGATTAATTTTATTGGATAATATACCCGTTCTTAAATTAAGATTTTATTAGATTTTCGCTTCTTATAGAAGAAATTTTTAATAAAACATAGTGTATAAATT
>Ga0153918_1000068_pt1 | contig 88888 bp, 102 predicted proteins | sample TSFL002MetaG_FD_104687 | JGI IMG/M metagenome (GOLD analysis project Ga0153918, IMG submission 104687) | Attine ant fungus gardens microbial communities from Florida, USA - TSFL002 MetaG | ecosystem: Host-associated > Fungi > Mycelium > Unclassified | place: USA: Florida, Paynes Creek Historic... | reverse complement strand
TGGCGATGTTCTCGGCCAGCAACTTCCCGTTCGCCTTCTCTGTGCTCGGTGGCGATACCGCATCGGCACTTGCGGCTGGATGCCCGGTGGTGGTTAAAGCTCACTCGGGCCACCCGAAGCTATCTGTTGCTGTCTATGAGCTCGCGCGTCAGGTTGTGGTGGCACAAGGACTGCCGGAAGGTCTCATCACTCTGGTGGAAGGCGCTTCACGCGGCGCGGGGGGCTACCTCGTGCAACATCCTGACATCGCAGCGGTGGCCTTCACTGGCTCCTATCAAGGCGGTACCGCCTTGTGGAAAATGGCCAACGAACGTCCTCGTCCAATTCCGTTCTTCGGTGAGCTCGGCTCGATCAATCCATTGGTGGCGTTGCCTGCCGCGCTACAGGCGGACAGCCAGAACCTGGCCAACACGCTGGCCGGCTCAATCACCCTCGGCTGCGGGCAATTTTGTACCAGCCCTGGTGTTATCGTGTTGCTCGAAGGCGAAGCCAGCGAGCGTTTCGTAGAGCAACTGGGTGCTGCCCTTGAACCGCTGCTCACTCATGCCATGTTGACGCCGTCCATGCGTGACGGTTTCGAGCATGCCACGTCAGTGGTGGGCGCACATGCCGAGGCAATCTTCACAGGTACTGAAGGTGTTGGGCCTGCTCCACGTCTTTATCGTACCGATGCAACGTCGTTCATCGCTAATGCCCATCTGCGTGAAGAAATGTTCGGTCCGGCTGCATTGGTCGTGACCGCTTCTGACCTTCGCCAAGTCGAGCAAGTGCTGGCGGCCATCGGTGGCACGCTCACCGCCACCCTCTGGGGCGCCGACGACGATACTGCCGATAACCGCTCGCTTGTTCACGCTGCCGAACAGATCGCTGGCCGAGTGCTGTTCAAGGGTGTGCCTACCGGTGTGGCTGTTTGCTCTGCACAACAACACGGTGGCCCATGGCCGGCCTCTACAGCTCCGCAGACCACGTCGGTTGGCTACGCGGCGCTTGAGCGTTTCCTTCGTCCAGTAGCGCTGCAAGACGCGCCAACTTGGGCACAGAAGTAAAAATGAGGGCGAAGTCATGATGCGTCATATCGTTATGTTTCGTCGCCGTGCGGATGTCGACGCCCAGCCCGGCCTTGAGGCTGAGCTGGTCGAACGCATGTATGTACTGCCTCAGCAGATCGACTTCATTCGAGACTGGCGAGTGGCGGCCAATGAGCTCGATAGGCCGATTTGCTGGGACTATATCCTGGAATCCAGTTTCGATGATTCCGCTGCGGTCGAACGCTACCTGCCTCACCCCGCTCACCAGGCGTTGGTGAAAGACTTGAAGCAATATTTCGAGTGGGTGGCGGTCGACTACACCGTTTGACATCGACAGCGATAACAACAGACGCGCCCCAACGAGGGCGCGCGGAGTCACCGATGAATAACAACAAGTCCTACCGCTGGACAATCCTTTCCATGCTTTTCCTCGCCATGGTTATTAACTATGTCGATCGTGCTGCGCTTTCGATCGCCATGCCTTTCATCACCCAGGACTACCACCTGACCCCAGCCGAGAAAGGGCTGATTTTCAGCAGCTTCTTCTTTGGCTATGCGCTGTTCTGCTTCGTCGGTGGTTACTTGGCCGACCGTTTCGGTCCAAAGCGCGTGCTGACCTGGTCGATGGGTTTCTGGTCGGTTCTGTGCGGTTCTACCGCCCTGGCTTTCAATTTTTGGTCGCTGTTGATCGTGCGCGCCTTGTTCGGCGTCGGCGAAGGCCCGGTCAGTACTACCGCCAACAAGGCCATCAACAGCTGGTTCCCGATCACCGAGCGCGCTCGGGCCATCGGCATTGCCCAGGCCGGCGGCCCATTGGGCGGCGCGTTGGCAGGCCCTATCGTTGGTTTCCTGGCCATCTGGCTGGGGTGGCGCATTGCCTTTGTGGTAATCGCATGCATCGGCATCCTTTGGGCGGTCGTCTGGTGGCGTATGGCCGCGTCCACGCCCAAGGAGCATGCGCGGGTCAGTGCCGAGGAACTGGCGCTGATCAATGCCGAGCGCGAGGCACCAGTACAGGCTGCGGGCGAGGCACCTCGCACCCCCGTCATCCAAGTGATCACACAGCGTGCAGTGCTGGTCTCCGGGTTGTCGCTGTTCTGTTACAACTACATCCTGTACTTCTTCATGACCTGGTTCCCAAGCTACCTGATCGACGCCAAGGGCATCGACCTCAAGTCGATGAGTGTGGTCACCGCTCTGCCATGGTTGGTGGGCACGTTCGGCTTCATCGGTGGCGGTTTGCTGATCGACTGGGTGTTCAAGCGCACCGGGCGACGCCTGTATTCGCGCAAGCTGGTCTTGGTCAGCTGCCTGCTGGTCGCCGCCAGCTGCGTTGCGCTGACCGGGCAGCTCGAAAGCATTAGCGCGGCGGTAGCGGTGATGACCATAGCCGTGGGTTTCCTGATGCTATCGGCACCGGCCTACTGGTCGATGATCCAAGACGCCGTACCTGATCACCAGGTCGGTACCGCAGGCGGATTCATGCATGGCCTCGCCAACCTTTCCGGGATCGTCGCCCCGACGGTTACCGGGCTGATTATCCAGTCTACCGGCACCTTTGCCAGCGGCTTTGCCCTGGCCGGAGCACTGGGCATCGTTGGCGCTGTCATCGTGGCGCTGTTTGTGAACGAGCGCGCCGCAGTCCAGGCGGCCCCTGCCATCGTGTGAAAAATTGCCGTGCAGCTACGTCTAGCGCGGCAATAAGCAAATCGAGGAGTACCAGAAATGCAAACCTTGTTGATCACCGGTGCCGCAGGCATCGTCGGGACCGCGCTTCGCCCTCTGCTGCGCGAGCACTACCAATTGCGCCTGCTCGATCGCCGGTCCGTCGGCGATCTTCAGCCCGGAGAAACCGAAATTGTAGGCGATCTCACCGACGCCGCCTTGGTTGATCGCGCCGTTCAGGGCGCATACGGCATTCTTCATTTAGCCTGTGCACACGGTACTGACATTGCGTTTCAGACGACGGTCGAGCCCAACTACCACGCGACGCTGTATCTGCTGGAAGCTGCGCAACGGCATGGTGCTAAACGTTTCCTCTTCACCAGCAGCCACCATGTGGTTGGGCAGTATCGGACCGATGCAGCCGAGACCTTCGATGATGCGATTCCAGCGCCAGATAGCTACTACGCGATGAGTAAGGTCTTCGGTGAAGCCGCCTGTGCAGCGTTCTCACAACGATACGACTTGGCCACCTTCATCATCCGAATCGGTAATGCGGACGCCAAGGTTTCTGACGCCCGTCGCCTGCGTATGTGGACCAGCGGCCGAGATCTTGCCCAGCTCGTGCGCATTGGCCTGGAGCATCCCGAGGTACGCCAGGAGATCGTCTACGGCGTCTCGGAAAGCCCCAATCCGCTGTTCAGCAATGGCCGTGCGCGAGCCCTCGGCTACCAGCCGAAAGACAATGCCAAGGATCATCTGGCCCCCGGATATCTGCCTTACGAACAGATGGACCCAAACACGTCTGGTCGCGACCATGTAGGTGGAGCTTATGCCGGTGCGCCGTTGGTGAGCGTACTTGGAGCGCGGTCATGAAAATCGCCAGTATCAAGACCTTCGTGGTTGAGATACCGTTCCACGACGGTGGCAATCCCAAGACCATCACCCCGATGACTTGGCACACCCTGGAAAACGTATTGGTGCGGGTGGAAGACGAGCACGGCAATGTGGGCTGGGGTGAAGCATTCGGTTATTTCGTGGCCGATTCGGTAAGGGCAATGATCGATCGGCTGATCGCACCGTTGGCCGTCGGCCGGACCATTACCGACATCGCGGCATGGAACTTGGACACCCAGCTACGGTTGCACATCTTCGGTCGTTACGGTGTGACGATGTTCGGCTTATCTGGAGTGGACATGGCCCTCTGGGATCTGCAGGCCAAACGTGAGGGACTGCCCCTGCACCACCTGCTGGGTGGCGGTACCCGGTCATCTATTCCCGCTTATGCCAGCTTGGTCCGTTATGGCGAAGGCTCGATCGCGCCGAAAGTCTGCGAGCGGGCGCTGCGTGAAGGTTTCAAGCACATCAAGCTGCACGAAAACGTTGTAGGGGAAGTCGCCGAGTGCCGTCGTGCCATCGGCCGCGACATTCCTCTGGCCACCGACGTCAACTGTTCATGGGCCATCGACGCCACTCGCGAATGGTTGCCAAAGTTGGCCGAAATCGACTTGGCATGGCTGGAGGAGCCGATCTTCCCCCCAGAAGACTTCAAGACGCTGGCCAGCTTACGCGGACACGGCGTGCCGATATCCGCCGGTGAGAACTGGTGTACCGCTGTGCAATTCGAAGAAGCCCTTCGACAAGGTGCAGTGGACTCTATTCAGCCATCTGTAACCAAGGTTGGCGGCGTCAGCGAGTGCATGCGCATCGCCAATCTGGCTGCGCAGTACGACACCTTGGTTCTGCCTCATAGCCCGTACTTCGGCCCCGGCCTATTAGCGACCCTTCACCTGGCCGCCGTTCAGCCAGGAGTGCCATTGGTGGAATACCACTACGTCGAGACGGATGGTTGGCTCTATGACATCAAAGGGTTGCTGCACGATGGACTGATGCATGTTCCAACGGCAGCAGGCCTTGGGCTTGAAATGAACATGAGCGTATTCGAACAGTTCCGCCGAAGCTGAGCCCGCCCGAACCCTAATAACAACCCCCACCGGCGCGTAAAAACGCGCCGGGCGGGACGCTGCATGCTTGAAAAAGGAACTGCCAATGACTCGCGTAGAACTCAGCAATAAAACTTGGTCGTTGTCGCTAATTCCCGAGTGGGGCGGACGCGTCGCGCTGATGCAGGCGGATGGCGTGGACATCATGACCCCGCTGGTAGCCGACAGCTTCGATCCATTGGCATGGCCAAGGGGTGGTATCTATCCGCTCATGCCTTATTCGAACCGGATCCGTGAGGCGAACCTGATGCATGAGGGCAAATCTTACGCGCTGCCCCCTCATCCAGCGGCCCTCCCGCATACCCTGCATGGCGTAGCGCAAACCTTGCAATGGACCGTGGCTGCACAGAGTGCAGACAGCGTCATCCTCGTCTGCCTCTACGAGGGCGAACATTGGCCGTGGCCAGTAAGGTTTGAGCAACGTTTCGCCCTGGACGGCAATACCCTGTCGGTACGGCTTGCCGTTACCAACCTGGGTGAGACCTCGATGCCCGCCGGCTTGGGCCTGCATCCATATTTCCATCGCCACCCCGGGATGCGCGTAGAACTCAATGTCGGCCGCTCTTGGCAGATCGATGATGAGTACTTGCCAACCGGAACCTCGGAGGCTGTCAGCGCTCCGGTCATCATCGATGACGCTTTGCAGCAAGAGTTGGCCTTGTACGGTTCTCAATGGGATGGCGAACTCAAGGTTGCTTATCGCCAAGGCCATTTGCTTATGAAGGCAGACGAGCCACTCACCCATTTTGTTGCGTTCGCTCCCGTCGACGCCCCTTATCTCTGCCTCGAGCCCGTGTCGCACTTGGCGGATGCCTTCAATAGCTCTACTCACGAATGGGCAGACCGGGGCACGAATGTGGTCCAGCCCGGCCAGACGCTGGAGGCTAACTTGCGATTTACCTGGTCACCACGCTGACTCCTGCACGCAGCGGCGCCCCCGCTGCGCACACTGAATCGTTTGAAGGAAAATAATAAAAATGCAATTCAGTCAATCTCGCTCCTCGTCCGTATCCGCCATCGCCCTTTGTGTCTCAGGGCTCATTCCAGTGTCGGCGCAAGCTGCCTTCTTTGAAGACAGCAAGGCCAACCTCACCCTGCGCAACTTCTACTACAACCATGATCTGCGCGATTCGACCGCGCCTGCCCAGTCCAAAATTGAAGAGTGGGCGCAGGGATTTATCTTCAAGGCGCAATCTGGGTACACCGACACGCCGGTGGCTATCGGCATGGATGTCTATGCAGGCTTAGGGCTGAAGCTCGACTCGTCACCAGATCGTAGTGGCAGCGCTTTGTTACCCGGCGCTTACAAGCGTGTCGGCGCCCCGCGCAATGCCGATCCACGCTCCGCAGACGAGTATTCGGAAGCTACCGCGGCGGTGAAGATCAAGGTGTCGAAGACGGAGCTCAAGGTAGGCGGCCTCTTTCCTAAGATACCGCTGGTGTATGCCGGCGACTCGCGCTTGCTGCCGCAATTCTTCGAGGGAGCGATGCTCGATATCAACGAGCTTGATCACTTCAGCTTCAGCCTCGGACAAATGCGCCAGGTCAACTATCGCGAGTTCAGCGGGAGCCGGGACATGCAGACCGGTAACTATTTCAACGTGACGGGTGACCGATTCAACTACCTCGGCGGGACCTGGCTGCCCGACCCAAGCCTGTCGGTTGGGGTTTGGGGTGGACGGCTGGAAGATGTCTATCAGCAGACGCTGTATACCGGTACGAAGTATTTCGACTTGGGGGGCGTACGCCTGAGCGGTACGCTGAACTATCTCGACAGTAAAGAGGACGGCGCTGCTCGCGCCGGCGACCTCGACAGCCGCATGACCTCCGGGTTACTGAGCGCAGCGTATGGTTTCCAAAAGGTGACGCTGGGGTATCAATACAATGCGGGCGACAGCGCCTTACCTTTCTTGCATGACACCGATCTCCCAGGCGTCTCCAATGCCATCCAGGTTCTGCGCTTCGACAGAGCAGGCGAGCGCTCCTGGCAGGCGCGCTATGACGTTGACTTTGCAGGTCTAGGGGTACCCGGTCTGTCGGCTTTTGTACGATACGTCCGTGGTGACGACTTCGAGGTCAATGGCCAGTCCGGTAAAGAGTGGGAGCGCAACCTGGACATCACCTACGTCATCCAAAGCGGGCCGTTGAAGGACTTGGCCTTGCGTTGGCGCAATGTTGAGATCCAAGGGGATGTCACCGGGCGAAGGGATGAAAACCGTGTGATCCTCACCTACACCTTCGCCCTCAAGTAACTCAGACAGGGCCACGAGTGATAGTCGCGGGGGCGCCGCGACTGTCCACCGGGGTGCACATCACGGTGCCCGACCAAGGCGCCGTCTTGAGTGCTTGACGACTGACCGCCTGGCGTGAAGAAGTTATGTACAACGTGGTACCAGCACTGCCGCCAAAACACAGGTCCGTAGGTGAGGCAACCGGGACGCCAAGCATCTGCTCAATATTTCCGTCGCAGTCGAATTTGACGATGCTCCAGCCATCGGAAAGCGCAGTCCAGACATTTCCCTGTTCATCCACGGCGAGGCCGCTCAGTAGACCCGAGCCCTTGGGAAGTGTGGCAAAGCGGCGAACCTGACTGGATGCGTCGAGCCTGAATACCGTGCCGGATTCGGTTGCCAAGGCAAAGAGCTGAGCACGTTGAGGGTGCCATGACAGTGCGGTGATGGCTTCGTTGAATTGCCAGTGGCTGGCCAATGTTCCGTCACGGTGCACCTCACCCACTTTCCACTGGCCGCTGCCCATACGAATAGCTGCCCAAATCCGCCCTTGTGGATCGCTGCAGATGCATGTCGGTACGCCGAACCCCCATTTACCGCGATTGCGTACCCGCCCCTCGCTGATGAACAAATACTCGTTTTCCAGCGCAATGAACTGGCCATCAGCGGTGAGCTCCATACCGATGACAGGATGTTCAGGGCGGAAAATCTTCTCTGTACTCTCAGCGGTGTAGCGGTAAACAGCGGGCGCTAGCCGGTCGACCCAATAAAGGCAATTTTCCCGACCGCTCCACCGGGGGAAACCGCCCAAGAATGCCCAACGGTCATCGATAGGCTGCAAGACATCGGGCCCATTGCTGACATGCCGAACCGTCAATTGACTGCCGACGCGTTGAGCTGAGGCTGCGACTTCTGGTCCAAGTAGATCCAGGCGCTTACGAGTCAGCCTGTAGGCAGGACCGGCAATGCTCAACGCGCCTCTTACCTGACCAGAAGCATCAATAATCGGAGCAGCTACGCACCGAATACCCATGACAATTTCCTCATCGTCGATGGCGTATCCACGGGTGCGCGTAACCTCAAGCTCGGTCAACAAACGTGCGCGATCGGTAATCGTGAGTGGGGTAAGCGGCTGCAATTGTATTTGTTTCAGCAGATCACGCCGCTCGCCCTCAGCCATGGCGCTAAGGATCGCTTTGCCTTGGCCGGTACAGTGCATCGGTTTACGTTGCCCCATGGCTGCAGCAGAACGGTTGCTGTGAGCGCCGTCGCATCGCTCAAGAGACAAGACGTGCTCACCATCATGTATCGCCAAATAGGTCGTCTCGCCGGTCAAGTCGCGCAATGATCTGAGTTCGAAGCTGGCAGCAGCAACCAGGTCGGGTTCAAGCCAGGCGCCGCGCACCATTTCCAGATACCGAAAACCCAAACGATAGCGTTTACCGTTGGTGTCTCGTCTGATCATGCCGCGATCAATCAGAAGGCCCAGCAAGCGGTACAAGGTAGCCCGAGGCAGACTCACTTGCGCATTGAGCTGCTGGGGCTCAAGCCCCTCAGCTGACAGACCGATCGCCTCTAGCAAGTCGAACGCTTTTTCCAGCGCGGCAGTACCTTTTGCTCGGTCCATATCACCCTCCCTTTTTTATTAATGAATATCACCTATTGAGAGGAGGGGTGGCTTTAATACGATTTACTGTAACTCGACTTCCCATGATGCGGGAATGAATATCGCAGCAAATTATTTACTGGCTTCGCTAGAACGGCCTTATACCACGCTCCTCTGCAGAAAAGCTGCTTGGTCTCACGCTGAGGCATATCGTCAGAGCCTAACGTCCGTTTTGGGTCGGAAGCGGCCTGTCACGTACGGCAGCTTTCGATCCAAAGCTGCCTTCCGTGGAGTACACAGTACCGAGCGGCCCGTCTGCATCGATTCTAGAAATAAAAGGTTGACTACTGTCAGTGCCTGCCAAATTGCGCCCGGTACGACATGGGCGCCAGGCCCACGGCCTTGCGAAATGCGGCACGGAAACTTTCCGCCGAAGCGAAGCCACAGCGTCCGGCGATTTGCTCACTGCTCAATGGGCTGCTTTCCAGCAACTCACGCGCCAGGTTCATGCGAACCTGCAGCAGCCAGGCTTTCGGTGCCAGGCCGGTCGCTTCGCTGAAGCGCCGCAGGAAGGTTCGTTCGCTCATCAGAGCCTTGGCCGCCAATTGCTTCACGGTAAGAGGGCTACCGATATGTAGGGTCGCCCACTCCAGCACCGCTGCCAGGTCATCGCGAGGCTTCTGCGCAACAGGTGCGGGAATGAACTGGGTTTGCCCCCCTGAACGCTGGGGTGCCATGACCAGGCGGCGGGCAACGGTGTTGGCGACATGGGTGCCAAAGTCCCGGCTCACTAGGTGCAGGCAGGCGTCGATGCCGGCAGCGCTGCCGGCCGAGGTGATCAGTTGGCCGCTGTCTACGTAGAGCACGCCGGGGTCTACCTTGATGTGCGGGTAGCGTGCTGCGAGCTCGTCCGTATAGCGCCAATGGGTCGTGGCGCGCTTGCCGTCCAGAAGGCCCGCAGCTGCGAGTGCGAATACCCCCGAACAGATCGAAACCAGCCGGGCGCCCCGCTGATGTGCGGCGCACAAGGCGTCCAGCAGCGCTTGTGGCGGGCGTTCATCACGGCTGCGCCAACCCGGGATGATGATGGTCTGGGCATCGACAAGCGATTCCAGCCCATGTTCGGCCACCACCTGCATGCCACCGGCCGCGCGCATCGGCGCGGGGTCGACGGCGACGATGCGATGGGTGTACCAGGCAAACTCGAACTCCGGGCGCGGCAACCCGAAGATCTCCACAGCAATGCCGAACTCGAAGGTGCACAGCCCGTCATAGGCCAGCACGGCGACCAAACCAGGGGAATTGAGCATTGGCGGAAAAATACCGGTCACTGTCGAATGCGCCACTGTAGCGGTAGGGGCCTGCTTCCTACAATGGGCGCACTTTCAAACGAGGAGTGAAACCGATGCCCAGCCTGGTCAGCGAATACCCTGCTGCACAGCCGTCCGAAGCCTTGCTGCATTTCAGCCGGCGTCTGGCGTTCGAGACGGATTGTTCAGACGTTCAACGCAGCCAGCAGTCGGGTGATGTCGACTATGTACTGGTGGATGTGAGAGGCAGCGATGCATTTGCACTCGGGCATGTGCCGGGGGCGATCAATATCCCGACCCGTACCATCACTGCAACGCGCATGGCCGAATATCCGCGCCAGACGCTGTTCGTTATCTATTGTGCGGGCCCCCATTGCAATGGTGTGCATCGGGCGGCGGTTCGCTTGGTCGAGTTGGGTTATCCGGTGAAGGAGATGATTGGCGGGGTTACCGGTTGGGTTGATGAAGGATTTTCGTTGATTGGGGCGGATGTGGCCGGCCAGCGGAATGGCGTTTCCTGCGCATGTTGAGTAGCGAGCACAGGGTGCGACCGGCACTACCTGAGGATGTACCCAGGCTTATCGAGCATATGCGAGCGTTGGCGGAATTCGAGGAGTATCTTGGTGAATTCAGGGTGGATGAGAAAGCGCTGCTTGCACGTGCGTTCGGCGAATGTCCTGAGTGCCATATCTTTGTCGCCCAGCACGGAGAAGACATCGCCGGCTACGCCGTTGGGCTGACTATCACGTTCACCTACGATCTACGACCGACCGTTGTGCTCAAGGAGCTGTTCGTGGCGGCCAGCCACAGGGGAAATGGGGTCGGAGCAGCATTGCTACGTCATGTTGCAGCCTGGACATTAAGCAGGGGTGGGGCGAGGTTGAAGTGGGATGTGATGGTGGGGAACCACCGTGCTGAGGCGTTCTATCGGCAGCATGGTGGTTGCCCCGATGGCAAATGGATGCCCTACTAAATGGGCGAGGAAGGCTTAAAAGCTTTCGCTGGCATGGAATGTGGTTTTTCCGGGTATTGACGAGCCGTTCTCTGGGGCGTCATGCCTTTCAGGGTCACCTTTCGGGGGCGAAAGCGGACCAAGCCGAACGTCCGCTTCTGGCCGATTGCGGCCCTTCGTGAATGGCGGCTCTGGGTCGGAAGCAGTCAGTCGCGACCGGCGGTTTGGAAGGACTTTTTGTCCTTCCCCCTTTGGGGTAGGGCTTTTACCATTCTGACCCATTCCATTATCCCTTTTAGCCCATTTCCTTTTGGGCCATTTCCCTTAGCTCTGGTGTAGGTGCTGCAGGTGCAATGACACCTCCATAGCATCATGCAGAATCCGGACAATTTCGATCACCTGGTCGTCCCTCTGACGGTAGAACACGATGTGACGTGGGCGGATCACGCGGTCGGTTGCAACTTCCAACCTGCAGAAGAACAAGTGAAGGCTCCGAAGGCCTGGGGTAAGTTCATCTCGTGCTGAATTTCCTACACGACCAGGTTCTTCAGCGATCGACCGGAATGTGGTCTGCAGCAGGCCTTGGTAGCGTCGACGGGCGCCTTCGCCAAACTTCACTTCGGTGAAGCGAAGAATGTCTACGATGTCAGTACGTGCTTGGTGAGAGATCCGGAATGTCAGCGTGCTCATCCTTTCTTACTCGCCACCTGGCCCAATTCATCGAGATAGGCGCCGAGCTGGTCTGCTTCAACCTCATCAAACTCGCCCGCCTCGAGCTTCATCAGACCCACTGAGGTGGCATTCCGGAGAGCGTCTAGGCGTGCCGACTCTTCGGCTTCGTGCTCGAGCACCATCCGTAGGCCTGCACGCACGACCTCGCTGAAATTCTGGTATCGGCCCGATTCCACGAGCGTTTCGATGGATTTTTCCATGGCACTGGGAACGACGACGTTATGGGTAGCCATGAGCTGCTCCAGGTCTTATTGATGTATGGCACTTTATGCCATATGGCTTGAAAGATTGCCAAAGGTATCGTATATATGATGGCAAGGTGCTCTATCAGAGCAAGGAGAAGGATCATGACTACAGCCGCTTCGACCACATTCGCTCACCGCCTCGGTCGGGCCGTGGGGCTTGCTGCGCGCTTTTGCTTTCATGATCGGAACCCAAAGATCCGCTGGGTTAAGCGCATTGTAGTAGCAGTGCTACTACTACTTGTCCTGTTTAACTCATTCAACTGGTTGGCGTCAGCTGCGATCTGGATCGGTATTATTGCATTAGCAGTATTCGGATACAGGAGCCCTGGACAAGCTTGGTCTGATGATGAGTGGGAGCGTTTTGTAGCACCCCATGGCCGTGATTTTTTAGGAAGACCTGTAGATGCTACGGGGAAAGTTGATAATCCTTATGATATTACCTCTTGATGGTTGTTTTGGTTAATCTGATTGTATTTTCAAATTGTAGTGCCGTTAACTTTGGTTAACGGCATTTTTTCATGGCTTTACAATGGAGTTTCCGGCTGTTGATATTGTGGAGCCCGCGAACTTTCCGCCAGCTTCCCCGGCTTTCTGTACGTCTTTAGTCCCATTAGACAAACCATCTACTAAAGAACCAACGCTCACACCCGCCCAGCCCAAGGCAGCTACCCAGAATGCTGGAAGGATGAGGAACATTGCTCCCATTACAAAGTTTAGAACAGCATCTTGAGTCGTGGCGTTTAATCCCATGACTGGGTCGAATGATAAGTGCGGGGACCCCGAGCCATAAAAAGCATCAAGGATTGTGCTGTCAATCCATCTGGCTAGTTGAAGCCAGAAGTCAACGAAGATCAGCGCAAAGAAAACCACGGACATCGTCATAGCTACCTTAAGCTGATAGGCGCTGATGATCAGTACAATGGGAATGCAGATGACAAAGGCCATTTTCAGAAACGCCATTACCATGGGTAGCGCTTGGCGGACGATATCCATCGCTGGGAAGTACCCGAGTGAACCTAAGGCAACACCGAGCGTTCCGGCGCCCCGAGCCATACCATTCCACATCGTCCCATCGATCTGTCCGCCATAGTCCGTGTAGATGTCGCCATTGACCTGGCTGGATGGCGCTACGATCTGCCGGATCATTGAGTCTGTAACTTCTTCCGATGACAGCCACTTTGCCCATCCCAGGAACTGGTTCATCAGGGTTGGGTCAACCTGCGCCTGCAGGCGATCGCGGAGCCCGATGGTGCCGTCCGACCACCACTGCTTGCAGGTGGGATAGCCACCACCACCGGTGACCTGAGGCAAGCCGTCATCACGTTTCACATCGTATGGCCAGGCCGCTCGCGGGGTTCTCGAATAGTCGGTGTCGTAGTAGCCGGAGGTGTTCAGCAGATAGCGTGAGCCGATCCAGTTAAGATCCTGGAGCCCTTTTGGATCCTTGGAAATCGATCCGATGTCGGGTTGACGCATGAACAGACGCGCCCTCGAGGGGCCGAAGCAGTCATGGCTGAAGTCAGCGACTTCCTGGGCGAGCAGGGGGTTGTTGATCCGGGTAGCGTCGACGTCCATCCGCATCTGCCGAAGGTCAGTACCACACGGGATCGCTGCTACCGCGCCGCTGTTGAACCCCTTGGACAGCGCGTGCATAAAGGCCCACCAGACAGGGATCTTCGCGCTCTTGCCCGCCAGGGCGCTGAAGGTGGTGCTCCAGCCTGTCTCTGAAGGAGCCGGGGTCATCACCTGGCACTGCTTGGCGCGCTGCTGATCGAACGCCAGGGTATCGAAGCCGACCGACACCAGCGGGATCGCGCACATCATCACCACGACGTAGCCCACATAGAGCTTCGTCTCGATACGGGCCAACGACAGCACGCCTTTGTTGCCCTCGTCAGCGCCCTCACCACGAACTTTGATCCACTCCTGTGCCACGATGATGATGAAGGTCAGGGCGAAGAGGCCTGTGTCCGAGATCATGTCCCAGATCCCGTTATTGATCAGCCAGCCCACGATTGTCAGGTAATACTCCAGGTAGTCATTGGTGTAGAGCGTCATACGACCTCCAGCCAGGCGATCGGGGCCTTGGCAATTTCAATGATCACGAATAACAGGACGACCAGGCCTTCTACACGCCTGCGGCGATTCGTGGCCACATCGGACTGCTCCAGCGGAAGGCGATCACGCACCTTCAACCAGCCCACGATCACTACGGCGTAGAGAAAGACCCTCCAGGCCAAGAGCATCAAATAGTTGTCACCCCGCCACTTGAGCCAGTTCTCGAATACCCCTAGATGATTCAGGGCGACCACTCCAAGCGCTACGCTGGCCACGAGCATGATCAAGCTGATCAGAAGCCCGATCGCTACTCGCTTGAGGAGGGTGAGTTTCGCACTGTGTTGTTCCATGGGTCACTCCTTCCCAGCGGGGTTCTGCAGTTGCTGCAGACGGTTTGTTTCAGGTGCAGCCTCATAGACCGAGCGGGAGTTTTCGGCGCGTGACTTGCTGCGCTCGATGATCTTCATCGGAGAGTTGTTCGCGAGCTGCTGCCGCATGTCCAGTTCGGTCTTCAAGTTCGTGATTAGCAATTGGAGGTTGTCCACCTGGCCGAGGGTTGCATCTACGGCTAGCTTGTTCATGCTCACATTCGGTTCCCTGCTGCCTGTGATCAGCATGCGTTGCAACAGCAGCGCTTTCTCCAGAACGTCTGCAAGGGCCACCTCCGAGGCAAGGCGGGACGCAAGTACAGCCTGGTCACGCTCGTCACGAAGTGCGGTTACGACGCCGCGGGTGATGGGGAGTGAGTCGCTGCTTGCCTCACGCAGCTTCTCGGACGTGATCGGTGTTCCCGGTTTCAAGAGCTCCTGTAGCGCCACGAGCTTCTTGTCGTATGTTTCCTGGATCAGCGGCGTCAGGCCCACACCTGGAGTTGTGGTGGTAGTGCAGCCGTCACAGGTTTGGATTTGCTGCTCACCCAGGACTCGGTTTGCGAACTGGGCGGCGTCGGCCGGAGATTCCCAACTGCCGCACACCAGCCCATTGGAGCAGCTGGACTGCGGGATGCGCGAGGTATCCTCAGCTGCGCGGTTGTTGAGCAGGTTATAACCTGCCTTCGCGACGTCCCCGACCACTTTGATGGGCTGCTGCCCATCGCCGCCGGCCTGTTTCCCGCCGACCCAGGTCACGCCGTTGGTTCCAGGCGCTTTCTCAACCTTGTCGATCACTGCAACGGCATCGTTACTCGATGCCAGGGTTTGCCCCATCTTCTGTCCTTCGGCCACCTTCCCCCATCCCATTTGGCCACCCGCGATGTCAGCCATCCGTTCAGCCATAGCGCGGCAGGTGCCCTTGGAGCGGTCATAGTCCAAACGGGCCTGCAGAATGCCGTTGGTGAGGAGGTTGTAGAGCTGCGGGTTGGCGCGCTGCAGGAGCATCGCCGGCAACGACATCACAGCACCTGTTGCGTTCTGGATCACGCTTCCCATGATCTGCTGAAAGCCCTGGGTCGCACCGTTCAACTGGTTCTCCAGGGTGTTGCTCATATTCATGTTTCCGCAAACCAAGTTGTTCTGCCATCCGGCACCGACCGTGACGCTCTCCATTTGGCCTGCGCTGCCCATGGTGACAGCGCTGCCGCCGCCGATGCTGTAGAGCACATCGTCGCCAATCACAGAGCCCTGGCTCTCCACCTTGATGGGGTCTCCTGTCGCAGCAAATACGGCCGTGCAACACAAACTGAGGGCAATCCCAAAGGCCTGGGTCAATGTCTTCATGTGGGTCTCCGGTCTAATGTTCGTCATTGGAAGTCGGTGCTGCCGAGGAACGTCTGGCCACGGCGCTTGCAGCAGGAGTAAGGGCGCCACAAGGCCCAGGCGTAGGCTTCGTCCACGGCCTGGAGATTCGGCTCGTTGTTCGGGAATACGGCGCAGGTTTGACTGAGGGTAGGCGTGAGCTGCTGCCACTTACCTGTCCTTGCATCCCCCTCGAGCAGATCTCCAGCTGGCCAGTAACCTGGCTGGGGAAGCGCGCGCATGGGTTGATAGATGTGAGGCTGGCCATTACGCGTGGTGATATCGCCAGCGCGTTGCGCGATCACCGCACCGGCCTTGAAATCGTCTGCTTGGAGAACCGTTCCGCTGCGTGGGTACACGTTCCCCCAGAGATCCCCCGACAGGGTTCCCCCTACCTCTCGCCTGCCTGGTATCAGGGATTCCGGATAAACAACTTCGGGTACACCCTGTCGCCATGCGAGCGAGTCGAGTGTGCTCACCATGTACGGCACCAACGGACTGGTGGCCCCTTGGCAGGAGTAGCCGTAAGAGCTGGCAAACCTACTGAACATCAATGCCCCTGGGTGGCCAATGACATCGGCCTCCTTGAACTTCGTGATGTTGTTTTCGGCGTTGTGGTTGGTGGTGGCATCGTTACCGGCCTGGGCGAAGACGCTCGGGGTTCCCAGCGGGCTCATCTCTGTCCAAGGGTTGTCACCGGTATTGGCGTAGGCCGAGACAACGGCGTCGGGGATGTAATGGCGGACCTTGGTCGACGTCTTTACCGTGCAACCGACCGGGGTACACAGCAGCCAGTAGCAGATCCCGACTACCTTGTATTCCAGGCACGTCGGTGACAGGGCAGAGGCGCTGATGGCCGCAGAGTTGATAGCGGCCGTGGCGGTGAATGAGGCGGTGGCCACCGCAATGGCCAGCAGGCGGCGAGGGGCGATCTTCATGGACGCCCCCGAGCCGCTTCGATTTCCTTGATAGCGGTTGCAACGTCCGACTGGCCATAGACCACGTACTGCCGATCGACAACGACTGCAGGCACCTTCGCGATCCCAATGCTCCAGGCATCGGCAGCACCTTGCTGAGCGCTGGCGAGCTCGGCGAGCAGTCGTGCGCCCTCAGGACTTTTCAACAGCTGCTGCGCGGCCATGCTTGCTTGCTGTGGGTTGGGGGGCAGTGATCTAGACAACTGCGCCTCGAGGCGTTGCTGATCATCCAGTTGGATGAGTCGCACACCAGGTGGTACTTTCAGTGGATGTGCTGAGTCGGTGATTGCCCAGGTTTCGGCCTGGACGTTGCTGACGGAGGCCAGGACGCCGAGTAGAGCAACGGCAGGCCAATAGGGCTGGAAAGGGGGCATGGTGCTGCACCTGGTGGTTGAACAGGTACAGCACACCGCATCCAGTCAGGCGCCGCAGTAGGAAATAGTTATCCACTGAGTGGGGAATTTTTGTTTGGAGCCTGGCAAGGTCACATGCGGCACTGCCTCGGTTGAGTCCTGGGTCACTTACAACCAAAAGCACGTCATGCTGACGGGCTTTTTTGTCTCCTACGGTTCTGGTCCATACATTCCTCCCTTGGCAACGGTCACGAGAAAGCTACGGGCCATCTGGGGGGTAGGCCGGCCACCTAAAGCGCCAGGAACACCATAGGGATTATCCATCCAGGTGTACCCGTCAGATTGGTCATACTGCAGAAAGTGGCCTTCGACCCTGATCGACTCTCCAGTCAATAGATGAGCCGCCAATTCTTCCGGCGTTGGAAGGCCCAATTCCTCCCAAGCGTCACGAGCAATACATTCCTTCACCCGTAGTTCACGTTCTTTCTGCTTTCGAGACGCTTCTGCTTCGGCTTCCCACTCGTCGAGTTCAGCCTTCCAAAAATCATAGGTTTCTCGGTATTCCTGTGAGAGTTCGGGCACGTCCGAGAGAAGCAGTGGGATGGTAGCGCCATAGTGTTGCGAGGCCTCGACAGTGTGGGCTTCGTTCCCAGCCAATTCGCACACTAGGGATAGCGATTGCTCTTCTGCAGCTTGGGCTAGGGAGAGAAACCCCAGGTTTTCCAAGTAGCGTTTCTCCATCCAATGCAGTCGTGCTGATAACGCACGTTCAAACGCTTCGTTCACTGCACTGGCTCCCCCTGAGATCCGGCCTGGGCGGCCAGGCCATCCATCGCTGACAGTAGGGTCACCCCATTTACTGCGCCCTCCAGGCGCACAGAGTTTCCCGTGAGGGTGTCAGTGATCTCCAGGGTAGGCGTAGCGACGATGCCCCGGCGCTGCGCATCAGATCGCTGCTGGAACACCTGAGAGGCTACTTCCCGGTCCGTGTCGGCACAAATTCTCAGGGTGTCAGGAGGGATAGTGCCGACCTTAATTTCGTCAGCCAGGCCCTGGCCATTGCCACGGCTGTGCAGCATCACCTGGTCAATTGCGATCCAAAAGGCCTCGCCGCCTCCGAGCAGTCCCGCGCACTGCACGAGCCTTGCCTCCCGCTCTGCGGCGAAGCCGTGGTCCTGGAGCGGGAAGTGATGCCACTTGAGCTTTACGTCAGGCTGCTGGCTCACCCACTGTTTGAGTTCCGGGGTATAGGCCCTGCAGTACGGGCATTCCAGGTCCGCGTATTCGGTGACCAACCATCTGGCTGTTGCCGGTCCAAAAAACCAGGCCTCTGTGACAGGTGCTTCGCTTTTAAGTGTCCTCACAACAGACGGCCCCGCCACTAAGGCGACGGCCAGGACGGTTGTACCGCCAATTATCCTGATCACCGCTCGCCATGATAGTTTGCTCATTCACCGAGCCCTTTTTGAGCAGGGGCAAGTGCTTGCCGGCGCAGTGCGTCGATCAAAGCTTCCACTGCTCCTTCAGGCTGGGGATGCTGTTGCAGCCATTCATTCAGGGCGGTCTGGATCAGGGGCATGAGATCCCGTCGATCAAGGGCGTTTTCTTTGATTTGTTGCAGCTCATCGATGAGTACCGGAGCGCAGATCTCCAAGGACTGCAGAGTGTCCTGGCCGGGTTCTTTAAGCAGCTGGGTCAGGCTTTCAATCAAGCTCTGGGTCAGGTGATTCATGACTCTCATGCCATGCTCTCCACGGCCTTCATGGTTTCAGGAAAAGTGATGGGGTAGGGGGTGAGTCCGCGCTTGCGGTCCAGATCAGCGGCGACCTCCAGCGCAGCTGCCAGCTCGTCGCAGCCGCGGGCCTGCATGATGTCGTAGCGCTGTCGCTTTTCCTCAGGCTCGGTCATGGCGAGGGCGAGACAAAGGCTGGGAGGGACGACGCGGAATAGCAGCTCGATCCGTTTGGCCAGGACAACGCCTTCGGTGAACTTCCCGTTCTCCTTCCTGGCCGACAGCATCATGGTCTTCTGCGCCGGCGTCAGTTCGCGGAACCGGGCAATCTTCTCGACTTCATCTGGCGGCATATTCAGGCACACCCACCACTCGATCATGTTCAAGAGGGCGGACGCTTCCTTGGGAACGTCGTCGACGTTCTGAGTGGCCATCCAGAACCAGGCGCCCAACTTCCGCCACATCTTTGTGATTTTCACCGCGTAGGGGGAGAGCAGCGGCACCTTCAATTGGATGTGGCCTTCGTCGGTGAAGAAGATCAGTGGCCGACCTTTGAACTGGTCACGCTCAGCGATGTTGTTCACGGTGTTGAGCAGAGAGATATAGGCGATGGCCATCTGCGCCTGGTAGCCCTCACGGGCGTAGGTGGCCAGGTCCACAATCGTCACATCAGCCTCGGGCCACGGGGTGCCAGGGCGGTTGAACATCTCCGCCTCGGTACCCATGGTGAACATCCCCATGGCCTCGGCCATCTCCATGAATCGGTTGCGCCGACTTTCAGGGAGTTTGTCGTCGCTGGCCATCGCTTGCAGCGCTGCGCTGATATCTTCAGTGAGCACTGGACGGTTCTCGCTGACACACAGCTCGGCAGCGTTCAGGATGCATTGGCGGATGGCGCTTCGGTCGGCACGGCTCAAGCGAGCATCTTCGCCTGGTTCGCCGCCGGTGATCATCAGGCGTGCCGTGATCTCAAGCTCACCCAGGATGTCGCGCTGCTCGTCTTCCATGCCCTCAAGGGCATCAGCCAAGTGCTCATCGGAGGCGTCGACGTCCTCGGGATCGAGAACCTTCACCTTCGCTTTGTTTTTGACCAGCTGCACCGCATCCACGAACGGGGCCAGGCTGACCCCGGAGCCCGGGGCGAGGCGCACTCGGTTGACGCTCAATCCAAGTTTTTTGGCGAACTCGCCCAGCAGACCGAAGCTGTTACCTGCTTCGACGATGATCATTCTGGGACGGTACAAGGCCAGGGCCTGCATGATCATGTAGGTGGCTGTGGCGGATTTACCTGCACCGGTAGGACCAAACAAGAACAGGTGAGCGTTCATTTGCCGGTCGTGCTTGTTCAACGGGTCACAAGTCAGTGGTGCACCACCCCGGTTGAAAAAAGTGAATCCTGGGTGCCCTGTACCCGTGGAGCGCCCCCATACGGGGGCCAGGTTGGCGATGTGTTGGGCAAACATCAGTTGGGTGTACCAGTCCATTGCCCGGCGTTCGCTTGGGTCGAAGTTGCAGGGCAGCCAGCGCAGGTAGCTGTTAAGCGGGGCGACTTCATCCTGGGGCTGAACGGGTTGCATGCCTGCGGCGAGAAGCACGTTGCACAGAGTGACCGTGCGCTCCTCGAGCACTGTCTGATTTTGGCCCCGGAGGAAGAACGCGACACTGCCACGGTACAGTTTGTGTTTGCGACCCAGGATCGATCGAGCCTCCTCAACATCTTGTCGTGTATGGAGTGAGGCCTGGGTATCGCCAACTGATTTATGAGCCAGCTTCTCCAAGTGTCCTTCCAGCAGATCCTGTGGTGTCGGCACCATGGTGATGCACAGCACCGTATCTTCAGGTAGTCGGTCGAACAGGGAGTTCAGGGCGTCCGCTTGCTTCGTTTCGCCAGTCAAGTGACCCGTCTCGGGCGCTTTTTTCAGGCGATCGAGCATCACGACACGATGGGGCATGCCATCAAACACCCACAGGCCCTTCTTCAGGTCCGAGCGAGGTTCGCGGAAGAACAGGTTCTCGGAAAAGTCGGTGCCGCTCGCTAAAGGCAACTCACCGGGCGCCAACTCTGGAACCGGCTCGCAGACAAGCTCATAGAAACGGCGAATGTCTCGATCGGCCTGGCCAAGATGATCAGGGTGGGGGTTGAACCAGCGCACAAGCCAGTTCCTGATGTCGTTCTCATCCATGTGCCGTGCTGTAACGCCGGCGTTCGCCAGTGCGCCTTTGAGTCGATCGCAGATGGTTTTTAGGTAGGCGCCTGGGGCCTGACTACGGACGATCTGGTCTTGTTTCTGTACCCGGCGATACACGACCAGGCGGACCTTTCGACTTTGGCCGCGCCAAGGCAGGTTGCTCACGGCGGTGTCTACGAACAAACCGCCAGGCTTCGAGATCGACTCCAGGTGGTGCCGAAACATCGCCAGATACAACTCGCTAAATCCGGTACCCTCCGCCCGAGGCTGAAGATAACCACGCAAACGCTGCAGGTATTCGTCCCAATTGGTCTCATCCTGCGCGTAGAGCTGGATAACCCAGGGAGAGCTTTCAAGCTCATCGAAACTGTCTTGGAAGACACCTTGCAAAGCGTCTCGCGCTTGCTCGAGCCAGCCTTCAGAACGGCCTTCAGTGCCGATCGGAACTAGCTCGAAGAACGCTGCCTGTGAAACACCGTCTTCAAGGAGCATGGATTGTTCGTTGGGGAGATATTCGACCCAAGGCAGCATGTCGACGAACGACGGATTCACGTCATAGAGGCGCGACACATCCCGCTTCGTGGCAGGCCGTCGCTTCGGGTTTTGCCAGTCTGTAGGAGAAGGAATCCCGAGCGCCTGTAGGCGATCCAGGTATCGTTCGACCGCCTCCTCGCGCTGCTCTGCAGTTACGTCTGAGGTGTCATCGATCTGCGACTGCAGTTGAACGGGGGCGTCCAGGTTGTCCTCGACGGTGGGCTCCACCTGCGGCTTGCTGTTGGCCGGGAAAAACCGTTGCAGGAACTCCATTAATAATCCTCCGTCCGCTCACCGGGCATCGCGTACTGCACGCGCTGATACATTGGAAACACGGTGGTATAACCGGGAACCGGTACCGGATCGCTACCTGCAAGGTGTGGGAAGACGTACATGACCAGGTCAGGGTTTGGCAGGCGTTTGAATTGGCTGTAGATCTCATTTTGCGCTGTACGCGTAAATGCAGTGCCTTCGGCCTGCTGGCGAGTCAGTTGCTGCTGATCCAATGGCCTGCGAAGTTCCTGGCGGGCATCGAGGAGCGTCCTGCTGCTGGAGCTGCCAGCACCTCCCGTCGTGCCCTGTTGCCAGACGTCCATCATGCTGGCATCACCGTGGGGGAGGAGTTCGTCCTTCTTCGTCGAACACCCACCCAACAACAGCGCAAGCATCAACACCTGCAGTCGTGGCTTAATCGAGGTTTGCAGACACATGGTTCGCTCCAGCGTTGTAGTCGACCTTGCGGCCTTTAATCTCGTAGTCGATGGCGAGCTGCTGATCCAAGTGGACGGCCACCTTCGCTCCGGGCTGCACATACACAGCGGCGAAGGCCTCGCCGTACAACTTGTTCATCCAGGAGCGAATGTCACTGACGCCACCGGTCAGGATCGCTCCCATGGCCGAGTTACCGCTCGAACCTGTGGTACCGAACGATGTTCCCCCGCTGTTGAACGTCGTCGCGCTGGTCTGCTCATCGGCCTTCAAGAGTTTGGCGATGCCGGCGCCTGCGGCGGTGACCAGGGATTGATTGGTGAGGTACTCCTTGGCATTCGAGCGGCGCTCGCCTGAAATGCACGGGATGCCATAGGAGTCGCTGATCCACCCCAGCCCGCCCTGGATGGATTGCTGGCCATTGCTGCTGCTCTGGTTGTTGTTCTGGCTACCGTTCGCTTCCTCGGCCGGGGCCGGGAACGAGCGGACCGTGCCGTCTGCGAACACGAAGGTCAGACTGCGGACCTGGCCACGCACGCAGGACAGAGTCCAGTCACCCGACGCAGTTCCGCTGGCGACCGCGCCGACGACATCGGGTAGCTCGATGCCGTTCGCAGTGAGGTTGTCCGGGCCGATGAGCACCTTGAACGGGAAGGGGTCGTTGACTGTTCCATCGATCGGGACGCGACCGATGAGGGCCGACATCGCCACCGAGCCCATCAGCGTCGAGTTTTGCGGCAGGGTGTAGGCTTTCCGGACATGCTTGCGCGCATCCTGTGGGGAGAATTCTGCCCCGACGTTCTGCGCGGTCGCGGCGAGAACAGTCTGACCTTTGTCCAGGGTACTTCCGAAGCTGGTGGGAAAGTTGAAGCCACTGGCTACTTGGCTGGACCCAGGTGGCAGGGGCTTGCCGTTGGCGTCCACTTGAGTGGCGTCATCTGGTTGAATCCACACGGTCCCATTGGTGTCTGCCTTTGGGGTATGTTCGAAGCCTGCTCCATCGCCCGGCTGGATACCGATGCCAATGGGCAGTTCCTGGCCAGCTCCGTTTGGCGAGTTCTGACTCAGGTTGTTCAGCTGATTCTGGAGCTGATCCAGCATGCCTTTGCCCTGGTTCTGAACCTCTTCTTTAAGTTGGTCTTTGGCATTGGCGAGCTTGTTGTTGACGTTGTCATCGATGTGTTCCAACCGGCGTTGTAGTTCCGCGTTTTGGCTTTTCAGCTGTTGGTTGTCGGACAACGCCTGACTGATCTGCTCTTTCAGCCCGCGTCCTTCAGCGACAAGCGTCCGCAGCGTGTCCGCGGGAGTATCCCCATCGACACCCAGTTTTCGTGCGTCTCCTGCATCGATCTTCAGTGGCTCGGCATCGGGTTGTTCCTCCCGTTTGGAACCGCCACCGAAGACCAGGACAAGCGCAATCACCACTGCGACGGGGACCAGAAATTTAAGCAGTGGATTACTGGTGAGCGTCATGACCACGGCCTCCTTTCGGTTTTGGGTCGACCTGACTGATCGAGGAGGGCAGCAACGCCTGTTTGAGGCCCCGCCCCTTGGTCACCAGGTAAAGCGTGGTCGTATCGCTCGCATTGCCACGTGCGCCGAGGTAGGGGTGTTGATAGGCTGCAGTGACGAAATTGCCCATCAGGTCAGTTGGGTTCATCGTCAACTGCTGGGCGCTCAGGTTGCGCAGCTTGACCGCAGTCACGTAGGTGTCATCGAGCCTCCATGCGCCCAGGGCGGAGGCTTCTACAGGCAGAACAGGTAGCAGAGTGCTCAGGTCCATCTGTCGATCGACACGCACCTGGGAGATGCCTGCCACCGGTTCGACAGTGCGCAAGGGGGCGTACAGCATTTGGGCGGCATAGCGTGTGAGAGCTACTGGGGCAGGGGTTTCATGCCGCAGTGGGGCAGGGGTATCCTCATCCTCTGCTTCACCGCGGGATGCAGATACAGATGCCTTCGCCACGCCCGTAGCTGATTGGCCATAGCGTGTTGTGGGTGTCACACCAGGAACAATCTTCACTGGCTCCAGCGCTGCTTGGCCTTCTTTCTCAGGGGTTGCGGCGATGTCGACCAGCATGATTTCACCGGTCGCTACATTTTGCAGCTGCAGGCGGGTGGGAGGAATTTCACGAGTGGCCATGAGGTAGACCGTTCCGCCAGTGCTCTGGACTCGCAGCGAACCCACCAGGTCCTGGGGCATACCTACACGTACGTTCTGATCGACAAAGACAATGCGTTCCTTGCCGACCTGCAATGGGATGGCCAGCGGAATTCGCTCCCACTGCATGATCTCAACTGCATGTGCATCAGCCATGACAGCCAGGCCTATGGCCAAGACCCAGTTGCGTACTGTCATGGCTTCGCTCCTGCGAGGGCTGGAAGGTCCACCTCGATGCGTTGTGGGTCACTGGCGTAGCAATTCAGCATCAGCCCATAGGGGTTTTTCTCTGGGTCAGCATCCGCTCGCACAACACTCAACGGATAGCGAGACAAGGCCCGCTTCACTCGTTCACCGCTGACGTATTCGTCTGCTACAAGGTCCAGTTTTACCGTCCAATCATTGATGCTATTGACCACGACCCGTTGCAGGCTCGGGTCTGATATACCCCGGCCTGGGATTTCGGACACGCTACGCTCACGCTTGCGCAGCTCGCCGGCATTGCGGCGTAGCTCATAGTCCTTCTGCAAATACTCCTTGCAGCTTGGGGTCAGATAGTTGGCCAGCCGAACGATGTTGTCCTGGTAGTCGGCATCACCATCTTTTTCCCAGCGCTGCAGCTGCTGGAAGATGTAGAAGCCGAATGCATAGACATTCTCGGGCGGTACGTCCCACCACTGTCGGGTACTGCCAGAGCGAAGATCCGGCGGTACATGGACGGTAAGTGACCGTGGTGCCGACCACCATCCGTAGGCCAATACCAAGCAGACGGCGGTTATGAACCCGAGCGCCGTCCGTAAGCTCAGGATGTGCGCATACTGCGCATCCACCTTTTTTCTGAACGTCATGAGATGTCCTATTTTCCGGTACGGCGGCAGGTCCAGGCCCCTTCCCGGACAACCAGCGTGGTGTCACCAAGAAAAGGAAGGAATGGCGCTCGATGCGTGGCTTGTAGCTGGAGTTGGCGATAGAACCAGGTGTCTGGACGGCCACGTTTCATTTGACGAAGGACCCGGCTGGCGACGGTAAGGCCCAACACGCCGCCAACCAAGCCGCAGGCAACCAAGAGCGCCCAGTTGCCAAAGAGGAGCGATACTGGGATACCCAGCACAAAACCTGTGCCACCACATGCTGCAATGGTTCCCCATAGTTCGTCTGCGGTGAGACCTCCCATGACCATGGGCTGCCTGTTGAGGTTGTGCGGAAGGAAGTCGAGTGTTCCGTCCTTGAGGTACTGAGTTTCAGCCATGCGGACCTACCTGCTCAAAGTACACCGGTCGCCTTAGTAGCCAAGAGGATGCCTACGCCGATCAGGACGACGCCGACAACAGCGGTCATGCCCAGGTCGCGCCACTTCTTCTTGCCATCATGAATATCGTGGTAGGTGCCGTAGGCATGGTGAGCCACCCCGATCATCATGCCGCCGACGACAATTAGGGCGAGTAGCATGAAACCGTCATACGCATAGTTCTGCATCGTTTGGATCATGTTGGTGCCTTCGCCACGAGTGGGCGCTTGTGCTCCTGGAAGCGCGGCTTGAGCCAACATGGGGAGGGAGACCAGCATGCAAGTGACGGCCAAATTGAAAGACTTAACGTGCTTCGGTTTAGACATGGTTGAAGTTCCTGTTTGTTTAGCTGAGGACGAGAGCGGAAAGAATCAGTAGGAGCACGATTACGCGAACGGCGGATGAGCCTGCGATCGAACGATCGATATTCTGGGTGGCCCAGCCGCGATAGATGCTGTAGAGGGCCCACGCTGCCCAGAGCGTCGAGAGGGCAATGACAATGCTCAGGAAAAAAAGCGAAAAAGCCTGGGGCGTGGAGGCGCTTGCAGCATTGAATGCAGCTATTTGTGCTCCGCTCATGCTCATGGCATCCGTCCCCCAGTCAGGGTGTACTTCCCGGCGAGCTCGGCTGGATCCCGAGGTTGAGCTCGACTCGGCGTCAGGTACTCCTGCAGGCCTTGGCGAACACGTTCGATGTCGCTGGCCAGGCGCTCGTAATCGAAGTAGTAACGCTGGCCTGGTTCGCTGGCGATCGTGGCGCTGCGGCGCGCCGAGTCCTCCAGGGCGTTGAGCTGGCGGATCATGACTTCGATGTTGGTCTGCTCGGACGCGCTTGCAGCCTCGGCCGTGGGTACGGCCAGTAAACTGCCTGCGATGGCAATCAGCGAACCGCAAAGGATGCGGCGCGCTGACACGAAGGAGAGAAAGTGCTTGTTCACGGCTGGGCTCTGGCAACACTGACTATGGGAGTTAGGATGCCGAGACTGCCTAGGCAGGCGCCTCAAGAAATACTTATCCGGGCTTCGTGGAATTTTTTGGGGGTAGAATTCGCTTGCGTCGAAGATGTGAGGACGCTAGTCAGAAGGGAGAATCGCCTATGTCAAATCGAAACTTGCAGTCACCAGTGTGCCGGTCTTGGACCGTTGAGTACCTGGGGGCCAATTTTCGGGATGAGGCCTGCTATGACATGGCCATCCAAGCAGCTGAGCAACTCCGGGCTGAGGGGTTGGTAAGCAATACAGAGCTTGTCGATATGGTCAAGCGGGCCAACGCTTCCCTATTGCGACTCCCTGCTGAGGCAGGTGTTGGCCTAGAGTTCGATGAGCGCTAGGTACGTCTCCCCGTAAGTGCTGGCACCAGAGCAATATCCAGGAACCTTCAGGGTAACTCTCTTTGTAGGAACAGAAGGTACCCTGTGGGCATTGGGAAACCATAGGCCCATCCCTGGGCGTTGTGGTTGCCGATCTTGATCTCGGCGCGGCACACGGGCTGTACGCTGACCAGTGTCCAGCCATCTGCGCCCAACGGAGCCAGCACGCCCTGGATCAGATTCCCCTCAAGCAAAGCGGCTAAGTCTGGCTCCAGAATCGGGTCATCCGACGAGAAGAAGCCGGCACCTTTCCGGTTGCTCTTGAAGGGGATGGCCACGTGCTTAATGCGATGTTCATAACGCTTGTTCATCTGGAGCCTCCATAGGATGGTGTGGCCGACTTTGGAGTCCCTGTGTCTGTGCGCAAAGCGGCGACATAGCGCTCCATCAGAGAAAGCACCAAGCTGTTGATGGCTAGGATCCTCATGGCCCGGGTGACCGACACATAGAGCAGGTTCAGTTCGTCATCGCGCCGGCCGGTATCGATATCAGGGGAAAGAGGATCGGCGGTGAAGTCCTCATAGAGTGAAACGAAGTCCCATTCCAGGCCCTTCGACTTATGGGCCGAGGTGAGCGTGATGGTGGCGGCGAACTCTTTCTCGGACGTACAGGAGCGCAACGCAAGGACCCGTTGAGGCAGATCTGGATAGGCCGTGATGATCTTGATCGATCGGAGCATCTCGCTGTCTTGGCTGACCTCCGCGATTTCGACGTACTGGCTGTAATTGCGGTAATCACGTAGCAACTTCTTGTTCTGCACCAGATCCTGACGCTCTCGACTGAAGTAATACAGGTCCTCGAGGTCGCGTAACGAATAACTGTCGATTCCACCCACCCAGTAGATTTTGGGTTTCTCAGTCACCAGGCTCAGCGCATTCTCGATCACACCGATCACGGTTCGGTGGATGTAGGTCCGATGGGGCAGTCCTACCGGCAGTGCCTTCTTGACCAGCGTCACGTCCCCGAGGCCCTGGAGTTTTCGAGTCTCGCCTTTGAAGGACAAGATGATGTTTGCCACATGGGCAACAGCGGGGCCAAATCGGAAGCTTTGGGTCAGGTAGTGTGCTTCGGCATCTGCCATCCAGGGCGCGCTGAGGGCGTCTTCCGCACCACGGAAACGGTAGATCTGCTGGTGGCAATCACCGACAGCGACCTTTCGCATGCGCTGGATGCATACGATGTCAGCGATGACCGGGTTTACATCCTGGGCTTCGTCCAATAGCACACAATCGAAGCGCTGACTCAGGTCGGGCTTGCTCAACTGGTACAGCTTCAGGTAGCCGTCGTGGGTGATCTGCACAGCCGAGTCCTGCAGGTCCGTCATGCGTTTCCAGATGTGTTGAGCTTCAGCAAGCCCTCGCTTCAGATAGTGTTCCTGAGCCGTTGTGAGCCATGGTCGATCCCTGAATCGAGGGAAATGGTTCCGTCCAATGTGATCGTCGGCACTGGCCATATAGTTGTTGACGGTGCTGACCACATCGCGAACCAGTTCCCAGTCATGGGTATTGAGGGCGCGTGCGACATCGGTCAATCGCAAGTTATTCGTCTGCTTGTGACTGAATTGCGTGCCATACACGGCGTAAGCCAATCCATGAGCAGTCTTGTTGACCACATTCCTGGGAAAGCGGCCTTTGGCTGCGATCTCAACCGATTTGTTGTAGCAGAGGTAGAGGATTCTGAGGGTGGAGTGCTGTTGTGCGTATCCCACCAGCGTGGTGGTCTTGCCGCTGCCTGCTCCGGCCTGGATCAGCAGCTTGTCAGCGTTGGAACGAATAATGGGGAGTTGCTCTTGGGTCCATTGCATGACGCTTCCTCACAGGTATTTCTTGAAGGTGCCGGCAGTGATGCTCACCGCGATGCCCAGGAGCGCCGCGCAGGGGAGCAGGACCAGCATCGGGCTGATGCTGATCGGGAGGGCCAGGTAGAATGTCCATGGAAAGATGGCCAGCGGTATGATCGTTCCGCGGGCCTTGTGGTAGAGGTAGCTCGACTCTCTTCCCGCGCCGAACCTCCGCAGATCACGGCGAACCAGGCCATCGACCAGGCCGGTGAATGCGGCCATGGCGAACAGCGGAATGGTCAAGGCAAGGACCACCAGGCGCACGCAGAAAATCAGCACGGTGAACAAGGCCGCCAGGGCGTAGTTCTGGATGGTCGTCACGCTCTGCGCAGCCAGGTAACGCATATCCAGCTCACCACGGGGGCCTGCATTGGCAACACTTTCCATGCCTTGGATCCAACTCATCATCCCTGTTTTCACCACCAGCCAGTCGTAGGCTTCGGTGACCAACCATGTCGCCGTTTTACCGGGCTCCTGGACAATGGCACTGTGCAGAAAACCCTGTGACAGCCAACTTAGCTCTGTCATCAGCATATGCTGGCCATGCCTCCACCCGGTTTCTGGCCAGAAGAAGTAAAGGCAGACCCAATCGACCACGATTGCGGTGAAGAGGGACCCGAACATGACGCCTAGGAAGTAGAACGGGAATCCGATAATTTTGCTGAACAGCGACTCCTGCTGTTCCTGTTGGTGCTGTGCTCGCTTGGAGACGTCATCTGCTGCCACGGCCTATCCCCTCACGCTGCGTTGGCTTCGTCGGTTGCGACATGGCGGAAGTCTTCAACCAGATCCTCTGGGAGAGCGGATTTAAGGTCCTGGTAACCAGGCGCTTCCCACCATTCGCCTGTGGCTGCAGCCGATCGTCGCATTCCCGTAGCGATGTCCTGCAGGCTGGCTGGTAGAACATCGTCAGGGTCGTTTGCCGGCAGTGGCATCCGGATTTTCCAAAGATTGCCACCCTCGATTAGGGCGAAGCATTGGCCTTTGGGCAGGCCCACGACGTGTGCAGGCTCGATCATCGGCACGCTAGTCAGCTGCACCGAGTCATTCGTGTTCGAGGTGAACGCCGTTTTACCGTTCACCGAGTCGTTCGCGCTGCTTGCGGGGGTGCTGTTGTAGATCTGGACCTTCGGCAATTGATTGGTCAGCAGCTCGGCCGTAGCGGTCTCTCGCACCCGCAGCATGAAGAGGTTGTTGAAGTTACCGATTACCTGGCCAGCCTTCGCCTTCGAACCGATCTTCGCCTCAATGTCGCTCAAGGTCTGGGTGTAGGCGGTTACCTGAATGCCCGCACCGCCGGCCTTGTTCACCATCGGGATGAACTCGTCCCCGATCAGCTCGTTGAATTCGTCGGCGTGCAGGTTGATGCGAACCTTGCCCCCGGCCATGTGACCTGGCAGTCCATCGTCGATACCATGCTTATAGATGTGGCCCGCGACGGAGACGAGGTCGCTGAACATCGAATTGCCAACGGCTGCGGCGACTTCGGTGTCAGACAGTGCGTCCAGGCCGACATACACCACCGCGCGTTTTCGTATCACCTGCATCCAATCGAAGATTGGCCGTTGATCGTTGAGGTCTAGGTAGTCAGGAGCGAGCAGCTCCGCGATGCGCCCGGTAGTGAGCTTCTCAAGGAGCGGCAGCAATGATGCGACGATCTTGTCGAAGTAGGTCTTGTCGTAGCGCACGGCGCTGCGCAGACCGTCCATCACCGAGTCGTTGATGCGTTTCTGTGTCAGATATTGGTCGATGGCCACCACTCGCAGAGGACGGTCCTTCATTGCGAACGAGAGGTTCTTCCGATCGATTTTTGCCTCCAGTGCAACGATGGTCTCCCAGGCCTTCGAGTCGTATTCCGCGAAGTATTTCTGGGCGTATTCGACGAACAACTCGTCGATGTTAATGACGTGCCGGCGGATCTGCTCGTAGTCGGGGCGGCGGCCCAGGGCGACCAGCGACTGCGCGATGATGTTGACGAAACGCCAGGCGAACTCGCGGAACGCCGCCGAGTTACCCTCGCCGGAAAGCTGGCCAGCGATGCGAGTGGCCACCTCGCTGATCCTGCCGAAGCGACCGATGGCGTTGTAGCGAGCCGAGATGTCTGGCCAGCCCAGGTGAAACACGTAGAACTCGTCGAGGCGACCCGCACGCTCGCACTCGACGTACATACGCTTGAGCAAGTCGGCGTCGCCTTTGGGGTCGAACACAATGACGACTTCATGATCAGCAGCTTGACCAGGTTGTTTGCGGCGAGCCCAGCGGTGTCGGGCCTGGCTCCTTCGGCCCATGTGTACCCGGCGTCCACGCCGATGTGTGCGGCGGATGTCCTGGGTGATGAATACCTCAGCCAAACGGGTCTTACCGACACGGGTGGTCCCGAACACAATGGTGTGCCCGACCCGTTCCCCCAGCGGGAGATTGACGTTCTGCTCATCCGGCTCGATGCCGTGCAGTCTCGGTAAACCACCTACTGGGGGGAGTGGCCTGGCTGGGTTCCAACTGGAATCCCAACTGGTGAGTTTCGTGATGGCTTTCAGCGGAAACGGGGCGAACTCCAGCCGCTCTTCCGCCAATCGCGCCCGGGTGTACAACCTGGTTGGCTCCACATACGACGCGTACTGGGGCAGGTAAGTATCGGCCAGTCGCTGCGTATGTTTTTGGGTCCAACGGAACCCCCGACCTATGAATAGGCGCTCATTGCTGATCGGCATCTCGGTGCTGGTCATGGTGTAGTGAGGAAGACGCCGGAGGTTGGCCTGGTAGCGCAGGACGACTCGGGCCTGGAGCAATCGGACAGTGCCGATGTAAGCAAAGCCGATCGCAGCCACCACCCCGAACAGGGGCGTCAGCGCGAAGGCCCAGGGGGCGCCGATGCACAAGGCGGCGGCGACGTAACAGACCGCCGTGGTGAACAGCTCCACGGGCGGTCGCAAGAGAGACTCAAGGGTGTAGGCCATGTCGTCATGCCCTCATGAGGTTGATCAGTGAGAGGGCTTCACTGCGAGCCAACTCAACCAGTTCTGGTGGGAGGCGCTCGGCCAGGCGCTGCGCGAAAGCGATCTCGTTGATCCCTGAAAGCCCGGTCACACGGCCACCGTAAAGCTCGCTGACGTGTCTGATCTGCTCGAGCATTTATTCTCGCCCTGGGCGGTTTAAGGGGTGGCTGATGACCAGCGTGATAACGGGCGATCGCATGGTGACCTCACTGCTGGATGGTGGTGGAAGTGATTAGGACCGGATATTGCTGTAGGCCCAGTCGTACCGCGATGTCCGACGCTGGTACCGGCATTACCTGCAGGCCTGATGCCCAGCGTCGGACTACCTCGAGGCGATCGGCGCTGGCGACGTTCACCAGCAAACCCACCGCCTGCAGTCGCTGCAGGTCCTGGAGTTTCTGGTTGAGCCAGGTTTGTGAGAGCGGGTCATCACCGATTAGGAACATGGGTTGCAGGCCTGGCGCATTGATCACTCGCCCTTGAACGGTGCCTGGACGCAGTTCTGGCGTCTCCACGGGGAAGGCCCCGGTCCGTTGGAGGCCCGTAACAGGAGGCGCCCGGGAGGGTTCGGGCTCCAGGTCCTGGTAGTACGGCAACGCGGATGTACCGCCATAATCGGCAACGACCGTCAATTGCGCTGCGGTGGCACTGCTGATTGTTACGGTGGCGCTGCCCAGCGCAGCAAGGGTCAGGACGGGCAGCGCTCGAAGCGCTCCGAGAAGAGGGAGGTTGCTCTTTGTCATGGAGTTGTGGCCAAGAAGTTGATGCCGGTGACCCGGCTGAGATGCTTCGCGAAGTAGCCGCGGTATCGTGCGGCAGGGGCACCGCCTGCAGGGCGGTGATAGCGGCCTGCGGCGTCGATCCAGCTCCCACCCTTGGCCTTCTGCTCGGCCAGAATCTGAGCTGTCACAGTCAGATTTTTATAGGGGTCGAGGCCTTCGCATGGCGAGGTATAGCGATGTCCGTTGGCTTTGATATTGGTTTGTCCAAGGCCGACGTCGACCCGTGCGGGGCCGACGATGGCGATTGCCATGCCCAATGCCCTGCAGGCATCTGACCTGGTTGCAAACCGATAGCCCTTGCCGGCGACATTCAATGTCCAGGGCCAGGGCACGAGCTGACCGCGTAGTTTGGTGCCACTCTCCTGCAGCGCCACGGAGTACAGAACTGCAGGCGGAACGCCGTGCAGGATTGCGATCGACTTGTATGCCGGCGGCGGATCCTCGGCGGCGGTGGCCATGCCAGTGACAGCCATGATGAGCACGAAGGCCGCCCAGTACCGGTTCATTGGCGCCGCCATTGGCCGCCAACCTGGGTCACTGACGCGGGTAAATCGCCGCCAAGGCCCAGACGGAGCCAGCGTCCCTTGTCATGATTGAGGGTGATCAGTCGGCTTTTAACGCTACTGGGTTCGACCCCGGCGAGAATGGCCCAGCGGCGAATCCGCTCATCATCATTCTGGCTCCCGACGAAGTAGAGATCGAACGGCGTTCGGGCAGCTTGTAGCTGTTTGACCTGGTCGATGCAGGCCTGGCAGTTTTCTTTCACGAACACTGCCAGTCGACCATTACCTTGTAGGTTTGGCCCGCTCACGGTGGTGGGTGACTGAGCAGGCGCGGTCGACAGCTCAATCGTCTTTTCGCCTGGATAGAGTCGCCGGTATGCCTCATCGAAGGCCCGTTGGTACGCGAGCTCTTTTTCTACGCGCTGGCGTTCGGCCTGGACCTGCAGTTCGGCGAACCGGCGCCGTTCTTCGTCCGACCGCGCTTCTATGCCTAGGGTAGTCAGGGGATCCAAGCCTGGACTCCACATCCCGCGAGGTCCCTGCATCAGTTCTTGGTAGCGTTCGAACTCTTTACTCGTGAGCCCCCATTCCTTCGCCAAGTGATCCTGCAGCTTGCTCTGGGCGGACGCACTCTCTGCAGAGGACTGTTGTTGGGGCTGTTGGCTGCTGGAGGTGCTGTTAACAGGGACCGCAAGGGCGGATCCTGTGCACCAAAAGGCACACGCAATGGCACAGAGGGTGTGTCGATTCATGGCTCAGGTCTCAGGGGTGGATATTCAGGGTTCGGGTGGCGCCGTCGACGTCAAACGTGGCTGTACGGTCATTGACGGACTTGAGGTGCCAAGTGCTGCCACTGACAACCTCACCTGGACGGATCAGGTAGATCTGGCTCAGCCGTGTGCTGCCTGATGGGGCGATGGCGAGGAAGCGTTCGCCGCCGCGATATTCGAGACCCACCATTTGGAACGGCGGAGGCGCTGGTGGTAGAGCCGCGCTCTTGGCAGCGGGAGGTTTCGGCTTGGGTTTCGAGGATTCCGGGGGCTTCGCAGTTGCGACTGCAGCAGGCCTGGATATGGCCATTTTCTGCATTTTCCCGGTAAGGGATTCGAGATCGGCTTTCAGTACCACCAGTTCGCTGGCACTCGCTGACGTCCGGGCCATGTCTTGGGCCTGGGCTGCCGTCGCCTGTGCGGCATCGATTCGCATCGATAGTGCCTGCTGACTGGCACGGTAGTCGTCCATCGGGACCATCGGCTTCCCGGCGACAGTGTCGAGTCGATCATCGATCCCGCTCAGTCGGCTTTGCAAAGCATTAAGCGTGGTCTTGTCCGCTGCCTCGGTTAGCGTGCTGCGCAATGTTGCGAGCTGGTACTGCTGGAGTAACAGGGTTGCGCCTAGGGCGAGTACTCCCAAGGCGATGAGCAATCTCTTTCTGGACGGCAGTTTTGGCAGGTTCATGGGTGTCCTCTCGAAGCCGAGAACACCTTCTCGCAATGAATAATTCGTGGCAGTAAAAAATGCACAACCCGTCCAGCTGGATTTTTTCTCAGGCTAGACAGATGTTTTAGGCGCGAGCGGGAGGGGACGAGAGCCAGGACAGCGTGGAAGCGAAGTCAGCCAAGAGGCAATACGCTCAGGAACCATCCTTTGCCCCTGAGTGTTATCTCATTCCTCGTTGGAAATGCCCCGGCGTATTGCCAGGGCCTTCATCACACCTAGGCACTAGTCAAACCAGGTCTCGAACGCTCTGGGAGCAGATGGACTATCACGAGGACAACGCTAATGCCGAGCAGATCCGCCACCAGGTTGCTGTAAGCGGACGTGAACGGAATTCCATTGGTCCTGGGGTCAACGATTACCTCATTGAAGAATGCGTAGCTGGCTACCCAGAACGCGCCTGCCCATGGACTCCATGGAATGCCGCGTTTCCAATCACGGACAACGCTACGAGCCATAGCTCGTGGCCAATCTTGAATGGCAGTAGCGCGGATCTGTACGATGACAGCACGCAAGGGGATGTGGTCCGCCTTGGCTCGAGCCGGCAAGTACAGATAGCCAAAGGCGAGCGGGAACACGAGACCGTACAGGAAGTGGCAGGCATCGTAACTCAGGTGAATCAGATTGACCCCGTTGCGCAGAAGCAGCGCAAACATCATACAAACCAGCAGGAACGTAAGGAGCGGAATAGCCGCATATTTCAGGGGTAATTGCATAGAAATCTCCTAAAAAGTGGTTTCGCCAAGCAGGTGGCGATTCCAATGCTATAGAGGTTTTTGCGAGGCGCTAGCCATATTGGTGCCCTGAAATGTTCCCAACTCCACCCCCGGATTTTGGTCCCAGTTTTTAGGCTTGAATGACTGGAGCAGTAGTGGTAATTGCGCTCTCTCAAGTGCCTTGCAACTCAGTCTCTAATTGCATTGCACCTGCCATAGTTGATCGATCCGAGTCGTATACGACCGACTCATCATTTCGCGGCGCATCCCCCACTCGGGAGTGTGAGGGACGCTGGCTGAGCGCATCGTTCCCCGACCGTACCGGCCGTTTATCTCATCCAGCACCGACATCAGCCGGTCACAGGCTACCGGCTGCGTCACCGCAAATAGGTCATCCGTGAACTCCCCTGGCTGACGCAGGTCCATCAGCAGCACCTCGGCCTTGCTGTAGCGGAACCCCTCGCGGTAAACCCGCTCCACAGCTTCGGTTGCTGCCCGGGTGAGCAGCAGCGTGTCATTGGAGGGATATGGCAGCTCTACAAAGGCGCCCTTGGCGTACTTGGCTTCATCCGGGTTGAACATGCCTGTACGGATGCTCACTCGCATGCGCTTGCACACCGAGCCCTGGGCTCGCAACTTTTCCGCAGCCCGACCGACATAGGTGGCCACCGCCTGCTTGATCGGCGCCAAGTCGGTGAGACGCTTACCGAACATCCGGCTGCAGCAGATCTCCTGTTTCGGGGGAGCAGCCTCCTCGAGCTCGAGGCAAGGGGTGCCCGCGAGCTCCCTGGCCGTCTTCTCCACGACCACGCTGAACTTCTGGCGCAACGTCCACGGGTCCGCCTTAGCCAGGTCCATCGCGGTGCGGATCCCCATTGCCTCGAGGTGGGCGGTCATCCGCCGACCGATGCCCCAGACCTCGCTGACCTCCGTATTGCGCAGAACCCAGTCACGCTTGAACGGATCACAGATGTCGACCACGCCTCCGGTCTGGGCCTGCAGGCGCTTCGCGGTATGGTTTGCCAACTTCGCCAGCGTCTTGGTACGGGCGATTCCCACCCCGACAGGGATGCCGGTGCATTTGAGCACCTTCGCACGGATCTGCCGGCCGAGCTGTGTCAGATCGCCCTGTATACCTGACAGCTCCGCAAAGCACTCATCGATCGAATACACCTCGGCAGCTGGCACCATCGATTCGATCAACGACATGACGCGCTCGCTCATGTCGCCGTACAGCGCATAGTTCGACGAGAAAGCCACAATACCGTGGCGGCGGAGCGTGTCCTTGCACTGGAAGTAGGGCTCGCCCATTTTGACGAACAGCTTGGCGTCATAAGACCGGGCGATCACACAACCGTCGTTGTTGCTCAACACCACGATAGGGGTCTTGGCCAGATCCGGCCGGAAGACACGCTCACAGCTCGCATAGAACGAGTTGCAGTCGATCAGGGCGAACACCTGATCACTGGGCATGATCACGCACACTGTAGCGAACCACGCCCCAGATCACCAGGTCGTCGCCTTCCATGACGTGCCTGGGAGGATAGGCAGGGTTTTCCGACTGCAGGATCACCACCCCATTGCGTCGATACAACCGCTTGCAAACCGGCTCGGTGTTGATTGCCGCGATAACGATGTCGCCGTGCTCGGCATCGCTGCTACGGTCTACGATCAAGAGATCGCCGGAAAAAATACCGGCCCCTTGCATGCTGTCGCCCTCGACCTGGACCAGGTACACATGCGGCGCTCGCAGGTCGAACAATTCATCCAAGGAAATTTGCCGCTCCAGATGATCCGCTGCAGGCGACGGGAATCCAGCCGGCACCCGGAACGAGTAGATGGGCAATAGGGTAGGGCCACCGGTGGGCGTTCCCAAGAATCTGATGGACATGATGGATGGACCTGATGTGCTGTATATATATACAGTTAACTGATAGATCGCGATTCGGTCAATGCCTCAGCGTGTGTATCCCGATAAACGAGGATTTTCCGTGAACACCAGCAGCAGGCAGAGGCCGGGTATTCCCCCGGCCTTTGCTATGCCCTACTATGTCAGGATAGATAGTAATAGTCCGCTTAGGATGATAGATGCCAAAGGCCATCGTTGTTGAGGATGACCAGCTGGAGCACGCGGTGAAGGTCGCGAAAGTCAGTAGCGCCGAGAATGGCGTCCGTGACGCCGCTCTGCTGCTCGCCTGCTTCGGTACGGGCATGACCGTTACCGAGCTGTGCTTGCTGCGCGTGAGCGACTATCTGGCCGAGGACGGGAGCGTTATGCGCGACTCTCTGGTGCGGGCAGAGATTTCGTACAACCATAAACCGCGACCGCTGTGCTGGACGAACAAGAAGCTGATCAACGCCATAGACGCCCATTTGGCTGAGCGCCTGGAGCGCGGACATGGAGTGTCGAGTAGGAAGGCAGCATATCGCGGCCTTGATCCGGCCTCGCCGCTGTTCGTGTCGGGGCGCACTGGTGAAGGGCTCAAGCTCAGCGCGAAGCAGCGGGACGGCAAGACCTACTACAGCGCGACTCAGCTCAGCCGGTTGTTCACCCGGCTTTTCGAGCAAGCCGGAATCGAGGGCGCGAGCGCGCAGTCTGGCCGGCGCACGCTGGCGGTGAAGTTGAAGCGCCGTGGCATCGACCTGCGGCATATCAGCGAGATTCTGGGCATCGAGAGCCTGGAGGCGGTTAAGAAGCTCTGTGCGGGTGATCCTGCCCGCCTGGGCGACATAGTGCGGAGGATTCTGTGAGCAGAAACGAAAAAGGCCCACCTCGCGGTGAGCCTTTCTTTTCGCATGTCCCCAGGGGGAGGCTTTCGCCAACAAGTCCCGGAGCTAGTGGGGTAATCGTATTGCTCAAATTTGATCAAGTCAAGGAGATAGACCTTGCTGGCATCTGCTGCTGACATACGAGCCATTGAAGGCGTCATTTCACCTCAGCGGCTTAGCACCTACGCGGCGGCACAAGGCATGCAGAATTCGAGGCGTGTGCTTGAGCTGTACGCCTGGAATGCCGAGGTCTCAGGGGCGTTCATGTTGCCACAGCAAATCTGCGAGGTTGCAGTGCGAAACGCTGCATCGGAAGTGCTGGAGGCAGTATACGGACCCCAGTGGCCTTGGGCGATTGGCTTTGAGAGAAGCCTGCCAGACCCCAAGTTCGGCTTTAGCCTTCGAAAAGAGTTGGCCTCGGGAAGGGCGAAGGTTCCAGCGGGCAATACGAACAAGGCCATCCCGGAGATGAAATTCGCTTTTTGGGTACGCCTGTTCACCCAGCGGTTTGATAGCCGCTTATGGATTCCGCATCTGCACACCTCGTTTCGAGGATTGCCGCCTGGAGTAGCAGTTCAGCAGTGCCGGCAGATGATCTATGACGAACTGGACAAGGTAAGAGGCATCCGCAACCGCATTGCCCATCATGAGCCGATTTTTCAGCGAAACCTGGCAGCAGACTATGCGCGGATGATGAGACTCGTTAAGTGGCGCTGCCCTCGAACTGCCGCCTGGCTTAACGAAGTTGAGAGCGTGCGAGCGCTCATAAGAAAACGTCCATGACTAAGCGAGCAAGGTTCAAATGGCGATGACAGGCGAGCAATACGACAATCGCTCTTGCAGCAAAGCCAAGAGCATTTGACCAACCCGGCAGGCGGGTTCAACCACTGCCAGCCGCGTTGCGCTTAAGGGAAAAATTATGTAAACGCTGCAATACCTGTTTGGTTTGGCAATTGTGGTGTGCACACCAACGTGGTTCATTTGGCTGATTGTCAGGCTGACGAAAACCGAAAAAGCAGCCCAGTAAGAGGGAAAACCCAAATGCGATATGCGAACATCAATGGCGTGAAATCAGAGGCACAGCCCAAAATGCGAGCGGTATGCCGCGCTTGCGGTGGGGAGGTTGTCGCCAGATGTGGCAAGCATGTCATTTGGCATTGGTCTCATCTGTCCTTGAACACCTGTGATCGATGGTGGGAGGCCGAAACGGAATGGCATCGACAATGGAAGGATCGGTTCCCGGAGGACTGGCAGGAAGTCATTCAATACGAAGCACTTACGGGCGAAAAGCACATCGCCGACGTTCGCACAGAGCATGGTGTGGTTGTCGAATTTCAGCGCTCCACTATCGACCCATCAGAAGTAAAGGCTCGCGAGAGTTTCTACCAGCGAATGGTGTGGGTAATCGATGGGACAAAAAGTGAATCTGACTGCGTAAATTTTTTGAATATGCGAAGCCATCCTGATGACAATGGGTTTGCATTTTTTCGATGGTACGGCAGGAGCAAATTGTTTCACCGCTGGCACACAACAAAGCCAGTGTTCATCGATTTTGGTGACCAGTATGGTTTCTGGCGAGTGTGTAGATTCGATCCTAAAAGCAAAGAGGGAGTCGCGCTTCTGGTAGATCGCTCACTGTTCACCGCAGCGTTGATTCAAGGGACGTCAGATTTCAGCAGAAATGGTGGGCCAGCGTCCGCTTTTTGATAGATAGGAAACCGCCGCTATGAGCCCAAGCAATACCCGCACGATGAAGCTGGCCGAGCTGCAAGATACCTTGGCGCTGGCAGTGCAGGCGCGGGAGGCTGATGTGCGCATATGGTGGCAGGGTGTATTGCATGGCCGTCTGATCGAGCTGGAAGCGAGCGGGGTACTCAGTGCCGACGATTGCTCAGCCTTCGCTGAGCAGGTGCAAGCCTCGTTCGAGTGCTACCAGCCTCCGGCCAACGACGACTAGTCAAATCAACGGAAAACGCTCAGTTGCACCCCAAGCCCCGGCCTAAAAACCGGGGCCGAAGACGTAGAAGCAGGGCGATTTTCGCGCCCGCGGAAGAATCGGAATCACTGAGAATGGTTTGTCTAAGCAGTATGAAGATTGAGCGACACACTGCTCCTGTCGAAGAAAAAGTGCGTGAGGATGTCTTGGCCCTTGTGTCGAAAAATGTAACGTCTCTGGCAATGACACACCCCCCAGCGAATCATCCCAAGTTCGAGGCTTATCGGACTGCGCTGCTGCTAGAGGTAAAAACCTACTTGGAGATGGAGGCGCCGCACCGTATCGAGCTTGTCACAGTTGCATCTGATGGGGTGATGGCAGGTTTCACTTTGTGCGGCCTCCCATTGAGTGGGACATCTTCGGAATGTGGGATCTATTACATGGCCGTTGCCAAAGCCCTGAGAGGCAATGGATTGATGAGCCTAATGATAAAAGATATCACTGACCGTTATCCATCCGTTGCCCTGTCTTGCGATGTTGCGCTTGTGCCACGTTACGAGCGTTTTGGCTTCCGATGCGAATCTGTCCGGCACAGTCAGATTGTAATGTTCCTTGGAAACCCCGTAGAGGACACTCCAATTTTGAGTGTGCCTGAACTGATGAACCACCCGTCTGTGGTGGCTCAACGTCAGAAAGCCGAGACTGAATTTACGTCCTATGAACTTGACCGTGCAGATCGTGCTTTTGCAAAGACAATGAAGGCTGCTCAGGAGAACGCGAAACGTTTCTTCAAAACCCGAAAGTGAGAAACGGTGCGTTCAAGGAAAGCCGCATAGAGACGCTGATTTCGCGTCCACGATACTGAAGGGGTGATTCGATATGGCGTTAGTACAGTGGTGGACCAGCATGTCTTCATCAGAACAAGCAGCTTGGATCCAAGCTGTAGGGTCGGTTGGAGCAATCTGCGTAGCTGTGGCACTTCCCGCCATTACTAGCTTGAACCAACGACGGGCAAAGGCGGCTGATAACGCAGAAAAGGCGAAAAACTTGATCCTCAGCTTCTACCCGTCGTTGCTCAGAATGAACCGATCATTAGACCGATTTATAGAAACAAGCGACTCCGCAAATTTCGAAGACGAAGGTGCCATCAACATCGATCCGGATGACGGCGATTTTCAAAAGCACATCCCAGATCTTTTGGCCGCAGCTTCTTCGCTTGCACAACTTTCTTCAGTCGTCGCTGGGCCTCTGAGGGCATTGTTGTATCGCTTGATAGACATGCAGCACTGGCTCGAATCCATTCCTGCAATCCAGCGTTCCGGGTCGCCAGGTTTCTACGTAAATAATTTGGATCACATTCGCGAGCGAGTGATTGAGCTGAATGTGCTGACAGTCGAAGCGCTTGAAGCGTGCTCCACTTCGCTCCAGGAAAAAAAGAATCATTGAGGAAAACGTGACCATGCGTGCCGAACTGTTACACCGCTATGTCGCCCGTTTGCGTGCCGAGGGTGCCGGGCATTACTCGATCAATGTTGATGTGACGTACATGGTCGGTCGTAATCGTCACGCGGCCGGCGCGCCTTGGAGCAATGCACGCGGTCTGACTTACCGTGCCCAGCGCCTGGAACGCCTTGGCTATGCCGACGCCGCGCATGGCCGGCCAGTTAGGCCCACCGCCGAGTGCCGGCCGAATATCGACACCTGAAAGGAAAACGAAGCGATGGACCTTCGCAATCTTGCATGGGTTTTCAAGGGGACCCTGGTGGTGACTCTGTTGTATGCCATTGCGTGCCTGGTCATCTGGATGCTCCTCGGGTCTCAAAAGGGCTGGATTTCGTTGTGTATATCGGGGGCAACCGGGCTGATGTTCTCTCAATACATGCCAAAGATCACCGAGTGGAGCAACGCTATTACAACGAACATCGTGACCGTTTTTATGAAGGAAAAAGCCACCCGAATGGGTGGCCGAAGTTACGCCGCAATTAGTTGTCTGGCCAAAGCCATTTCCACCGAATCCCCCTCCTGATTCAACGAATCGAGTCCGGACTCAGGTACATCCCCCGAAGTGCTTTGCGCCACTGCGATCTTCTTGGCCATCAACTGCAGGCAGGTGATCTGCGAGCTGCCGGCGTAGCCGAAGAAAATCACACGCACCGGGTGCTTCTGTCCGATCCGCCACGAACGCCTTGCTGCCTGCAGCAGGGTATACACGTTGTACCCCGTTTGCAGAAACGCGATGGTCGGGAAGTCCAGTAGGTCCAGCCCGGTCTTGACCAGCTCCGGGTTGGTGAGCAGCACGTCGATACCGCGGTCGACCTGGTCGAGGATCCAGTCCTCGCGCCGAGCCGTTTCAACCGTGGCCCGCAGTACCGCCACGCGCAGACCGACCTGCTCGAGGACCTTCTTCAACCTAGACGTGGTGTCACGCGTCCCGCTGTAGACGGTGTAGGCGAGGACCTTGCGGTCTTGCGCCTTCTCCTCGAGGCACAGGTTCAGCAGCGCCAGCTCCTTGGGCATTAGTTCATCGTCGCCAAAGAGCGCCGGCACAAAGGCCAGCGTTTCGCGGGTGCGTGGATGTTTGACCATCTCCGATCGGAAGCAGCAGTCCGGCCAGGCCAGCAGCACATTGAGCACCACGCCCAGAAGGGTGGTGTCTCGCCGGGCCAGAGCCTGGCGGAGCTCAGCAGTCAACGTGGCCGCCAAGCGTTGGTAGGCCGAGGCCTGCTCCGGCGCCATGGGCACGTCGATGAACTCCTCCTGGTAGTCGGGCAGCACATTGCCACCGATATCCTTGAGCTTCAGGAACACGGTGAATGGCAGCACAAACCGGTGAATGCCTTTCGGGCCAAAGCCTGGTGCCTTCACGGTGCGTACCGAGAGCTTCTTCCCCTTGGCGGTCTTGTGCGAATCGCCGTCGCGCTCGGTGTAGATGTCCTTGAGCACGCCGTGATCGCGCATGAACGACATGGCTGCAGGAGCCATACTGCCGCGTGAGTTGGGGCGGTAGCCGTCCTCGATCATGCGCTGGGTGAGGATGCGGAATAGGAGGTAGAACAGGTCGTCGGCGTAGCCACCCATCAAGGTCCCGGTGAGGAGCACGGTTTTGCGTGCCTTCGCGGCCAACACCCCCATGGCCTGGCCCTGGGCCGAACCGCTGTTCTTGTACTCATGCCCCTCGTCGACCACCAGCAGATCGAAGAATCCATCGGGTAGGTAGCGCTTGATGAACTCTGTCGGCTGATAGCCACCTTCGCCGAAGCCGAACTCTATGTTGGCCATCGCCCGTTCCATGCGCTTGGCCTGGCGATCGTTGAAGATGAAGTTGCCCTTCGCGTCCATCAGGTTGATGAACTCAGAGACATTGTCGACCAGCATCGAGGCCAGGAAATCCTCGCCAAAGTCATTGAGCAGCCGTTCCGCCCGGACGGGGCCGATCGTTGGTATCCGGCACATCGATTTGAGGATCGTCGAACGTCGGTCACCACCATCGGCTTTACCTGGACGCATAAGCGTCCAAAGCGCAGCGTCGCAGGCGGTGCAGTTACGACGGCGATCACCTCGCTCGAACTCGTCCACGGTGACCAGGTTGCCTTCCAGGTCCTCGAGGACCTGGCCACAGTCTGGACATGCCGCCAGCAGCTGGCCACCTGCAGCACGTCGCTTCCAGCAGGCGAGGCGCCAGTGGAAACCCATCCGCATCCTGACGCGGCCGAGGATGAAAAACTCCGGGCGGCCGTCGTAGGTTTGCCGCGACTGGTCGCGCAGCTTGAGCAGCTTGACCAACGTGTCCGGGCCGTTGAGTACCCAGACGCGGGCATCTGCCGTGGTTTCCAGGATCTCGCGCCGCCACTTGTAGACCAGGTGGGGCGGTGAGATGACGAGTGTCCGACGGTAGCCAGCCGCATGCATCACTGCAGCGACCGCGATGGCCATCATCGTCTTCCCGGTACCCATCTCGGCGTTGATGATCGCGGCTTGCTCGTTGCGATCCAGCAGCAGCGCCGTGATGGCTTGGACAACCTCCGCTTGCGCCGGGAAGGGCGTGCGCTTGAGGCTTGCCATCACGGCGTGGCGCTGTTTGTTGATGCTGCCGGTGTAGACCGGAGGGTTGGAGCGGTTGAGCGACTCCAGGAGCTCGTCGCCGAACTCGTCGATGAAGTCGGTCAGGTTGATGTTGAGGGAAGAGGTGACAGAGGCTGTCGGCTGGCTTAAGGCGTTCATGTGCATCTCCTGCAGGTGATGGAAAGCAGGGCATGCACGAGCCCCTGCGGGTATCGGCATACCCTGCGGGGTGATGTGGAGTGGGCGCCGTGAGGCGAGGGTCAGTAGTCGCTGGGGAACAGCAAGGTTGTGTAGCTTCGGTCGGCCTCGGTGATGATCCAGAGCTTGGACTCGTCGCCGGCGTCGATGTCGTAGCTTGAGAACAAACGGTCTCCGTGGGTAAGTGCGAGCTGGTTGGAAGCTCGGTCGTCATCGCACAGCTCGCCCCAGTCGCCAGCCAGGTGGCGTTTCAACGCAGGGGTGGGGTTGAGCTGGCCGGTTTCCGCCAGGTGACTGACAGCGGCAGTCATCACGATCTGTCCTGGGTTAAACAGCGGCGTTGCAACTGATTCGTCAGCTGCAGGTGCGTCGTCAATGCTTGCCGGGGAGGAGCTGATGATCAGCACCTGGCCGTGGTTCGCTGAGGTAGGTGTCATCTCCCAAGCGCGGATGATCGGGATGAAGCGGTCGGTGAGGATTCTGACTTCTGAGACGTTACCCTTCTCGTCCTCGGTGAATTCGGTCTTACGCACCTTGTCCTTGTAGGTGTCACCCTTCACGACCAAGGTTCGCCCGGACTTCGAACGTACAACACCGGAGATCGCGCCGGCAGCCAAGGCCAGGGCCAGGTGCCATCGAGAGAGCTCCCTGACGGGGGGGCGAGGCTGGAGCCCTGCCTGCCCGAAGTGCAAATTGAAGTCAGGCCAGAGCCCCTGCAGCCGCTGAATCTCAGAAGCGAATTGCTCCGGCTCTAGAGTAATGCGGTAGAAGTGCTCCAGCTCGCTGGCCGCTGACGGGACTAGGTACGGTTCCCATGGCCAGGTGGTTGGGATCTCCTCGGCCTGTTGCTGCCCTGCACCGATCGCCTGCAGGAGAGATCTCACCTGGTTGGTGGAAGCCCGGGCTAGGTCTTGCCGGCGCACGCGGATGCCGAAGATCACCACCTGTTTGAAGGTGGGGTCAGCAGCACCGTACACGCGCAGATCGGCGAAGTGGTTGCTCAGCCATCCAGTCAGCTCGTCGTCCAGCACGTAGTGAGGAACGATGAGCACCATCACGCCGCCATACTGCAGAAGCGGAAGGCATCGTTGGTAAAAGGCCTTTTCCAGGCGGCGCCGTCCGCTACCTTGGTACTGGGAAGCACCGGAGTGATCCGCGACCAGGTCGCCATACGGTGGATTGAGCCAGAGCAAGCCGAACGACTGGCGGCTGATCAGAGTGTCGAAGAGGTCGCTGTGCAGCACCCGGTCGAGCAGGCCACGCGCGTGGTCGGCCCGTTCGCGATCGTACTCGACGGCGAACGCTTGGACCTGGTCGCGTCCCAGGGCGTGGGCTGCTTCAGCGAGGGCAACCCCCTCGCCGGCGCATGGGTCGCAGATCCTCATCCTGCCCGTAGTGGCGGGAGTGAGCGCCTGCAGTGTGCGCTCAAGGGTGACCTCGTCGGTGGGGTAGTAGCCGTTGCGGGCAAAGTTGCGCGCCAGGCGCGGAAACATAAGGGCCATAAGCGTTCCTTGAGATGGTGGGTGAGCCCCGGCCTACGCCTGAGCTTCAATCGTGAGTACACCCTGGCGAATCAACGCTCCGAGAGAAGGCTCGAGCACGTCGAGCTGGATAGCGAGCCGCCAGGCGCAGACATTGCCGATCGCCCCGGGGAGCGCGGTCAGCATCTGGTGCTGGGTAAGGGCCTCCATCACGGGCTCGCGCCAATGCGGTAGAAGGGGCAGTGGGCAGGTTTCGATCACCAATGGCCAAAGCCGGTGCTGGGAGGCTTCATTGCGCTCCAGGAGGGCGAAGGCGAAGTGGTTGGCCTGATCGGGCACGGAGGCGCGCCGGTCGAACAGCCAGAGGTGCAGCATGCTGCCGAAGAGGGTGCCGCGGAATCGCCGAGTGGTGCGCTTTTCCAACAGGTCCTGATTGGGGAAGACGGGCATGCTTCTTCCGTCGACGAGAATGTGGAACTGCTCGATGCCATTCTCTTCCCGGCCAAGTGTGAGCCTGGCCAGAAACTCCTGCAGTGCGGTGTCACGACCCCAGGCCGACATGAACACCAGGTTGCGCTGCTCGTCGCACACACAGGCGTCGACGTACAGGTCCGGGCATTCTTCGATCTGGAACAAGGGGGATGGGTACATGATGGCCTCCATTGTGGAGGCGTCCGTCCCAGAGGGCGGAAGCGCCCCCCGGGGTGGTCTGGTAGTTATTTGAAGGTCGCGGTGACTGGATCGAAAACCACACTGTCGTGTCGGTGCAACGGCCCGTGCCCCTCGAGGAATATCTGCATCCGGTACTGGTCGCGGAGACGTATAGCGGCCTCGGCCTGATCCAGTGTGAGCTCGAACTCTTCGATGAACAGGTCGACGAGCTCCTCGTCAGTCGACACCTCGTTGTTGGACAGCTGGTCCTCGAGGTTCGCGAGGGTTTGTTTGCTCAAGTTGCTGAAGATGGCGTTCATGGTGGTGCTCCAGGTAGAAAATGGAGCCCCCTGAGGAGGCCCCTCAGGGTGGGTGGTTCAGGTTGACTGCGGCAGTGGCCTGGCAGGGCGCTTTAAGGCGAGGCCCTGGTCCAGGTTTGAGTTTTGAAGTCCATGGTAAAACCGAGCTGGTCCAGCCGCGTGCACTGGGCGCGCAGCCGTTGTCGGTCAACGGTGGTGTCGAGCCTCACGGTTTCGCTCAATGGCCACACCGTGCCAAAGAGTTCGGCATCGAGTTCATTCGTGCTCGGTGCCGCCGATGGACTCATCCCGAAGGGCTCATCCGAGGCGAGGGCATCGGTGTGGGGGCGTAGCGCCGACGTACTTGGAGTCCGACGTGGCGGTGCCGGGGTTGGTGGTGGCCCGTGCTCTTCAAGAGGGTCAGGGACGTTGGTTGGCAGGTGTTCTTCGTCCTCGCGACTGAGGCCGGTGACATCCTCCAGGGTCATGCCCTCGAGTTCAGCCCTGATCTCAACAACGAGTCGACCGCCGTGTGAGTAATACGATGGGCGAATCTGTTTGATCGCGAAGTCACCTCGGTATTTGCCCTCTTGGTACTGATCCAGAAGAGCATCCTTGATGGTGAACTCACCGATCGAGGTACTGAGGCGGCCGACGTTGAAGAGCCCGAGTCGGCCAGAGATGGTGCGGATGGCCAACTGGCCGGTGATTGAGATCATGTGCGCTCCCCGTAAAGCATGGGGAACTCCCAGCGGGCGTTCCCCGCGAGGGTGGAAGGTGGTCAGCAGTCGAACAGCGGCAGACCGTCGAGAACATTGCTGTTGGGATCGATGACCAGGAACCTCACTTCAGCCTGAGCGGCAAGAGTGAGCACTCGGATGGTCTCCTCGCTGAAGCCCTCGGCGGCTTGCAGCGCTTGAAGTGTCGACAGGTCATACCCCCAGTACTTTCCCAGATGTTGGTCGGTCCAGGGCGTACTGAGAAGTTTGAAGCCGATGGTGTCACTGTCGGGCAGGGTGAAGCACTCGAACTGAAGCAGAGCTGTATCAGCAGTTTCAACGAGTGCCTGCAGCTCCTCCCAGTCCTCCTCGGGCAAGTGTGCAGAGGCGATCTCGAAAGCTTGGCTGCAGCAGGGATGAGGTACAGAGTGATCGCCGGCAGCGATGTGGAAGGGGTTGGGGGATTGTGCCATGTGGCGTGCTCCTGGTTGAGAGAAGCCACCCCAGAGGGTGACCCCTCTGGGTGAATAAAAATGGCTGTGTCAGGCGGGGTCTGCAGCGGGCTGCAGCTGGATCTGGATGTAGGATGGCTCGTCCTCGGGCGTTACGACCTGCAACAGGAGGGCGACGCAGTCACGATCGCGGCCAGTGTGGCGCTTCGTGTACACGCCGAAAGTGAGAGCCTTCGCCAGAGGTTGCTGCTTGAGTTCTTGCCACGCCGTTTGTACGACGGTGGCGAGGCGCTGGCTCATTTCGGCTACCCGATCAGGGTTTTCGAGATAGACCGCACGCATCCACGCAGCGTTGTCCAGGACAACAGGAAGGGTGAGATACGCCTCGGCTGAGGCGGAGGGTATGGACATTGGAGGTCTCCAGAATGAGCGAGGCCTCGGTCCGCGAGGATGAGATCCCCGCAGGTAGGTAATGTAGAAGGCACTCCATCACTAGGTGATGTGATCGCGCTGCCGAGTGCTAGGCGATCTTGGGTGGGTTGGCGCAACGCGCTGGAGCCTTAAACCCTGGCTCCGGGAGGCACTGTCAACGACAGTGAACCAATTCGGAATTCGTCGGGCGGGTGGGAGGACGAGGCCTCGCCTGTGCCCGTGTATTGCATTTAAAGTCCACCCGAAGGGATACCCTTCGGGCTGATGGACAGGTAGAGCGGGTCGGGTGGAAGGAGCAGTGATGATCGATAGGATTAACCAACCTGTATGTTGGTCGGCATGGTGTTGCGGTTGTTCGCTACGTAGCTGATGAAGCCACAGACTCCAATGACGCCACAGATGCCGAGAACAATGTCGCCCAGTGCAACGGCAGCGACCAGAAGAAGAACGTTCAAGACGAATAGAATTTTCATGGCTGCCTCCTAGGCAGTAAGTAATCAAGGCGCTGAGAGCAGCGCCTTGGATTCGATTAAGCAGCCTGGTCGGCTTGCTGTTGGTCGTTGTTGTCAGCGAGAGCATGGTCCTGATCATTGACCTGGTTCATGTTCTCTTTAGGCTTGGACTCGTGAACGAGCACGCCGTCGACTTTGATCCAGTTGATGAAGAGCAGTCGGCCTTTGAGGCTTACGCCAGATTGGCCTTTCTTCTCGCCTTTCTCATAAGTGAACAAATCAGGCCAAATGTCTCCGATACGGAAGGACACAAGGACTTTCTTGTCGGCATCAACGGCAGGCAGGCAGCGACGAACAAGCTTTTCAGCTTCTTCACCGACAACGTTGCAGTCGACGTAGGTGTACTCAGCACTATCAGTCGAACCGCGAAGGGCTGCGACGGTGACGGCCATGAAAGGCTTACCTTTACCGCGAGGTTTTACTTCACGGATACGGTTGAAGTAGCCGATACCAGTGGTGTGCAGGTCGAAGTATTTGGCTTCGTTGGATTGATTGCTCATGGTGATTCTCCAGTTTCAATAGCGAAAGCGGAGAAACACTTCGCCCATGGGGGAAAGTATTCCCCGCGAGGGTGGTGTAGAGAGGTGAGTGTTTAGTGCAGGAGCTTCATGGCTGCGATCAGCACGCCAACGGCAGCTGACAGCATGACGCCCATTCGTATAGTGAGTTTCACTTCGAGTTGAGCGATCTCTGTTTTGAGCTCTGATTTGAGATCTGCCATGTCAGCTTTGGTTGCGAGTAGCGAGTGCATATCGGTCTCCAGAGCTTCAATAACAGCATTTGCTTTCTGATCCGGGACGTTGATAGCGATCAGCGCCTGGTAGAGAGCCAGTTCGGTTTTCATCAGGCCTCCAAAGGAGATAGGCCTGCCCTGACGGGGAAGGCCCGTCGAGGGTGAGTGTAGAGGCTTCCATCGACTTACGTCGACCAATCGCGCTACCGGAAGCTTGGCGATTTTAGGGGGGATCGACACCTGGTTAGGTGGGCAGTCTTTCAGATCATGACTGCTCGGGCCGGGGAGCTGACAACGTCAGCAACTCACGGGTACAAGCATGGAAACGACGGTAGGGCTTGTCAAGCCCCGGAATGAAAAAGCCCCTCGAGAGAGGGGCTGGGATCAGTGGGATCGATGACGAGGATTGAGCTTGGCAAGCCTGCGTTTGAGGTTTGGCCAGTCAGCCCATGCAGCCATCGCCATGCACGCTGCTAGCAGCGACAGCAGCATGATCACGCCGAAAGTCGTATGGCTCATCTCAAGATTCCTCCTGAGTCAGGTAAATTCCTGTCGACCAGATTAACACACCAACTGCCAATGCAAGTGCAGTCAGGATGCGATGCTCGCCCAGAAAGATACCGATCAAGCCAGCAGCAACCGCGGTCGTGCCAATTTTCCGGAGGTCTTCTGCGACTGCAGACAGTTTTTTGCGGCCCATAGCTTTCCTTGTGGGTTAATCGGAAAGCCTCCCACCGGGAGATTTCCCGATGGGGGGCAGACTTTCTCTGCTCAGGGCAGAGCCCTTAGTCGTCAGAAACTGGCGGGTGCCAGTGCTGGCCGATTGGTCCTTCTGCCCAACGTGGTGCGGTATGACAGTTCACGCCGGAACGTAGTAATTCAGGGGAGCATACCTTCCACCCTGCTGGTGGCGGCTCTGACAGAAAGCCCGGAACAACTGCATGTGACAGCTGTTCGCGCAAGGTCGGAGCTGCTTTTCCCCACTTGTAAGCTTTTGGCTCGTCCAACTCAGCATCGCTACATACGGAGTCTTTCAGCCCATTGAGAAAATGCTGAGAGGGCTGTTCGGCCAACAACAAGTTCCAAGCCTGTTCTGGCGACTCCGCAGCGATGACAACAGTTGAAATGAATTTGAAGGCTTTTAGGTTTTGCATACCAGGTCTCCAGTTGATACTAGGAAACCCGCCCTGTCGGGAGGATTTCCCGACAGGGGTGAGTGTGGTTCAGACGTTCAGGCGATGAGCTGGTCCAAAGAGCCGAATTTCGGGAGTGGGCCGACAAACAACGTGGAGGCAGGAGCGGCTTTTCGCGCACTACTGCGTTTACGCTTCGGCTTTTCTGGCTTGGCTTCCTTGGTGTTTTCCTCATACCAGCGGTTCAGATCCACGCCTTTACGAGCGAGCGTAGGTGTCCTGGACAATTCGTCCCAATCGTTGCGTGTGTTGTGCAAAGGCAGGCCAACGGACGTTTTGCCAGTGGACGGTAGCTCTCTGATGGCGCCGTCCTTCAACGAGCGACGACATGCGGACACGAAGGTGCCAACGGAGTATCCGACGCGAAAAGAGATCGAGCGGTTGGGTTGAGCAGACATTGCGGTCATGGTGATTCTCCTGCGAGTCGAGAGAGCGCGGAGAAACACTGACCCTACGGGGAAGTGTATTCCCCGCTGGGTTTGCGGAAGGGGCTTCTATCGACGGGTGTCGATCGACCGCGCTACCAGAAGCTAAGCGGTCTTGGGTTGGATCACACGACAGTCGTGTTGCAGCATTTCAGATCCGAGCTGCAGGGCATGTTGCTGACGACGTCAGCAGATCACTTTTTGATTTTCAATAGCAGTTGGGGAGATGTCAAGCGGAGGGGATGCAGGGGGGCGAGGATGGGGAGGAAAAGTGCGGCTGGAAGCCTGGAGGTGTTCCAGCCGTCTCTTGAAAAAATGTGAAAGGAGCCACCTGTGCGAGACCGTCGATCCCTGGGCATTGATCGTCTCGATTCTCTTCACCTGGCCGTTCTCGTGGCTATGGCCAGTAATCTTGAGGCACGCATCCGCGCACAAAAGGAGCCCTGGATATCGCCGGTGGGCATCCGGCAGTCGAAGATCATACCCATTGGGTAGCCTGAAAGCCCTGTCAATCAAGGCTCTCAGGCTACCCAAAGGGAGAAAAAGAGGAGGGGCCACATTACCAATGTGACCCTTGGATCAAGAAGCACCGAACCTTTTGAAACCCTATGTGCCTATGAGCTCGTTTATCACGAGTTAGACGGCTGCGCGACTAGAGAGAGCAGGGAGACACAGGGAGAATCTCAACAAGATCCGCACGCCCTTCCCGGAGCTAAGCGTGCTTTTGGTTTGGTGTTGGGCGGACCTAACACCAGGGTGCTACTGATGACCGTCAGTAGCCAGCGGGGTTAAACCAAAACTGATGTCATTATGGGTTGCACTGAAGCTTGGATGCAAGGCCTGGTGCTATATTCGATCTACGTCAACGGTCAATAGACCGCAACGACAGATCCGTCAGGAATCGCTACGGGGATGGAGATCGAGGTCCACCCGGTAACGGGGGAGTAGAGAGCCCCTTGCCGATTGACACCTACTGTCGCCGACTCAGTGTGATGGGCGAGTACGCCAGGAAGTCCGACCGGAGGCGCAGCAACAAAGGTATAGGAGATGCCCCCCGCTATGTACGAGGTTATGTCGCCCTGCTTGACGTACCAGCTCGGAAGATTCAGCGCGGCATCCGTTGGGGAGCCTACGAAGCCTGGATTGGAATGGGCGTACTCGGCTGCTGCTGCACGATAAACCAGCATGCTACGACTGAGTGCGTCGAGGCTCGCTTGTTCGGAAACAACGTCGGAGCTGTGCTGGACTTGGTTGAAAACCCCTCCAGTAACTAGCAGTAGCCCAAGTGCGATCCAGTAAATGTACATGTTCAATAATCCTGATGCTTCGGGGGATTGTGGTCGCAATTCTGAGGCAGAAGAAAGCCACCCGTACCGGCCATGCGCTACGAATGTTGAAATTCCAAAATTGTTATATATGGCGGACGTGCCGAGCGCATTAGCTTAGGCTGCAATGAGCGTGTCGGATATTTAAGTTGTCGCGCTCGCTAATTTCAGGGGGCAATGAGCAAACGTGCTTTCGCGTGATTTGCAGAGCAGAGTATGCTGCTGCTGGTAATGATTCTGCTTGCTCAATTGCGGTTAGAAAGCTCTCGGGGCTGTTCAAGGGAAGTCGTTTAAGGTAATCGATATCAATATTCCACCATTCGCTATCCAACAAACGTTGTATTACTGCGTCAGTATGCCGGAAGCGTATCACCTTAGCAGGATTGCCACCGACAATAGCGTAGGGCGGGACATCACGAGTCACAATCGCTCCTGCAGCAACGATGGCGCCAGTTCCTACATGAACGCCCTCCAGGATGGTTGCTCCGTGCCCTATCCATATATCATGTCCTAGGGAAGCATAGTCAAGTGTCGGTTCGTATTTCAACGGACCATCCTCGTACTGAAACGGATGCGTGCTCACCCAGTCAGTGGGGTGAGTACGCTTCTCCTGGCCAATTGTGCAGTTTGTTGCAATAGAGCAGAAGCGACCTATTTGTGAGACAACCGATAGTTTAGACCCGCTGCGAATATAGGAGTGCGCGCCTATTTTTATCTCCGCAGGCTCAATGTATACATGGCCGAGTCGAACGCCTTCCTCGATAATAGCCTTCGTCCGAGCGCTGAAGGATTTTCGCCCTCCTGCCGCTTTGCCGTGCATTTCTCGAAAAGCTCTTTTGAATTTTTTATCTTTAAAGTGGCTAAGCATAATATTGGAAAGAAATTTGGCTGGGGGCTGAGTATACCAAAAGGCCATCACACTTAGAAGTGGGTTTGCGGTGGCATGCGTTGCATGCAAAGGTTGGGGGGCAGGGCTAGGCCAAACATCATTTAGTACATACTCCAACGCAGTTGTGCCGTCTGCGAAGTAACTACTATCTTTGCCATAAACGCCTGTGCCTTGCACGGTGCCTATGAGTTCAAGATCGTTAAGACGATCACGATGGCAGCAAAAATAACTACATAAGTAAATGTTCTCCTGGCTGAGTGAGTTTTCTCATAGAACTTATTATGTGCGAAGGAGTGGATGAGGTAGTTATCGCCTGAGGTATGTGTAATTTTGTAAGTGTAATCGCCAACTTCAAAAACTACTTGTCCTTTCAGTGCGAGCGGCCAAAGCGGTGTGCTGCAAACTCTGCTGCGTGCCGAGAGCCATGCAACAAGTTCGTCAAGAGTATACTCGGTATTATTCTGTAAGGAGTCGCTCATTATCTACTGCTCAATTTGTATGGCTGGTTATCGCTGACACTGCCAGAAGAAAACACCCGCCCAAGAAGCTCTCGAGGCATTAAGATACCAGCCAGTAGCTTGTCGAGTAATGTAACCTAACTCATCCTGCCCCACCGCGGTAGCTCCTGAAAGACTGCATGTAGCCCATGAAAGATCTGCCAGGAAACATTGCTTTACGACCCAGTTCCCTGGGCCTTGGCATGAACCAGAAATGTATTCAGAAAATTTTGCTTTTGTGGCAGCCCATTTCATTGTTCCATTAACATTTTCGCACGAGAGTAACGTTCCGTTCGAACTTTTGGCCATTAGGGTCACGTCACCGCAAAGTTGGCCCTCAACGCCTTGGCCCCCAACAGAAACGTATTCTTGAGTGATTAAGCGACCCGAAGATGAGATTGTCCCTGTGGAAATTACTTGCCCCGCAGAGATAGTCCCTCCGGTTGCAAGGCCTTTGTCGTTGACGATGCGTACGAAGCTTGGATCTGATTGGTAAATGCCACCGCCCCACTTTTCGCTGTACCAGCCGGTGTCACCCTTGGTCCTGAACCAGCCTCCGGTAGTTGTCTCACCTGTTGCAGTAACGTTGCGTGCAGCGACGTCACTTGTGGTGGTGACATTGCCGGATGCGGTGATTGCTCCAGCGTTATTGATATTATTGCCGCCCACGTCGAAGTGGGTGTTCATTCGGTTGTACTCTGGGTGGCCTGGCACGGCATTGCGGTAGAGGTAGTCGTTGGCCAGGTCACCATCCATCAGGAAGAGCGCGCTGGCCGTGTGGCCGGCACCTGGATTGACCCCATAGTTGCTCAACGTTACTTGCCATCCACCACGCACGCCCTCGATCACCCCTGCCTGCAGCTTGGAGATGAAGCCACCAGGTCCACCGAGGTGCTCGGCTATGGCGCGGATGCCGAGTTCAGGGATCGCCTGGCCACCTGTGGTGACGACAATCGCTTCGAGCTGGTTCGGATTGGGCTTCCTGGCCAGGCCAACGAGGGTTTGACCGAAGCTGTTGGTCGAGCTGAATCCTGCCGGCAGATAGTTGGTGTTCTGCAGCATGGCAACTGTGACCTGGACAGGTGTTGTAGGGCCTGCGCTGGCCAGCACGACGGCGTAGTTGTCCTTTAGATATTTGCTGAACGCCTCTGACATGGTCCTCTGCTGTTCTGCAGCGATCTGGTAGTCCCGCTTGTTCGTAGCTTCGATCGCCCAAACCCCAGCGATGGAAAGAACGATTGTCAGGACGATCAACCCGACCATGGCGTCGAGAGACATAAAGCCCCTCTGTGTGTGCTTAATCGTCATTCCAAATATTCCTGCTCGACTGGTTGGCAATGTCTTGTTCCAGCAACTGGAGTTGGCCTTGGCGGATCTTCTCTCGGATCGCTGGTCCATCCTCGTCTGTCAGCAATAGGCATTGCAGCGTCAGGCGAGCGTGGCGGTTATCGCCGCGCTGGAGCGTTTGATGAATGACTGCGATCAGGCCCTGGGACAGGATCTGCATTGCATTGGGCTGTTCTGGTTGGGCGAGTACAGCAATGCGCTCGATGCCTTTCACAACGCTGCCGGCATGCCCAGTACAGATGATGAAGTGGCCATTGATTGAGGCCTGGACGATCTGGACTGCGGTGGGTGTGTCGCGTACTTCACCGACGAAAATCAGGTCTGCCCGGGTTCGCAGTGCTCGAATGAGGGCTTCACCGTACCCACCTTGCCGGCGAGATACCGGCACCTGGACACACCGTCCCTTGCCGTGCAGGCCGTGCAGCGGCGTTTCGGGAGGATCTTCCACAGCCAGCGCGAGTCCGCCATGCTCCTCGAGGCGGGCTTGTACAATTGACGCTGCGCTGCTGGTTTTGCCCGAGGACATCTCACCGCAGATGAAGATGAGGCCTTTGGTGGCCTCGCTCATCACGCTGTTGTGAACGGCATCAGGCAAGCCGATTTCCAGCAGTGGCAGTATCTTGGCGGCAGAGCGGTTCAACACGAACAGTGGTTTCGCATACACGTCGAGCATGTAGGTGACCCGAAAGAGCACCGAGTCCTCGATCACGATCGAGAACTCGGGCTCTCCTGTGGCATCGAGCTGTTCTTGGCATCGAGCTTTCAACAGCTCGATCTCCGGCTGCCATTCAGCCGGTGCAGCAACACGGCGGGGCTGACCCTCGAGCCCCTTCACATCCGCGAAGTCGTGCCCCAAGTAGAGATCGACGAAGGTTGCGCCTGCAATTAAGCTCACGCCGAGGTCCTTCAGTACGATGTCCAGCTCAGGGTGTTGGTGTCCCCCGAGCAAGCAGAGGTTGCCGCTGCCGTCTGTACTTCACCTGAAATGCTCGAGCCGCCATTGATCTTGGTGGTGGTCAAGGTGTCTTTCGCTGCTTTCGTCGCAAGAGCGATACAGGCGCTCTTGGGGTAGTTGGTGCTGGTGAGGGTATAGGTCATGCCATTGCTCGCGAGCGTGACCGTGCCGTTGTACTGGTTGGTTACGGTGGATCCCGACACGCTCATACCGCCCGTGCCGTCAATGGCGATGAGGGACGGCATCAAGTTGGTGCCGGAAGGACCGTACCCTGTTCGGGTTTTGAGCTGCTTGGTGTTGCTCATGAGCGCCGTGACATTGCTCAGCTCGATGGTCGAGTCAGTACCGGTGAGCACCTTCCAAACCGCGGCGGCAACGAAGCCGAGGACGATCACAGCGAAAATGGTCCAACCCAGCGCGTCGATCGACATGAAGCCAGATTGTTTGTTGCGACGAGAACGCATCATTGCAGATACCCCTTGGTAGTGATGTTGAGCAGAGTTAAAGCGTGTCGGTGATGTTGATGGCCAACTGAAAGATGCCGATCACGACGAGGATCATGAGTCCTCCCATGCACAGCGCTGACAGGGCGGCCAAGGTTTTGGAGATGGCCTCGATGCGCTTGAGCATTTGGTCAAGCCAGCGGTTCGCGAACCTTTCCATCGAGGTAGCGAAGCCTTGGCGAGTTGCCAGCACTTGAAGAAAGTGGATGGCCATCTCGTCCGGAAAGCGGTGCCCGGCGAGCTTTAGGGCCGTACCGAAATCTTTGCCAGAGGACACGCCGTAGTGGATGGCGTCTATGCGCTCCCGCAACCATGGCGATGCGCTACGTTTTAAGATCGCCAGAGCATTGAGCTGGCTGATACCGGTCCGAAGCATGACCGACATGTTCAGCAGAAAGATCGAGCCATGCATGACCTTGTAGACCGACCAAGGGGGGAACTTTTCGAAGCTGATCCGAATGCGCTGCAAGGCGCGGCTTAGCTGGATCTTCCAGTCGGGGCTGTTGGGCTGGATCTTGAGGCCACAGAAGTAGGGCAACGTAACCAGGGCGGTCAATGTGAGAGTCAGTGCCAGCATGACCAGGTACAACCCGTAGTGGGTGACCAGGTTGGACAGGAGGTATAAGAACGCTGGCACCCCGGTCCAGGTCTCCGGGTTCGTTCGCAAGGCCATGGTCGGAATCAGCCAGCCAGCGACGACATGGAGCAGGACGCCCATCAGTGACCATGTCACGGCGGGTAGCGCGAAGACCGAGATGATCAGGCGTGTGATTTTTTGGCGGACCTCGATGACCCTGACACAGTCACGAAAGGCCTCCACCAGGTGACCTGTTTTCTCACCTGTTTCAACCAACGAGGCTTCCTCGAATGGCAGATAGGCTCTGCAGGAGTCAGCGAGTGACTTGCCGCCGCGCACCGCCATGGCGACGCGGCCGCAGATGATCGAGACGGGATGCAGGGTCTTCCCATCATTGCTGAACGCTTTCTCAACGGTCTCCAACGCCTCCTCGATGGCGATGGAGTCCTCGATCACACCCATGAGCGATTCGTAGAACTGGATACGCTCGTTCTTACCGAACTGCCGTGCATAGAAGGTCTTGACCCAGGACCGGAAGGCCTCTTGCAGGCCTGTCCAGAGATCACCGAACAGATCAAGCATGAGCCAGTTCCACGAGCTGTTGGTCGAAATCGAGTGGCCCGACCATCGTCTCCGCATGCCGAGGATCGACATCGCCCGCTGCAATCTTCTGCTGCGCATGGACGACCTTGGTGATACCGCCCATCTCTTTGACCCAGTGCCGGCGTGCCGCACTGGCGCCGTGCTCGTTGAAGACCTTCATGAACAACAGGTCAGTGGCCAGGATTTCTGCGACCACCGAGCGGCCAACCACTCCACGACCACCGCAGTGGGTGCAGCCTTCTCCGACCAGGTTCACTTGATCGATCAGTGTCAGCTTGTCCAGACGGGCAAACAATGTGGCGTCGATAGAGTTCTGGTGTTCCCGCAAGGGAATCCGACAGTTAGGGCAGAGGACTGGGACCAATGATTGGTTGATGATCCCAGTTGTCAGCGCGGGATCGGTGACCAGGTAGCGCGGTACCCCCATGTCGATCAAGCGGGGGATCGAGGCGATCGCGTTGTTGGTGTGCAAGGTGGACCACACCTGGTGCCCGGTCATGCCACCGGTATAGGCTGCTTGAGCCGACGCCAGGTCACGAAGTTCGCCGTACATGAGAATGTCGGGATCGAGGCGGACCGAGTTGGTGATCCCGCCACTCCATGTCTCACCTGCACTGAGGGCCGACTGATTGGCTTTCAGTTTGTATTCGGGCGGATCCTCAAGGGTGAGGATGTGTCGGGTCCCCTCGGTCTCGTCATGCAACAGGTTGAGTTGGACCTGGAGGGACTTCGATTTGCCAGAGCCGGTGGGACCGGTGAACAGGTTCACACCGTAAGGCAGGCTACGAAGACGACGGAGCTGGCCGATTTGCTCTTGCAGGAAGCCGAGTTCCTCAGGTGTCTGCTTGGTGTCATCGTCATACAGCAGCCGCATCACCATGAGCGGGCCATCCACGAGCGGTCGAGTGGCAACCCGGGCACCAAACAGGCCCAGTTGCTGAACGAATCGGCGGCTCACCCGTGCATCCTGGGGGATATGTTCCTGGTAATGCTCTTTCGAGACGTCGCACATGCTGTTGTAGAGCGCCGAGCACAGCTCGCCCCCGACTTCACTCTTTTCTTGGCGGACTTCCCAGAGCAGGCCATGGATGCGGTAGTAGATTTTGGTGATGTCGTGACCGACCACGATGTGGATATCACTGGCGTTCTGTTTGTGAGCGTGACCGATCAGCTCCAGGGCCTGCGCCTGGCGCAGTGTCTCCGCTTGAGAGCCCACGGCCACCTGCTGTGAGGTTTCATACAGGGCTTTGATCTCGACCATGGAGGCGGTTCGCATCTGATAGTCGAAATCTTCGTGCTCCAACTTGTCGACGAAAGCCATGACGTAGGGGTCTGCTTGGTAGCCATCCGCAATGTGCAGGACCCCATCAGCAGTCAACGCCAACACCTTACGCAGCTCATCCTTGATGTCGAAGCGGGCACCTGGCGTGGTCAGGACAACAGACGATGCGAGGGAGTTGGCGTTGGAGGGGACCACCTCCAGATCAACGGGAGGTACGACGATATCGTTCATGGTGATTTCCTTATTGACCGGGCAGTTGCCCTGGGAGGTTGAACGGCTGTGAAGCGGGTCGGAGACTGTTGCTGGGTTCCAGGCTGGATTGGCGGTTGGAGAACCCGAGTGGGTACAGTTTTCCGCCGCGGCTGAGCACGACGCCCTCTAGCGTGATCTGGTGGACTTTGAAGCCCCCTGGCAGGTCGCTTCCAACTCGGGTATCGAACGTTGCCCCCCTATGGAGCACGGTGGCGCGTAGCCGCTGATTCGAGCCTGTAATCCCCGCCACGACTGGGAGGCGGGAGTCTTCGCTGAGCGGCTCGCCTTGGACGGCGAGAGGTTGGCCAGCGGGGATCGTCCCATTGGGAAGGAGATCGTCCAGGCTCTGGCCCTCAGCCTTGCGCTGGGCATCTCTGAGTTCAGCCATGGCCTTGTACAGGATGGTTTGGCTCTGCACCTTGCCCAGCTCGCCGATGTTGATGCTGGAGAGGGTGTCATCCGCTGCCTGGGCGTTGACCATGACCACGACGGCGACAAAGGCCAGCCAGCTGTGTTTATTTTGCATACAGCACTCCTGTGACCGACCAGATCAAATGCTCGGCCTCGTACTTAGTCTTGATTTCCTGCAGGCGAAGCCCCTGCGTAGGGGCGCCGTTGAAGGAGTCGTAGGGCAGAATGCCGCTGCTATACCGAAGCTCGAATTGCTTCCATTGAGGCGGTGGAGGTGGCGGCGGGGCTGGCTGCCCAGGAAGGGCAGGCGGCTGGACCGTTTCGACTGGGACTTCCTGGAGGCTCGGATCCTGGGAGAAACCATGGAACCAGGACGTGAGAGCAGTCACCGCCTTATAGGCGTCCTGCAGCGGTTCATCCCCTGCTGCAGGTACCGAAAGATCAAAGCGCAAGGTCACGCTCTCGCCGTTTTCGAAGAAGCTCGGTCGATCGGAGAAAATCTGGTCGACAGCGGTGATCAGGCCCTGCGCAGTGCTGTTGCCGGTGCGTTGGTAGTTCGCGAGTACCTGGTCACCGTTGCAAGTGGCGTCTATGAATGGCCAGCCTTCGATACTAGGCGGCAGCTTGTAAATCACCCGGCTGCAGGCCTCGATGAAGGTCTCAACCGAAGGAACTTTCGCCCAGGGATGTTCGAGCGCTTGAGCCGGCTGCTCAATGCCTGTCTGCTCATTCAGCCGCGCAAGTTCCTCCAGTCGCTCTTGTTCTGCCTTGAGGCGTGCTTGTCGATCCAACTCTGCCTGGTGTGACTGCCATAGCATCCAGCCGCCGACACCTATCGCGCCGACCAGGCCCAGCGCAACGAACTGGGCCAATTCAGCCTTGGATAGGCCAAAAACCAGTGGACGAAGGCGGTATTCACGTTTGAGTCTGGAGGGCTGCAACAGCTCCTCGATCTCGAACGGTTCGCCGCCCATGGCGAACTCGGTCGGCAGGTATTCAAGGCTGAAATTGATGCCCTTGCTTCTCTGCTGAGCGATCCGCTTACGCACCTCAAGTTCGGTCCCGACACGGTCACAGCCAGGAATAATTGATCCTTTGTGAACGGCGATAACTGCATATTGATCTTCATCGGGAGTGACACGCCAGGCGGCAATCCAAGAGTCACCCAGTTGGCCAGCCAAGGTCGCAGCCAGCGAGTACATCCCCTTGTTGACCCCGGCAGAGCGTGAAACAAAACCTGCTTGGATAAGGCTGCTGGTTCGCCGGATTGCCACGATGTCCAGGTCATGCTCCTTCCCAAACTGGCGCGCTTCCTTCATGTAGCTCGGTACAGAGCCCAGTGGCACCCAGCGCATCCCGGTGACGAACGTGCGTCCGTGGTATTTGAGGATCTTGACGCGAGACTCGGTGGCCTTTGGCGCATCGGTATTCATCGAGCCGCTCACTTATAAGGCCTCACATGCGCGCATGGGGGACACACAAGGGGCGGTAGATGGTCCGTAGGGCTGATTGGCAGCGAGCCCCAAGGTTTTGGGGCTGGATTCAGGCGTGTTGAGACTGCCCAGGCTGTCGGGCAGGACGATCGGAGTGACTAGCACGACCAGGGCGGTATGAGTGGTCTCTCGGGTACGCCCGCCGCCTAGTCCGAAGAAACTGGCACTTCCAACGCCGCTTTTCTTGGCGTTGTCGCTGTCTTCATCGAAGCCGGCCAAGACGAGCGTTTCTCCACTTTTCAAAAGAACCTTGGGTGCGACGTTTTTGGTGTCATAGTCTGGGGTCTGGACACTGGAGTCGTTGCTGGTGAAGGTCTGGAACGTGGGTTTGCTGCTGATGTTCAGAGTGACCATGAGCAACATGTTCTCTTTGTCCAGCAGCTTGGGCAGTAGCATCATGTTGAAGCCGCTGGTGATGGTTGCTGGCTGCAGACTGCTGCTGGTCCCTACTGACGCAGTGGATGTCGTCGAGCTGGACGCGACATAGCCCTTGACGTTACCGATCTGGATTGGGGCTGGCTGCAAGTTCAATGTAGTGATGGAGGGCGCGCGGACCTCTGCAACGCGCCCTTGCTCAGAGAGAGCCTGGAGCACTGCCTTAGAGCCTGCCCAGGGCGAACTGGAGGTGTCGAGTATGCTGCCTGTGGCCGAAATTGCGTCGGTGCTGATGCCGGCAACGGTGTTGCTCAGGCCGAATCCCCAGTTTCCAGAGATGGATTTGTAGACGGCAGACCAATTGATTGCAGTCTGGTCCCTGTCGGTGAACGTCACCTCATAGACCTTGACGTTGAACAGCACCTGCCGAGTGATGCTGCGGTTGGTGGTTTTGAGGTACGCCGAAATCTTGTTCAAGACCTCAGGGCGGTCGCTCACTGTGAGTGTGCCGGTGGAGCGGGAGAGGGTGGCTCGGCCTGGAGGCTGCACGCTGAGCATGGATTTGACATCGCGCTCGATGTCGCTCATCAGCGAGGTTTTGTAGGTGGACTTCGTGCCCTGGTTGCTGCCGGACTCGCCGGTGGCACCCGAGGATGAGGTTGAAGAACCTGATTCACCACTGCCAGTCGAAGTCAGCAATCCCGACTTGACGGTGCTTTCGATTTCCAACTCATCGCCGAAGGTCCATACATCGAACGTTCGGGTGTCGAAGTAGGTGATCCGGGCGCCGCGTAGCTCGGGGTCAAAGTGCCAGGACAGCCCGAGCCGTGAAGTTGTCTCGTTGAGCAAGCCAGAGACTTTGCCCGAGAACTTGATTCCCGTTAGCTGGCCGAGGGTGCTCAAGCCAAAGTCAAGCGCACCTGCAGGTGAAGCACCCATGAGGCCACTGGGCATCAGGCCGGCCAAGCTGTCGGGATTCGAGGCCGCTTGTGTCTGTTGAGCGGACTTGCCTTGTGTGCGTCCTACGGCCAGGATCCCAGGGTTCACGGCATCTGGAGCCACGACTACCGGCATGCCAGTCTGTTCGGTGATGTATTGGGCCACTTCGCTGATGGACACGGAACCGACTGGTCGCCATGCGATATCCTGGTCCAACGAGAAGGGCAAACCACGTTTGCTCACCAGTGGCTGAGTCGAGACCCAGGGTTTGTTGCTGAACACCACGGTGTCACGGGCCTGCTGGGGTTGCTGGTTCTGCAGGTACTTGTTGTATTGCCCTGCACCACGACCTTGTAAGTCTGCTCGATCAAAGGATTCGTTCACGCGCTGTACCGCGCAGCCCGCCAATATGGCGACCGTCAGCGGAGTGACGGCCCAGCGGATCCATGGAGATACAGTCATTTCTTCTTCCTCTCATCAACGTGCAATACACGCTGCGCATCGCTGCCATCGACGACGAAAGAGCGGGGAGCGTTGTCGTAAAGCGGGAACAGCTCTTTGATAGCGTCCTGGAAGGAACCTTCAAAGCGCAGTTGGGCTTCAATCGGGTAGTCCAAGTCGTCCTGGCTCCAAATCACCGTCCAGGTCGGACTGGCTTTCTTTGCCCAGCCCTCGACGCTCTGGCGCAAGGTTGAGCCAGTTTCGGCCGTCCATACCTGGGGCAGCGGCCGGGGCGGTGGTGCGGGCACCGAGGTAGCGTTGGGCAGGGTAGTGGCCGGCTTTGGTGACGGTGCCATCACAGCGGCTGTTGCGGGCGTTGGGTTGGGCTTTGGCGCGGCCGCAGCAGTGACCGAAGCGGCGACGACCGTGGCCGCTGGCTTCGCTGCAGGGGCGACAGCCGTGCCAGCCGGAGTAGAGCCATCCTTGGCAGGAGGTGCCACTGGGGGGAGCACTCGGGGGGCCGTTGCAGTCGTCGATGCAACAGGAGTTGATGTGGTGATGGCAGGCGCCGCGGGCACCGCCGCGACGATGACGCTTTCAGTCTTGGGCGCAGCCAGTGATGCGGTGGGCGTCGAAGCTGAGGTGTTGCTCGCATAGAGCTGGCGAGCCAGGGTCGATGGCTCCGGCAGCTGGTAGCCTGGGCGCAGCGCGAAACAGACCTGCCTGTTGACCTCATCGACCTTCACCTGCCAGGCCGGTCCCGCGAGGACCTGCAAGGTGTTGCGCAGGGTCATTGGGCCGAGCTTGTACTGGGCGGCAGGGAGGGGCCGGGTGTAAAGGATGTTGACGTGGTTGGAGCTGGGGGGGCACAGGGCATAGCCCGAACGATCAACTACGTAGAGCATCGCATCCCGTACGCTGGGATTCATGCTCGCCGGGATCGTCACGTCAATGATTTGAGCCATCAGATCGCGTTGTCCAGCATCTGGCTGGGTACTCACCAAGGTGTAGCGCCCGTACCGGACAACGGGTTCTTTCTCTGGTGCAGCACCATTAGGGTAGAGATCCGGAGCCAGCCACTCAGGATTGCGACTGCTGTCGAAAGCTGGCTTTGGCTTCTGCTCAGCTTGTTGGAGCGCACACCCCGCGATGAGCGTAAGCAGCGAGAAAGTGGTGAACTGCCTGATCATTGAGGCCCCCTATATTGACTGGGGACAAGGTGACAGGCCCGAATTCATGGCGCAGTAGGAAATACTAAACCCGCAGGGTGCAGATTTTTTTTGGGGTCAGGGAGAGGACCATATGACGACGTCAGTTACCCAATTCAATAACGTGATGGGGTGGGCGAAACGCCTTGCGGCTGATTCGAACCGGGCAGGATTGGAGGACTTAATCAAGCTCGTGCTCCGTCCAGTCCAGGCTGCGCAGATGCGAGCGGCTGTGACTCGACGTCCTCATCTTGCGCCTGAAAGTCTTTGGTGGACCCGCAACATGGGTTCGTTGTGGGATGGACCAGGTCCGAATGGGACCTGGTTGTCTTTCGTCCTAAAGAACTGTTGGCAAGATGTAGATGAAAGCCACACGGTATTGCTCTCCCGAGATGTGGTTTTGCCAACACTCTGGAGTCAGTCCAGCATCCGCGACAGCCTGGGGGCTATTGGTGCGGGACGCCAGTTGGGTCGCTTCGAGCAAGATCCCAATCACCATGTGTTGTTGATGCTGCCTCTGGGGATTGTGTGGGTTGGTGGGGGGAATCACTCAATCACGCAAGGCATATTGTCGGGCGAGGGGCAGCTGATACCTTCGGAGGTGCTGGATGTTTCGTCAGTTGTCGCGGCAGTTCGTTTCGATGGGGAATGTTGGGTGTGCCCTGTCACGGGAGCCCGGTTAGAAGGACCGACCTACGTCGAATTTGGGTGGGCCTGGGAGATCTCAAGGCTGCTGCTTGACCTCCCAACTCCTCCTAAGGCGTGATGGTGGCAGCAAGCATCTTTGAGCAGTCTGGCACGTTAAGACATATGGTCAGTTGATGACACCAGTCCGCCATAGGGCGAAAGCAACTGCGGCGAGTGACCCGTTATCGACCCATTGCGGACGTCTAGCGTTGGGGCAGCGAATCGATCCCACCGTTAACTTTGCTGTAAAAGCTAAATCTGTACTTCTGCCAATCCATTTTACGTTATGGCCAATAACGTCTCTAACTATCGCTATTGGGTTGACGGATGTTTAATTCAAGCTGCTCTTGGCTTTGATATCTACAGTAGCTTTCTATTACGACTGCATATAACTGATCGGTAAGTTGCTGTAATCGCTTTATTTCTTCGCTAGAGGTCATTCCTGACCTCGCATCGCTGTGTGCCCTAATCGCCTCTAAAGCCTCTCGCAGACTTGGTTTGTGAGAGCCTGATACAGGTAAGAAACTATTTTTCATATAGGTGCCTCGAGCCTATTTTCCAAGTCGTTATCACGCCTGATAATTTTTCAGTTCCTTGAATATTTGGTTTGAGGGATCTTGAGCTGGGCAATGTTTTCTCCCGATCTAACAATCAACGATAATCATAGATCGCTAAAAACTTATACGTGAAAAATATTTTGTACAAGTTTCGATGCGGTGCGCGATGCTGCAGCGGTAATGGAACCGGTATCTGTGCATGTTGTCAGTCATCCGCTAGAGTCGGCATTGGGAGCTGGCTACCCTGTAAGGGGCTTCCGGGATACCGAATGAGGTTGTATGAAACCTAAAACTGAAACCCAAAAACCATCCATGCCGGCAAGCCGCTATGAACAACTAGTGCAATCGGTAGTGGATTACGCCATCTACATGCTCGACCCCACCGGTCATGTCGTTTCTTGGAACGCGGGGGCTGAGAGGATCAAAGGCTATCGCGCTTCTGAGGTGATTGGTCAGCATTTTTCAATTTTCTTTACTCCGCAGGACCGAGCTGAAGGGTTGCCTGATCGATTGGTGAAAAGAGCCCTGGAACAGGGCGTTGCGCAGAACGAAGGATGGCGGTTACGAAAGGATGGTACGCAGTTTTGGGCTTTGGCAGCCCTGGATGCTATTCGCGATGAAGAGGGACGGATCATCGGACTGGCTAAAGTGACGCGGGATATAACTGATCGTCGAGAGTCTGCGTTGCAGCTCGACTCGGTCCGAGCACAGCTTTTCCACGCTCAAAAGTTGGAAGCGCTTGGCCAGCTCACAGGGGGGCTGGCCCATGACTTCAATAATGTGCTTTCCATCATTATCAACTCAGCGAGTTTAGCGATGGCCAGCCAAGACCCGGCTCGAGTAAAGCGAATGCTCGGCTTGATTCTAGATGCGGGGCAGCGAGGCACGGAACTGACGCATCGACTCCTCAGTTTCGCCCGCAATCAGAATTTGGACGCTTCACCTCAAGACCCAGTTGTTCTTCTTGCGTCCACGTTGGGTTTACTAAAGCATGCATTACCCTCTCGTATCCAACTTGATGATCATTGCGAGCCAGATCTGCCCTGGATCGCAGTTGATACCTCACAATTGCAGATGGTGCTTCTAAATCTGGTTTTCAACGCACGTGACGCTATCGCAGATCATGGTCGGATACGCATAACAGCGAAAGCGGTTGAATTTACTGATGAGGTAGAGGAGCTGAACGGCAAATTCGTATGTTTTGAGGTGGAAGACACGGGTGTGGGCATTGATCCAGAGCTTCTACCTAGAGTTTTCGAGCCTTTCTTCACCACCAAGCCTTTTGGCAAAGGTACCGGTCTTGGTCTTAGCCAAGCTTACGGATTCGCTAAGCAGAGCGGGGGAGCAATTCGAGCACGCAGTAGTCTTGGCAGTGGTACGTGTATGATGCTTTACCTTCCGGCTATTCAACGCAGCTCCCTAAACCAAGTGCCAGAAGTTGATTAGTTTTGAAGCAGCCTGGGCCTGCCAGAGCTCGTCAGCTACCGTCCGCTTAGGGTCGATAGCGGTCACTCGCGACCGGCAGCTCTCGACCCATAGCTGCCTTCACGAATGGCAGGAATCGGCGAAGAGTTGTGATTCAAACAGGTCCGTTGAAATCTGGTGAAAACCGTGCCCGCCACTCGCATAGAAATAATTAAATCCGTCACGTTAGGCACTCCTCTTGCCTAGCATCCAGCCTGAGGGTAATGTGCAATTCGGACAGCATAGTGGCAAAGGCTTTACTGAGAGAGCTCATAAATTCCGGAGTCGGCGCAGATAGCTTCGTCTAGAGCCGTCAGTCACTGTATACGAGAGAGTTTTCTCCATCGAGAGGGCGGCTTAATCCAACAGATGCTCTCTATTACTGTCAGTTTTTACCAAAAGGAATTGATGAATGCATTTTTTCTACCTAGATGAGAGTGGGGATTCAGGAGCAAATCTTAATGATAACCAGCAGCCAATTTTTGTATTGGGCGGCCTGAGCATTGCCGACAAAAAGTGGAACAATACTAAAGAAAGGCTGGATGCAATTATTTGCGATTATTTTAATGGAAATATACCTATTGGGTTTGAAGTGCATTCTCACGACCTACTTTCGCCAAACGGCCAAGGGCATTTTGAAGGTCACCCAATAAATAATCGTTTGGCACTTGCAAGGTCACTGTTGGGATTGATCGAAGAGCTTGGACATCAGGTGCATTTTTTTGCGGTGGAAAAGTCTTGCCTAGATCAATCTCAGTGCCAATATCAAGCGGTATTCGACACTAAACATCCGTATTTGCTTTCTTTCGAGTATTTGATTACATACATGAATTGGCATGTTAAAGAAAATCTTGGGCAATCTGCGAGGGGTATGATTGTGCTTGATGAAAAAGAGGAGCATCACGAGAGTGTCGAGGCTATTATTCAGAATCGTAGATTTGAGGTTCCTGCTAACCAGAAAGTCAAATGGATTGTTGAGTTTAGCCACCCTATCGACTCTCGCAAGAACCCAATGATCCAGCTTTCCGATCTTATAGTGCTCTGCATTAGAAGATTTTTAGAGATCGATAAAGGGTATAAACCACACACCCCTGATATTGTAAAGAGCTTCTATGCGGAGTGCTTCAACCTTATTGATAAAAGGGTTAAAAGTAGAAGTCTCATTGAGCGGGCCGGTAGAGGCTTGAATCACCTCAATGATCATTTGTCGAGATGCCAGTGTAAGCCAAGAACACAATGGCGACGCATGTATGGCATACAGCGCAACTAACAATGTGCTTAACTATCCGCTAGCTCCGTTCGCAGCCGAGAGCGACGCTACTCACTAGCCATAGACATATTGTTCACGGCGGCTTTCGGCCGATTGCCGCCCTTTACGAACGGCCGCAATGGGTCGGTTGCGGTCATTCAAGACTGGCAGTTGTCGACCCATATCGGCCTTTCGCCAGCGCGATTAGGATCTCCTGGACGCTCAGCACGGGAACGCTGTAGCGTCTTTTCACCCCCGTCTCCGGAGAATCTTTGCCAGTGAACTGGCGTGGAAGTGGGGAGGACCAAATTGACGGCCACCCGCAGTACCGATTCAGTCGACTCCACGTCCCCGCTGGTCGCAATTAGCGAACGGCTGGTTGTGGTGGCCACTCTCCTATTCTGAGCGCCGCACAAACGCATCCAGGCCATCGAAGCCTAATGTCCTTGCTCGTCGCTCGCTGTCCCGCCCGCCTCTCATGCGAGCCTTGCTAAAGGCTTGAGAGATATCGTGCGGTTAAAAAATCGTCTCATCACGCCGGGCATTCCCGCCGGCGTCACCCGAGCAGCCTTGAACCAAAAGTCGAGATGCTCTACTGCCTATGGCCTCTGGCCAGGAGCGCACTATGAATTTCGAAGAACGCGACAAATACGGCATGTACAAGGGACGGACCGATTTCACTGCCGAGGGAGACCGCGGCCCGGGGCCGCGGCTGATGGGGGCGGATACCCTCATCGGCAACGACGTGTATAACACGCAAAACGAAGACCTGGGTGACATCAAGGAAATCATGCTGGACACCGCCAGCGGCAAGGTTGCGTACGCCGTACTGTCGTTCGGCGGTTTCCTAGGGATGGGTGAAAAGCTGTTCGCAGTGCCGTGGGGGGCTTTGCGCCTGGATACGGTGAACAAACGCTTCGTCCTTGATGCCGACAAGGACCTCCTGAAGAACGCCCCAGGCTTCGATAAGGACAACTGGCCAAACATGAGCGATCCGACTTGGGGGAAAGGTATCCACGACTACTACGGCACCACGTGGGAAAACGATCCCCGGCTGTGATGTGTCAGCCTGCTTGGCCGGGCTCCCGGCCAAGCCTTTCGTTATCAACAGGACCATGACAGGCTGGGTCGATAGCGGTAAGTCGTGAGTGGCTGCAATCGACCCAAAGCTGCCCTTCAAGGAAGGGCAGTAGCCGCCGTTGAGAAACTCTAACATTTCGGTCAATACTGCACGGGGCCGAAGTGTCCTCTATATCCGACCTGAGTGAGTACCAAACGATTAATGCATTGGACGCTTACCAGGTCGTTCTCAAGCGGACGTCCAAACAAAGCAAAATTTTTAATTGTGTATGCCTCTGCGTATTTTTCCCGATCAGGATGACAGCGCCGCAGTGACATGCCATAGGCGGTTTCAAAAGGATGGCCGCCAGTGCGAATCAAACTGAAGAACGACGGGTAAATTATGCCGTCGAAGCCCGCTTCTTTGGCTGCTAATGCAATTGCTCTGGAAATTTCATAGGAGTGAGAACGTGCCAGGAAGAGCATATGGATAGCCATATCCAAGCTTTCGAACTCCGTCACATCTTCTTCGAGTAGATGAGTAAGATCCAAAAGCCGTAAATTTCGCTTGGACGCTAGGGTGGCAACGTAGATGTCGTCATCTGTCGACGCCCGACACTCATGAATGCAAACGTCGATGTCCTGCGATCCGTACATGATGGGAAAGCCTGGCGAATCGAGTCGCCCCTTTCCAGCGAGTGCAATAGGCGGGCTATCGTACTCTGCCGGATCAGCTGGACGTTGTGGGCAGATTCGTAGGCGATAAAATTTCTGCCCCATTTCAAGTGTCTTTTCTGGGTATTCCTCCATTACGCGCTTGATGATTTTCGACCGCTTCAATTCGTCCTGAAGATCCTTAAGTGGCTCGACTTCGCCCACCATCCAGAGGCGTGGGCCGTAGTGGAAAAAGCCAAGCTGACCAGCTTCCTCGAGAAGCCTGATGTCATCTTTGAGCCAGATCGAGGGCGATATATCGCTCCTCCCAAAGTGATGCTCGTTGCACTGAATAACAGGCGCTGCACCGTAGTCGCCACGGACGGTAGTACCACCCACAAAAAAACGCCATGCAAGAGCTTCAATTAGCTCCTTCGTCAGTTTTCGGCCTTCTTGGCTTTGGCAGTTCGGACATTTCACATGCTCCTCGGTGCCGAGCTTGAATGCATCTATCCGCAGTCCTTCATCCGTGAAACATTCAGAACAAAGGAGGGTTTGATTCGTCTTCGCAGTTTCTTCCATAGTCCTACCGTGGATACTTTTATGTGATGGAACTCAAACTTTAGACCAAGCGGATCGCTCCGATTTTGGACTCAAGTGAGCCGATTGCTATGGTCCGATTCTAGCCGACCTATGCCTTCATAAAGGGCCGCTCTGGGTCGATAGCGGTCTCTGAAGACGGTATCAGATAGCCACAACAGCTTTATCTCTACCCCAATAAAGCCTATTGATTGATGGTCGCAGCCAGCATGGCCTTGGCCAACGCATCCTGCTGTTCCTCTGGCTCGATCAACTCAAGGCTCACCTGTCGCTTAGCCAGCAGCATCTGCCACAGCTGCTGGTCGATGCTTTTCTCCACCAGCGGGATCTTGACGATGACCAGGCGCAGTTGGCCATTGCGATAGGCGCGGTCCTCGGCCTGGTCTTGCTGGCCCGGTGTCCAGGGCAGGCCCAGGAAAAAGACGTAGTTGGCCGCTGTGAGATTGTTGCCGGTACCGGCGGCTTTGGTGGTGCAGATGAAAACCCGGCAGTCGGGATCGCCCTGGAACTTGTCGATCGCTTTCTGACGCTTGGTGAGCGAGTCGCTGCCGATCAGAGTGACGTTGCCGACACTAGCCTCATCGCATAGCTCCTTGAGGCGTTCCACGGTGGGCTTGAACTCACAGAACAGGATGACCTTGTCCTCGGCATCCAGCTCCCCCAGCAGATCCATGGCGATCCGGATTTTCACCTGCTCCAGGTAATGGCGAAGGGCGCCGAGCCGCGCGAAGATCGGCTTGTCCTCGAGGCGGATGGTATCGTACTGGCGTCGCTCTGCAGGCGACATGGACACCGGCAGGAGTTGACGTTGTTTGCCCTTGAGCCCGGGCAGAACGTCTTTGCGTCGGCGTAGCATCCAGTCACCCAATTCGGCGCGGAGGTTCTGTCGGAACTCTGGGTTGCCGGCGAAGCGCTCGCAGAAATCTCCAAGAGGCAGCTGGCCAACAGGGTGACCCGAAAGACGGAGCAGGGTGTGCAACTCCGTTTCCCGGTTGAGCACCGGCGTGCCTGTCAGCAAGTACCGATTCGGCACCTTGGCCGCGATATCGAAGCCATGGCGTGTGCGCTCGGCAGTAGGTTCTTTCAATTGGTGGGCCTCGTCGACCACGAGCACGTGGTAGTGCTCGGCCAGGGTCACGTAGTCGCCCAAGCGCTCGTAATTGATCAGCATCCATTGGGCTTGCGGGTCGTGTTTCTGCAGGGCGATCGTTGCATCGGGGTAGACAGCTAGAACCTCTCGCTGCCAGTTGATCAGCAGTGAGGACAGGGTCACGACTAAGATCGGACGGCCGGCCGCACTGATGTGGGCGGCGATGATGGCCTGGCGTGTTTTACCCAAGCCCATATCGTCAGCCAGCAGCGCGCTGGTGCGCTGCAACAGGTGAGCAATGCCCGCAGGCTGGTGATCAAGCAATGAATAGCCAGCCAGGGCCTGGGCAATCTCGGCATCGGTGAATTCGGTACGCTCGATCGGTGAGACGGCAGCGAGGTAGATGTCGTTGGAGGTTTCATCGCCACTGGCGATTGTCGAGGGTTGGGGGGCGCCGCCCAGGCTGATGCGCGGAATGTCTTCCGCCGGCACGACAGAGCCATCGCCCAGGAGCGCCTGCACCACGTCCAGGATCTCGAATTGCTCCTCGGCCAGGCCCAGCTCCAGGATGAGGTTGCTGCGCAGAATTTCTGCAGTGGCATTGACGCGCCAAGTGCTGGATCGCCCCAAGAACACCCCGCGCATCCGGCGTGCGACGGCGACCACGCCAGGATGGTAGTCGCCGGATAGTAGGACGCCGCCATCGTCCAGCGGAGCGATTCGAAGTGATATTCCCCAGATGAAGGCATCGCGGCGTGGGGTAGTGAGCGCGGCCTCGATTTTCTGCCTGAACCCTTGCCAGGTTTCGGTCACCTTCCCATCGGCGAGGTCATGCAACTGACGAAATACAAGATCCAGTTCGTCCAGGAGCTTGGCCTTGGGCACTCGCCAGTACCGGCAGAGCGGGTGCTCGCCGCGGCGGATGAAGAACCCACTGCGGGCAAGCATGACCTTGTTCGCCCCTTCAATGTAGGGCATCAGGATGCCAAAGTCGTAGCCATCGAAGACGACAGCTTCTATGAGCGCGGTCTGGCAATTGAGAAGGCGTGGGCGCTTCAATGGCTGCCTCCCATATTCTCCTCGATCCAGATCTGAGATGTCGCAGAGCCCCTGGGACGATTCATCCATGTTTCAGCCACTTCAAGTGGCTTATCGCAGTAGCGAACTCGAATCGCGCCGGTTGCTGGAAGAGATGGGGGGCCTTGGGGGGTTATAGACATGCGGTCACTCCTGAGGGAGCGAACAGAATGTCAAGTGAGTCGAGTAGGTAGGAGGAAAAAGTAATATTTGGCTGGTTATAAATTAATGGAGCTGGTCGAGAGCCATCTTCACCTTCACTGTGAATAGTACTCTTGGTCAAGGAACGTGCATGCGCCTCTATCTGCCGGTTTACCAATCTGACGGGACAGACGTTTAGCGTTGGTGAGTACCGATTAAAATGACCTTAGGGCGCTATCCAAGTCAGTTTGCATAAAAATCAATAAAGCCCCTCATGACAAATATCATCGAGGGGCCTCGTTTACCTGCATAGCGTATGTTGGGGGGTCAAAGCTTAAATTTGCCCATAAGCACCTGAAGTTCTGCACCCAGCTGGGCTAGCTTGACACTCGAAGCGGCGGTTTCTTCGCTGGCCGCTGCAGTCTGCTCCGACACCTCACGCACATTGAGTACGCTGCGATTGATTTCTTCGGCCACGGCGCTCTGCTGTTCCGAGGCCGTCGCGATCTGCAGGTTCATTGATTCGATGGTGGCCACCCACCGGCTGATGTTAAGCAGGGAGGTGCCGGCCCGGCGCGTCAGCTCGACACTATTGGTGGTGAGTGCGCGGCTGCGCTCGAGGATGTCGCCGACCTGCTGAGTGCCTCGGTGCAACCCAGTGATCAGCTCTTCGATCTCTTCGGTGGAGCTCTGAGTGCGTAGAGCGAGGCTGCGCACTTCATCGGCGACCACCGCAAAGCCACGACCGGCCTCGCCCGCCCGCGCCGCCTCGATGGCTGCGTTCAATGCCAGCAGGTTGGTCTGCTGGGCGACCGACTTGATCACATCCAGCACTGTGCCGATCTTGTCGCTTTCCAGCTTGAGTTCAGCCATCGCCTCAGTCGAATGCCCGACTTCGACGTCCAAGTGGGTAATCTGCTCGATAGCCTGGTTGACCACTGTATCGCTTTCCCGCGCTTCATGGGCAGCATTGACCGCCGCATTGGAAGCCTCCTCGGCACTGCGCGCGACATCCTGCACGGTCGAGGCCATCTCGTTCATGGCGGTGGCGACCTGGTCCGTCTCGACTTTCTGGCTGCTCACGCCCGCGCTGGTCTGCTCGGTGACCGCCGACAGCTCTTCGGCGGCGCTGGCAATCTGCACCACCCCGTCGCGCAGCCCGCCGATCAGGTCGCGCAAGTTCACCGTCATGCGCTGCATGCTGGCCTGCAGCTCGCCCAATTCATCGCGCCGCGATACCTTGATGTCCTGGCTCAGGTCACCACCGGCCACGCGCTCGGCACTCTGCAGTGCGTCTTTCAATGGCAGCACTATCAGACGTGTGATCAGCCATGCCGCCAGTACACCGAAGACCAAGGCCAACACCGCGGCGAAAATCAGCCTCTGTTTAAAAGACTGCACTTCATGATCACGTTTTTGCGTCTGGATGTCCGATAGATGCCCAGCAGCTTCGAGCAGGCTTTTGAGATCAGTGCCGAGCTCTGCAAGAGTCTGAGTGGCTTCAGCATCTCTATGCGATTCGATCGAAAGAACATAGCTTTGGAAGTGAGAGCGGTAAGCTTTGATCGCGTTCTCGGCCTGTCGTATCCAGCTTAAATCAGCTGGATCCGTGAACCATGTGGAGAGTGGCTCAACACGGCGGCTGAGCTCATCCATCGCCTTGACCATGAGTGCAGCCTGCTCAGAGCCTGGTGAATCCGTGTAGTTCATCCGAGCGATCTGCACGTCACGGGTTTCTTCGTTAATGCTGGCTATGATGCTGAGCTTGGCGCTTCGGTCACCCAGGCTGCTCAGAGCGCCCAGTCCTATTCCGGTCATTACGAATGTCATCAGCAACACCAAGGCAAATCCCAGCGTTAGCTTCGAACGCACACTCATATTGGTCAGCAACTTCCCTGCAGGCTCGAACATCAATAAAAACCTCAATTAACTACGGATATGCCATAAGAGCATGACGTCGTTTGGCTATAAGACGTGAAGCGAACTCAATGCTCATCAACGCCGGCACCAAAGCCCCTCCATAAGGAAAGCCATCATGCACGACGCATGGCACACTGCCATCACTGACGTGAGAGTACCTTGTCGGACAATCCACAACAATGGAATGCATGAGTATTTGTGATCATTTTCGCACTGCTTTGTGAACAATTATCAGTAGTGTCATGTACAGCCTTGGGTTTAGCCCTGAGTGTCTAAGATCCCCTCGGCTTGGTTAGGTCAGGCTTACCACTCAAGTTTGGATAGCTGACCCTGCACCCGTTCTGCTTGTAGCCAGTGCAGCCCCAAAAGTCGTAGCCACCCTCACCACGCTTCTGACGGCGTGCGAGCGGCATACCGCATTTGCCACAGACATGGCCATGGTCGGCGGTCGAGGATACTCGCGAGGAGCGAGGCGCCATCGCAACCGTGGGCGCCTGTCGGAGGGAGCCTAGTTCACCCTGCAAATGCTCATAGAACTTGGCGACCACCGAGCCATACTGTTCTTCCCCACGGGCGATTCGGTCCAAGTCCTTCTCCAGCGTGCTGGTGAAGGCCAGCTCGACAAAGCTGAACCGGCCTTCCAGCTGGGCGATTGTGCTCACCCCCAAAGGTCCTGGTACGAGCTTGCGCTTTTCTTCGACGACCAGGCCCTTGCTGGTGATGTTTTTGACGATCGAGGAAAACGTGCTGGGGCGTCCGATCCCCAACCGCTCCAACTCTTTGATCAGGCTGGCTTTGGTGAAGCGTGGCGGCGCTTTCGTCTTCTGGTTGAGTACCTCCCCCTGGATGACACTGAGGATCTGCTTGGGCTCGAGCACCGGTACTGGATTTTTGGGCATGTCGGTCGACTCTTCATCCGTGTCGTCCTTCTGCAGCAGCTTCATCCAGCCGAGATAGGCTACTGTGCTGCCCGTCGCGGCGAAGCGCAGCGGCCGCTGATCTGGCCCCCTGGCCAGCAGTTTCGCGGTGCGCACGTCATAAATGGCGTCAGCGAGCTGGCTGGCCAGCGCCCTGATCCGGATGAGCTTGTACAGCGCCTGCTCTTCGGCAGATTCACCTGCGACTTCATCCTCCCACGCAGTCGGCGCGATAGCGGGGTGACCTTCCTGTGCGCTATCCGCAGCCTTGAACGTCCGGCGCTCGTCAACCACGTCGAGGCCTTGTCTGCGAGCCACTGCCTGGATATCTGGCATGGCCTCATCAGCCAAGTTGGGGTTATCCGTCCGGTGATAGGTGATCACACCCTGCTCGTACAGCCGTTGCGCGACCTGCATGGTTTTGTCCGGGTCCCATTTCAACGCCACGCTGGCAGCCTGCTGCAGAGTTGATGAAATGAACGGTGGGGGGGGGGGGCGCCGCTTCTTGGCGTCTTGACACGACTCCACAATGACCGCACGTGTCGCAGCAACCCTTGTCGCGAGAGTGCCATCTTGGATGTAGGGATGATCTTTACTGGCGAAGTCGGGGATCGGCTGCCATACAGCAGTCCAGTCCTTGCCGGTGACTTCGTCCTTGAAGGTCAGCTCAACCCCGAAGTGGTGGATGACCTTGAAGTTGGTGATCTCGCGTTCCCGCATCACGACCAGGTAGAGGGCTGGCGACTGGACTCGACCAGCGGAGGTAGGTTGGCCCAGTACCCGACGAAGCTCCTGCGTGACCAGGTAGCCCACCAGGCGGTCCAGCACCCGGCGACACTCTTGTGAGGCAACAAGTTGCCCGTCGATCCTCCGTGCGTTGGCTAGGCCCTCGCGCACCCTGGCTTGGGTGATTTCGTTTAACGTGACTCGCTTGTACTCGCGAATCCCCAGTGCCTGTTGGATGTGCCACGCAATGCTTTCCCCCTCTCTGTCAGGGTCGGTGGCGATGTATACCTCAGTGGCGTCCTTGAGCGCTTTGCGGATGGTACTGACGTTACGGGCACTCTTGGCCAGGATCTCGTACACCGGACGAAGGTTCTTCAAAACCCCGGTTGTGATCATGGTGTCGTCTTGGCCAGTCTGGGGGAGGTCACGGATGTGTCCGCCAGATGCCACCACCATCCAGTTTTCGCCAGGGCGGATCTTCTTCATCATGGGCCCAAGCTTCTTCAGCTTGCCCGGTGCCTCGATGATCATAAGCTTCATAGGGTGCCCCTAAACAGTTCAAACAAGGGGCCACTCTTGCCACCGATCGGGGGCGGCACAACGCGAAATGGTCAACTGGAATGAAGGGATTTCAGGGGGGCTGGGCCTACGGGGGAAGGGTCAAAAATTAAGGGTGAGCTGCTGGGCGCGCTTGTACCCTTTCAGCCAGGAGGCCAACATGGCTGGGTGCTTGTAGGGGCAGGCATACACGGGCAGCCCTTTCTCGGCGGCTTCAACCCCAGCAGCCTCGACCGCAGGGTGGGGGTTATTGAAATGCCGCCTATCCAGCTTAGTTATCTGAGGTTGCTGATTTTTCATCATGGGCCTCGGCTGATGAGTTCAGCAGGCTCCCGTCCTAACGGCCCTGCCTGCTGAAAATTGACGATGGAGCGATTTTTAGTGAGCCACTACTTCTTATGTTTGTTGACGGTCAGTACCAGATGATAGCGGCAATTCCGAGCTTCGGGTTTTTCATCATTGACTCCTGCATAAGAACAGTCGAAGTTAATCACGCTTTCTTTCTCCGTCATAACTATCTCGTTGGTTTCAAATGTAAGCAGGCTCATTTGAGGTTTGCCGATTCCTGCTGAATTAGACGTTGGTGCGAGGAAGTTTGCGACAGTGCTGCCTACTATCTTGACTTTGACTTGGACGGTATCAGAGCTGTTCAGCGAGTCAAGCAGTGGTGAGATGCTTAATTTAAATCCATGATCATATTGTACGGGTCTGAGTGCCCGATTTGCCTCTGCAAAGTAGCGGCTCTTGGTAATCGCGTTTGTCTCTAGCGGTGCTCCGTCAGAGATGGTCTCTGCAAAAGAAGTAACTAAGAGATTTTCATAGAATAGTGCGCCCGAAACTTCTAGTGCTATTGGTGTTTTGAGGGCGTCTCCTCCGCGAGAGCATTGACTGAGAATATAGCCAGCAGGGCAAAGATGGCTTGATACGCCAGGTTATTCATGTTCATAGGTAGTGCTCCGTTCGTTGATTCCCCGAGTATCTGCAACTGAGCGAGCATCAACCATTGGAAAAAGAAAACCGCTGGGCAGCGGATTTATCGAAGCGGAGCCTGGGCATGCGCTGCTTTCAGCGCCCTTTGACCCACGATGAAGCGTTCTTGACCCAGGAGCCTCACGAGGAGCGCGGCAATTTTTGCCGGTCATCTGCAGTGGTTTTGATTCATCCACCAGGCGTCAGTGGTATGGGGATGGATGACGACGATCCGTTCTTGTCACCAGAAGCTTCGCGAGCGGGGCCTGAAAAATCGCCTGCCACGCTGCGGCTTAATATTCGTGGAGATGCTTCATCGGAGGGAGGGAAAGTTCGAAGTGACATCCTTGTCACCAGGAGCTTCACGATGTGGCGCGCTGAATTAAGGGGGGAGAGCGGTTCTACTCACTCGAGCCTTGTTCTGCAAAGCAGACCGGTCACTATGTCGGCGGGATGACTGATCTATACATTGGACCTGAGTAGTCGAAAGCCTCGCCGCTAAGCTCTTCAAGGATCTCCCTTTTAGCGTCCATCCAGCCCTGCATTACTCCCAACCGCTCGTTAATTAGAGGGTGATTTTCGGCAGCTGCAGCCATAAGGAAAGCAATCGCCTGACCAACTTCCACACATGCTAACAAAGCGTGATTAACCTGCCAGCTATTACTGCCATAAACGCCAGTGAGCTCAAAGCCATGGAGGCCTTCGCCGGCGGGCCCGGAATCCTCCAAGTGATCGATCACTGACTTCCGGTTAGGATGTGCTCCAAAGTCAATTGAAGCCTCATAATGGGCCATTACATATTCGGCCATTTGAGGGGAAATCGCCCTCAATTCGTCAGCGGCCTTCTGTGCCGTGAACGTGCGGCGGCATGCTTTTAGCGCGACCTCAGATCTATGTCGATCAGACCAAATTTCGGCCTTGATCTTGTCTCGTGCAAGGAGCGCATAACAGGCAGATTCCAGGGCTGCCCGAGCTATTGGAAATGTAGATACAACGTGCCCCGATAGTGCCTGTCGGACAGCACTTAGCAACGTCACATACGCATTCATCGCGAGCAATCCCACTGTAGAATTCGCTTTGAACTCCTGACGAAATATCTCTTGATGAAATATTTCGTCCATTTGTCTAACCATAAACATCAGTTGAGGAGGAGTTTCTGAGTGCTCTGTGGCGACTTTGAGTGTTGCACTCAGGTATTCGCTTAGTGATCCTGCATCAAACTTCATGGCAGCTATCCAATGGGGCGGGTTTAGGCATTAGCGTAGACAAGCCGGTCCAAGAAGAGAACCTGCGAGGCGTGCTGGCGGATCTTCACACGTTTTTAAAATAGGTCGAAATCGGTGGCGGACTCTGTGGCCTCTGCCTTGGTTTGCTTCTCGGCCAACTCTGAAAGCTTCTCCACTGCTTGATCTCTGAGGCGCTTGACCCTAGGCAACAGGCCATACAATTCGACTCCGAACTCAGGCGTCATCAGCTCGGAAATCAGCTGAATGTTATCGTCATCTTGAATCAGATCGACTAAAAAGATGAGGTTGAAACAGGCCTCGCCCAGCTGCTCTAGAGGCGGTATGTCAGAGGTTCTTGCTTCAACTGCAGCGATGTATGAATCAATGGCGTCTTCCGCGGCGTTCCAGCATTGCTCTATGCGATCTACGTCCTGAGGCGGGGGCAGTCGTAACATTAGGCCGTGCATCTGCCCGATAGCACGCTCCTTTTGAGCCTTCGACAGCTTCATCAATCACCCCTCCGGTCCTTGACCTGTGAAAATTACATTTCCTTCGCGGCTGTCGCTAGTAGGTAATCAATAAAAAAGCGAAGCCAAGTCAATGGCTTCGCCTCTCATATTTGCGGTTCTGGGAAGCCTATACTTCAAATCGGCAGATCGTCGTCAAAACCGGGATAGTCCTGCAGACCGTCCGGGGCCTGCTGCGACGGTGGTTGTCCCTGGGGGCGATTATCCTGTGCGCGAGGCTGGCCTGCCTGCTGTTGATTGGCCGGACGCTGACCATTGCCGTTCGATGCCAGGGTGACCTGCTCGACACGATGCGGGAGGATCGCAATGCGGCTTGCCTCGACCTTCAGCGCCGAAACGTCGTCACCCGTTTGCTTGTCCTTCCAGGTATCCATGATCGCACGGCCAATGACCAGGACCCGCATGCCTTTCTGGAACAGTTCAGCAAACCGCTCGGCATCCTGATGCCACCACTCAACGTTGGACCAGAATCCCCCACGATCCTTGTAGCCGCCCTGGCCATCTGGAATCGAGTTATCGAACATCACGTTGAGGCGCAACATGTGCCGCGGATCTTTGTTGCCGTTGGCAAACGAGCGGTGTTCTGCCGCATTGCCGACGTTGCCTTCCCAAACTACTGGTGTACCCATGGTTGTATCTCCGTTCAGCGTTGAGGTTGGTTTGTGTACTGCTGCAGTCGAGCCTGAAATTCGGCTTCGGCCTGGCCCATCTTCTCTGCGCACTCGGCGGCCTGTTTGCCGATGAAGTGGAGGATGGTGGTTTGCATGTTGAGAGTGATGCGGTGCTGCTCCAGGGCAAACAGGTCCTGCAGCAACTGCCTTGAGGTTTTGGGCTGGTCCAGCTGCCACCTCCAGACGCCGACGCCCATGCGTCGTGTCTGTACGTGTTGCCAACGAAGGAAGGTTGTTCCAGCCGCTGTGTTTTGCTCGATGAGTCGAACGGGCAGTAGCGCGAATGGATGTTGGCGGACCTGCTCCAGCACTTCCTGGGTAAGCTCGCGTACACCCACCTCTAGTGCTGAACATTGAGCCGCTAACTGGTCCAGCTCCCCCTTACCTTTAAAAGGCTTTAAAAGGCCTTTTAGTGAGGCACTCTGTTGCAGCGCTTGATAGGCACTCTGTTGCAGCGGTTTGAAGGCACCCTGTTGCAAGCCTTCGTGCGGGCGCATGCCTGTCACGCCTCACCTTCATCGCGGTAATCATCATCTGCCTGATCGACTGGTTCAGTGGCCGAAGGCTGGTTGCGGCGGATGACCGGGGCGTAGTCGGAACGACGCGTCCCTTCGAGGATGTCCTGAGGAATGGCTTCGAAGCGGGCGTACATCTCGCGGGCCTGTTCGGCACGGGCGTTGTTCGCGGCGAAGTCGTCACGGCTCGCGCCGGAGTAGCGGAACTGTTGGGCCAGGCCGAACAGACTGCGTAGCAGGTGAGCACCTTCGTCGATCCACGCTTCACCGTCGCGACGACCGATCATGCCAACGTGCTGGGCCAGCAGAACGCGGCGGACGACTTCGTCGTACTGGGTGAGCAGATAGACGGCTTTGAACGCGAGAGGGTTGGAAAGATAGAGCGGGAGCTTCATCGGCTGGATTGAGAGGTTCTCGCCGATTTCCAGTGTCTTGGGAAGCTGGGCCATCACATCATCGAGACGGCTGTCGATGGCTTTGAGGGCTGCGTCCGACTCCTGGATCTTTTCCTGGATCTGGATCATCCACCAGTCGGAGAAGGGATCATCCTGAGCGGAGCCACGGTCGATCTGGTTGATCTTCTGGCAGAAACCAGCGAGGCCGGGGATGCCATGTTTGCCATCGTTTTGTTGGCGACCCAGCCAGATGCGGGCGGCGTGATGGGTGTGCAGGGTAAGGTTGACCTGGCTGCGAAGGGAGCCAATGTTGAGTGGGTACTGATCAGCCATGGACGGTTCCTTATATAAAGAAGGGAAGACGTGTCCATGCTGCTTTTCGGGCTGGGGCGGCGCAGTAATAAATGGATAACGTGCTGCGTTGGATTTTCGGCAGGGCTACAAAATGATGTGCTCTATCCCAACTGGGACTGGTGCCAGTGGCACCGCTCGACTGGCCATCGACGACGGCGATGGGCCTAGGAAAGTGGTGCGGGCCGCACCACTTGTGCGTGTTGCCGGTGGCACCGCTCGACAGGCCATCGACGACGGCGATGGGTCAGGAAAGTGGTGCGGGCCGCACCACTTGTGCGTGTTGCCGGTGGCACCGCTCGACTGGCCATCGACGACGGCGATGGGCCTAGGAAAGTGGTGCGGGCCGCACCACTTGTGCGTGATTTCGGTGGCAGCACTCAATTGGCTATCGACGACGGCGCCGGGTTCTGAGGAGTGGTGCGGGCCGCACCACTTTTGCGTGATTCCGGTGGTAGCACTCAATTGGCCATCGGCGCCGACATCATGTCCAGGCGAGTGTTGTGGGCCACAACACATTGGCGGAGCAGGGGGCCCACTCTGCAGGCCATCGGCACCGACGCCTTGTTCAGGTGAGTGGTGCCGCCCGCACCACTTCGAAGTGATTCCAGTGGAATTATCTGACAGGCCATTGGCGCCAAGGCCATGTCCAGGCGGCCAGTGGCTCTAGGTGATATTCAATTGGCCTCACAAAAAATCGTGATCCATCATGAAACCGCTGGAGAATTCTAATCGAGCCGGGAGGGCCTAAATGAAAATTCGTAGTGGGGTCTATTGGGGGTGGATCGATCCAGCACTTACTTGTCGCTCTCATAGCGAAATGTTGGATGGCGGTACTTGTATCGATGTTCAAGTGAGGATTTCGAAAGCAGGAGCAACTCAGCTTTTTATAGGGGTATACGCGACCTCCGGAATGACTCTACTCGAAGAGTCGTTCGATTTTTTACCAGCAACAATGACCATTGCGTTGGCGTGGGGAGTGGAACGTGCCCGTGGCGTCATTTCTGAAAGGTATTCCAAAATCGAAATAAGCGCTGATAAAACCCGAGTCGGCTGAGTCATCTTCATGCTGGTTAAATTACATGAAATAGGTTTAATTGAAATATGAGGTTTACCCAGCCGGCAATTGACAGGTGCGGGCCGAGAGCAATTGTCTTGGGACTGGACGATTTGGGTAATAGGAGGTGGCTCATACTCGCCAATACAGCGGTGAGTAGTGCGAACACGACTGTCAATGGGAGAATGTGCCAACCTCCCCATGCTCCGATCAGTGCCAGCAACTTGAAGTCACCCGCGCCCAAGCTCTCTTTCCCGGTAAAGTGCTTGATCAGATGGAAGACAGACCAGAGGCTCGCATAGCCAATGACACATCCCCAGAGTGCCCCTGATAGGGTGGTGAACACACCGAAAGAGTTGAGGATCAGGCCGAACCAGAGGCCGGGTATTACCAGCACGTCCGGCAGCAACTGATATTCACTGTCTATCAAACTTAGCGTGATCAGCCACCAGGTCAGTAGCAGGGCGAACAGCGCCTGTAGTGTCATACCCAGTTGCCAAACCACGACCATCGGAAATACCGCGCATCCGATCTGCACGATCAAGTCTCGTGATCTGGAAGTACCGAGCGAACAATTCTTGGGTGGACATGTCACCACTTTGCCCAAGCCAAGAATTTCTCGTGCCTCCTGCTGCCACCGACGCTCAAGGTTGATCGGCAGTTGGTGAGCGACTTGGGTGAGCAATGGCCCCGTCACCAGTCCCAGCAATCCAGCCCCCGCTAGCAGCAGGCCTGAATGAAACTCCCAATCAATCATGGGCGCCTCCCTGGTGACGTCGAGGGGCGATCACCGCATGCAGTGCGCTCAACGCGGCTTGCCCGGTCATCATTCCGGTAGGCGTGGGTTCACTGCGTCGCTTGGGCGGCACGGATATAACAGTGTTCGGCACTGGGGCCACCGCGGATGGCTGACCAGATGGCAGGGGAGTGGCTACCGACGATGGCTGCCATTCAGCGTTGAACTCTCCACGAATCGCCTTGCCGGCGAGTGTAGCAAGGTAGGCCAAAGGCTTTGAGATCTGCCCATTTCTGCAGCGATGAGCCCATTGGTTGATCACCGCATCGCGGAGATTTTCGGGCACGGGGGCCATGATCTCCCGAGCTCGACCTTTGTCCTCAGGCTTGAGACCTTCCATCGTGATCAACCAATTTGGGCCGACGCTGTCCTCCGGTAGTACAAAGCTTTTAGATACAGAGGTGTTTGTATTTGTATACGTACTAGCTGAGTTCGGATTCCGAACTGAGGGCGAACTCTGCGGTTTTGCCCTGAGTTCGGATTCCGAACTGAGTGGTAAAGCGCCCTGTTTCGCTTGGTTCGCACTGAGTTCGGAATCCGAACTCAGTCCAGACAGCGGCAAATCTGGCTGAGTTCGGATTCCGAACTCAGGTACGGGAAGCGCATGCTGCTGACTTTCGACGGCCCATGCTTGCGCATTCAGCCGGTCGCTGATGGTATCGATGCGGCTGGGGAGTCGGCGTCCTACGTCGGGGTCACTGGTGAACTCTCGCCAGGTGATCGTGGCGACTTCCCGGATCGCCTTGTTCTGGTGCTCCATGGATTGCATGAGCAAGGACATGTAGTCGCTGTCGAACTCGAGGGCTTCTGCAGGTGTGACAGGCTCGTCGTGGAGTAGGTAGACGTTGCCTTGGACCTGTCCGCTGAGTTCATTCCGGACCTTACGTCCAAGGATAAGCCAACGGGTCAGTCGAAGGACCGTCAGCGCTTTAGCCACCGTTTCTCGGGACGCAGGCTTGCCCGGGTTCATGCCCAGGTACGGACGAAGCTGATCGTAGGTGGGGAAGGCGGTGATGCCATCCTCATTGACCAGCAATCGGAAGACTTGCCAGCAATTTCGCTCCAGGGGAGTCAGTCGCTTGTCGAGCAGAAGCCGGCGCGGGACCGTTTCATGCGGATTTCCGCTGAAAATGATCCCGGCGTAGGGCTGTGTCGCTGTCGCAAGGAGAGCGTTCTCCTCAGCTCGCTTTTTCTGTACGTGGGCCTCGAGCTGCCCTGAGGCTGAATCTAGGAGCGTGGAAATCGGGAACCGTGCAAGCTTCATTGTCTATGCTCGCCTTCTCCAAGATCTGTTGAAGGCGCACCGCTTTCATCGGCACGTCGAACGAAGAGGGCCTGGGACGGCTGTTCGATGCTTGCCATTTGTCGCTGCTCAGGCGGAGAGGACACGGGTTGGTTTTGCTTATACAGGCCCTTCTCAATCCAATGGGTAATGCGCGACCAAACTTGAGCCAGCGTTAAGCCATCGGTCAGCAGCTCTTCTGCAACCAGCATGGCCACATCCAGCATGGCCAGGCTGTCTTTGAGGTCGACCTGGTTCTCTGCCATGAGTTTGGTCCAGCGGTACCACAAATGATGGTCCTGGTCTTCTGTCAATTCAGGCCAGCGCCCTCTTGGAGCCTTAACTCCAATAAGCGTGCGCTGCAGAGCAATTTCTTGGGGCGTCAGCCCAAAGAATGCTTTTAACAACGTGGTGGTGGCACCTAGGCGAATGGCGCGCTCTATAAGGCGTGTTTCTTCTTCTGAACGTGCGGCATTCGTGAGCAACTTCTCTATCATGGAATTGTTGATCGATACATTGACCCAGTTAACGGGGGTATTCCTCAACAAACTCATAATGGTGGGGTGCTGAATCTGATTCAGCACCTCGGGATTTATTCCCATCTCGACACAGCGCTGTAATTGACCATTGCGCATGTGATCTAACACTTGTGACAAGACGGCTTCATTGATTGGTGACTTGGACATTGAGACTCCCTCCCATTCATCTCATCCAGGACTCAATTGGCCGAGCGCTGCTCGAGCTCTTTGTGCTCCTGAATTTCCAAGTCGATCAGGCGCCGAGCGAGACGGATGATCCGGAACAACTTCACCAGAGCACCATCGCTCAAGCGACCTTCGTCACCTGGGGCTTGTTCAGCACTAAGAGGCTGTCCCAGTAGCAGTTGGCCGAGGCCAGCCGCAAACTCAAACTCACCCAAGGCGTTCACGGGGTCAGGCTGCTCGCGCAACATGGTCAAGGCGATGGCTGTTGCACCGCTCAATGACTGAAGCAGCGTCACGGTATGGTGGGCTGTGGCAGTAACGTCGAGATCTTCTTCGGGCTGCTTGTACTTGAAGCCAATGCCGCCCTCGACCTCGAGGATGTCCCCAGGGGCGCTCACAGACTCCAAAATTTCAACGGCCAGCTGGGCCAGGTGTTTGCGTAGCTGGGTGGGCTCATCGATCTCGCGCTCGATGTACCACAGGTCAGAAATCGGGTGCAGCCCACCGGCTTGAACAGGAATAGCAACCAGGCAGTTGGCGTTGAAATCGGGCAGAGTTTCGCCGTCGAGCGCTGCCATCTTCGCTTTCATCTCAATGACGCGCTGGCTGGTATTGGTAGGGGAGGCGACGTGGGCATCTATGCGGGCCTGTTGCTCCTCTGGTGCCAGCTCAAGATTTGAGGCTGGTGCCGATTGCGAGGACGGCGCTCCGGCAGGGGGCTGGCTGCCCTGTGGTGAGGTTGTGATCTGGCCACTCCCTGCGGCTTTTGCCGCTGGGGGCAGCGTTGAACCGCCATCACCCGCTGGGGGCGTGGTGGGATGAGAAGGATCAGTTGCCGGTAGCTCAAGCACCGGGGTGGACCGGCGAAGCTGGTCCTGTTGCTGGGTGATCTCCAGCAGGATGTCTTCATAGGTGAGGGGAAGAGACTTCTTCATCGTCCCAATGAGTTCATCCTGAAAACGTTGGAACAGAAACTCTTCGGCGTCTCCTTCAAAAATGGCCAGGACGTCTTGGAACAGCATTTCAAAGTCGACGGCTTCTCCGCTGTAATGCTTCTCCCAACAGGCTTTGCTGGTTTTCCGCAGGGAAAGAATCTTTGTCACACGGTCAATACCAAGTCCTGAATAAAGTAGCCCCGGCACCGCTGGCAGTAAGAACTCAACGGTGTCCAACATTCTGCTGATGTGAGAATGAGAAATGGGATAGCCGTCCTTCGTCAGGCGGCGTGACAGTTCTCGTACCCCGATAGTGGACTGCTCTTCGGCTTCATAGAGCTTCTTCGCCCGTTCGACGCCGACAGCGCGTTCGATGAATTTCAGCTCACCCTTGAGGTCCTCGGCCAGGTGGCCGGTGAGCATGATGATCTCGCCCCGAACCTGATCCCAGGGGCGGAACAGCACGTTGATACGCTGATACTGAGGATCGTTGGTCTCTTGGAACAGCTCCTTCAGGATGGCAATGCGAGTGTTGCCACCGTTGCGAATGCGGTACTTTTCCTCGCCGGGGCGACGAGTCACGGGCGGAGGCGTGTCGAGACCGCGGTTGCGAATGGACTCTTTGAGTTCGTCGTACTTCGGGTTACGGGTGGTGCGAGGGTTGTCCTCCCAAGGGAGGACCTCCTCGACGCTCAGTACCAATGGGGTATCAGCGACTGGATCGCTCATGGTTGCAGTCGAGGTGGACGGGGTGAAACCCGGCGCCAAGAGCCGAGCTTTTAGATCATCAGTAGCTTGCATGTCAGGCTCCTACGGCTACGGCGTTGGCTTGATGAGGCAGCATGTGCTCACTGTTACGCACCAGAAACAGGACCTCAGCCACGTCTTCCTGGGTCGCGGTCGAGTTCTGCAGCAGGCGATCAATAATCTGGTAGGCACGGTTCAGCTCGGATTTCAGCTCCTCGGCAGCAACAGACTCGCTCTTCACTGGCTCAAACCGGGGGTTGAGTAGCGATTGCTCGAGGCGATCGATGATCTCGCTGTTCATGGAGCGGTGGTTGATACGAGCCACCTCGGCGACGCGCTCGCGCATGCCGTCAGGCAGGCGGACGACGAATTTGTCAGCGGTGCGGGAATTGGTTGCTTTCATGGGGTGTTCTCCTTACTGGCGGCGTTTGAGCTGGTCGGTGAGTTGAGTCGGCAGGTTCTTGATGGTCAGAGCGCCGGTGTCGGCGTCATAGGTGACATTGGAACCGAGCAGGTGCGCCTCAAAGCTGATGGACAAGCCTTCGGCGCGGCCGGTGAACCGGCGGAATTGGTTGAGTACCCGCTTGTCGACTGGGATCTCCGGCGACAAGCCGTAGTCGCTATTGCGGATGTGGTCGTAGAAAGCTTTCGGGCGATCTTCATCGATAAGGCTGGAGAGCTCTTCCAGGGTTACTGCCTGGCCCATCTTCGTTTGGGTAGTGGCGTAGTCGAGGAGGGTCTGGGTCTTTTCGCGAGCGGATACCTCGGGCAGGTCCTCGCTCTCGATGAAGTCGCTGAAGGCCTTCAGCAGCGTGCGGGTTTCACCCGAACCGTCGACACCCTCCATGCAGCCGATGAAGTCGCGGAAGTAGTCGGCGCTCTTCCTGCCGTTCTTGCCCTTGATGTAGGAGATGTACTGCTTCGACTTTGGATTGTGCCGCCACTCACTGAGATTGATCCGGGCTGCGCAGGAGAAGTTGCTGGTGTCCAAGTAGCGCGAGGCCACCACATTGAGGTCATCGTCCAGGCCGATGGTCTCGACCTGTTGCAGGACGGCAATCATCAGGTATTCAGTCATACCCTGCTGATAGTGGGTGAAGAGCACGTGCCCACCGATAGACAGACTGACCTCTTCGATCAGCTTCTGCAGATGCTCGACTGCCAATCGGCTGAAGCTGGTGAAGTCATGCTGCTCCTCCAGGTACTGTTTCAGCCAGCCGCTCAAAGGGTAGGCTCCCGATTCACCGTGGAAGAACCCCCATGATTTGCCTTGCTTGGCGTTGTAGCTGTCGTTGAGGTCGCCCAGCAGATGCTCGATGGCATCGGATGGAGGCAGCTCTGTATCACGGGCATGTAGTACAGCGGGGCTGCCGTCAGGCTGCTTGTCGAGTTGGTGAACAATGGCGTGTCGGATCGGCATTATTGAATCCCCCGGGAGGTACTGTTTTGGGCTTCGGCACGGCGGAGCTGAGCCCGAGCGTTACGCTCGGTACGGCGGTCGCTCGGTGTGCAGGACGTGAAGATTGGTGTGAAGCCGGCCTTGCTGAATTTCAGATGGCCGCTGTTGGAGCGAGAGAGTGTCCAGCCCTCGTCGATGGCGAACTTCGCAAGTCGCCGTACGCTCTCATGGGCGCCACGGAGGAGGTTATTCATGGCTTGGCCCCTGATCGGACAACACTGTTTCACCGGTCAGCAGCCAGCGACTGGCGATGTATTTGTCGCGGTCCCCCGGCTCACTTTGTTGTTGCTCGACGGTGGCGTTGCCTTCGCCAAAGAGGCGTGCGGCCAGCCGCTCAGCAGCAGTGCGGTCGTTCGCTGTGCAGCTTGCACGCTTGCCTTTAACTGTGTTT
>Ga0153918_1000067_pt1 | contig 89381 bp, 95 predicted proteins | sample TSFL002MetaG_FD_104687 | JGI IMG/M metagenome (GOLD analysis project Ga0153918, IMG submission 104687) | Attine ant fungus gardens microbial communities from Florida, USA - TSFL002 MetaG | ecosystem: Host-associated > Fungi > Mycelium > Unclassified | place: USA: Florida, Paynes Creek Historic... | reverse complement strand
CATAGCAACAACAAAGCAAGAGCCCAACGGCCCGGCAAGTATGGCTGAGATTTGCTGGCTGTCATTGAGCCAAACATAAGCTTTTTTATGATTATTATTGGGCCTGCGCCAGTTTAGTGGTGGCGCTGTCGGTTTTGCTGTCAAACAGGTTAAGCTTGTACTTATTAATAATAGCTAAAACCTGTGCGCCCCATTTGCGGCTGCCGGCATAGCCACCGCGCTGGATGCCTTTTACCCAGGCCGTATAATCAAGCGGGTCAAGCTCACTCAGGTGACTGAATTTTTTGCGCTCGGTTAGTACCCGCGCAAAATCTTCGAACGACTCCATGATCGAGTCGTACTTTTTATATTCAGTACGTACCTTCTTTTTGTTTTTGTAGTATACGTTGGTGGTATTGCCCTTCATACCAAACTGGTTGTTCAGTTTGCGGGCTATAGTACTGTTACCGCAACCGCTCTCGTGCATGGCCACGCCCAAAATAATGCTGGCCGGGATGCCGCTTTGGTGCATCAGCGCTATGGCGTTCTCTTTAAATTGCTCGATGTAGGATTGCGAAGTGTTTTTTTCTTGTGCAGAAACAGCAAAGGTTGAACCTAACAGGAATAGGAACAGTAACGTTTTCTTCATAATTTACTTTTTTCTGATGAGTAGTATGCCATCGCGCACGGGCAGTATCAATTTTTCTACCCTGGCATCGGCGGCCACTTTTTCATTGAGCTTGCGAATCAGTTGGGTATCGGTGTCTTTAGCATCGCCATACACCTTTCCTTTCCACAAAACATTATCAATTATAATTAAACCTCCCGGTCTTACTTTTTCAAGTATCAGTTCAAAGTAAAGTAAATTATTCTTTTTATCCGCATCAATAAACACCAGATCAAACACTTCGGTAGTAAAATCAGCTATTATGGCCTCTGCGGCGCCAATATGAAGCCTGATCTTTTTTTCCACATTTGTGGATTTAAAGTTGCGGAGCAGCATTTCTTCCATCTCTGGATTTACCTCAATGGTGTGGATAATTCCATCTTCGGTTAGCCCCTCGGCTAGGCAAATAGTGGCATAACCGGTAAAGGCGCCAATCTCTAAAGCCAGCTTTGGCTGGATCATTTTGCTCAGCATACTCAACAGACGACCTTGATAGTGGCCCGAGAGCATGTGCGGTTTCAGCACTTTCAAATACGTTTCCCGGTTGATCTTTTGCAGCGCCTCCGGCTCGGCATCCACATGGGCGTCGAGGTAGGCTTGCAGATCGTCTGGTAGTATTTCTAGCATGCTGTTTTACTTTGAACGGCGGTAAAGATAAGCATTTTAAAAAATATGGGTTTTGAGGGACGGTTGGCGGTAGGGTGAGGAGAAAATGATGAGCTTAAAAAGACTGTATTTCTCTGCCATTGAGTTCCTCTAATTTCTTTCGTAAAGCCTCGTTAAAAAAATCTGCAATTACGAAGGCCATTTGTTTTCTATTACCTACACCAATCACATAATCTTTTATATCATACACATCTTTGAGCCTGTAGGGCAGTAGCGCAATTGTTAACTTCTCAATTTCAAAATCAAATTGTTTTGAGGGTTTATTGATCAAGAACCAGGCTTTAAACGGGGCAGTTGCAACGGATATCGTATTTTCATCAATTTTAACCTCAGTAGCCGTGTTGTTTGCAATAGAACTCTTACCTGTAATTTGAAAATACTGGAAACTGCTAAAAATTATCAGCATTAATACATCGCTAACAATGAAAGGCATATCGATGCCTCCCTTTTTATATAATAAAAAAGTGCCGCCTGTATATATAACGACTGTGAAAACAAAAGAAAAAACAATCTTCTTTTGTACCTCTGCAACTAAATCTAATATCTGAAGCGACTGGAATTTCATATAAAGTAGCGCTACAATATTACATAAAAAGAGGCCGTCCTTTGGAGACGGCCTCTTTTATAGTCAGAAAATATTGTCTGCCTTTACACTACGGCCGATCTTCTGATCAAGCCTAATATTAACGCAATAATGGCAATTACCAGCAGTACATGAATAAGGCCGGTTGCCGAATAAACGAAGACGCCCAATGCCCATCCGATGATGAGGATAACGGCGATGATATACAATAGCGATCTCATGGTAGATTGTGTTTTAGTTAAATAATTATATGCTCTTTGTAATACAATACCTGTGCCAATCTGACGTCTTTTTTGCTCATTAACTCAAAAGGGAGTAATTAAGGGTACGTCATCCCGCCCGAAATTTGCATTTTTGCAGCATGACAACTACCACCCCCAAAGCCCTTATTTTTGATTTGAATGGCACTATGATTAACGATATGGATTTCCATAGCCGGGCATGGTATCATTTATTGAATGATGAGTTAGGCGGCAATTTTAGCTGGAAAGAGGTGAAGCAAAATATGTACGGTAAAAACCCCGAGCTGCTGATACGTATGTTCGGTCCGGACAGGTTTACCCAGGCCGAGATGGAAACACTATCGGTAGAAAAAGAAAAACGTTACCAAAAAGAGTACCTGCCACAACTGGCCCTGTTGCCGGGTTTAATGGAGTTGCTGGAAAAAGCCTATCAGGCGGGTATCCCGATGGCTATCGGCTCGGCAGCTATTCCTTTTAACATTGATTTTGTATTGGATAATCTGAACATCCGCCATTATTTCAAGGCCATTGTAAGCGCCGATGACGTATTGCTCAGCAAACCACATCCCGAAACCTATTTAAAAGTAGCCGCGCTGCTACAGGTTGCCCCTGCCGATTGCCTGGTATTTGAAGATGTGCCCAAAGGTGGTGAAGCCGCCAACAATGCCGGTATGAAATGCGTGATATTAACCACCACACATGAGGAACACGAGTTTAAATATCTACCCAACGTGCTTCACTTTGCAGCGGATTTTACGGGAGCGTATTTTGATTCGCTGGTAGGTGAGTAATAAACATGTCATTGCTTCGGTCCTCGCAATGATGTGACGGTAACAAAACAAGAAAGCCCGCTCAAAAGAGCAGGCTTTCTTGTTATCTCCCTACCCAGGAGAGGGCCGGAAGCCGGTTTTTAGAAAAATTTAAAACCAACACTCAGTGCCCACAAGTTAGGACGCTGGCCGTAGCTATCGTTAATTTTAGTCAATGCGCCTTCGTAACGTAAATCGGCAGTGATGGCGCCTATGTCAACACCGGCACCGGCCTGGTAACCCAGGGTGCTTTTTTTATAGTTGCCAAAATCGTTAAAGGCACCGTTAAAGTTATCAGAGAAACTTTGGTTTTTGCTCATATTGTAGCTGTAAATAGGGCCGGCCATTACGCGCAGGTTCACTTTATCAGTACCCACTACTCGGCCGCCTAATAATAAAGGCACGTTAAGGGTGGTAAAGGTTACTTTGCCGCTCACGGTGTTGTTGTCATTTTCAAATTTACCCCCGCGGCTACCTACATAAACCTCTGGCTGGAGGTAAACATTGCCACCAAAGCGGGCAAATAACCCTGCCTGATAACCGGTTGTGGTTGATTCTTTTAAATTGTCGGTATTAATTTTAGAGAAGTTGACACCTCCCTTAATACCCAAATTAAACTGAGCCTTAGCGCTGATGCTTACTGCCACCAGCATTGCTATACTTAATAAGATCTTTTTCATAATTGTAGATATATGGTTAATGCTTGGCTATAAAACTGGGTTTATGGCCATTTATTGTAGCGGAGATATTACAAATGCCTTGCCAAAATTGCAAATCTCCCCCTCAAAATCTCCCCCAAGGAAGGAGACTGTTGCTTTTACGGTGTATTATTTTAAAATACCTCCCTTTCCTGGATGGTTGGGAGGGGTTGATATTTTTTATACTTTTGGGCACAAATTGTATTCTTTTTAAAACAATGGCAGAGATCAGCATCAGCAATAAAGACTGGCCGCGCATTAAAATCAAACTTCAGCGCAAATACAACCATTTAACCGATGAGCAGTTGCAGTATACCGAGGGGCAGGAAGAAAGCCTGATAGGTAAGCTGGAAACTCTGGTTAACCGCGATCGTAAATACGTGGTTTTCACCCTGAAGAAAGCGCTGGTAAACATAGATAACAACCGCCTTTAAACTTTTATTGCCGGTTAATAAAACCGTTATGCTTTTTTGTATCTTTATCTTTACGCGATAAAGGCGTTCTGCAATGAAAAGGATAGCGAGTACTCCAAAAAGATATTTACGTGTTGGATTGATAGGTGCAGGTGTGGCCGCAATGGCCTTAACCCTGTGGAGCTTTGACGATGATCTGTTCCAGATCTCAAAAAATCTGGACGTTTTTGCATCAGTATATAAAGAAGTAAACATCAACTATGTTGATGATATCAACCCGGCCAAAATGATTAAGAACGGCGTGGATGCCATGCTGGATAACCTTGATCCCTATACCGAATTTGTCCCCGAGTCTGAGATTGAAGACTATAAACTGCACTATGTAAGCACGCAATACGGCGGCATTGGCGCCGGTATTTTTGTGCGCGAAAAGAAGGTGTACGTTTCTGATGTTTTCAAAGGCTTTCCTGCTCAAAAAGCCGACGTACGTGCCGGCGACCAATTACTTAAAATTAACGATGTTGACCTGAACGGTAAAAATAACGATCAGGTAAGCCAGCTGCTGAAAGGCCCTAAAGGTGCGGCAATTAAACTGCTGATCCAGCGTGAAGGCGTGGCCCAGCCAATGGAGAAAAACTTGTTACGAGAAGAGATCAAGCAGCCAAACGTAAGCTACTACGGCATGGTAGATGGCAACATGGGTTACATCAAACTGGATAAATTTCTTGAAAACTCTGCTGACGAGGTAACCAACGCCCTGGCGGCGTTGAAAAAACAAAACCCCAGCGGTATCATCCTTGACCTGCGCTCAAACGGTGGCGGCATTTTGCAGGAGGCCGTAAAAATTGTAAACCTGTTTGTGCCAAAAGGAGTAGAAGTAGTATCGCAAAAAGGGAAGATCAAAGAGAAAAACTATACCTACCATACCGAAAACACCCCAATGGTGCCGGATCTGCCACTGGTAGTACTGGTAAACGGCCGCTCGGCATCTGCATCGGAGATTACCGCCGGTGCACTGCAGGACCTGGATCGCGCCGTGATTATCGGTCAGCGTAGTTACGGTAAAGGCCTGGTACAGCAAACCTTTAACCTGCCTTATAATAGCCTGGTAAAAATTACCATCGCCAAATATTTTATTCCTTCGGGCAGGTGCGTGCAGGAGATTGACTATGCCCATCGCAAAGAAGACGGCAGTCTAAGTAAAGTGGCCGACTCGATGATGCACGAATTTAAGACCAAAGACGGCCGCTCGGTATATGATGGCAGCGGCGTTTATCCCGATCTTCCGGTTAGGCAAGAGAAATTTGCCGAGATTACCCAAACACTCATCGGCAAGCTGCTGATTTTTGACTATGCCAATAAATATAAGGCGGCGCACGCCACCATCGCGCCAGCAAAAACCTTTGCTTTAAGTGACGCAGAGTACGATGCCTTTGTAAAATATCTGGCCGGTAAAAACTACACTTACAGTACTACTACAGAAAAAGTACTGGCCGCTTTGAAAACCGAAGCCGATAAAGACAAAACCCTTGGCCAGATACAAGGCGAATATGATGCGCTGAAAAATAAACTATTAGCCAGCAAAAAGAACGATCTGCAACTGCATAAAGAAGAAATTAAAGAAGTGCTGGAAAGCGAGATTGTAGCACGTTACTATTATGAAAGCGGTAGGTATGAAAACAATTTCAGACACGATGATGAACTGGCCAAAGCCGTGAAAACCATGCAAGACAAGATGCTTGTTGATAATATTCTGAAAGGAGTGGGTAACTACAAGGTAATTGGTAAGCCGGTGCTGGCTATAGCAAATGCCAAGAAAGACTCGGACGACGATAATTAAAAACAATAATGAAGGGAAAAAAAGGTCATGTTGAGCGCTATCAAAATATGTAAGGTAGCCTTTCAACGCGTTATTGCCACACGCGCCCTTCGACAAAGACGACACGTTCTCCTGTTTCCCCTGAACGGCTGGTGTTATGCTAATTTGATTTAGTTTGCACCCATCTACGCTATCCGATCCGCCAGGTAAATACCCAAAGCAGCTTACATTCGCTATCAAACGATGTTCAAAAATTAGGCTTTTGTGCCTATTTTGGTCTTCTTCAACAAACCACTCTTTCTTTTTTGCCTCATTTTAACTCCATCTCGAAACACTAAGTCCCTGTTTGGCTCTCAAAATGCAAACCTATGAATTGATTTCATTGTCAAAAACGCGTAATCTTTTTAGAATGTTTCTAAATAGCTAATAATCTAATAATAGCCGGAAACCGTTTCTATATTCATCATATATTAAATATTTTTGCGCGAAATAAATCATACTATTCATGAGCCAAATTAAACAAACCTTTAACTCATCGCTGGGCAAAAAGCTCATCATGGCATTAACGGGCTTGTTTCTGTGTACCTTCCTGATTGTACACTTAGCAGGTAACCTTCAGTTGTTTTCAGACAACGATGGATATGCGTTTAACGTGTATGCCAACTTCCTGACGCACTTCCCGCCGATTGAAGTAATTGCATACGTTTTATATGCATGTATTGTAATCCACGCATTGTATGCGTTAGTTCTGACTATCAGAAACCGCAAGGCCCGCCCGGTTAAGTATGCGGCCACCACCAAGTCGCCAACATCATGGAGTTCACAAAACATGGGCCTGTTGGGTTCAATCCTGTTGTTATTCATTGTCATCCACATGGGCGATTTCTGGTACAAGTACAAATACACCCATAGCGTAGGTTATAAAGAATACCGTACTGATGTACTGAGCAACCAGCGCACCGTTACTGACTTTCAGCCGCAAGACCCTACTTTTGAGCATTCTGCAACTACAGAGGGTAATTATGAAATTGTGCGTGTAAAAGACCTGCGCACTAAAGTTGCTGATACTTTCCACAACCCAATCCTGGTATTGGTTTACGTAATTGCCATGGTATCGCTGGCGTTCCACTTGTTGCACGGTTTCCAAAGCGCTTTCCGCAGTTTGGGTTGGGTACATCGCAAATACACGCCGATAGTTGAATTTATTGGCACCTGGCTGTTTGCGGTAATCATCCCACTGGGATTTGCGCTGATGCCAATACTGTATTTTGCATTTAATAAATAATTAGTTGATTAAGTATTGGGTTGATTGAGTTAGATTAAGTTAGAATGAGTTGATTAAGGTAAGTTCCACTCGCTCAATCAACATAATCAACCACTCACCAAAGCTCACTATAAAACGAAAGACATGATCTTAGATGGTAAAGTGCCCCAGGGCCCGATAGCCGATAAATGGAGCAAGTATAAATTTAACCTGAAACTGGTTAACCCTGCCAACAAGCGTAAATACAATGTAATTGTTGTAGGTACCGGTTTGGCCGGTGCGTCTGCCGCGGCTACGCTGGCCGAGTTAGGTTACAACGTAACGGCATTCTGTTTTCAGGACAGTCCGCGCCGTGCACACTCAATTGCTGCACAAGGTGGTATTAACGCTGCCAAAAACTATCAGAATGATGGTGATAGCGTGTACCGCTTATTTTATGATACTATTAAAGGTGGTGACTACCGCGCCCGCGAAGGCAACGTGCACCGTCTGGCCGAAGTTTCGGTAAATATTATTGACCAGTGCGTGGCACAGGGTGTTCCTTTTGCCCGCGAGTACGGCGGTCTGTTGGATAACCGCTCATTTGGCGGTGCCCAGGTATCGCGCACGTTCTACGCCCGCGGCCAGACCGGACAGCAGCTGCTGCTGGGTGCTTACTCTGCCCTGAACCGTCAGATCCATGCCGGCAAGGTAAAGATGTACACCCGTCATGAAATGCTGGACGTGGTTGTGGTTGACGGACATGCCAAAGGTATTGTTACCCGTAACCTCATCACCGGCGAGATTGATACCCATGCAGGTCATGCCGTATTGCTGTGTACCGGTGGTTACAGCAACGTGTTTTACCTGTCTACCAACGCTATCGGTTCTAACGTAACCGCAGCCTGGAGAGCGCACAAACGTGGTGCTTACTTTGGTAACCCTTGTTACACGCAGATCCACCCGACCTGTATCCCGGTAACCGGCGATCACCAGTCTAAACTGACGCTGATGTCTGAGTCGTTGCGTAACGATGGTCGTGTTTGGGCTCCTAAAACAGTAGAAACTGCTAAGAAATTACAAACAGGACAAATAAAAGCGGCCGACGTAAAAGAAGACGATCGCGATTACTTCCTGGAAAGAAAATATCCTGCATTTGGTAACCTTGTACCACGTGACGTAGCTTCACGTAACGCCAAAGAAATGTCTGACGAAGGCCGTGGCGTAGGCTCATCAGGTTTAGCCGTATTTCTTGACTTTACTGACGCGATTAAACGTTTAGGCGAAGATACCGTACGTGCTAAATATGGTAACTTGTTTGACATGTATTACCAGATCACCGATGAGGATCCATACAAACAGCCAATGCGTATTTACCCGGCGGTACACTATACCATGGGTGGCCTTTGGGTTGATTATAACCTGATGACCAGCGTACCTGGCCTGTATGCTTTGGGCGAGTGTAACTTCTCAGATCACGGCGCTAACCGCCTGGGTGCATCAGCACTGATGCAGGGTCTGTCAGACGGTTACTTTGTAATTCCTTATACCCTGGGCGATTACCTGGCAACCATCGGTCCAAAACCGGTTGATGCCAAACACCCTGCATTTGAGAAAACCAAAGCCGAGGTTGTTGCTCACGTAAACAAACTGATCTCATTACGCGGTAACAAAACCGTGGTTGAATATCACCGTGAGCTGGGCCACATTATGTGGGAGTACTGCGGTATGGCGCGTAGCGAAGAAGGTTTGACTAAAGCCAAAAAACTGATCCAGGAGCTAAAAGCCGATTTCTGGAAAAACGCTATTGTACTGGGCGAAAACGAAGAAGTAAATGCTTCGCTGGAACGTGCCGGTCGTGTGGCCGACTTCATTGAACTGGGCGAATTGATGGTAACCGACGCTTTAATGCGCAGGGAATCATGTGGTGGTCACTTCCGCGTAGAGTCGCAAACACCGGAAGGTGAGGCACTGCGTGACGATGAAAACTTTGCCTTCGCCGCAGCGTGGGAGTTCAAAGGCGAAAACGTTGAAGAAGAGTTGCACAAAGAGCCGCTGGTGTTTGAATCAGTACATCTGGCTCAGCGTAACTATAAATAGTGAGTAGTTGATTGTGTTGATGAAGTGAGTAGTTATAACATCAACCAATCGGCATAGTAAAACAAGAAGAATGAGTAGTTGATTAAGAGGAGTGCGAACCACTCACTTAATCAACCTAATCAACCCAATAAACTCAAAAAACATGAGTAACGGAAATATGAACCTGACGCTTAAAGTATGGCGCCAGAAAGATGCCAAATCATCAGGTAAAATGGTGACCTACAAGGCCGAGAATATCTCGCCTGATATGTCGTTCCTGGAAATGCTCGACGTGGTAAACGAAAGCCTGATCCACAAAGGTGAAGACCCGATTCACTTTGATCATGACTGCCGCGAGGGGATTTGCGGTATGTGCTCGTTGTATATTAACGGTCGCCCGCACGGTCCTAAAAGGGCTATCACCACTTGTCAGCTGCACATGCGTAGCTTTAAAGATGGCGAAACCATTACTATTGAACCATGGCGCGCTGCTGCTTTCCCGGTAGTGAAAGACTTAGCGGTAGACCGTTCTGCTTTTGATCGTATTCAGCAAGCCGGCGGTTACATCTCTGTAAACACAGGTGGTGTGCCAGATGCCAACGCTATCCCAATCCCTAAAGTAATTGCCGACGAGGCTTTCAACTCAGCTACCTGTATTGGGTGCGGTGCTTGTGTTGCAGCTTGTAAAAATGCATCGGCTATGTTGTTTGTGTCGGCTAAAGTAACCCAGCTGGGCTTGTTACCACAAGGCCAGCCAGAGCGTTACCGTCGTGTACAGGATATGGTTGCCCAAATGGACGAAGAAGGTTTTGGCAGCTGTACCAACACCGGTGCCTGCGAGGCCGAGTGTCCAAAGGAAATTACGCTGACTAATATCTCACGTATGAATAACGATTTCCTGAGCGCCAAACTGTTCAGAGAAGAAGAGATTGTTCACCACGGAGAATAATTATTGATTTTAAATTTCGAAGTTTCGATTTCGGAATTGAAAGCATAGAAAAGCCGCCTTGTGCGGCTTTTTTGTTTTAGATAGATGTTTCTTTTAACTCACGTCATTGCGAGGAATGAAGCATGACATGAGTGGCATGCTTGTGCAGAGATTGTTTCGCTTACTCAGCAATGAGATGTTGGAAAGGGCAAATATTAATTCCCCCGCCAAACATTTCCCTTAAACTTTGTTATCCATATAACACAGCGCAAGCTCCAATATTCATGTCAATCTTTACTTATAAACAGCGTAACAACATTACCCTGATCAGCATTGTGCTGCTGGGTTGTTTGCTGTTTTATGCACTTACAGATTTGTTTAGTTCTATACTGGGTGCCATTGTGCTGTACACCATTTTCAGGCCGATGTACATCCATCTGGTAGAAGGAAAAGGATGGAACAAATCAATGACGGCAATATTGTTCATCATTGCATCTATCATCATCGTAGTAATCCCGTTTCTCACACTGTGTATCATGATGATTGGCAAGATCTCAGGACTCAACCGCGATAACTTTCCGATAGATCAATGGATAGGTAAACTGGATCATCTGGCCGGCTCCAAATTTAAACAGATGCATATTGCCGATACGCTAATGCTCAAACTTGGCAACCTGGCTACAGATCTGTTTCCGTCTGTCATCAGCAGTACCATCAGCATATTTATTACCCTGCTGGTGATGTATTTTTTGCTGTATTTTATGTTTGTGCAGTTTAGGGAATTTGAGGCCGGGCTGTTGCGTTACGCACCCTTCCGCGAGCAACATGCGTTGAAGTTTGCCAAGGCCCTACGCGATGCTACCTATTCTAATGTATTGGGCCAAGGTATTATCTCCATCACTCAAGGCCTATTGCTGGCAAACGGTTTCTTTTTGTTCGGCATCCCTGATCCGGTTTTCTGGGGTGTAGTGGGTACATTTATTTCGTTCCTGCCGGTAGTAGGTGCGCCAACTTTATGTATCCCTGCGGCTATTATCCTGATAGCTAATGACCATACCTGGAAAGGGGTAGGATTGCTGATGTACGGTATCCTATTCATCGGCAATATTGATAATGTGCTGCGGATGATCATAAACAAGCGGGTGGCCAATACGCACCCCATTATCTCCATCATCGGGGTGTTTATTGGCATCCCGCTGTTTGGTATACTGGGGCTGGTGTTTGGGCCGGTGCTGTTATCGTACTTTTTGCTGCTGGTAGAAATTTACGAAACTAACCGCATGGCGGCCGAAAGATTGGAGCGCATTAAAACCGGTCCGGATACAGAGGGTTTAGAAAGCTAGGAGAGATTCAAGACAATAACTAAAAAACCCGTTTTGCTTGCAGAGAATAAGCATTAATAATATATTGCATGTACCGATACTTTGCTATTGGACCAAACGTTAAGAAGGTGGTTATTACTTGTTTTAACAAAAATTACCACCTTTAAAAAACAAAATCATCAACTTAAAATTTATATTATTATGAATGATAACACCAAAGTAGTTGTAGCACTGCTTGCCGGATTGGCAGCAGGCGCCGCCTTAGGCATATTGTTTGCACCAGACAAAGGTACCGACACAAGAGACAAGCTGAGTGAATCATTAAAAAACCTTGGCGACTCAATCAAAGAAACTGCAGCTGCTGAAATTGATAACCTGGTAGGTTTGAAAGATCGTGTGGTTGACAGCATCAAAACTAAAGTAAGAGGTGCTGAAGAAGAGTATCAAGACGATCTGGAGCACGCCTGAATTTAATACCGGCAATGGTTTGCAAGGCCCAGCTTTGCAAACCATTGTCTAAAGCCCGCTTATGGAAGAAAAAACTACTACCACAGAAGAGCAGCAACACAGACCCATTGTAGATCAGGTTAAAGAGTATCTTGAAACTTACTTTAAGCTGGCCAAACTTCGTGCTATTGAGCAGGGAACCTCCATCACAGCCGGTATTATAACAGATATACTGATTGTACTGGTGGTATGCATTATTTTCTTGTTTGCAAGCATAGCGCTGGCTCTGTTTATGGCCGAGGTATTTCACTCATTCTGGAAGGGTTTCGGCACTGTTGCGCTGTTTTATTTAGTGGTTGTCTTTATCATCCTGGCCTTCAGGAAAAACGTGGAGAAACCTATTGTTAATTTTCTCATCCGTAAGCTTTTTAAATAACCGATCTGCACATGGCAAGCATTACTAATATACAGGATCTACAGGCCGAAATAGCTCGCTTAACCGTTGCGCAGAAAGAACAAGGCGAAGCGCTGGGTAAACGCTTCAGTAGTCCGGGCCATACTTTCTCTACCTTGATGACCTTGTTCCCAAGGGTGGCAGAAGGTGCTCAGGTGAGTAAAATACTAAAACAGGATATAGTGGGCCTCATCTCTCGCATTGCACTACCCTTTGCACTCAACAAAACCTTCTTCCGTAAATCAAACTTCATTGTGAAAACGCTAGTTGGTTTGGCTTCGCAAAAGGCATCGCATTTTATCAGTGAGGCATCGGTTAGCAATGCCTGGCATAGCCTGGTGGGGCTGTTTTCTAAAAAAGATAAAAAGGACAAATCTAAAGACCTGCGCAACTACGGCATCCCCCCCATGTAGTATTTCACTTTTCTTAAAACAAGTAGTTATATAACACCGTTGCACTGTAAACTCTTTGTTACTGTTTAGGGTGATGTGGGCTTGTATGCCCTAAAAACGCATATTCCGGCATGTAAAAAATGAAGTTTGGCCGATAAATAATCATTCTGCACAACTATTGCAGAGGGCTCTACGTATTAGTGTTAACAAAACATTAATACAATTTAGCCGACCAAAACATTTTCGACCGATATACCTATGATCTCTTTTGCGCATCGTGTTTTTATGGAGGTAGCCGCCAATTTGAGTTTCTCTAAGGCAGCCCAAGTACTATTTGTTACACAGCCTGCCGTTAGTAAGCATATTAAAGGCTTGGAAGATCAGTACAAAGTGGCTTTTTTTGAACGTAAGGGAAACACCATCTTGTTAACCGAAGCCGGCAAAAAGCTAAACGAATACTTGCTGCAGGCTACCGAGATTGAGCGCAAGATTGAATATGATCTCTCTGTACTGAGCAACCTGTCTAACGCCGCCGGTCATTTGCGGTTGGGGGCCAGTACCACTATTGCGTTATATATTTTACCATCAATACTTTCGGGGTTCCAGAATGAGTATGCCAATGTGGATGTGCAACTGGTTAACCGTAATTCAGAATACATCCTGAACGCCCTGCTGAACCATGAGGTAGACATCGGCATTATTGAGGTTGATAATAAACTCACCACAGTATCATACCGGCCGTTTATGAGCGATGAGGTGATTCCTGTGTGTTCAGCCAAAAGCGAGCTGGCAGGCAAATCACTTACCCTGAAACAACTACTAAAAACTCCGCTAGCCCTGCGCGAGCGTGGTTCGGGTACACTGAATGCTTTGCTAAAAGCACTGTCGGCGCATCATATCAAACCATCAGACCTTTCGGTAAAAATTCGACTAGGAGGCACCGAAGCCTTGAAAAATTTTTTGCTGGCCGATAAATGTCTGGGCTTTATGCCGCGGCCATCTATTGTGCGCCAACTAGCCGAAGGCGATTTGGTAGAGGTGCCGATCGAAGGCTTAAAGATCACCCGCGATTTCTTCTTTATCCGTCGCAAGGGTACCGAAGATTATGGCCTCACCAGCAATTTTATTAATTACGCGTTGAGTTACGTGTAGCAGCTTAACAATCCGAACATAGAACTTGCAATTAGTGGACCGCGCGCGTCCTATTCGCCAATTCTCGTTTAACAGTCATTTAAAAATAAACGAAACATCCTGCAAAACCGCATGTATTAATAGATAATACATTTATCTAAAAATTAATATCATGGCTAATTTGAGCAATAAAAAGATTGCAATACTTACCGAAGAGGGTTTTGAGCAAGTGGAATTGACCAGTCCGAAAGAGGCTTTGGAGCAGGCGGGAGCTACTGTACACATCATCTCTCCAAAAACGGGCGCCATTAAAGCATGGAACCATACCGACTGGGGAATAAGCGTTAATGTAGACAAGCATCTGGATGAAGTTAGTCCGGATGATTACGACGCCTTGATGTTACCTGGCGGCGTGCTGAATCCTGATAAATTACGCCAAAACAAATCGGCAGTAGCCTTTGCATCCGCATTTATTGATGAAGGCAAACCGGTGGCGGCCATTTGCCACGGTCCGCAGTTGTTGATTGAAACCGGCTTGATTGGCGGCCGCACGCTCACCTCATATCCATCGCTGCAAACCGACCTGAAAAATGCCGGTGCACATTGGGTTGACGAAGAGGTAGTGGTAGACGGTGGCTTGGTGACCAGCCGCAAGCCAGATGATTTGCCGGCCTTCAATAAAAAAATGATAGAAGAAATAGCCGAAGGTGTGCACGCATAAGTGCTGACAAAATACTCGCTGTTAAGATGTAGGGGCGTTTCTGTAATGGAAATGCCCTTGCTTTTAGTAACTTTACCTAACAATAAATAATTGGAATGAGAAATTCAGCCCCCGTAAAACTAGCCGCTATTATTGGATTGATCTTATTGCCCGCCAGCTTTGTGATAAAACATTACTGGCATGCCGAACCCGATGGTGCCGACGGTTTGATAAAAGGGGCAGCCATTGGTTTACTACTTATTAGCTTGATTAAGCTGACCAAATATCGTAGCAAAGCCATCTAAATACTACTAAGGTTTGGCGCAAAAAAAAGCAATTATTGTAGGCGCCGGCATAGCTGGCATTGCCGTGGCTATCAGGCTGGCAGTAAAAGGCTATTCGGTGCAGATTTTTGAGGCCAATAGTTATCCGGGCGGTAAGCTTTCAGCGTTTACCAAAGATGGTTTCAGGTTTGATGCCGGGCCAAGCTTGTTTACCATGCCGCAATATGTGGATGAGCTTTTCAACCTTGCTGGAAAGAATCCCCGGGATTACTTTAATTACCAAAAGCTGGATACCGTTTGCCATTATTTTTACCCGGATGGTACACAAATTCAATCTTCCGGCGACGCGGAGAAACTGGCGGCAGAAATACAAACACAAACCGGCGAGCCCGCCGAACGCATAAATCAATATCTTAAAAACAGCAGCAGGATTTACGGCGTCACCAATCATGTGTTCCTGGAGCAATCACTGCATCGGTTACGTACCTATTTGAATTTTAAAACGCTGAAATCGGTACTGCAGCTTTTTCTGATTGATGCTATGCGCACCATGCACCGGGCCAACCAAGGCTTTTTTAAGGATAAGCGCATTGTGCAATATTTTGACCGCTATGCTACCTACAACGGCTCTAACCCTTACCAGGCACCGGCTACACTGAATGTCATTCCGCACCTGGAGCAGCATTTAGGTGCTTATTTTCCTAATGGAGGCATGTACAGCATTACGCAAAAGCTGGTGGAGCTAGCCACCTCATTATGTGTTAAAATAAATTACAATGCATCAGTCGAGGAGATTTTGCTGCATAACAACCAGGCTACAGGTATAAAAGTAAATGGCGAGACAATGGAAGCTGACGTGGTGGTTTCTAACATGGATGTTTATCCCACCTATAAAAAACTATTGAACAAATATCCGGATCTGCATCCAAAAAAAACTTTGGCACAGGAGCGCAGCAGTTCAGCACTAATTTTCTATTGGGGCATTTTATCACATTTTGACGTTCTGCACCTGCACAATATTTTCTTCAGTGTCAATTATGCGTCCGAATTCAATGCCATATGGCAGGAGCAAACCATTTGCGATGATCCAACTGTTTACGTCAACATCAGCTCAAAACTGCAGCCGGACGATGCACCCGAAGGCTGCGAGAACTGGTTTGTAATGATCAACGTACCGGCCAACAACGGACAGGATTGGGATAGTTTAATTAACACGTCACGTCAAAATGTGATAAAAAAGCTCTCATCCATGTTGGGCCGGGATATCACCCCGCTGATTGTTAGCGAAAGCGTGCTCGACCCGCGGCGTATTGAGCAGCGCACATCGTCCTACAAAGGTTCTATTTATGGCAGCAGTTCCAATAGCCAACTGGCAGCATTTCTGCGACATGCCAATCGGCAATCAAAAGTAAAGAACTTGTATTTCTGCGGTGGCAGCGTGCATCCGGGCGGAGGGATTCCGCTGGCCTTACTATCGGCTAAAATTGTAGCGGATTGGGTGGGTTGATTTCGGATTTGCTATCGTTTGATTTTCTATTAATCCACAAGGTTCACCAATATATCATTCCACACGAACATGGGCGGGGCTGTGTTAACAATGAAGAATCTTATACATGCGGCAGCACAAAACAATAAGCATCCTGCTAATCGCATGTATAAAATTTTTCGCTCCACTCAAAAGCGTAGTTTTCCTGTTGGTAGATGACGGGGGTTGGTTATAACAAGGGCGCCTGACAGCGCCTTTGTTATAATCCTAATCTTTAGTCTTCATCTCTATTAACGCTCAGCCTTTAAATCCCCAACCATCCTTTAAGGTTACGGTGCGGTTAAACACCAACTTGTCTGCGGTTGAGTGTCTGTCCAGCGTAAAGTAGCCTTTGCGTATAAACTGGATGGCGGTGCCTGCCTCGGCATTCATCAGGTCAGGTTCGATATAGGCATTTTCGATGATCTGCAGGCTATCCGGATTCAGGTATTCTTTAAAGTCGCCGTCCTCATTGCTTGGGTCTTCTACTTTAAACAGGCGTTCGTACTGGCGCACCTCAGCAGTTTTAGCATGTGGCACACTCACCCAGTGGATGGTACCTTTTACATTGATGCCGCTGGTATCATTACCTGATTGTGATTCGGGGATGTGTGTACAATGCACTTCGATAACGTTACCATCGGCATCTTTCACAAAATCATGACATTTAACAATGTAGGCGCCTTTTAAACGCACCATCAGGCCAACGCCCAGACGGAAAAATTTCTTTGGCGGCACCTCCATAAAGTCTTCGCGCTCAATCCACACTTTGCGGCTAAACGGAATATTACGGCTACCATCGCCACCTTCGGCTTCCGGGTTGTTTTCGATGCTGAAGATCTCGGTTTTATCTTCCGGATAATCTGTAATCACCAGTTTAATCGGATCGAGCACGGCCATGCGGCGCCAGGCGCTTTTGTTCAACTGTTCACGCACGCAGAATTCCAGCAGGCTTAAGTCAATCATATTTTCGCGCTTGGCTACACCAATACGCTCGCAAAACTCACGGATGGCCGCAGCCGGGTAACCCCGTCTACGCATACCGCTAATGGTAGGCATACGCGGATCATCCCAATCCTCCACATGGCCTTCGTCTACCAGTTGTAACAGCTTGCGCTTGCTCATAACGGTATAGGTCATGTTCAAACGCGCAAACTCATACTGATGTGAATCGAACAGATTCAGTTTTTCAATAAACCAATCATACAACGGGCGGTGCGGAATAAACTCCAGCGTACACACCGAGTGGGTGATTTCTTCTATCGCATCGCTTTGGCCGTGGGCAAAATCATACATCGGGTAAATGCACCATTTATCACCGGTACGGTGGTGATGCGCATGCCGAATACGATACATCAGCGGATCGCGTAAATGCATATTTGGTGATGCCAGATCAACTTTGGCACGCAACACTTTCTCGCCATCTGCATATTTGCCGTCTTTCATATCGGCAAACAGCTGCAGGTTCTCTTCAACGCTGCGGTTGCGGTATGCATTACCAACGCCCGGCTCAGTTGGTGTGCCTTTCTGGGCGGCAATTTCCTCGGCCGTACTGTCGTCAACATAAGCCAGCCCTTTTTTAATCAGCTCAACAGCCAACTCATAAAGTTGATCGAAATAGTCAGACGCGTAAAGCTCCTGCGCCCAGTCAAAACCTAGCCATTTAACATCGGCCTTGATGCTGTCTACATACTCAGTATCTTCTTTAACAGGGTTAGTATCGTCAAACCGCAGGTTAGTTTTGCCACCATATTTATTGGCCAGTCCAAAGTTTAAGCAAATAGACTTGGCATGACCAATATGCAGGTACCCATTAGGCTCAGGTGGAAAACGCGTTAAAACACGACCGCCATGCTTACCCTCCCGGATATCTTCTTCTACAATTTCTTCTATAAAGTTTAATGATCTTTCTTCGCTCATGAAAATAATAACAGTGATCACAAAAATAGGAAAATTAAGCCAAGCGAAAAATAAAGCCTTGCCCCAAACCTTATCAAAAGAGAGGGGCTTTAGAAACCATCGTTATGCAAAGCAAAGTCCTCTCCTTTGAAGAACACTTAGGTGAGACCTTAATGATGAAGTTTTAATGAAGCCTTAACGCCCCGATGGCTATTTCATCTCAATTTCATGATTACCACCTACTTTCGATATTGTTAGCGTATTGTTAACACTGTCAGGGCAATAGTGAGGAGGTAATATTTATTTAATTATTTTGATATGCAGGCCGTTAAAAATTTAATCAGCAAGGCAGCTATTCATCGTCATGAGGCGACATTGATGGGTACTCATTTTGAGCTGACTGTAGTGAGCATTGAAGGTGCCTGGGCCGTAGAGCGCATTAACAGCGCCCTTGCCGAGATTAAACGGGTTGATAAATTACTGACCACTTTAAGTGAAGACAGCCAGATAAATCGCATTAACCATAACGCCGGTATTGCCCCTGTAAAAGTGAGCGGCGAATTGTTTAAACTAATACAACGCTCGCTGGAAATTGCTGAACTTACCCAGGGCGCTTTTGATATTACCTATGGCACCAACTCGGGCTATGCCAATGTAATGCTGAGCGTTACCGAGCATACGGTGTTTCTGAAAAACAAAGGCATGCGTTTGTACTTTGGCGGTGTGGCTACAGGTTACGCAGCAGATCGCGCTAAATACGTAATGCAGATAGAGGGCGTTAGTAACGGCGTGATTAATGCCGGCGGTAGCCTGGTTACCTGGGGCATGCAGCCTGACGGCACCGATTGGACCATTGCCAGCGCAGATCCGGAACAGTGCGAGCAGCCTTATGCCGACTACAGCATCAGCAATATGGCGGTAGCTACCTCTGTAAACCGCCAGAATGAAGTAACCGGCGGCGCAAAAAGCGTTTGTGTAATGAGCCCCAGTGCTGAACTGGCCGGTGCGCTTACCCATCCCATTATTATGCTGGGGGTTAAGGTAGGCACAGAACTGGTTAACCGCCTGCAGCAAATTGCCTGTGTATTTGTTGACGAGTATGACCAGGTATTTGCATCGCGCCACATGGTATTAAACGAAATTGTATAATATGCGGCAGCCCGCGCTGCCTTTTAAATATTCCCCTTTGTTATATAAAACAGGCAGCGCATCCCTAAGGTGCGCTGTTTTTACTTGCAAAGGCTTTGTATAAAATTTTTTAACGTGTATTCATCAGGCGCAGCAACAAATGCTTTTCTTTGAGGAAAGAAATAATAGCGTCTGCTTATTGGCAAAATGGCCCGGTGTTTTAGGTATATTGTTTGGATATTGGTGTTAACGCCTTGCTTGCTGCTGGCCCAGCCGGGTCGTGCACGTGCAACCGGCGTTGTTGCTGTTCCGCCTGCTTTAAACGGCGGAGCGGCTGACCATGCTATAGTAGCCGATACCATCAAAACACTTAAAAGCACCGCAAAGACAGACGGCAAGGTGAAAGAGGTAAACAGGGCCAAAAAACAGCCTAAACCAGAAAAGGTAGATGGCGACAACCCACCAAAACCCGATGCCAAGCCAAAACGCGAGCGCAGGCCTGAGGGTATGGAAAGACCTCCTGAAATACCAAGAAGAAACGATAATTGATATATTTACAAAGCCGCCGATTAATGAAGTATCTTTCGACACTCTTATTCATCCTGACTGCCCTGCAATGCAAGGCCGGCTATAAGCATTTGTCCATAGACAGCGAAACAGAACGGCTTATGGTGGCCGATACCGACACACTGGTGCGCAAACAGTCTGTTTCTGTTGGCATTACCTACGGCAGCGATGTAGTTTTCTTTGGCCGTACCAGCACTCAACGCTACCCTTTTTACACCGCCGATCTGATCTACAACTCTAAATCGGGCTTTTTTGCGTACAGCTCCATCTGGAAGGTATCAGGCTCCTACCCTAAACTGGATGAGGTTGATATGGGCGGTGGTTATTTGTATCATTTAAGTCGCCGGTCGTCTGGCTCGGTGAGTTATACCCGCTTCTTTTTCAACCGGCAGGCCCAGGTTATCAAATCGGCAGCTACTAATGATATTGACTTTAAGAATAGTTACGACTGGAAGTTTATCAAAACCAGCATTTCTTTTGATTACCTGTTTGGCAAGGCGACGGATATTTTCCTAACGCCCAGCATTTCACGCAATATTGAAACCAGTTTCGGCATTTTTGATAATAAAGATTACCTGACGTTTAACCCCGGCGTGAGCATGATCATTGGCACACAAAAATTTGTGGAAAACTACACCAATGCCGATGGTGGCATTATTGGCCTGATTGCGCCGAACGATCATTACCCCAACCGTGACCTGAACGTACTTAACTACAGCTTTAAGTTGCCTATTGCCTACAACAGGCCTCATTATACATTTGAGGTAAGCCCTAAATACTCCATCCCTGTAAACGTGGATGGCAACATACGTAACCGTAAGGAGTTTTTTCTAAATCTGACTTTTTATTACTTGTTTTATTAAATGAACGTTCTGATTGTTGAAGATGAAAAGGCATTGGCCCACGAGCTGGAAATTTTCCTGAGTGGCAGTAATTTTCTGTGTGAGACTTGTTATGATGGTGTATCGGCATCCGAAAAGATTGCCACCAATCAGTATGATTTTATTTTGATAGACCTGGGTTTACCAGACTACGACGGGCTCGACTTACTCAAAGAAGCCAAACGCGACAATCCCGAAGCGGCATGCATCATCCTTACCGCACGTGCCGAAGTGAACGACCGCATTACCGGCCTGGATATGGGCGCTGATGACTATCTGCCCAAACCCTTCTCATTACTGGAACTGCAAAGCCGCATGCAGGCTATTTTGCGTAGAAAATTCGGGCTGAAACATCACCTTGTACACCTGGGTAACTTTGTGGTAAATTTAACCGACAGACATATTTCGTACAATAATACTATCATCAGCGCTGTAACCAAAAAGGAGTTTGACCTGATTGCTTACATGATACTGCATAAAAACCGAACGCTAACAAGACCGCAATTAAGCGAACATATTTGGGGCAGCGTGGTTAATGATGATTATGACAGCAATTATATTGATGCGCATATCAAGAACATCCGTAAAAAGCTGAACGTGTATGAGTCGCCCGAGTGGCTGGAGACCGTGCGCGGCCTGGGCTACCGGATCAATTTGTAAGTAAGTGAAACTTCAAACCAAACTTACCTTATTTAACGCTGTTTCTAAACTGGTGATAGTGCTGCTATTTGTTGCGCTGCTGCCTACGCTTATTCAAAATATTAACCGCAGTTATACCGATAACCGCCTGCGCAAACAGCAAGACAAGGTAATCCAGACCGTGCGCAAAAACGGTATTAAATACTACATTACTAACGATGAGGGCTATGGCAGCTATACACTGCTAAAAGAGGAGTATGTGAGTATGGATATCGTGCCCTTTCATGACCGGCTAGACACCATCCGTAACGAGCGCCGTATTGTAGAGGGTGATACCATCCAGTACCGCATCCTTAGCCATACCTTCCGCATCGGTAAAAAGAATTACCTGCTGGAAATTGGCAAGAGCCTCAGCACCATTGCCGAAACCAGCGGCCCGTTACAAAGCCTGGCTTTTGAGGTTTTATTAGGCATGATCCTGCTCACCATCCTGGCCGATCTGTTTTACTCTAACTACGTACTGCGCCCGCTAGGGCAGATCATTAAAACCAAGCTCATCGGCGCTAAGTTTCCACACTTTAAAAAATACGACAAGGTGCAAACCTCTACATCTGACTTTGAGTACCTGGACAGCAGCATTAACCGCATGATGGAGACTATTGAAAGCACGTTCCAGAAAGAACGCGAGTTCATCTCTAACGCATCGCACGAGTTGATGACGCCGATCTCTATCCTGCAATCAAAGATCGAAAACATGTTTTCCATCGAGGAGGTAAGTGACGAGCAGAAGATTCGGCTGCTGGAAATGCAGCGCATCCTTAATCGTCTTAAAAGCATCACCAAAACATTATTACTTATCTCGCAAATTGAGAACGAGCAATTTATTCGCGAGGATACCGTATTAGTAACCGATCTGCTGAATGAAGTTTATGAAGAGATCTCTATCCGTCTACAAGAAAAGAACCTCACTTTTGAGATAGATGTCCCCTTCCACGTGCACCTGGTAAAAGTGAATAAGTTTTTGCTGTTCAATTTGTTTTTCAACCTGGTTAACAACGCTATTAAATATAACGTAGAGGGCGGCTCTATCAAAATAACCGGCCGCCGCGAGAAAAACAATTTGATTATTGCCGTAACCGATACGGGCATCGGTATTAAACAAGAACAGTTGCCTCACATTTTTAATCGTTTCAAAAAATTTCGCCAGTCTATGCAGCAGGATAGCTTCGGGCTGGGCCTGCCTATTGTAAAATCCATCACCGAGTTTCACCGTATCTGGGTAAGCGTGCAGTCTGAAGAAAATGCCGGCAGCACATTTGAGTTGAATTTTCCGGAGGAGATTATTGAGGGCTAGGTTTTGAAGATCAGCGGTTGAAGATTAAAGATTAGTTCGTCATCCCGAACCCACGCTGTCGCGGGCATTCTGCCCGACGACTACACATTGATTCAGCTACAAGCTGCTTGCATGCAGAGTCTACGAGGCACAGCCTCGCGACAGCGATGGTTATTGGAGGGGTAGTGCTTTGCGCTGAAATTAGAGGTTAAAGATCAAAGATTAGAAAATAGTTCCCCCCGCCTTTGTCATCCCGAACTTATTTCGGGACCCCACGTGCAAAGTAATACAACAAGCTTATCCAGAGAAATGCCGAAACAAACTCGGTATGACTTATGGCCCTGCCTGACTGCGGCCAGAGGCCGCAGGATAGTCGTCACTCGCGTAAACGCGAGCGACTGCAATAACAAAAAAGGCGCCTAATGGCGCCTTTCCTATATCCTGTTCTTTAATTTCCAATCTTTACTCCTCCACCACTTCGCTATTCAAATTAGTTTCTACCGCAGGTTCATGTTTAAAATAGCGTTTCTGATAAATCAGGATAGCTATCACACCAACGGATATCGCGGCATCGGCAAAGTTGAATATTGGCTCAAAAAACTCAAATGGTTGCCCACCCCAAAACGGAAACCACGCCGGATACTGTGTGCGGATGAGCGGGAAGTAAAACATATCTACCACACGGCCCTGAAAAATGGGAGCATAACCGTAAATGACACCATAAAAAGTTGAATCTACAATGTTGCCTACTGCACCGGCAAATATCAGTGCCACGTTCAAAATCAGTCCGCGGTGGTACTTGTGATGAATTAAATAGTATAAACCATAACCAATGGCAGCTACTGCGCCGATACGGAAAATGGTGAGTGCCAATTTACCACCAACACCTCCCAGCTCCCAGCCAAAGGCCATACCGTTATTTTCTGTGTAGCGCAACATGCCCCTATCGCCCAGAAAATGAATTTCCTGACCAATATACATGTGCTGATGCACCCATATTTTTATGAGCTGATCAACAATAATGATGAGCAGCGCAAGGGCAAATGGCTTTATGTAAGCAATTTTCATTTAGTACTGCTTCAGTTTGGCTTCCATGCTCAGCGTAGTATGCGGCACGGCACGCAGGCGTTCTTTCTGGATCAGTTTACCGGTTTCGCGACAAACGCCGTATGTTTTATTTTCAATACGCACCAGGGCGGCATCCAATTGCTCAATGAATTTTTTCTGGCGGGCAGCCATCTGGTTAATGGTTTCTTTTTCTAAAGTGGCAGAACCATCTTCCAGCGTTTTATAGGTACCAGCAGTGTCATCCGTACCATTTGCGTTCGGATTGCTTAGTGATGAGGCCAGAGAGCTTAACTCTTCTTTTGCTATACGCAGTTTTTCTAAGATGATATCTTTAAACTCCTGTAATTCAACGTCAGAGTATCGTGTTTTTTCTGATTCGGTTTTCATTTATATCTTATTAATTACAATCACAATTTCGTTTTCGTCAATCTCCGCCTTTTCACCTTCGCTTAGCTGTGCATCAAATACAATGGTGTCAGCCAAAATTTCGGCGCAAATATATGACAAATAGTTATCAACAGCCTCACGCAGAAAATCAGCCTTACCCAGGGTAACGTTGATCTTGTCTGTAACGTTGAGACCGCTTGTTTTGCGTAAACCTTGTACGTCGCTGATCAGCTCGCGCGCCTGTCCTTCCTGTTTGAGCGGGATGGTTATGTTAACATCTAAAGCTACGGTTAGTTTGCCCAAATTTGCAACCTGCCATCCGGGAACGTCCTCTGCTATAATCTCTACATCTGATGTGAGCAGCGAGTACGCCTCTGCCGAACCTTCGTATAGCAATGCTAACGAACCGTCGTTTTCCAGTTTTACGATATCTTCCTGCGTAAGGTTTCCTATGGCAGCTGCAACCGCTTTCATATCCTTACCTACCTTCTGACCAAGCACCTTGAAGTTTGGTTTAACTTTTTTCTTGATCACGCCGGCAGTGTCGGTAATATACTCAATATCCTTAATGTTGGTTTCAGAAAGAATTAATTCTTTTACGGCATCAACCTGCTGCTTGAAATGATCATTCAGGATTGGCAACAAGATCTTACCCAGCGGCTGACGCACGTTGATGCTTACCTTTTTACGTAGCGACAGGGTCAGCGACGAAATATCCTGCGCTAGTTGCATCCGTTCTTCCAGCTCTTTGTTCACCAGATCGGTATGGTAAACCGGGAAATCTGCCAGGTGGACAGACTCGAACGCATCCTGCCCGGTTACGCTGTTCAGATCCTGGTACAAACGCTCGGCAAAGAACGGCGCTATAGGCGACATCAGCTTAGCGATAGTAACTAAACAGGTATACAGCGTTTGGTAAGCCGATAGCTTATCAGCGCTGTTTTCTGAACGCCAGAAACGGCGACGACTTAAACGCACGTACCAGTTGCTCAGGTGCGCGTCAACAAAATCCTGTATAGCGCGGGCCGCCTTGGTAGGCTCAAAATCAGCATAAAAACCATCCACATCCTGGCTCAGGGTATTGAGCAGGGAGATGATCCATTGGTCAATCTCCGGGCGGTCTTTCAACGCTACTTCGGCCTCACTGTAGTTAAATTTATCAATATTGGCATACAGGGCGAAGAACGAGTAAGTGTTGTATAATGTGCCGAAGAATTTGCGGCGCACCTCGTCCAGGCCTTCCATGTTAAACTTCAGATTGTCCCATGGCGATGCATTGCTTATCATGTACCAGCGGGTGGCATCAGCACTATATTTCTCGATGGTATCAAACGGATCAACCGCGTTGCCCAAACGTTTTGACATTTTGTTGCCGTTTTTATCCAACACCAACCCGTTTGAAACTACATTTTTAAAGGCAATGCCTTTATTACCCACCTCGGCGTTGATCTTTTTGATCACGTCGCTGCTCTCACTCAGCATCACCGCAATGGCGTGCAGGGTAAAAAACCAGCCACGGGTCTGATCCACACCTTCGGCAATGAAATCTGCCGGGTAGGCGCTCTTAAATTCTTCCTGACCCTCAAACGGGAAGTGCCACTGCGCGTAAGGCATGGCGCCGCTATCAAACCAAACGTCAATCAGGTCAGGCTCGCGGAACATCTTTTTGCCCGTTGATGATAGCAAGACCACATCATCCACATACGGACGGTGCAGATCTTCCAGGTTAAAATCAGCAGGCATTACACCGGCCTCAACCGAGCGGGCAATCTCTTTTTTCAGTTCTTCGATAGAGCCAATACATTTTTCTTCGGCACCACCCTCCTCACGCCAGATAGGCAGCGGAGTACCCCAGTAGCGTGAGCGCGACAGGTTCCAGTCGACCAGGTTTTCCAGCCAGTTACCGAAACGACCGGTACCGGTACTTTCCGGTTTCCAGTTGATGGTTTTGTTCAGCTCGGCCATCTTTTCTTTAAGCACCGTGGTGCGGATGAACCAGCTATCCAGCGGGTAATACAAAATCGGCTTATCGGTACGCCAGCAGTGCGGGTAGCTGTGCTCGTATTTTTGTACGTTGAAAGCTTTATTATCTTCTTTCAGCTTGATAGAGATCAGCACGTCAGTCGGTTTAAAATCCGGCTGGGCAATTTCTTCATCGCTGTAATATTCTTCTTTTACGTAGCGACCGGCATAGTCGGTCACTTCGTTTACAAAACGGCCCTGACGGTCAACCAGCGGCACTTCTTTGCCGTTCTCGTCTACCACCAGTAATGCCGGCACTCCATTGAGCTTGGCTACACGAAAGTCATCCGACCCAAAAGTTGGCGCGATGTGCACAATACCGGTACCATCCTCGGTAGAAACAAAGTCGCCCGCAATAACGCGGAACGCGTTTTCTTCAAGGTCGGCATTGGTTACGTATGGCATTAACTGCTCGTAACGTGTACCAACTAAGTCTGCACCTTTTGCTTGTTTAACTATTGTCCACGGGATCAGTTTATCGCCGTCTTTATAATCTTCAAAAGATGCGTTCTCGCCTTCGGCTTTGAAATATTTCTTTACCAGATCTCTGGCCAGTATTACGGTAACCGGCAGATGGGTATACGGATTGAATGTTTTTACAAAAACGTATTCAATATTTTCGCCAACGGCCAGCGCCGTATTTGAAGGCAGCGTCCATGGCGTGGTCGTCCAGGCTAAAAAGTACAGATCGGTATCAACGCCATCAAATAGCTGGGTATCGCCTTTTTTTACCTTGAACTGTGCCACAATGGTAGTATCCTTCACCATACGGTAAGTGCCAGGCTGGTTCAGCTCGTGCGAGCTCAATCCGGTACCCGCCTTAGGCGAAAATGGCTGTATGGTATAACCTTTATACAGCAGGTCTTTATTGTAAAGCTCTTTCAGGATCCACCAAAGGCTCTCGATGTATTCGTTTTTGTAGGTGATATACGGATCGCCAAGATCAACCCAGTAACCCATTTTCTCGGTCAGGTCGTTCCAAACGTCGTTATATTTCATTACCTCGCGGCGACAGGCAGCGTTGTAATCTTCAATAGATATTTTTTTACCGATATCGTCCTTAGTAATGCCCAGCGATTTTTCAACCGCCAGTTCAATAGGCAGACCGTGGGTATCCCAGCCGCCTTTACGTTTTACCTGGAAGCCTTTCAGTGTTTTATAACGACAGAAAATATCTTTAATAGCGCGGGCCATTACGTGGTGAATGCCCGGCATGCCATTTGCAGACGGCGGACCTTCATAAAAAGTATATGGATTGCTGGCCGGCCGGCTGCTGATGCTTTTCTCAAAGATGTTGTTCTGCTGCCAGAACTCCAGTACATCCTTTCCTGTTTGCGAAAGATTTAATTGCTTATATTCCTTGTACATCAGTGTAGTTGCCTCAAATTTTAGAGCGGCAAAAATACGGAATTTTATCTGAACAAAGCGCTATAACTCTGGTATGGAAATGTCAGTTTTTTTGAGGCGGGAATGCGGGTGGTGCAGGGCGGTAATCGAGAAATATACAAAAGCCCCAGGTCGACCATGTAATTAATAGTTAACACAGGCTTTTCTTACGCAACAAAGCTCTATATTACCCCACCCAAAACTAAAACCTATAACTCCATTCATGGACAATAATGCATTACCAACAAAACCCCATTACCCTATTCTTGACGGCTTGCGCGGCGTGGCGGCACTTATAGTTGTAGCCTTCCACATTTTTGAAGCCCATGCCACCAGTCACGTTACACAGATCATTAACCATGGCTACCTGGCTGTAGATTTCTTTTTTCTGCTCTCGGGCTTTGTTATCGGTTATGCTTATGACGATCGTTGGGACCGGCTTACCATTGGCGGCTTTTTCAGACGCAGGCTGGAAAGATTGCAGCCCATGGTTATTATGGGGATGCTGATTGGGGCTATCTGTTTTTATTTTTCAGACTCGGCCATGTTTCCGCTTATCCATACCGTGCCAGTTTGGAAAATGCTGTTAGTGATGGTCATCGGCTTTACGCTTGCGCCTATCCCCGTCTCGCTCGATGTTCGTGGCTGGCAGGAAATGCACCCGCTGGACGGACCGGGCTGGTCGCTATTTTTTGAGTATGTAGCCAATATTCTGTATGCCGTATGTTTGCGCAAGCTTTCTAAAACAGCGCTGTCTATATTGGTCGTTATTGCCGGTGCCGCGATGATTCAATACGCGCTCACCTGTAAAAGCGGCGATGTTACGGGCGGCTGGTCGCTCACGGCCGAGCAATTGCGCGTGGGTTTTACGCGAATGATGTTTCCGTTTTTTGCCGGCTTACTGCTATCGCGTGTAGCTAAACCGGGCAATATTAAAAATGCCTTTTTGTGGTGCAGTCTCCTGCTGATTGTTGTTTTATTTATGTCGCGCATTGGCGGCCAACAGCATTTCTGGATGAACGGGCTATACGAGTCGCTCAGTATTATCCTGATCTTTCCCTTAATTGTTTACCTTGGCGCCTGCGGAAAAACGCACACGGTTACAGGCACCAAAACATGCAGATTTCTGGCCGATATATCTTACCCCATTTATATTACACACTATCCTTTTATTTATGTGTATACCGGCTGGGCTAGCAATCATCGCGGAGCAGGCGTCAGCGAAGCGTTGCCCTATGCCCTGCTGACCTACTTTGGTGCAATAGCCGTAGCTTATGCCTGTTTAAAACTGTATGATGAACCAGTGCGGGCATGGCTGAAGCGGAAATGGGCGTGATGGGACATTTGCGTTAGATAAACGATTGACCGGCACTTGCGGCACTAATAATATTTATGTAGAATAGGGAACAATTTTAAACAACCTATGCCTGACAGATTCTTTACTCAAGATGCTTTCCATAAAGGTTTTGGCCGCGAAATGGTCTCTGCCAACGATGTATATGATGCCCGCTCAAAAAGCGGCATGAAAGAATACTCATTAGCTCAATATGACTTTATTTTTATTGCAGACCAGCAGGACAAGCTAGAACGATTGGGCAAGTTTCTGTCTGAGAATTACGGCTACACCATACGTGCTGTAACGCCGATCGAAGGTCTTTATGAACTGACCGGCGATGCCACCGAGTTCCCTGTTGATGAAGACAACCTGATGTACTGGGCACTGGACCTGTATTGTAAGGGTTACGAATTTGATTGCCGCTTAGACGGCTACGGCGCATCCGGCGACCCACAAGATCAGCAATTCACGGACCTCGCCCCAGCGCTTTACGACCAATATTTTGAACTTGCGATGGATGCTTACAATAAACGCAACCTTGGTATGGCTGCCATCCATTTTTCAACCGCCATTAAGATCAACCCTAACGACCCTGACTCGTGGTATTCAAGAGCCATTGTAAAGGACGAACTGCACACCTGGAAAGCTGCCCGCCGCGACTATGACAAAGCGATAGAACTGGCCCCTGACTTTACCAGTGCCATTTTAAACCGTGCGGCCAATAAAGACGAAGCTGGCGAGTATCAGGCCGCCATAGACGATTATACGTTTGTGATCGGCTTAGAGCCACAAAATGAGATGGCCTACTTTAACAGAGGTAATTCAAAGCTCAACCTTAAAGATACCAAAGGAGCCTGTGCAGACTGGCACAAGGCACAAGAATTGGGCGACGATCATGCAGCAGAACGGATAGCACAGCATTGCCACAACCAAAGTGGTCTGAAAGATAAGTTGCTAGGATTGTTCAAGCGTAACTAGCACGCCACTTATTCCCCCGTCAACACCGCCTGCATCACGTTATTCACGATTTTGTGGCCGGGGCGTTTTTTATACCCACACAAGAAAAGTAATTGTACATTTTCGGCAATTTGGGTACCTTGAGCCAGACAACCAATTAACCGGCCATTTATGAAAACTTTGTTTACCGCTATGGCATTGCTGGGTATATTACTCGGTACAACAGCACAATTGCATGCTCAGCAAAAAGCCCCATCAACCAAAACACGGGTTATTGCCACCACTGATGGTGAAATTGATGACCAATGCTCCATCATCCGATTTTTGCTGTATACCAACGATTGGGACGTGGAGGGCATTGTTACTTCCAGTTCGCAATACCACTGGCACGGGCACAAATGGCCGGGCGATAACTGGATTGATCCATATTTGGAGGCCTACACCAGGGTATACCCCAACCTGGTTAAAAATGACAAGCGCTACCCCACTCCTGCCTATCTGCGCCAGCGTACCCTTCTGGGCAATGTAGAAACCATGGACGATATGGACGCCTCTTCGCCGGGAGCTGACCTGATCACCAAAGTTTTGCTGGACGATACGGATAAACGCCCAATATGGCTGCTGGCCTGGGGCGGCACTAATACCATTGCGCGTGCCCTAAAAAATATTGAAGAAAAACAACCGCAAAAAATGGCTGCGGTAGCTAGTAAACTGCGCTTTTACTTTATCTGGGAGCAAGACAATACCTATCAAAACTATATTAAGCCGCATTGGGGTAAGTTTAACATCCCAACCATTATTGCCGATCAGTTTGAGGCTATTGCCTACCGCTGGCCAGAAACACAGCCGGATAATATGCACGTTTATTTTGAGGGCCCTTGGATGAAGGAGCATATACTGGAAAACCACGGACCGCTCACTGCTATTTACCAGGCGCTCACCAACGGCGATTTCCGCTCTGAAGGTGATTCGCCGTCGTTTATCCACCTCATCCCAACAGGTTTGCGCAGCCTGGAGTCGCCGTCATACGGTGGCTGGGGGGGAAGATTTGTAAAAGTACGCGCCAACACCTGGCTGGACTCAGTACTCATCCCCGGTTATAAATACCCAGAAGGCAAATGGTTTAGCGGCAGCAGTTGGGGCAGACAAAGCGTAAAGCAAACCCCGCCTGCAACCCATGAGCAGATATTGGATTATTTTAAACAGATGACTCGTTGGAGTGATGCCCTGCAAAATGATTTTGCCGCCCGCGCCGACTGGTGCGTAAAGTCATACAAAGATGCGAACCACCCACCGGTAGTTACTCAGGCTAAAGATATCAATGCCAAAGCAGGCATCCGCGTAAAACTAAGCGTGGCAGGATCTACCGACCCCGATGGGAATACCCTTACTTACCATTGGTATGTGTATCCCGAGCCCAGCACCTTTATAGCCGATGGCCCGGTAAGTAAAGAAACCGTACAGGTTGATAATGCCGATAAAGCCATTGCTACTATCACGGTGCCGAAGGGCAAAGGCAGTTTACATCTCATTTGCGCAGTTACAGATAACGGTAAACCAGCGTTGACCAGGTATGCCAGGATTATTGTGAATGTGGGTAGATAACAAACAAAAGTTTATGCAGGCCTGTTAAGCACTATTATCAATTAACAACAAAACAATGAACAAGATAACATCTATTGCTTTAGTAATGTTAATGATGGTAATGGTTGGCACCGCCAAAGCAACATCATTAACAGGCGCAAAGGCTACAACGGCAGCTTTGCAATTGCCGCCACCGCCGCATCACCCGCCACCACCGCGTGTGCATCTTAACGTGCGTTTGCCGCGTCATCCGCGCCCGGTTGTGCATCATCCACGCCGTCGGCCTGGCAGGTTGCATTTAAATGTACATCTGCCACCCCCGCCGCCACATCCGCGTCATCCATAGAACAACTAAAAGGAGCTTTATCAGGCTCCTTTTTTATTGCAATAACTTTACTAAAAAATCTGCGGCAAACTGACCGGCCTCCAGCCAGCGCTTACGGATACCTGCCTTACCGGGATGTAGCGGCAAGGGATTAAAGTGCCGGTACAACTCGTGCCCGTATCCCTCAAAAATTTTTACGTTGTCAGGGCGCTTCAGAGTCTTTGCCTTTTCATAAATGGCTTGCCCGCCGTAAGTGCCTTTATTGAGACCAGGATGCACGATTTTATCTTTTGAACCAAACACACTTACCACAGGTGTCGGCTCATTCTTGAGCCAGTTGATATTGAAAATGCCGCCCCAAAAATTAACAACGGCCATTACTTTGGTTGGCCCATCGCTTACAGAACCAAAACCGGCCGGATTTTTTATCCGGAGCGAATCGGCCAGCTCCCTGTTATTGCTGAATGCCGTTTGCAGGGCCATCATAGCCCCGGCAGAGTTGCCTGCCAAAATGATTCGGTTCGGGTCAATGCCAAATTTGCCGGCGTGCTCTTTAAAAAAAAGCACGACCTGCCGCGCATCCAGCACAGCAGGATAGGCCGCCTGGATCAGTTTGCCGAAATTAAAAAGTGAAGTCTTTTTGCCCATGCGGTAGTCAATCGCTGCGCAAACGTAGCCGCGGCGGGCAAAGGTTTCACTCCACAGCCTGATGTTATCATCCCGCTTTGACCCAAAAACAAACCCACCGCCGTGCATCCAGATAATGAGGGGCCGATTGCGGGCGTCATCATTATGAGGGGTATAAAGATCAAACAAATTGGCTTTTCGGTCCCCAACTTTGGTGGTATCTGAGGCGTATGAATTATCGGTAGACACATCGGCTTTCTCAAATACCAGGTCTTTGTACCTTCTGCCCTGAGCCATGCTTGTTGCGCCTGCCATTATCGCAAAAAATAAAGCTATCAATTGTTTTTGCATCATTATTATATCTAGGTCACAACATCTGTGTGTTATTATTGTTTAAATACGATACTGGTGCCTGAAGCGGATTTTTATTAGTTTTGAGTTTACCTGAAAAATAAAAATGATATACGGCCTGGGCACAGATCTGGTTGACGTTGAGCGCATAGCAGAAAAGATAGTAAGATCGGAAGGCTTTAAAGAACTCATATTTTCTGCCGCCGAGATTGATTACTGCGAAGCCATGACGCACCGTTTTGAGCACTATGCCGCACGCTTTGCCGCCAAAGAGGCTTTTTTTAAAGCATTGGGTACAGGCTGGTTAAGCGGCATGGCTTTTAATCAGGTACAAGTAAAACATAACACCGATGGCAAGCCAGCTTTAATACTATGCGACGAAACTAAAGCGACCGTTGCCGCAATTGGTGAATTTAATATACATGTATCGCTGTCACACACCAAAACCATGGCGACGGCAACTGTTATACTGGAAACAACATGATCACAACCGGGACCACATCCCTCCTGCCCCCCGAAACTGCGGCCATGCAGGAAAATAGACTGAAAGAACTGCTGCAATATTTGGCAGCAAACTCTCCCTATTATAAAAGGATTTTTGCTGAACAGGGGGTTGATATTTCCCGCATTCAGCAACTTAGCGATCTGCAATTGCTGCCCCTTACCACCAAGGATGACTTGCAGCGCCATAACATGGATTTCTTATGTGTTGCCCCCGAGCAGGTGATTGAATACAGCACTACCTCAGGCACACTGGGCAGCCCCGTAACCATCGCACTAACTGAGAACGACCTGCAGCGCCTGGCCGATAATGAGTACCGCTCATTCCTGCAAACTGAAAGCACCGCCGCCGATACCTGGCAATTGATGCTAACACTCGACAGGCAGTTTATGGCCGGCATGGCCTACTACGCCGGCTTGCGCCAAATGGGTGCAGGGGTAATTAGGCTGGGTCCAGGGGTGCCATCGTTGCAATTGGAGATGATTAAGAGGCTAAAGCCAACGGGTATTGTGGCTGTACCATCGTTCATTCTCAAGCTGATCAATTATGCAGCGGCCAATAACATCGACATCAACTCAACCTCGGTTAAAAAAGCGTTGTGTATTGGAGAGAATATCCGCAATGCCGATTTTTCTTACAATATTCTCGGTCGTAAAATTACTGATGCCTGGAATATCCAGCTATACTCTACCTATGCCTCTACCGAGATGCAGACGGCCTTTACCGAGTGCAGCCACGGCAACGGCGGTCACCTGCAGCCAGACTTGCTGATCATTGAATTGTTGGACGATAACGACCAGCCCGTGGGTGCAGGCATCCCGGGCGAACTGACTATCACAACCCTTGGGGTGGAAGGCATGCCGCTGCTGCGCTATAAAACCGGCGATATCTGCACGTATTTTGATGAACCTTGTGCTTGTGGCCGTAAGTCGCCGCGCCTGTCGCCTATCCTGGGTCGTAAAAAACAGATGATCAAGTTTAAGGGCACAACGCTTTATCCACCGGCCCTGTTTGATCTGCTGAACGAGCGCGAGGAGATTTTGGATTACGTGGTAGAAGTATATGCAAACGATGTTGGCCTGGATGAGGTATCACTCTACATTGTCCCTGCTGATGACAGCGAAGAATGCGACCACCGCATACGTGCTTATTTACAGGCGCGGTTACGTGTTAGTCCGCATATTAAGTATGTGGCGGCAGATGAGCTGCAAAAAATCCAGTTTCCTGAAACATCCCGCAAGGCTTTGAAGTTTATAGACCGCAGGTAGCAAATGCCTGCTAAATGCGGTAAGCTCTGCATATTTTTATACATTTACCCGGATAAAATCAACTTAAAGTATCTATGATCAATATCGGCCGCAGTCCGCTTTCGGTTTCGCAACTCGCCCGTATAGTTTTTGAAAATGAGGAAATCGTCATTGACGAGGATGTGTTAAACGAGGTTGATGTTAATCACCAGTTTCTGCAAAAATTTTCTCAAAATAAGCTTATTTACGGCATCAATACCGGTTTTGGCCCCATGGCCCAATACAAGGTAAGTCAGGATAGCCTGATGCAGCTGCAATATAACCTCATCCGCAGCCACTCATCCGGCAGCGGTAAACTCATTGAGCCGGCACTTTGCCGGGCTTTAATGGTGGCCCGCTTGGGTAGCTTGATCCAGGCACGTTCTGGCGTTCATCCGGAGATCATTGAGTTGATTGCCCAGCTCATCAACAAAAATATTTTGCCCTGCATTTTTGAACACGGTGGAGTTGGTGCCAGCGGCGACCTGGTGCAGCTGGCTCACCTGGGCCTGATGCTAATTGGCGAAGGCGAGGTGCATTACCAAAATGCGATTCGCCCCGCGACTGAAGTGTTTGCCGAGAATAATATTAAACCGCTCAGCATCCACGTGCGCGAGGGCCTAGCTATTCTGAACGGTACATCGGCCATGACGGGCATTGGCTGTCTCAACATCGCGAAAGCACAAAACTTATTGAGCTGGGGCATCATGCTTTCGGCATTGACTAATGAGGTTGTTGAGGCTTATAACGATCATTTCTCTACCGAACTGAACGTAGTAAAACACCATACCGGTCAGCTAAAAGTGGCTGCGCTGATGCAACAAGCATTGGAAGGCAGCCAGATGATCCGCGACCGGTCCGAGCACCTATACAATCCGGACAATATTGGTCATGATGTGTTTGAAGATAAGGTGCAGGAGTATTACTCGCTGCGCTGTGTAACCCAAATACTGGGGCCGGTTTATGATACCATTGCCCACGCAGAAAAGATCCTGACCGAAGAACTCAACTCGGTAAACGATAACCCGGTGGTTGACCACGTGAACCATAACGTGTTCCATGGCGGCAACTTCCACGGCGATTACGTATCGCTGGAGATGGACAAACTCAAAATTGCCATCACCCGCGTATCCATGCTGGCCGAGCGTCAGCTGAACTATCTGCTTAACAACAAGCTGAACCAGAAATTTCCGCCGTTCGTCAACATGGGTGTGCTGGGGTTAAACTTTGGCATGCAGGGCATCCAGTTTACAGCGGTATCTACCGTGGCTGAAAATCAGACGCTGTCGTTCCCTATGTATGTGCACAGCATCCCGAATAATAATGACAATCAGGATATTGTGAGCATGGGCACCAACGGCGCGCTGCTAACCAAAAAGGTTATTGACAACAGCTTTGAGGTACTGGCCATCCAACTGATGACCATTGTGCAGGCGGTGGATTACCTGGAGTGCCAGGAGTCGCTTTCGCCGTTATCAGCAAAGATCTATCATGAAGTTCGCGCCATCTTCCCTGCATTCAAAGAAGATCAGCCACGCTACAAAGAGCAGCGCCTGGTAAGGGAGTATATGGAGGCCCATGCACCTTTAAAAGCATTTGAGGCATGAAGTGCGCACTGGTAACCGGCGGTTCAAGAGGCATAGGCAGAGCCATTTGTTTAGAGCTGGCACGCGAGGGCTATTACATCCTCATCAACTATAAAAGCAACGCCCAGGCCGCCGAAGAAACGCTTGCACAAATTACTGAAGCTGGTGGTGCGGGCGAACTGATTCCCTTTGATATTGCCGACGCCACTCAGGTAAAAAACACACTAGGCGATTGGCTAACCGCCAATACCGATAAACAAATAGCCATACTGGTCAACAACGCGGGCATCCGCGAAGACAGCCTGCTGGCCTGGATGGAGCCGCAACAATGGCACCGAGTTATCAACACCAACCTGGATAGTTTTTTTTATACCACGCAGGTAGTGCTGGGCCACATGCTCACCAACCGCTACGGCCGCATTGTTAATGTGGTATCGTTATCGGGATTGAAAGGGCATGCCGGACAGGCCAATTACTCGGCAGCAAAGGCCGGGGTAATTGGGGCAACCAAATCACTTGCGCAAGAAGTAGGTCGACAAGGCATTACGGTTAATGCTGTTGCGCCTGGCTTTATTAAGACGGACATGACGGCCGATCTGGACGAAAAAGAACTCCAAAAGCTGATCCCTGTAAAACGTTTCGGGCAAGCCGAAGAAGTGGCGCACGCCGTGGCCTTTCTGGCATCGCCGAAGGCCAGCTATATTACCGGGCAGGTGCTGTCTGTAAACGGTGGTTTGTATACTTAACAATCAATGATGCAACTGCCTATAACAGATATTGCCCCGTTGATTCCGCAAAAGCAGCCTTTTGTGCTCATCAGCGAGTTGTTATATACTGATGAACAGTTGACCCGCACCAATTTTACCATCCCCGAAGGGCACGTAATGGTAGCTAACGGCCAATTAACCGAAGGCGGCCTGTTAGAAAACATTGCACAAACCGCTGCCGCCAGTGCAGGTTTCGTCGCCATCAATTCAGGCAGATCAGTGCAGGAAGGCTACATCGCTGCAGCAAGGAGTTTTGAAGTTTTTAATCTGCCAAAGATTGGCGATACGCTAACTACGGAGGTGATGCTGCTGGAAAGCGTTGCCGGTATGAATATCATTTCTGGCAAAGTAATAAAAGGCAAGGAGCTAATGGCCCAATGCGAATTACGAATTATGTTGAAAGAGGAGACCGCGGGATGAAAGACGTTTTTGTAATTGGCGATAACCTGCTTACCTCACTTGGCGCAACAACAGCCAAGAATTTTGAGCAGCTTAAAAATGGCGCATCCGGGGTAAAAGTTTATAACGATGCCAGCATTTCGACACAAACATTTGCAGCGTCAATGTTTCCGGCTGATGCTTATGCTGATAACCAGCAATACACCAAATTTGAACAACTGCTCATCGCTTCTATCAGCGATGCGCTGAATAATACCGGCATCGATCCGAAGAGTGCCGATACCATATTGATTTTGTCCAGCACCAAGGGAAACATCACCTTACTTCAGGATGGTGATTATAGTGCGCCGACATTGAAAAGGGCATCGCTCCATCATTCGGCTGCTTTGGTTAAAGCACATTTTGGTTTTGTTCATCAGCCTTTATTTATCTCGAGTGCATGCATCTCGGGCCTGTCGGCTATTCTGACTGGGGCACGATTGATCAGCGCCGGACGTTATAAAAATGCAGTAATTGCTGGGGCAGACCTGGTATCGCGGTTTGTAGTGACCGGATTCCAATCATTCCAGGCATTAAGTGCCGCGCAATGCCGCCCGTTTGATCGTGATCGCACGGGTATTAATTTGGGTGAGGGTGCGGCTACTGTTATCCTATCGGCAGAAAGCCTGTCGGCCGATGACATAAAAGTTGCGGGCGGAAGCTTAAGTGATGATGCCAACCATATCTCTGGTCCGTCTCGTACGGGCGAGGAATTGGGGACGGCCATCAAACAAGCGCTGCTGGAAGCTGTTTTACAACCCGGAGATATCGACATGATTTCGGCCCACGGCACTGCCACTATTTTTAATGACGAGATGGAAGCATCTGCCATTAACTATGCGGGCTTGGCTGATGTTCCGTTGAATAGTTTGAAAGGATATTACGGGCACACCCTCGGCGCTGCCGGATTGGTGGAGGCGGTAGTGTCGATGCAAAGTATACAGCAAGGAGTTATCATTCCAACACCTGGCTTTAGCAACTTGGGTACTAAAGCGGTTAATGTGGCCAGGCAATTGTTGTATCAGCCGGTTAACCGGGTTTTAAAAACGGCCTCGGGTTTTGGCGGTTGTAATGCCGCCCTGATTTTTACGAAACAATAATTTGAAAAGCGAATATCAAATATCAGCCAGTTGTATCATCTTCGGCGGCACCATCAGCAAAAACGGCGAAACACTGTTGAGTAGTGCTGAAGGTATCGACGCGTTTCTGACGGCGGCTTATCATCATCTCGGGTGCAATTATCCTAAGTTTTATAAGATGGATAATTTGAGCAAACTGGGCTGGCTGGCTGCGGAGGTATTATTGAAAGATAGCCTTGACGGCACCCAATATCCGCCCTTTGAGGTTGGTGTGGTTTTGGCCAATGCTAATTCCAGTCTGGATGCTGATATGCGTTATATAGAAAGCATTAAGGAATTTGCCAGTCCGGCGCTATTCGTGTATACCCTACCCAATATCGTCATTGGCGAGATTTGCATCAGGCATAAATTTAAAGGTGAGAACCTGTTTTTTATTCAGCCTGAATTTGATGCAGCAGCGATGGTAACACAGGTAGATTACCTGCTGCACGAGCAAAAACTTAAAGCATGCGTTTGCGGTTGGGTTGATGTGCTGGGCGCCGATTATAAAGCCGCCTTGTTTCTGGTTGAACAAGGGACAGAAGGCATAGCCTTCAACGCTGAAAATATGAACCGTTTATTTACCGCTATTTAAAATGAGCGACAAGGTTTACATAGCTGGTTTAGGCGCCATTTGCGCCATTGGCAACACCGCCGACGAATGCCTGGCTTCCTTAAAAAAAGGCCAGGATGGCATTGGCGAACCAAGCTACCTGCGCACGGCACATGCTGGAGAGATCCCGGTAGCCGAGGTAAAGCTGAGCAATACACAACTAGCGGAAATGACGGACATGCCCTCGGGTACTAGTCGCACAGCTTTGTTAAGTATCGTAGCTACAAAGGCCGCCATACAGGATGCCGGGTTGGATTTATCTACTTTGCGCATTGGCCTTATCTCTGCCAATACCGTTGGCGGCATGGATAAAAGTGAAGATTTCTTTGCTGACTTCATGGCCAATGAACAAGCCGGTGATCTGGCCATGGTGCGCCATCATGAGTGTGGCAGTGTTACCGAACTAGTGGCTGATCAGTTGGGAATAAAGAACTATGTGACCACTATCAGCACCGCTTGCTCATCATCAGCCAATGCTATTGCGCATGCAGCAAGGTTAATTAAAGCCGGGATGTTGGAGGCTGCCGTTGCAGGTGGTACGGATGCACTTACGCGCTTCACGCTGAATGGTTTTAATACGCTGATGATACTGGATCGCCAGCGTTGCCAGCCATTTGACGAAAATCGCCGGGGCTTGAACCTGGGTGAGGGTGCGGGTTACGTACTGCTGGTATCAGAAAAGACAGCTGCTACTTTAACCAAACAACCATACGCCCAACTGAGCGGCTATGCCAACGCTAATGATGCTTACCACCAAACGGCTTCATCGCCAGAGGGTACGGGTTCATATCTTTCAATGTCTAATGCGCTGGAACGGGCAGGTTTGCAACCAAAAGATATTAGCTATATCAACCTCCATGGCACGGGTACCAATAATAACGATCAATCTGAGGCTACTGCCATACAGCGGTTGTTTCATCCGCATTTCCCACCGGTAAGTTCTACCAAATCGTTTACCGGACATACGTTGGGAGCTAGCGGTGGCATTGAGGCCGTGTTTTCTGTACTGGCCATAGCTAACGGATTAGTATTCCCGAACCTACGTTTGCAGGAGCCGATGGAGGGATTTGATTTTTCTCCTGAACGCGAACTGTTGACTGGCAAGCAATTGAATCATGTATTATCGAACTCTTTCGGGTTCGGCGGCAATTGTACATCCTTATTATTTTCAAAAGTATCATGAAGGCATATATCAGATCTGCATCGGCCATAACGGCACAAAATACTTTTGAGCAGGAGCAATTGCTGAACGAGATCATCAATTATGAAACTGCTCGCTTAAAAGCCATCGAGCCTGACTATAAGCAATATTTAGACCCCAAGGCCATTCGTCGCATGAGCCGGATTGTCAAAATGGGATTGACCACGGCTAAAGATGCCCTGCAACAAGCTGGTGTTGATCAGCCTGATGCCATTGTTACAGGCACCGCTTATGGCTGCCTGGAAGATACCGGTGTGTTTTTGCGCGGCATGATCGGTCAACAGGAGCAGGATCTGTCGCCTACGGCATTTATCCAATCAACGCACAATACGGTAGGCGCCCAAATCGCGCTCAACCTTAAATGTCATCGTTATAATAACACATTTGTACATAAAGGTTTTTCGTTTGAAAATGCGTTGATAGACGCGATGCTTTTATTAGCCGAGGGCGATGCACAGCAAGTATTAGTAGGCGCCATAGATGAACTGACAGACGACAGTTTTGCTATTCTAAATCGCTTTGATCTGTATAAGACCGGGGATGTTAATACGGCAACACTTTACACCGAGCCATCAGCAGGAACTATTGCCGGAGAGGGCTCAGCCTTCTTTGTGCTTGATTCTGCACCCAAAAATGGTGACCTGTGCGCTCTGGGAGCGATAGAGATTTTCTACAACCCTGAAAGTGCAGCAGATGTGCAGCAAAAGATAACCGCGTTCCTGTCGGCGCAATCGCTGACTGCCGGCGATATCAACTTAGTACTAATAGGCAAAAATGGCGATGAGAAAACAGACCAGTTCGTCGATCAGTTCGCCAACGGTCTTTTTAATGATTTACAGCTTTGCGCTTTTAAACACCTGTTCGGCGAGTACCCCACAGTATCAGGCCCGGCGCTTTGGCTGGGCGCAGAGGTACTGAAGAACCAAGCCGTTCCAAAGGGTTTAACGGCAAGTGTAAATACACCATTGAACAAACTACTCATTATCAATCAATATAAAAACAAGTATTTTTCGCTGATGCTGTTATCGGCCGTTTAGCCCATGTCTTCAATCCAGCTTTATACGATAGAAAACCTGAAGGTTGCCAATGGCAGCATCATAACTACTGTTGTGCTTAACGCTGCACATCCCATTTTTGAAGGGCATTTTCCCGGCCAGCCGGTATTGCCGGGGGCTTGTATGCTGGATATGATGAAGGACGTTACATCAATTGCACTTGGTCATCAGTTGAAATTGGTGAAGGCGGATAACTTGAAATTTATTGTGCCGGTAGATCCGCTTGTGGCTAATAGGCTTCAGATCAATATCACCTACCAATTAATTAATAACGAATTGAAGATTAAAGCGACGATAAGCGGGGAAAGCCCATTCATGAAGATGAATGGCGTGTTTGTAATTGGATGATTTTAGTACTCGAAAAAAGGGGTGTCATGTTGGGCACCGTCGAAACACGCGTGGGGCTTGTCAGTACGCTTTGCAAAGGAGAGGCCTTCGCGCGCCCTTCGACGATGCTCAGGACGTCATCCTACCAACTTTCGTTATGAAAATCAACAGACTTTCTCTACCAGCATAAAGCTATGCTGATAATTCTTATAACAGTTGTAGATCAAAACACTACCAGGCGTAACTATAAGCTCACCCCGCTTTATGAGATGAGTAGGCGCAGTTACCTCGCCAGATGCTAAAGCCACCGCCAGCCACAACGCAAAAGCAGAGGCGGTCGGGCAATCCCCACAAAGATGTTTAAAACGCGCTACAAGCACATTTGTACCCAGCACATCCTCACAGCCGTTATAGAATTTTAAAGAGCGGATATCGCCGTTTTCGCCACTTAAAAAAAGCGCCGGCTCCTTGCCCGACAAGTGCTTCGCTATAAAGACTGATAACCGTTCAGCCACCTTGGTTTCATCCGCAGCATTCAGCATCTCTGCGGCAACGAGTTTGGCTTTTGCACCCTCAGCTTTTCCGGAAATATTGAAGAGTGCAGCACCCTCACCGGCAATGGTACCGGGAGTTTCAGTGTAGAAATTGCCGGCACCAATCTGTTCGGTTTTATACCATCCGGCTAGTTGATCTATTGAATAATTGTAGTTAGTTATTTCGTCAGCTCCGCCCAATAAAAAAGAGGCTTCTGGCTGTTCCGATACCAGCATAGCCGCGTCAAGCAGGGCGTTTTCAAATGCCAGTCCGCCATGTACGTGGGTGTTGGCATAGCAATGCAGGCCAAACATCATGCTAATCTGTGCAGCAATGCTGTTAGAGGTACTCTGCACAAAATTTGCCGGGCTCAGGGTATCCTCATCATATTCAATGAGCTGATCCAGAAACTTGCCGCTCTCCTGCATGCCTGCGTTGGCCGTACCAATGATAATGCCCTGAGGTGCAGGTTGCTCTTTAAGTAGTGGCATACCGGCAACCACGCTCATGCGTACTCCGCGGCCCATCCGGCGCAGTACGTTCCCTGGCAGTGGTATTACCTCTGGTTCAATTACCCGCAGCTGATTGTTTACCGGGGCAAAAAGGCTCTCCAGGTTTACCGGGGCAAACGTTTGCTGGGGCGATATACAACTGGCCTGATGAATGTAAAACATAACTACGCGCGTGATACAATGACCGATGTACAATTACCCCCAAAACCAAACGAGTTTGACATGATGTGCTGTAAATCGGTTTGATAATATTCGGTAACCGGCGTTAGTCGGGCTGGCTCGGCCGGGGTGCTAAAATTCAGGTTGGCATAAACCTCGCCATGTTGCAGACTTAAAATACTAAACGTTGTTTCAATAGCATTAGCTGCCCCCAAGGTATGGCCAGTAAATGTTTTGGTTGAGGCGAAAGCCGGCGGCTGACCGAAAAGGCGTGTCATCGCCACGCTTTCGGCTTCGTCGTTATTCTCTGTACCGGTGCCGTGAGCATTGATATAGCCGATATCCTCTGGCTGTAAACCTGCCACGTTCAATGCGGTTTGCATAGCCATGAAAGGGCCATTACCCTCTGTGGATAAAGATGACGGATGATAGGCATCATTAGCATTACCATAACCGCTCACCCAAGCCAATACCGGTTTGCCGACCAAATCTTCCTCTCGCTCTAATATCAAAAAAGCGGCGCCTTCGCCCAGATTCAATCCTTTGCGGTTGGCATCAAATGACCTGCAAGGCTCGTCGGATAAAATGCGCAGGGAGTTAAACCCGTTAACGGTAAACTTTGACAAACAATCGGCTCCGCCAACAATGGCCCGACGCGCGAAGCCGTTTTTGAGCAACCGGCAGCCATAAATAATGGCATTGGCAGATGACGAGCAGGCGGTGTTGATGGTATCGGTAATACCACCGATGCTTAGCTTACGTTGCAGATAATCAGCAACAGATGAGTATTCGTAAGCATTAAGAAAAGTGGTGTTTGTGCCATCACCGTGGCCGTTTTGATAGATCTCGTCGGTTAATGAAACGCCTCCTATGGTAGAGGCTACAATCAGAGCGGTATCCGCGCTGGCTAATTCCGTCGCAGTTAATTCAGCTTGTACTACCGCTTGGTTTAGAGCATGCAGCGCCAGAAAGGAAGTGCGGTTAACACCAACATCGGTAATGCGGAGCTGTTCTTTCAGCTGATCATCGGTTAACAAAATTCTGCCCGCAGGCAGGTGGGCGTAACGAGACGGCAAGCCATTAGGCTGCACAATACCAGAACGGCCACCGATAAGCGCAGCGCGGCATTCGGCCACAGAAGTGCCGATGGCGCTGATGATGCCCATCCCGGTAACTGCAATACGATTCAAATGCTTTTATTTGGCGCGGTGCTGCTCTACATAGGCGGCCAGCGCGTTAATATCGGTAAATGCTTTACGTCCGTCTTTCGGGTCGTTTATGGTAATGCCGTACTCGCGTTTCAGCAGTACGATCAGTTCCAGCGAGTCGATAGAATCCAAGCCTAAACCGTCTCCAAAAAATGGCGTATCATCTGCAATGTCGGCAGGTGTCAGGTCGGTCAGGTTCAAAAATTGAATTACCTGGCTTTTCAGTTGCTCTTTTAATTCTTTATTATCCATCTAGATCAGGTTTTTTCTTTTCAATCCGGCAAAGGCGGTGGCCTGCATTACCACAATCATTATCAGTAACGGGATGAGGTAATTTACGGCATCCGGCAGTTTGCCATTTTCCAAAAATAAGATATTATATGCTTCGAGGCACCAGTGCAGGGGCGATAAATTTAGAGCCACACTGAATGATGACGGCATAGCAAAACTGGGTACCATCAAGCCGCCAATGGCCGCCAGTATCACAATAGATATCGCGCCGAAGCTGTTGGCTTGCTCTTCTGTATTAAAAAACACACCGGCACAAACGGCATAGCTTACCGCGGCCCAGCCGATGATGAGCGTGACCACAAAAAAGCCAATCACATCGTGCGGCAATTGTAACCCCGGAAGACCAATAACCGGGAACAACCAGATGCCAATGGCAAAAACCACCAGCGCCTGCAAAACAGTAACAGCCAAATAGGTGAGCTGCCGAGCAAAAAGAGCCAGCGCATAACTGGTTGGCAGGGTTTTGAGGCGCACAAAACTACCGCTCCGTTTTTCACGGATGATGCTGCCCGCCAACGAGATGATGACAAAAAACATAGCGAAGATGGTCCACGCCGGTACGTTGTGCTGCGTGGCGTCGGGCGTTTTAACATCTTGGCCGCCCGCTACCGCACGCTCACGGATCTGCGTTTGATTTTGCAGCAGTTCGTTTTCCATTTTGGCCGGAAGCGGCTTATCGTTAATGGCCAGGTAAAGCTGGCGCAGGGTTTCTTTGCTCTCTACAATCTGCAAGGCGCTGCGCACCGCGCCTTGCACCGAGAGGTGGTAAGATTCAGGCAGTGATGGATGATAGTAAACATCCAACGGTAAGTTGCCGGTGGTATGTTTGGCACTGTCGCCCTCCAGACCGAAGCTTTTCATGGCTTTGCCCGCGGTGTTTTGGGCTTTGTATAACACGTCGCCGGTAAATGTGGCGGGGATGGTGATGGCCAGTAACGCATCTTTTTGATGCAGACCTTCACGCAATTGGGCATCTGTGGAGTCGCCTGATAATTGTTTGATGCGGAACAGCCCGGTCTTATCCAGCGTTTGCAGGAACTCCTTGCTAAGCCGACCGGTATCACGGTTTAACAACAATACCGTCAGTTTATTTTTATTGAGTAGTTGAAAGGTGCTGCTTTGGATGTTTGTAACCACAATAACCAGCACCACCGGCATCAGGAACATAAAGGCCAAACCAATCTTATCGCGCAGCAATACGCGTAAGTCTTTGATGATAGCAGCCTTTAATTTAAACATGATTAATCGCGATAATGATGACCGGTCAAATGCAGAAACAGATTCTCTAAATCCGCCTGCTGATGTTGCGCCAGCAGTTCGTCCATGGTGCCGTTGGCAATGATCACGCCGCCGTCTATCATGGCCAGGTTGTTGCACAACTCCTGCGCCTCATTTAGTTGATGCGAGGTGTAAACCAGCGTGGTACCCTGATTGTTTAATTGCAGTAAGTATTCAATAATGGCGTTGCGGGTTTGTACGTCTACACCCACCGTAGGTTCGTCTAGAAAAAGAATTTTGGGTTGATGAATTACACCAATCGCTAAATTCACCCGTCGTTTCATTCCGCCCGAAAATAGCTTTACCTGTTTGTTGCTAACATCAGCCAACCCCAGAACTTCTAATAACTCTGTGCTTCTGCTGCGGATCTCGGCTTTACCCAATCCAGCCCAGGCACCAAAAAAATCGAGGTTTTCCAAGGGAGTGAGTTCGTGATAAAAGGAAAAATCCTGCGGAACGAGACCGAATAGTTTTTTTATGTCCGCGGTATTATTCAGTGGCTTACCCAACAATTCTATTGTGCCCGCTTTGGGTTTGAGCAGCCCTGTCATCACGCTCATCAGCGTTGTTTTACCGGCACCGTTGGGCCCAAACAAGCCGAAACGATCGCCAGCGCCAATAGTAAGCGCAAGGTTATTGAACGTGTAATCAGGGTTACCCGGATACCCAAAACTGAGTTGAGAAATATGTACAGCGGGTGTTTTCAATAATTACCACTTAATATTGTTGAGCGCTTTAAATGCAGCGGTTTCTATCTGTGCAATTTCTATCAGGTAATCGGCCATCTGGTCAAAATCAGCCTGGGTGCCTAGTCGGCCTTTGTAGATGCCGGCGGCTTGCACTGCAGATGTGCGCCATAGATCGCCAGCCTCAGTAAATTTCTCTGATAGTGCCAGCACTTCATCGCGCTTTACGTAATCATGAGCCTGTTGCAAAAAGGCAGCATAAATATAACGAAATCCGCCGCCACCTGTACCAATTTCCTCCTGCATACGCACCAGCTGCGCCAGGTACAGGCCAGCTTTCTCCTGCCCCAGCTTATCGTGCCATTTGCGAATGTGTTTGGCGGTATAGTCAATACCCTTAGTGCCCGCAAACCAACCCGGGATGCGCAACATCTGGTTCACATTCATTTTAATACCGCTGATGATGGCTTTACGCATTCGCTCGTCATCAATGCGATGATCACCATCTGCCGGGAAATAGATTTGTCCCTTTGGCGCCAATGCACCTTTTGCAAAACGTACACGCTCCAATTCATAGCTGGTCAGCTTGGTTGGGTGCTCCATAATCGGGTCGCTGATCAGGTAATCGTCACCCTCTTTGCCAAAAACAATGAGATTATGAGCATTGAAATGGAAACGATACTCGCGCGGAAAGTACGATAGGTAATAAACACCCACCTGGCAACCTGCGGGTTTTCCGGCATTCAGAGTTTCCTGTAAAAAGGCTTCGGCCTTTTCTTTTGAGCTGAATTTTTTACGCACAATGGGAATGCCCAGCGCCTTGCAGGTACGCTTAAAGATCAATCCCGGAAAGGTGCGGAAGGCAATGGCCGGCCCGTTATTAATTTTAATGAACGGGATATAAACATAAAACAGCCCAGCGCCAATACCAAAGGCCAATGGCTCAGTAATTTGCTCTACGCCGCTGTTTTTTAAAAGACTGGTAATTACCCCCGACTCGCAATGCGCGGACTGGCGGTGTTCAAAATCAACTTTCATGATGCACGGTGAGGCTTTTCAAATCGCTAACGGACACATTAAAAGCACCGGCATATTTGTCTAACTGTTTAGCTGATAATTTATTAAATGATTGCGGAGTCATGTGGCGTTTAATCTGCCATTTCCAATAGCCTGTATAATCGGCCAACAGGCTCAGATCCATCAGGCGGTATTCCATAAAGAACAATATCGGGCTCGCCTCGCCATTCAATACCTTCTGGCGGGCTGCTTCTACACGTTTTCCAATATCGTTCCAGGCCGCATCAAGGGCGCTCTTTTTTACATCCCAGCCGTTGCTCAACTCGGTAGTATAATGGCCCTCTTTATCGGTTGCGTAACAAATCTCTTTGGTAACTTTTCCCAATGCGCCGTCATCCTGTGGTACTTCTTCCTTCTTCATGGCTTTGGGTACAAATTTAGCAAACTGTAAGCATAGCGTACATATAAGAGAAACGCGCGCTCTCAGGCACCAGTAACAATATACGTTCGCCTTTTTTCAGTTTGCCGCTGTTAAACAGTTCATCAATCATTAAATAGATAGATGCCGCACCCACGTTGCCTACGCTGTACAGGTTAATAAACCATTTCTCGGCCGGGATGCCCCCGCCGTACTCCTCAATCATATCCGCAATTTTACTGCGGAAAAAGTCGCTGGAAATGTGCGGTAGGAAATGGTCGATATCGCCTGCAGTTAGTCCTTTGCGCTCAAATATCTCTTTGATTTTGGCGCCACCCAGGGGTACAATGTTATCGCTCAGCAAACCAATATCCTGTTTAACGCTGAAGATAGAGTGGTTCATGATCTCGTCAGGTGTAAAATCCATGAAACCCTTCAGCGTGCCATCGGGCTGTTTTTCGCCGCCCATGTACATACAGGTATCCATCTGATGGGCGTATGATACCCCTTCTATCCAGTCAATCCGCAGGCTCGGACCATCAGGATTGGGCTGATCTTCCAGTAAAAAAGCAGCAGCACCGTCAGACAACATCCAACGTAAAAACTCTTTGGAGAAGGCGATGTACGGATTGGCGTCCATAGCTTTCAATTGCTCTACTTCTTCTTCAAAAACGTTAGATACCAGCAGGCCCGAGAAACGCTCAGAACCAGTGGCTACTGCTTTTTCGGCTTCGCCGGATTTAACAGCCATGTAAGCATATTTCAGCGCATGCATACCTGCACAGCAAACACCTGCAGGCGATACCACTTCAATGCCACCGGCCTCGGGCAGCCAGCCATGCGTCATCACACCGTGACTAGGCATCACCTGGTCTGGCGATGAAGTGCCGCATGACAGCAGATCGATTTCCTTCAGTTTGGCCTGATCCTCATTAAACAGGTTGCGCACGGCAAAGGCCGTCATTTGCGCATTGGTATGGGTAGATTTTCCACCTTTTTCAAGCGCGTAATAACGGGTATGAATGCCGTTATTGCGCAGTACAATCTTTTTAGATTTAGAAGGCTTATTATTAATATAACCCAGGTACTCCTCCATCTCATCGTTTGAAACAGGGCTATTGGGAAAGTAATGCGAGGTTTTATTAATATAAACTTGTTTTAAAGACATAAGTATATGTTAAGCTAGCAGTTGGTAGTGTTTTGTTTTAGCCTTTATGCGCCTGCCCGTAAAGGGGCGCACCAGTATGGCGTCTAAAATAAATAAAAGCGGGACACCAAAAAAAAGCGCCACAAAAAGATAATACTTAAAAACGCTGAGCCAGGCCGCCTTATTACGGCGCCTGGCAATGAACTTAGCCCAAACCCTGAATATGATTCGTGCCTTGCCCTCGGCCAGCATCAGTTTGTATATAATTTTTACGGCGCCGCTGTCAACCAGCGCTTGCTGCATCCCTGCATAATCGTTTTGCTGCAGGTGTGCCGCGGCTATCTGGCCAAAATCGGCTGTTTGTAAAATGTCCTTGTCTGCAACACCCGGAGGCGGGAAAATGTTTAGATAGCGGTCTTTTTTTCCGGTAAGCATCCAATAAAAGATGGTAACAAAGCTCACCAGGTTATGATGTTTATCAAACAGCGCCACATTACCTACATGGTTTGCACCGGCATTAATCAGCATTTGTCTTACCCTGTCGTATGCACTCAACCACATGTTGCGGGCGGCAGAAATGGTGATGACCGGCGTATCTTTCAATACCGCCAGAAAATCGGGATGATGCAGCAACGAATTTGACGGAATACTTGGCGACAGGAACCAGGGCTGGTACCCCAGCACAATCAGATCATATTTTTGATGCGGAATAGTGAATGGTTTGAGATCTGTGGGCTTGCCTAACACACAATCGGGCATCACACCAAAAAAGTGTTTGCCCGTCCAGGGGAAGACGAACTCAGTCGCTGTTTCAATCCTTACCACATCAACTTCAGCACCGACCGCACGCAACGGTTCAATAAACTGATCAATAACCTGTACCATTTGGCCCGACTGGCTATAATAAATTGCAAGTACTTTCTTATTCATCGGGCTTATAGATCTGACGGATGCAGAACTTTTGAGGTTTTCACGTAATCGGCCAAGGCTTCTTGCGCAACAGCCGGCATCTCTTTGTAGTGCTTGATAATCATCTCCCTGTCGGCAGCCAAATCAGCTTTGTATTTGACCACTTTAGGGGCATTCTCCTCAATAATCAAGCGCAGAAAGTGTAATTCCACGTCACTGGTATTATTGGCAATAGCGGTTTCCAGTTTAATACGGCCCTCTTTAAAAGTATTGAGTTTTTCTTTAGGTTTTTTCAGCAAGCCTGCTTTCTTCATGAGCAAGGCTCCCTGATAACCCTCTTTTTGCTTCCACGGACTGTCTTTCAGCTTGTCCAGCTCTGCGGTAATAGCATCGGCATCGCCGGCTTTCAGCAATCCATAAACCCTGGCACGACTGGCGACTGGTTGGCTATGAGCCGCTTGCAGACTGATAATCAGCAACAAGACCAGGGAACAAAGTGTTAGTTTTTCTATTTTCATGACATTGGGCAGACAATCCAAATATATAGAAACTTTATTGCCACCAGTACAACTCTGTGTTTTACTGCGTACCTTTTTTAGGCAGAATACCATATTATCAAATACTTTTATTTATTTTGATCTCAATTTTTGCCATTTACCAAAGCTGTTGTTTAGGGGTAGACAAGAGATGTTATGAAAAGTTTAATTATTAAAAAGTGACGCATCCAACACAATTTTCAGGATGCTGGACGGTTGTTCTGGGTGGATCAAGTGGTTTTGGGTTAGCAACCGTTAAGAAACTATCGCGTCACGGAATGAACCTTGCCGTATTGTATCGCGAAACGTCCATCGGCCACAAAGCAGCGCTCCATACTTTTAAAGAATTGGAGGCCGAGAACGGTAATGTGATCAGAGCCTACAATTTGAACGCACTTGACGCAGCAGATCGCGAACGTTTTGTTAATGATTTTAAAAAGCATAACAACGGCGGCAAAGTAAAGTTGCTGCTGCACTCTATCGCCCGTGGCAATGTCAAACCGCTCATTTGCGAGTCATCAGAGCCCGGCGATGCGCTGAGTATAGAAGACATTCAGCTCACCACCTATGCTATGTCTAACAGTTTGCTGGATTGGGTACGCTTGCTGCTCAACCACCAGCTGTTTGATGCCGACGCCCGCGTAATTGGCCTGACCAGCGAGGGTGCTCATAAATACTGGAATAGCTATGCAGCTGTATCACTGGCAAAATCATCACTTGAAAGTCTGGCTACTTACTTAGCGGTTGAAACCGCCCGCTTTGGCATTAAAACTAACGTGATCCAGGCCGGCATTACCGCTACGCCATCGCTGCTAAAAATACCAGATAGCGACCAGTTACTCAACCACGCCACAGCACGCAACCCCCTTGGACGCATGACTACGCCAGAAGATGTGGCCAACGTGATCTACCTGCTTTGTACCCCAGAAGCAGCCTGGATAAACGGTTCAATTATTTATGCCGATGGAGGCGAGCATTGCCGCTAATGAATACTTTGTATCAGCAGGTATTAGACCGGCTGCCTTATAAATCAAGTTTCAGGTTTGTTGATGACATTGCGCACCTCGATGCTGAGGGCTGTACTGGCCATTACACCTATAAACACGATTCTTTTTTTTACGAGGATCACTTCCCGGGCAACCCGGTTACCCCCGGCGCCATTGTTACCGAAACCATGGCCCAGATAGGCTTGGTGGTATTAGGAATATACCTTATATTACCAGAACTGAATACTAACAAAGAAACTGAAAACAACAAGCCCGTTTTTCCGTTGCTTACGTCTGCAGAAGTATCGTTTTATAAGATGGTGCTGCCTGGCGAGAAAGTAACAGTTATATCAAAACGAGAATATTTTCGTTTTGGTAAACTAAAATGCAAAGTTGAAATGCTGGACGAAAACAAAGAAACAATAGCCATTGGCGTTTTTGCCGGTATTATACAAAATATGAGGGGTGCCAAATAATGAGTAAACGTGTTGTTATAACGGGCATGGGAGTTGTCTCTCCAAATGGCGTTGGCATTCCGGCATTTTTGGAGGCTTTGCAGGCGGGTAAGTCAGGCGTAAAGTTTGTGCCGCTTTATGAGGAACTAAAATTTAGCTGCCACGTAGCAGGCCGGCCAGATTTTATCTGGGAGGAACTGCAAGGCAATTATATATCAGACGTTACTTTCTACGGACTTAAAGGTACCAACATTGGCTATGGCATCCGCGCTGCGCTGGATGCCTGGCGAGATGCCGGCCTGAGCACCGATAACGATGAGCCCTTGTGGCACGCGGGCCTGGTATTTGGCAATAGTACTGCTGATACCGAAGCCATGCGTAACGTAATTACCCGTGTTGATAACAAGGAGGCCAAAAAACTAGGATCACGTGTGGTAGAACAAACCATGAACAGCGGTGTGAGCGCCTACATTTCGGGCAGATTAGGCTTGGGCAATCGTATTATTACCAACTCATCAGCCTGTGCAACCGGCTCGCAAGCCATTTTAATGGCTTATGAATATATTAAAAACGGCTACGCCACCACCATGCTTACCGGTAGCTGTGAGCATGTAGACACTTACGTTTACGGCGCTTTTGACTCCATGCGTGTCCTATCGCGCAAGTTCAATAATGAGCCAGAACGTGCTTCAAGACCCATGAGCCTCACCGCCGGTGGTTTTGTGCCAGGCTCTGGTGCGGGTGCCATGGTATTGGAGGAGCTAGAAACAGCACTGGCCCGCGGTGCAACCATCTATGCCGAAGTTCTAGGCGGCGCCACCAATAATGGCGGTCAGCGCCAGGGTGGTACTATGACGGCTGCTAACCCTCAAGGCGTAATCAGATGTATTAATGATGCCTTAACTTCATCAAACATACAAGCAGATCAGATTGATCTCATCAGCGGGCACCTGACGGCTACTTATGCAGATAAGGCTGAGTTGAATTACTGGGCAACGGCGCTCAATAGAAGAGGCGATGATTATCCTTACGTTAATTCGCTGAAATCAATGATAGGGCATTGCCTCAGCGCGGCGGGCTCTATAGAATCGGTAGCGGCGGTACTACAGTTAAAGGAGCAGTTTATACACCCCAACATCAACCTGGAAGATATTGACCCGGGCATTACCGAGATTGCCGGTATTGAAAAAATACCTGTGACAACTTTAAAAAAAGATATTAATATTGTAGCAAAAGCCAACTTTGGCTTTGGCGATGTAAACGCATGTTTACTGTTTTCGAAATATAAATGATAATGACCAGACAAGATATTTTAGAAGAGTTAAAGAAGGTGTTGGCCCCTTATACTAATGATAAGACCCTGCTTGAAGGTGTTAATGAGCAAACCGATCTTTTAAAAGATCTGAAAATAAACTCTGCCAACCTGGTTGATATTATTATTGATGCCGAATCTAAATACAATATTGAGATTGATTATGATGCTGCCGAAAAAATGACCACCGTGGCCAACTGTATCGATGTGATACAGGAACGGATGGCACAATAGCTTAACACGTTGCCAAGTATCGGGAATGATATTGTCGATCTGCGTTTAATTGATGCTGACAGAAGTAAGCAGGCCCGTTTTTATTCAAAAATATTAGCGCCGGATGAGCTTAAATTACATGAGGCTCTCGGCGCTTTTTTAGCTTTTGAGCATTTTGTGTGGCTGTGCTGGACGATAAAAGAAGCCACCTACAAATACAGCAAAAGGCTACATGCGCAACTGCTGTTTTCGCCTCCCCGCACGGTTATTTTAAATCTTTCTGCTGCTCAGCCAGTGGGCGATGAGCACTTTTATAAGGGCACCTGTTCAAACGGACTCTCCACCGTATATTTTCAATCAACACATACCAAAACTTACATTCACACTATAGCTACTGCCGCGCCTGACTATAACCAGATCATCACTAAAATCTTTATTATAGATCAAGCCGAAGCATCGGCCCAAACCCATGCGCAGCTATTGCAACAGGCCACGCAACTATACCCTGGCAGCAAAAGAACAACGATATTAAAAAATGCCGACAACGTACCTTCCCTGATGGTTGGCGACCAAACATTCCCCATATCCATGGCGCACCACGGACAGTATGGCAGTTTCGCCCTTGCAAATAACCCTTCAGTTAATTAAAGTGCCAAAGATTTCGTACAACTAAAATCCATACTCTTTTTATGAGTATAAATTTACCAATAATTTATAACCTTAACTCTAATCAAGGCGTATAAAGACATCCTGTTAAACCAGAATAAACCTACTTCGGAAAACGAACTTATTGCTAAACTATGGAAAACGCATTACCCTTGGTGTGCTATTTTTTGACCTTTTTATTGGTGCTGATAGCCTCGCTCATTGTGGCCCTTTATATTGTACGCCGCAATACCCGCCGGTATTTAAAAAAACTACTAACTGACAGGGAAGCTAATTTTAACAAGAAGGGAATGCATTCAGATTCAACCCAATCCGATAAAGCAGCTTAATTAAGAGTCAAATGCAACGCATTAAAGCCTCTGTCTCAATTATCTTACAATTTTTCCGGTAACATTTTTATAGAGATTCATTAATATTGATATTACCATTTAAACCGATCAAGGTAGTATAATCATGAAGAAATTTTTAACCTCTATTATGTTAACCATGCTGGCCACGTTTGTATTTGCGCAGCAGCAACAACAGCAAAAAATCATTATAAGACTTTGGCCCAACGGCGCCCCGACCAACAGTGGCCTGAGCGGTCCGGAGCAACAGTTGGAAAATGGCCGTGTGGGCAACATTACCGATCCTACACTTACCGTTTATCCAGCAAAAAAAGGCAACGGTATGGCTATTATTACCTGCCCAGGTGGTGCCTACATCCGTTTAGCCATGAACCATGAAGGCTATGATATGGCCGACTGGTTCAATGCGCAAGGCATTACATACGCCGTATTGAAATATCGAATGCCTAATGGACATCCAGAGGTTCCGCTGGATGATGTGCAGCAGGCCATTAAACTGATGCGTCAACACGCTGCCGAGTGGGGCGTAGACCCGAACAAAGTAGGCATTATGGGCAATTCTGCAGGAGGTCACCTGGCATCAAGCGCTGCCACGCATTTTACGTCTGATAAAGATCGTCCAAATTTCCAGATCCTGTTTTACCCAGTTATCGAGATGAAATCAGGAAGCGGCCAGATGTTGCTGGGCAAAAAGCCTTCTGCCGAACTGATGAAGAAATTTTCTAATGACCAGCAGGTAACTGCTCAAACACCGCCGGCTTTTATTGCCTGCTCTGCGGATGACCGCAGCGTTCCGCCTGTAGATAATGCCATCAAATACTTCAGTGCGCTTACTGCCAATAAAGTTCCAGCTGCATTACACATCTACCCTGTTGGCGGCCACGGCTGGGGCTATAACGACAGCTTTATCTATAAACGCGAGTGGACAGAGGAATTGGAAAAATGGCTAAGAGAGTTGAACAAGTGATAAATCATATCCTCATCCGGATTTTAACAAACAGCGCGTCCAACAGCCAGGCAGGGCCACAGCTTGGCTGAATTTTGCACTTTAAAGGTGTGGATATATTCCTATTTTTGCAGCATACCGAATACTGAAATGGGGTTTGACTATAAGGGGATGATTGCAATGACAAAGAATTTCGTGTGTTCAATACTCACGAAACCAAAACATGAAGTATCTGTCTGTTGCATTATCAAAGATGAAAACGAATATTTAGAAGAATGGATTTCTTATCATCTAAGAATTGGCGTTGAACATTTTTACTTGTACGATAATGGAAGCGCCATTCCAATACTCGATACAGTGCGCCAGCTAAACCTTGAAAAATGGGTAACCGTTATTGAATTTCCGGGAATATCCAGGCAAATGGCAGCCTACAAAGATGCGCTTTGGAAATTTGGCAAAGATTCTAAATGGATGGCCTTTATAGATACAGATGAATTTATAGTCATTAAAACGCCCAATCCGAAGATAGTCCCGTTTTTGAAGCATCATCAGGCATATGGCGGGCTGGGTATAAATTGGGCAATGTTTGGTTCTAATGGGCATTTGCTTAAGTCAAGTGCGCCACAATCTCAAAAGTTTACCCGTCGGGCTCAATCAGGTTTTCACCTAAATGAGCATATTAAAACAATAGTGCAACCAAAATACGTCAGAACGGTCCGGGATCCGCACAGTTTCAAGTACCCGTTGGGTAAGTTTTGTGTTAATGAAAATTTTGAAAAAATAACCGGCCCTCATTCGCCGGTATCTGCGGAGAAGATCCAACTGAATCATTATTACTGCAGATCGCGGGAGGAGTTTGAAATCAAGATACGGCGGGGCCGCTCTGACAATGTTGATATTACGCGTTCGATGGCTGAGTTTGACTATGCAGACAAACATTCAAATGAAGTAGAAGATTCAACGATGGGCTCCATTATTTCAAGATTAAAATAATGGAGCCCATGGCATCGCCTGGTAACATCTGTTAAGATTACTGGTTTTAGCCGTTATAATTCAGGATCAAATTCCACGATCCATTCGATACCGTATTTATCTCTAAACATACCCGCGTACGTACCCCACGGCGAGTCGCCAATCTGTCCTTCTATATGTCCACCTGCAGCCAACCCGGTAAATATTGTATCTGCTTCTTCACGGCTTTCAGCACTCACTTTTATTTTAGACCTGTTTTCATTTTCGCTTACATACCCCATAAATTCCGGAACATCGTTAGCTACTAACACGTTATGTTTACCAATTGGCAAGGCAATGTACATGATCTTGTTTGCCTCATTTTCTGGCACTGAAAAATCAGGCAAATCTCCAAACCGAATAATCTTTGTAAACTCTCCTCCAAAAACTGATTTGTAAAAAGTGAAGGCTTCTTCGGCATTGCCGTTAAAGTTGATCCATGGATTGATTGCTCTCATAAGCTCATTTTAAGTTGATAAGTTGCTTTGTTTAGATTCTTGGTCCCGGCATTCCGATTTCATTGTGATTGACAATCATTCTCGTTGCTGGCGCTTGCGCACCATGAGTGCACACAACAGCACTAAAATAAAAAAGCCGCCCTGCAAATGCAAAGCGGCTTTTAAGTAGTCCATAGGGGAATCGAACCCCTGTTTCCAGAATGAAAATCTGGCGTCCTAACCCCTAGACGAATGGACCATGATGTCATTTTAAATTCGTTCTCTTCAGAACAAATCTCCCTTTGTTTTGGGACTGCAAAGATAGTCACCAAAAACACTTTTTAAAATTTTTTTTTCAAAAAAGTTATATCGCATTAATAATCAGCGCAATTAATTATTTACCCAAACAAAACACTGCATTATTTCTTTAAATTCTGTTAACAGATAATCCTTAACTTTACTTCACCCAAAACTATTCTCAACCTATGAAAGCGGCCTGGAACAATCATTTGATTGCCGAAAGCGATAGCATCAACTACTTTAAAACCGCCTTCACTGCGGATTTACACCGCGCTAATTTCAACGCCCTCAAAATAAAACATCAACTCTTTTTGAAAGGATCACAGGTAATTGCATGAGCACAAATTACGATTGTATTGTTATAGGCGCCGGACAAGCCGGCACACCACTGGCCAAAAAGCTGGCACAAGCCGGCAAAAAAACTGCACTGATTGAAAAACGCTACATCGGCGGCACCTGCGTTAACGATGGTTGTACGCCTACCAAAGCCATGGTAGCATCGGCCCGGGCAGCGTATTTGGCCGGAAGATGTAATGACCTGGGTGTGCATATTGATGGCTACCATATCGATATGCCGCGCATTAAGCAACGGAAAGATGAGATTGTGTTGCGCTTTCGCAACGGCAGTTTGGAGGGGCTGCAAAAAACCAAAAACCTGGAAGTGATATTTGGCGAGGCCACCTTTACCGGTCCAAAATCTATCAGCATCAATCTGAACGATGGCGGCATTCAGGAACTCACCGCCGATCAGTATTTTCTGAACACAGGTGCCACCGCGATCATTCCGGAGATTGAGGGCATTCATGATATTGACTATCTCACCAATACTACTATTCTTGAACTGAATAGCGTGCCCTCTCACCTGCTCATCATCGGCGGCAATTACATCGGTTTGGAATTTGGGCAGATGTTTCGCCGTTTAGGGGCTGATGTAACCATTATTGAGCGTTCTGAACGCCTGATGCCGCGCGAAGATGAGGACGTGGCCGACTGCATTAAAAATATTATCGAGGAAGACGGTGTAAAAGTATTCACCAATGCCATCGTTCAGAAATTTGCAAAAGACAATTCGGGACAGATTGCCGCTACGGTGTCAGCGGGAGGCATCAGTCAGCAGATTACCTGCTCGCATATATTAGTCGCTACCGGTCGCAGGCCGGTGACTGAGAACCTGGGACTGAACAAGGCCGGCGTTGAAGTTGATGATAAAGGCCACATCAAAACCAACGATCACCTGGAGACTACCGCGCGCGGCATTTATGCTTTGGGTGATGTACGCGGCGGACCGGCGTTTACCCATATCAGTTATAACGATTATACCATTGTTTACCGCAACCTGTTTGAGGGGACAGATTACGACATTAACGACCGCCCTGTACCCTATTGCATGTTTACCGACCCGCAACTAGGCCGCATTGGATTAAGCGAACAGGAGGCCCGCAAACAAGGGCTAAACATTAAAATAGCCAAGATACCTATGGCACACGTAGCCCGCGGCATTGAAACCGGTGAAACACGCGGCCTGATGAAAGCTGTGGTTGATATCCATACCAAGCAAATACTAGGCGCAGCCATTATTGGCGAGCAAGGTGGCGAGATAATGACGGTGCTGCAAATGGCTATGATGGGTGGCATTACGTATGATCGTATCCGTTACTGCGTGTTTGCGCATCCGCTGTATGCCGAGTCACTCAATAACCTGTTTATGTCTGTTAAGGATTAACCGTACACTATGATTAAAGTTAGCCAGCTGAGCAAACATTTTGGGGCGGTTAAAGCGGTGGATGACATTAGTTTTGAGGTGCGCGAAGGCGAAACCCTGGCACTGCTGGGTACCAGCGGCTGTGGCAAAACCACCACGCTAAAAATGCTCAACCGACTGATAGAGCCATCGGCAGGAGTTATTGAAGTTAATGGACAAAACATCTTGCAGCAACAACCCGAAAGTCTGCGCCGCAACATAGGTTACGTACTGCAAAACACAGGCTTATTTCCTCACTACACCATTGAAGAAAACATTGCAGTAGTACCACAGTTGCAAGGCTGGGGTAAAACAAAAACCGATACCCGCGCCTGCGAACTGATGGAGAAACTGCACCTATCACCGGATTTGCTTTCTGCCTATCCCCACCAACTGAGTGGAGGGCAGCAACAACGCGTGGGGCTGGCACGCGCCCTGGCAGCCAATCCGCCTATTTTACTGATGGACGAGCCTTTTGGCGCGCTGGACAATGTGACCCGCACCAAAATCCAGGCTGAGTTTAAACAACTGGACGAGCTGACCCGCAAAACCATTATTATGGTTACGCACGATGTACAGGAAGCCTTTGACCTGGCCGACCGCATTTGCCTGATGGATCAGGGCCGCATTATGCAGTTAGGCACCCCTGCTGATTTGCTTTTTAAACCTACCAGCACTTTTGTAAAAGAGTTTCTGGCCGGTCAACAACTGCAGTTGGAGTTTAAAACCACCAACGTAAATAATCTTTGGGGGCTGTTGCCGGAGGCACCCGCACTCTCCGCCGCGTTTATGCCCAAAGGCACCTCAGTTTGGGCGCTGATGGATATATTGAAACATCAGCCAGCTATCAGCTTTCAAAAAAACAAACAGGTTAAAACCATCAACTTTGAGCAGCTCATGAGCGCTTTCTACCAATACCGCAAAGGAGACAACAATCATGAATGAGCAACAGCAAACCTTATGGGGCTTTATGCGCGAGCAAAGCGACAAACTGCTCAGTCAAACGCTGGAGCATATCGGCCTTACGTTTATCTCGCTCATCATCGCCGTACTGATTGGCCTTCCCCTGGGCATCCTGATTGCGCGCCGGCAGCGCCTGTCGGGCCCGGTGCTGGGTGTGGCTGGCATATTACAAACCATCCCCAGCATTGCGCTGCTGGGCTTTATGATCCCCGTGCTGGGTATCGGCCCCAAACCTGCTATTGCAGCGTTGTTTATTTATGCGCTGCTGCCCATCATCCGCAATACTTATACGGGCATTGTAGGCGTTGATACAGCCATTGTAGAGGCCGCCACCGCTATGGGCATGAGCAAGCGCCAGCGTTTGTTAAAAGTAGAGTTACCGCTGGCTATGCCGGTTATATTGGCTGGTATCCGTACCGCTACGGTTATCAATGTGGGCGTGGCTACGCTGGCCTCTTATATTGCCGCCGGTGGTCTGGGCGAGTTTATCTTCGGCGGTATCTCGCTCAACAATACCAATATGATTCTGGCCGGGGCCATCCCCGCAGCTCTTCTGGCTATTATTTTTGATTTCCTGCTATCGCGATTACAGAGAATCAACATAAAGAAAATTAAAACTGCCACTGCTGCTTCAACCCTGTTATTGCTTCTCGCCTCCTTTTACTTTATCCCATCGGCCTATGGCGGTAAACTCACTGCTGGTTTCACCCCCGAGTTTATGGGCCGACAGGATGGCAATCTGGGCCTGCGTTCGGTTTACGGATTAAAGATCCATACCATTGTGATCAGTGATGCGGTGATGTACAAGGCAGCCTACCAGAAAGCGCTTGACGTGATTAGCGGCTACTCTACTGATGGCCGTCTGAAGGCTTTTAATCTCATCGTACTGAAAGATGATAAAAACATTTTTCCACCCTACTATGCAGCCCCCATTGTGCGCGATGATGCGCTAAAACATTTTTCTCAGCTGGAAAAAACGCTCAACCTGTTATCGGGCCATATCAATGATTCGGTCATGACCGAGTTGAATTATCGTACCGATTACCTGCATCAAACGCCCGAACGTGTAGCTAAAGATTTTTTGGTAACACAGGGCTTGTACAAGCCCTCTCGCAACGGCCATAGCGGCACGGTACGCATCGGCTCTAAGATTTTTGGCGAGCAGTACATCCTGGCCAATATGTACAGTATGCTGATCAAGGGCAACACCAATTACGATGTATTGATAAAAAGTGGCCTGGGCGGCACACTCATTTGTTTTAACGCCATCAATAACAACCAGATTGATTTTTACCCCGAGTATACTGGCACGGGCCTGCTGGCCATCCTGCAGCCGGATGCAAAAACTGTCACTCGGCTGACAACAAATAAAGATTCGACTTATAACTTCGTAAAAACCGAGTTTGAAAAACGCTATCACATCAGTTGGTTAAAACCCATCGGGTTCAATAATTCGTATGCTTTAATGATGCGCCAAAAACAGAGCGATGATTTGCGTGTTAAAACAATTACAGACTTAAAGAACTACCTGGATAGAAAATAAATGGACCTGATTGACTGTTACAGGGCGGTGCGCCGTCATACCGAAAGCATTTGCAGTCATCTGCAAACAGAGGACTACGTAGTGCAGCCCGTAGCAGATGTGAGTCCACCCAAGTGGCATTTGGGCCATACCACCTGGTTTTTTGAGACCTTTATTTTGAAGCCCTACCTAATGGGCTATCAGGAATACGATGCTGATTACAACTTCGTATTCAACAGCTATTATGAATCGGTCGGCGCGCGGGTAATCCGCACAGATCGAGGTAATCTGAGCCGACCCTCCGTACAAGAAATTTACCAATATCGTGAGCATGTAGATAAGGCTATGGAGAGCTTTCTATGCGCAGAACCATCTGCCGAAGTAAAGGAACTCCTCATTCTGGGCTTTAACCATGAACAACAGCACCAGGAGTTATTGTATACCGATATCAAATATATCCTGGGCAATAACCCGTTATTCCCCGCTTATGATAGACAATATCTATCACCAAAGACTAATTATATAGACGGCGCATGGATCAAGATCAACGAAGGCATTTATGAGGTAGGCCACCAGGGCGAAGGCTTTTGTTTTGATAACGAGCTGAACCGCCACAAGGTTTATTTAAATGACTTTGAGATCAGCCCTAATCTGGTTACTAACGCCGAATATCTGGCGTTTATTAATGCCGGCGGATACCAGGATTTTCGCCACTGGCACATGGAAGGCTGGGCCTGGGTTAATGAACAGAAGGTTGAAGCACCCATGTACTGGTACCAGATAGATGGCGAGTGGCACCATTATACCTACCACGGTTTAGAGCCCATACACCTGCATGAGCCCGTTTGCCACATTAGCTATTATGAGGCTTATGCCTATGCCCAATGGCGCGGACTGCGCCTACCCACCGAGTTTGAATGGGAGGCAGCCGCAACGCAGTTTAAATGGGGCAAGGCCTGGGAGTGGACCGAAAGCGCCTACCTGCCCTACCCAGGTTTTGTAAAGGCACCGGGCGCCATTGGTGAGTATAACGGCAAATTTATGGTGAACCAGAAAGTATTACGCGGTGCATCAGAAGTTACACCGCCAGGGCACGAACGCATTACCTATCGCAACTTTTTTCACCCGCATTTGCGGTGGCAATTTACAGGAATCAGACTGGCCAAATAAACACATACCACCATCAAACCCTATGGAAGCATTAATGAGAACCCGCAGAGTTGAACATACAGACAGAACGCAATTTTTTGACGACATCATCAACGGCTTGCAGTCAGTGCCTAAGCACCTCGACTCTAAATATTTTTATGACGCTGAGGGCGACAAGCTCTTTCAGCAGATTATGGATTGCGACGAGTATTACCTCACCAACTGCGAGATGGAAATTTTTACCCGGCAAACCGAAACGCTGGCTAACGTGGTGATGGATGGCAGCGCGTTCGACTTGATTGAACTGGGTGCAGGAGATGCCACCAAAAGCAGTCACTTGCTGCGTGAGTTGCTGCGCCAGCAAGCAGAGTTTACCTATATGCCGATTGACATCTCGGGGCATATCATTTCTCACCTCAACGCAACGTTGCCACTCACGCTGCCCGGCCTCAAAATAAAAGGGCTGAACGGCGAGTATTTCCACATGCTCAGTAAAGCCGCCAAAATATCGAACCGCCGCAAGGTGGTGCTGTTTATGGGTGCCAACATAGGCAACATGCCACCGGCGGAGGCATTGCACTTTTGCCAGGAGATGCGCAAACACCTCTCCCCCGGCGATATGGTGGTGATAGGTTTCGACCTGAAAAAAAATCCCGAAACGGTTTTGGCCGCTTATAATGATAAAGGCGGTATTACTAAACGCTTCAACCTTAACCTCCTTACCCGCATCAATCGCGAATTGGGTGCAGATTTTAATCTCAATTGCTTCAAACACTACGCTACCTACGATCCTGAAAGCGGAGCTTGTAAAAGCTACCTCATCAGCCTGAAAGAGCAAACTGTGCACATCCCGGACGGGCCGGCCATCAACTTTGGCGAGAACGAGTATATCTTTATGGAGATCTCCCAGAAATATACGCTGGCCCAGGCTGCAGACTTTGCCACCCAATCAGGTTTTGAGCCTTTGTTGAACTTTACCGATAGCAAAGAGTGGTTTATTGATGCCGTGTGGGTGGCAGAGTAGTTTTTTTAATAATTACACTGTAATTTCGACCAACGGGAGAACTGCTCTCTTGAGCGATAGCGAAAAAATCTTAGACGTTTGCTAAGCAACCGGGACGCATGCATGGAGGCTAAGATTTCTCTCTGCGCTTTGCTTCGTTCGACAATAATGGCGCTTTATCTTTCCAGCTCAATCCGCTCTGGCGGCACAAAATCGCCATTTAGATCCTGCAAATAGCTCATCGGCTTTTCCGGATTTTTGATAATTTCCAGCAACAAGAAACCCCAGCGCTTCCAGAAGTTTTCCAGCACCTGGCCGTATACTTTGTTTTGCCACTCGTCAAACAGCGGTTTGCCGCTGGTACCACGCAGGGGCATGGCTTCCAGGTAAAGGTGATCATTTACCGGCAGCTGATTATACTCTGGCAGGCGGTTAAACAGGTAAGCCGAGTAGAAAACGCGGGCGCAGAACTCTTCAAACTGAATGGGGTGCAGCGTTGAAGTACCGATGCGCTCTGTGATGTTTTGATGATAGCGTTCGTTAGCCCCATTATCCTGCAGGCAGATCATCAAGCCAAAATCGCGCATACGAATAGAGAATACCAACGTATTGATCTCATCGCGATACACAAAATCATTCTCCGCATTATTTACCGGAAAGAGGAACAGGCTGTATGGCTTAAACTCATCAAAGCTGATAGGCTGATTGATGCTCTGCAACATCAGGTGCAGCGTGCTGAATTTGTGGATGATAGACTGCGACATGCTGAACTGCTCGCCCTGCGCATGCTGCATTTTAATGCCGGCCTGCAATTCATTAAAGATCAATCCGTACAAGAAGCGTGCGGCCCATTGAAATATTTTCAGCTCATCCAGCTGCTTTACGGCTTCATAACCGCCTTTAAATGCCGCGGAAATCTCTGCCTCCAGCGGTGCCAGGAACTGATCATTTATGGCTGCCGCACAAGGCAGTTTCAGGTCTTTGTAAGTAACAATGCTTTCATCCAGCAGTTTAAAAGGCTTCTCTTCCAAATCAAACTCAGTCATGAACCATTGAGGGAAAACCTGGATGCGCTCTTCTGTCGAGCTGAGTTCCTGACCTGTTAAAAAACAAAAGCGATTGCTAAAATTAAAAACCTTGAACGGATTGTATGTGTTTACCGGCATAGCCGGCAAAGATAAGCATTGATTTTGGCTGAAAATTTTAGCTTTGAATTTTAACATGAAACTGACGTATCGCCCATATCAGCTTGAGCTGAAGCATCGCTTCACCATATCGGGGTTCTCACGCACCTCTACCCCACTTATGCTTGTTGAACTGGAACACGAAGGGCACACCGGCTATGGCGAGGCGAGCATGGTGCCCTACATGGGCGAAAGCCATGCCAGTGCCGAGGTATTCCTCCAACATGTTGATGTTGCCCAATTTCAATTTCCGTTTGACTATTCAGCAATCACCCATTATCTAGACAGTATTGCCGCTGGTAATCCGGCCATTAAAGCGGCCATAGATATTGCCCTGCATGATCTGGATGGCAAGCTGCAAAACAAACCTTGCTGGCAATTGCTGGGCGCTAATCCTGCGCTGATGCCCGTTACCAGCATCACCATTGGCATTGATACGCCCGAAGTGCTGCGTCAAAAAGTACAGGAAGCTGATGCCTGCAAAGTGATCAAGGTAAAGCTGGGCAGCGCCAACGACAAGGAATTAATACAAACTGTGCGCAGCATGACCGATAAGCCGCTGTATGCTGATGCCAACCAGGGCTGGACCGACCGGCAGCGGGCGCTTGATCTTACCCATTGGCTGCACGAGCAAGGCGTTGAACTGATAGAGCAACCTTTTAAACGTGATGACCGCGACAGTAATGCCTGGCTCTCGGCCCGCAGCCCTATCCCAATTATTGGAGATGAAGCAGTACAGCGCCTGGCTGATGTTGATAAGGCCGCCGGTATCTATAACGGTATTAATGTAAAACTGATGAAATCTGCCGGGATGCACGAAGCCTTGCTAATGATACAAAAAGCCCGCGCACTGGACATGAAAATACTGATTGGCTGCATGAGCGAAACCAGTTGCGCAACCCTGGCCGCAGCAGCCCTGGCCCCGTTGTGTGATTGGGCTGATCTGGACGGACCGTTCCTCACGGCTAATAACCCTTTTAGAGACCCTGCATTTAAAGATGGGAAATGGATATTGAACGGTGCCGCCGGCTTAGGCCTCATGGCCCGATAAAGCTTATCGCTTATTTCCAACCAGTTAACCAATAAGAAATAAGGCAGATGTATTGCATATGTTACATTGGGCGTATATATTTGTTATACCCTAATTAAACTATTGCCAATGAGTGTTTCATCCACATCTGGTGTTGCGCAGCATAAACAGCATCGCGCATTGCCTACGTGTTCTAAATGCAAAAAAGAGTTTGACAGCCGCATACCCCGCGGCATCGTTGTAAAAATATTGCTCCCATGGTTGCCGCTTAAACATTATGTGTGTCTTCGCTGCGATATTACCAAATACAAGTTTTAATGCAGGTATTACCGATGCATTAGCACCGTAAAATCCTCATCTGCATAACTATCTTTCAGTACAACGTTTTTACTTAACGTGCGGCAAAACCGTGTGATAACAGCTGGATTATAGGCCCGCAGTACACCTTCGGCCGACACGCTGCGTAACAGGTTAAATGCCAGTCCGCGGCTGGCAGACTTGTACAGTTTTTCTATCGCCTCGAAAATATAACCGGGATTACCACTGCTGTAGTTGAGCGAGCCACATACCAGAATGTAATCGGCTTCAGGCAAGGCCCGCGTCATAAAGTTAGCTGAAAGAAAAGTGGTATTGGGTAGATTTCCATAATGCGCCATGGCGTTATCCAGCAACTCAGGCATCATCTCTATACCGTAATAATGTTTCAGTTGCGGATATTTCTCTAACAGAAACGGCAACAGGTCTGCATGGCCACAGCCGGCATCTATCACCGTACAGCCATTCAGGTCGGCAATTTGCGCCAGCTCCTTAAAGCGCAGCAGTTGATGTTCAGGCTCGCGCCAGCCCAATGCTCCAGTACCTTTATTGCCATGTTTTTTAATCATGGCCCGATGATAGGCAAAAATGGCGCCGCTGTCGCTGAGGGAAGTCATAGGGCAAAGATGCGAAATAGTTGAGCGATTATAAGAAAGGATTCACGGTACTGCATAACAGAGAAACTGTAGAAGTTTGTAGAATTAGCAAATGTTATTGATTGCGTTCCAGCGGCATGCCTGGTGAAATATGTACTTACTTAGAATACAGCATTTACCCCAACATCACCCCGCCTATCAAAAACGCCAGACAGATCATCGAGATAATTAGCATCAGCGGCCACACAAAGCGCAGCCAAACTTTTACGTTTACGTTGGCCATGGCCAAACTGGGCAGCATCAGACCGGTTGGCGTAATAAAACTCATCACGCCCATACCGTAGAGGTAAGCGTTCACAATCTCGCGTGAGGGTACGCCCACAATTACTGCCAACGAACCGAAGATAGGCATAGTGAGCACCGCCATACCCGATGACGACGGAATAAACAGCGTAAACACGTTGAACATCAAAAACATCACCACGATAAACACCACCGGCGACATATGGCCAACTGCTCCGGCCGCGTAATAAAGTATGGTATCACTGATCTGCCCATCGTTCAAAATCAGTGTAACGGCACGCGCCACACCAATAATAAAGCAAACCGACAGCATGCCCTCGGCCCCCTTGATAAACTCTTTAATAAAAACACCTTCTTTGATACGCCAGATCATGGCCACCAAAACGGCTGAAACCAAGAAAAGGGCCGACATTTCTGCCAGCCACCAACCCGCAAAAATTACCCCATAGATCATCACACCGAACGTGAGGGCAAATAAGGTAAGCAACAGACGTTGTTTAATGGTAAGCGTTGCATCTTCCTCCACATCAATCATCGGATATAAAGATTCAACCTTGCCCTGCAATTGATAAACCAGCGAGGCAGCAGGATCCTTCTTTACTTTTTGTGCATAGCGAACGATGTAGACAATTAACACCGCAGACAGTATAACAAACAACGCTATACGCGCGGCAATGCCATCCGTCCAGCTGATGCCGGCAGCGTTGGAGGCAATAATGGTAGCAAAAGGATTGGAGAACGACGCGATATTACCAATGCTCGTTCCGCCGTAAATAACGGCAACGGGTACCAGCAAATCATATCCTGCCGCCAGGAACAAAGGCACCAGCACGGGGTAAAACATCACGCCTTCCTCGGCCATGCCATAAGAGGCCCCACCGCAACTAAACAAAAATCCTAAAATGACCAGCAGCCAGGCTTCCCGCCCCTTCATAGTATGCGACAGACTGCGGATACCTTGCTCCATCGCTCCCGTCAACTGAAAAACCTGCATAAAACCACCGATGAACAGTACGAACAGCACGATATCAATGGTATCATAGATCCCCTTCACCGGTGACTGGGCAACATTAACCGGCCCCTGATGATTGGCCGGCAAATGGTGATAAGTGCCAGGCACAGCCACGGGCTTACGGATATCGTTCTTAAACTTTTGCAGGGGGATGCGGATATGGAGGCTATCCAGCGTATGCTGTGTAAAGGGCAGCATTTTGGGGCCTTTAGGTGTGGTCATGCTAAACGCATTATCAGCATAGCTCAGCTTATTATACTCTCCGGATGGCAGCACCCAGGTACAAATAGCCGCCAAAATAATAATGATAACCAGAATAGTGATAGGCGATGGTATTTTGCGTTTAGCCATAAGATGAAGGTAGGGAATTTAGATGATGGTTCATAGCTGATAGATCATGGCTGATAACGGCTGGAGGGTATTGGTCATGATTTTGTCTACTTAAAGTCATGGATATCAAATTTTTTGTATGAACTATGAACCATCAACCATGAACATCCCTACCTTTGCCCAAATTTTTTAAAAATGAAAAGGGTTGTTATTACAGGTATGGGTGTGGTTGCGCCAAACGGAAACAATATCATCGACTTTTGGGACAATGTGGTGAACGGTCGCAGTGCGGCGTCTCCCATCGTGCGTTTCAATGCCGAGCATTTTAAAACCCGTTTTGCATCACAGATCAGCAATTTTGATCCTACCCTGCACCTGGAACGTAATGATATTAAGCGTGGCGACTTGTACACCCAGTATGCACTGGTAGCCGCCGGCCAGGCCATTGCCGATTCTGGCTTTGACCTGAGCAGTATGTCGCCTTTTGATGTGGGGGTTATCTTCGGCTCTGCACAGGGCGGTATGGAAACTTTTGAGCAGCAGTTGCGCGAGTATGACGCTACCGACCATGCGCCGCATTTCAATCCGTTCTTCATCCCCAAAACGCTCATTAACATGGCTTCGGGGCTTATCTCCATTAAATATGGTTTTATGGGCGTTAACTTTACCACGGTTACGGCCTGCGCCAGCTCTAACACAGCTATCATGGAGGCCATGAATTATATCCGCTTCGGTAAAGCTAAGGTGATGATCACCGGCGGTTCTGATGCGCCGGTAACAGAGGCTTCTATTGGCGGCTACAATGCATTAAAAGCGCTCTCTACCCGTAACGATGACCCTCAAGCGGCTTCGCGTCCGTTTGATGTAGATCGTGATGGTTTTGTAATGGGCGAAGGTGCTGGCGTTTTGGTATTGGAAGAGTACGAACACGCCCGTGCCCGTGGCGCTAAAATTTATGCTGAGGTAGCCGGTGCTGCCATGACCTCTGATGCTTACCACATTACCGCTACGCACCCTGAAGGTCTGGGCGCTATTCATGCCATGAAATCGGCCTTGCATGATGCCGGTTTGAATAAAGAAGATATTGGTTTCCTTAACGCACACGCCACCTCAACTCCGGTTGGTGATTTGAGTGAGGCGAAAGGCATCCACGCAGTATATGGCGATAGCAAGCATTTGTTTGTAAGCGCCAGCAAATCAATTACCGGCCACCTGCTGGGTGCTGCTGGTGCCATTGAAGCCATTATTGCGGTTAAAACCATTACTGATGGTGTCATTCCACCAACTATCAACACCCATACTATCGACCCGAACATCCCGGCCGGCTTACAGATTGTTACCGGCGATGCACTGGAACATCCGGTTAACGCAGCCATGAGCAACACATTTGGCTTTGGCGGACACAACGGAGTTGTGGTGCTGATGAAGATTTAACCCGCAGTATTTATAGATATAAAAAAAGCGCCGATGCAGTAGCATCCGGCGCTTTTTTATTGATGTCACCCCTAAGAACATGAGGCATCTTTCCGATCATGCGTCCCGGCGTTGCATGGTGGCTTATCGCTTCGAAAAGACCCCTCCCGTTTGCTTTGGGAGAAAAGGTAATTTTATAGTTAGAACGGTTGGTATACCGATTCTGGTGTGGTCTGCATCAAATCTTCCAGCCTGCACTCTTCTAACACCTTGCGTTCAGGCAGGCGGTGCTTAACGTATTTCCACCTGATCAGGCGTATGTAACCAGCCTCCAGTTCAATGCCGGTAATATCACCATCGTCAAAACAGCAGCAACCGGTGTTAAAGTAACAGGGTTTGTAATCTTTAAAAGCCATTATACTATCGCCTGCGGCGTGGCGTTTGGCAATCAGGCGTTCAAGTTGGTCTATTAGCCTGACATCGCCGGTCATCTTGGCGCGATCAAGCTCGGTATACAATTTTTCAATATGCGTAAGCGATTTAAACACCGGCTGATGAGTATGCCCGGTAATCAGCAATAAATCATTTTGTTTACGGCTCCACTCATACATCATTTGGTTATGCGCCGTCTTTAACTCAAAATTATTGGCTGGGGTGTTTGGATTAATATGCAGATAAGCCTGCACCGGCCCCCAGATGTTAGACACAAACCACTTGCTAAACCAGTTGCCATCGCTTTGTTGATCGCCCTGATGGCCGTGTGTCATGTAGATATCCAGCTTTTTGCCGCCAACGCGGGCACGTAACAAAACACCTTCATATACTTTTATCTTTCTTTGGTAGATCTGCTGCAGGCTTATGGCTGCCAGCGGACTATTATCCCAATACAGATCATGGTTGCCAAACACCTTGGTAAAGGCATCTCGATTCAGGAAAGATTGCTCCTTGTCAAACGTGGCCTTATTATGTTTTTGTACCTGTAACAGCCTATTCTCCCAAAGTTCTTCACTGTCGCCCAGGTTTACGTAGTGAAATTGATTTTTGTTGTAATAAGTTAATGCGGCCAAATAATTGCTTTCGGCCCCGGCAAAATCATCGGCATCATCACGCGCACCTTTATGCTGATCAGACAGGATCACAAATTTTTGTTTAGCCGGATCAATATCCATCACACAACCCCGTTTGCCGGGCTCTTCTAATATAGAGTGATATAACGAGGTAAGCGAACTAAAAACGCGGGCACGATCTGGCCTGGCCGAATACTTTTCGGACAACCTGATGATGGTCTTCTTCAATAAACGTTGCAGCAGTTTGCGCATATTAGTCAAACATTTGAAAGGCAGAAAAGTGTTTTCTCTGCAAATTAATCCAAGTGAGGTACGCAGCGGCAGTATGGGGCTCTGCGCTTCTGCACCGTTACAAAAATCGGCATACAGAAAGTACTGAAAGGCAGGCTAATCACTATAATATTTACCGTGAAAAAACGGGGTGTCAATATCAATACAGAATATTACTTTTATTTCAATTATTAACCCTAAAAACTTCTTAAAACTCATGTCTCAACCCTCAACCAACGGCCGGACAAACAATCATGTTAAACGCAGCCAACTGCAAAAGCTTGTAGATAACTATTACAAAACCATGAAAAAGGTTGACGCAGACGGCAACGTACGCGATCTTGACCGCGAGAAAGACGCGCGTGCCATCTGGTTCAAAAAATCTGATATCGATAAGCTGTTTGCAGATCATAACTGCACGCCAGAAAATAATGACGAGTTTGGCCTGCGCATATACTTTGGCGTGTATGGCCATGGCATTCTGGATGGTGTGCCCGATAAATACCATAACCAACAAACCGCAGTGCTGGTTGCTACCCGCAAAGATGGCCACATTGTGGATAAAGACATATTACATAACGACAACGATGCTTTAGGTGCCGATGGCAAAGGCGACTATGGCAGCGAAGACCCAGGTACTGGCACCGGCCGCAATCATGGCAAACTTTGTCCGCCAGATACGGATTGTGGCAGCACTATTGTATAACAAAACTCATAACGGCAAATGCCCATTGTTAGTAAACAAGGGCATTTGCTATATTTAGCCAATATGGGCCCGTTATTTACTATTAAATACGCGTATTTCTGGTTTGAAGCTTTAGCATTGATAGCCTGCGCCTTATGCATACCTAAATTTAACAGTATGCGTTACCGGGCTTTCTTGCTGTATCTTGCAATTATAGTGACTTATGAACTTGCCTCTATCTTTAACTGGGGGTTTACTAATGGCAATAATCTATTTGACGTTTGTATTGAGGTATCGTTCGAGTTTGTTTTCTTTAGTTATTTCATCATATCCGGCAACTCAAATATGAGGCAGCGACGCCTGTTTACGCTCATATCTGCTGCCATATTTATTTTTACCATTATTGACATTTACTGGATACAGGGCATTAATAAACTTTGTACCTACGCCATATTGTTGCAGTATGTTTGGCTTATTGTGCTGGTGTGCCAATTCTTCTTCCGCAAAATGCAGCAGTTTAAATCAGACGTATCGCTTGCACGTCAGCCTGATTTCTGGGCACACACCGGGTTGCTATTTTACTTTTTATGCCAGTTTTTGTTTTTTGCAGCGTTTACTACAATGGCCTATAAAAAAATACATCATTTCTCGCTATTATCTAATGTAATTTTAGGCGTTTCTATCGTAATATTGTATTCCTGCTTAGCAGTTTCCTTTTTATGTTTCAGGCGGACGACGAAGTTATCATCATAGTAATTGCCGGCACCATCATGCTGCTGCTGCTGGGTATCTTTATCATCAGCTTTTTGTTTTTTTATCAAAACAAGCATAACCTACACATAGCAGAGCAGGAGCAACTCAAAGCGGCTTACAGCCAGGAGATGTTGACCACCCGCCTGGAAGTACAGGAGCAAACACTTCACCACATTAGTCAGGAATTGCATGATAATATAGGCCAGGTGCTCTCTTTCATCAAATTAAACCTGGGTACAGCCGGCGGCCTTGAAGAAAAAGTTAAACAGAAGAAGATTGATGAAAGCCGCGACCTGCTTTCACAAGTAATTGCAGACCTGCGCAGCCTGGCCAAGAGCCTCAGCTTTCAGCAGATTGTGGAGCATGGCCTGCTCAAAGCCATTAATACCGAGGTTGATCGCATTAATAAAAGCGGCCTGCTAACTATAGACACCCAGGTAAGTGGCGAACCGTATTCATTAGGCGAACAGCGCGAACTGGTATTATTCCGCATTTTTCAGGAAGGGTTAAACAATACTCTAAAATATGCGCACGCACGTAAACTCTCCATCAGGTTAATATACGCGCCCGAACTATTTAATTTGACGATTGCCGACGACGGGGTGGGTTTTTCTGCCGATACCGCCAAGAACCAGCACGGATCTGGGCTGAAAAATATGGAGAGCCGCGCTACCCTCATTGGTGCTGCTTTTAAACTAGACAGCATCCCCGGCAGCGGTAGTACCATAAATGTTCAAATAGACCCCAATAAAGAACTGATTGCAGATGGCCAATATTCCCATAGCGCTGGTTGATGACCACCGCCTTTTTCGTAGCGGCATAGCCTCGCTCATTAATGATTTTAACGGTTTTAGCGTATTGTTTGAAGCCGGTAATGGCGAAGAGCTACAAAACAAGCTCACCCCCAAAGTACGCCCCCGCATTATTTTGCTGGATATTAATATGCCGGTGATGGACGGTATGGCCACTGCCCGCTGGCTGCAGGAAAAGCACCCGGACATTGCCGTTGTTATCCTCTCTATGTTTGGCGATGCCGAAAAGGTTTTGGAGATGGTGAAAATGGGCGTAAAAGGTTACCTGCTTAAAGATGCCGAGCCACACGAGTTTGAACAGGCGCTGCAAAAGGTATCGCAGGATGAGGTTTACTACCCCGAGTTTGTTACCCGTGCCCTCATTAATAACTACAACCGCGAGCCCGACTTAATCAAGCTGAACGCCCGCGAACTGGAATTTTTAAAACTGGCCGGTACAGAAATGACCTATAAAGAAATTGCCGATGAGATGTGCATCAGCGCCCGTACCGTTGATGGTTACCGCGATCAACTGTTTGAAAAACTACAAATCAAAAGCCGTGTAGGTCTGGTTCTATACGCCATAAAAAATAAGCTAATTAGCTTGTAATTTGCTAATTATTTTAGCAAATTTGTCTTCATGTCACATGAGGATAATCCTGATTTTTTTAAGGGAAGGGGGGCGCAGGTTAATACCCATAACAAGTTTTTGCAGCAAAAATATGTGCTTGACCACATAGAGGGCCTGGACGAGCCCTTGCTGGAAAACTCGACCACGCAACTTTTTGAGGAGACGCCTAAAAAGATTGTAAGCGAAAGCAACAGTCCGGACCTGAGCCACATGTACTCCATTAACCCCTATCAGGGCTGCGAACATGGGTGTATTTATTGTTATGCCCGCAACAGTCATGAGTATTATGGTTTTAGTGCGGGGCTTGATTTTGAGCGCAAGATCATTGTAAAACGCAATGCGCCTGAACTGCTGGAGCAATATTTTAATAAGAAAAATTACCGGCCCGTCACCATCATGCTATCCGGTAATACCGATTGTTATCAGCCTATTGAGCGCAAGCTGCAAATTACGCGCAACCTACTGCAAGTGTTTTTAAAATATCGCAACCCGGTAAGCATCATCACCAAAAACAACCTCATCCTGCGCGATGTGGATATTATTGGCGAACTGGCCCAGCTTAACCTCATCAACGTTAACGTATCTATTACCTCGCTTAACGAGCAGATTCGCCACAAGCTGGAACCGCGCACGGTGACGGCTGGCGGCCGACTGAGCGTCATCCAAAAGCTATCAGACGTTGGCGTGCCGGTACGTGTAATGGCCGCTCCCATCATCCCCGGCCTAAACAGTAACGAGGTTCCCGACATTATCAAAGCTGCGGCCGACCGTGGCGCACGCGGCGCCGGCTTTACCATGGTGCGTTTGAACGGCAGCATAGCCGAAATTTTTACCGATTGGGTACACAAAGCGTTCCCCGACCGGGCGGAAAAGATCCTGAACCAGATTCGCGCCACACATGATGGTAACCTGAATGATAGCCAGTACGGTCGCCGCATGAGTGGTGACGGACAGGTGGCGCAATCCATCCACCAGCTGTTCCGCATGGCGGTGACCCGCTTTATGGGCGATAGAGAAATGCCAGATTTGGATCACACACTATTTATACCGAAGAGCGGGAGGCAGACGAGTTTGTTTTGAAGAGGGATGAAACAAATCCTTGTGAATCTTATCCAATAATCGCATTTTTAAGATTATCTAAATCTATCCCAATGGAAGGCTGGCTTATAATCATTGTTGCATTATGGATATTTCCTGTAATCGCAGTTATTACAGTTCGCAGATTATGGTTAAATAAACAGCTCCTTAAACGTCTATTGCTTGTTTTTACAGCCTCAAGCCTACTTGTTGTAGTTTGCATGTATTTAGGCATTAGCACATCTTTTTCTATTGTTAATTGGATCCTCTTTAGCTCAATCTATATGACCATCTGTTTATGGTTCCGGACAGGAGGTAAACATCCCAATAAATGGATAAAGATCTCTATTCAATTATTGACCTTAATTGTCTGGGCTATCGGTTATTTATCTGCCAGCCTAGGGGCTTTGGGCATTGGCTTTATAGTTGCAGAATGTGAGCCCGACGTTACACAGAAAGTCACCAACCATATTATCTACAGGGAATATAACTTGGGAAATGCCATCAGCGACTGGCGGGGTACACGTACTTCGTTATATACTACTTACACCTGGCTTCCGTTCATAGAACATAAATTTTTCACCAAAGATTATGAAGATGATGTAATTGATATCAGGATGCAACAACAGCTCAACGCATCGTCTTCTAAAAATAAAAACAATTCCAAAAAAGGGGCATTCGACGTAATGTACAACGGGCAAAAGAATATGATTTTGCTACAATCTAAAATCGATGATCATAAAATAGATACAATACGCTTATCTAACTGATAATTAAGCCCCAAAACTTACTTAAGTGGGCTTTAAGTAAAAAGCCCACTCTTTACAGAGCAGGCTTCATCATCATCTATCAACCACCAATATTAGATCTGTGGAACTGCTGGCCAGTCTACCGGCACATCACTTAAAGCGTACAGGTAATTGGTGATCATTTTATCGCCAATGGCGTTTACTACATCCACCAGGTTGCCTTCGTTATAGCCGGCGGCGTAAAAATTTTCGAGCGTCTGGGCATCAGCATGACCTTTGTTTTCAGTAGCGCTTTTTACAAATTTCACAAGTGCATCCAGTTTGGCATCAAAAGATGCACCACCTCTGCGGATCTCCAAGATCTGCTCATCGGTAAAACCCTGTAGTTTAGCAATAGCACTGTGGGCACTTAAACAGTATAAACATTCGTTCACCTGGCTCACAATCAGGTTTACGGCTTCGCGCTCTTTAGCACGCAGAGATGATTTACCGTTTGAAAAAGTCAGGTAGTTAGCCAGACCAGTTTCTGAATTGGCAAAAGCGGCATAAAGGTTAGGTACTCGACCGATAGCTTTGGTTAGATTATTAAATATAGCCTGGTTGGCTGGTGATACTTGTTCTTTGGTTGGGATTGGGAAGGTTTTCATTTTTGTATGTTTTGTTTGTGTTTGATTGATTTAACGATACAAAGTTGCGCTGAAAACAGACGCCGGAGAATGGCAGGATTTCCCGAAGAGGAGGATGAATTTCCCGAAGAGGATTTATTTAGTCATAATTATAATAGAAAAGGCGCCTTATGAGCGCCTTTTCTATTATGCAATCTGCTGATACGCCGTCATAGGTGGCTGCAGCTTCTTAAAATCAGACGGGGTATATCCTGCGTGTTTCTTAAAGAACTTGCCGAAGTGATTGGCATCTTCAAAGCCCAGATCATAAGCAATTTCTTTTGATGTTTTATCGGTGTAATACATCAATCGCTTGGCTTCCTGCATTACGCGCTCGTGTATCACCAATTGCGGCGTTTTGTGGTTGTATAAGGCAAACAGGTTCGACAGCGTTTTGGGCGATTTAAACAGCTTGCCGGCATAAAATTTTACCTGATGCTCTGTTTTATAATGATTTTCTACCAGTAGATTAAACTTGCGCACAATTTCCAGTTTATCGCCCGGCAACTCTTCTTCGGTAAGGTATTGCTCACGAGCCAAACGGGTGGCTATAATAATAAGGCGTTTCAGAATCACCCGCATCATCTCCCCCTGCACATGGTCTGACGTTTTGAACTCGTCTTTAAAAACCTCCAGCAGCAGTTGAAATTTATGCATCTGTGCATCATTCAAACTGATAAACAGTTTTTGCGATGTGCCATAAAACAGAAAGCCCACGCAACTCACCTCCTGGTCATGATCTACAATACAATAAAAATCGCGGTTAAACTGCCAGGCTATAATGGTGGATGGATTTTCAAAGTGAAAGGTCTCGTTTACCATTAGGCACAATAGCGCATTAGCCGGAAAGGCATAGGTCACATTATCAATAACCACCTGCTGCGCCACGCCGCGGTTCCAGGCAACCGTAAGCAGTTTATCTTTACGGTCTTTGCCATAAAAGACACGATCAAACGTTGGTTCGTCATAAACCAATCGCAGCTGTGCGCCGGTTTGCGGATCCTGATATTGATGAATCATGAGTGGGATTGATAGCTGCAAAGATAATTGACTATCCTATATTTATAGCAGCCGCCTGTCGGCCTCGTCAATAGGGGCATCATTAATGCTGGCATAGCGCCTTTGCATATAGCCATCGGCGTCAAACTCCCACATTTCGTTACCATAACTGCGGTACCATTGGCCTGCAGCATCGTGCCACTCATACTCGAAACGCACGGCGATACGGTTATCAGTAAAGCTCCAGAGCTCTTTTTTTAGTTTGTAATCCAGCTCTTTCTCCCATTTGCGTTGCAGAAACTGCTGTACTTCCTGGCGCCCGTTAACAAACTCGGCGCGATTGCGCCATTCCGTATCTATAGTGTAGGCCATTGATACCCTTTCTGGGTCGCGGGTGTTCCAGGCATCTTCTGCGGCCTGTACTTTTTGTGCGGCGGTTTGTGCGGTAAACGGCGGCAACGGATAACGGGGTGCTTGTGCTGACATGTTTTTTAAATAATTAATTTGCTCCACAAATTTCTGCTTAAACAGGCTTAAACAATGGTATTATTTATGGCTATTGCGGTAGTTTTGGGTGAAAAGTACCACAACAAAAAGCCCGCTCTTTGCAGAGCGGGCATAAATTTTTTCAGTTGATGTTTGTTATAGATTGATTGAGATTAGCTCCAACGATCATCGCGTTTCTGGTAACCGCCACGGTCGCCACCGCCACCGTAACCACCACCGCCACCACGGTTGCCACCGCCACCGTAGCCACCGCCACGGTTGCCGCCGCCGTAACCACCACCGCGGTTACCGCCGCCGCCAAAACCACCACGGCCACCGCCGCCACCTGGTTTTCTTTCTTCTGCCTGGCTAACCGCAATGTTACGACCTGTAATTTCTGTACCGTTCAGTCCATCAATAGCTTTCTGTCCCATTTCATCGTCTGGCATCTCAACAAAGCCATAACCTTTGCTTCTTCCGGTCTCGCGATCCATGATGATCTTCACAGAGCTAACTTCACCGTAAGCTTCAAAAAGTTCTTTTAAATCAGCTTCCTCTACCTTGTAGGGAAGACTTCCAACAAAAATTTTCATTAATTTTTAATTTAATCATTAGCAGCATATTGATGCGTAACGTTATGTTTTAACACAGATAGATCAATACGGTTTAATTTACTTCAATAATACTTAAATAATATGATGTATTTATCAAGAGACTGTTTTCGTCTTCTAATTTTAACTAACTCCAATGTTTTATACGCACCGTATATTTAATTTGTTTGAGCAAAAAACTAAATAACCGTATAAAAATCAAATAAATACGCACAAAGTCGGAATAATTTACAAATCTTAACTTCTAATTAAATTTAGTTTAATAAAAATGACCTAACTAAGCCAATGATTAACAAAAAAAGCGGCCATTTTGTGGCCGCTTTTAACACAACGTTATTTAGCTGATGCATTTAAATATGAATCAGAAACTCTTCTGCTGGCTTGCGCACTTTGGCAACTTTGCTGTAAACATCTGCATCGGCACGATATCCAACAGCGGCAATTACGCTGGTAGTGAGGCCTTTTTCTTTCAACCCGAGCACTTCATCAAATGCGGCAGGACTAAAGCCTTCCATCGGACATGCGTCTATTTGCAGGTCGGCTGCAGCGGTAAGCAGTACACCCAAAGCAATGTATGCTTGTTTGTGCGCCCAGGTAATATTTTCTTCGGCAGTGCGGGAATTGATACCGCCGTTAATTACGTTTTCAAAACCTTCGAGAGTTGAACGGTCAATCTGGCGCACGCTGGCAATCAGATCTATATATTTTTTTACCAGGTCGGCATCTACCTGTGTTTCAGCAGCAAAAACAATTACAGCTGATGCATCTGTAATTTGCGCCTGGTTATAAGCATGGCCCAGCAACTTAGCGCGGGTCTCGGCATCCTCTACCACCAAAACGCGATATGGCTGCAAACCGGCAGATGACGGCGATAACTGAACCGCATCCAACAATTCATTTATCTTTTCGGGGCTTATTTTTTTTGTATGATCGAAATTTTTAATGGCTGATCTCCATTGTAATTTTTCTATGAGTGACATGACTTTGTGATTTTGTTGAAGCAAAGTTACATGTTTAAACATCTATTTGTTGTCATGTTAAAGTAACATTAGATGTTTAAACATTATTTCTACACTCTTCTAAGAAGTCATATAAAACACGTTATTGCGAATTGACCGAAGTAATGGCGTATTGGGAATTTCTTATGGTTAAATCCTACGGATTTATACCTCTCGCCTCCATCTCCTTGCGACGCTGTTTTTCCAGCCGCTTCAGTTCACGTTTCTCCTGGCGAATTTGTTTTTTGGTTTTACCGGCTGTATCAATCTTTGGCTCTTCTTCTTTGCGAGTGGTATCTTTTTTACCAAACAAACGCTGGAAAAAGCCGGGCTTTTTCTCTTCCTGTTGTGGCTCGGCAGTTGGTGGCGCTACAGGGATGCTTTGTACGCCGGTGTCATCGTCATCAGCCTTCATCAGTTTGGCAATGTCTGATGAATCTGAAGGATGCAGTTGATGACGCAGGCTTTCTTTTAGGCGCACGTTATAAAAACCATAAAAACTGCTATCGCGGTGCACCGTAAGGCCATGGCCCACCATTAGGTTACCCAGTGCATTAAAGTAATAGGTCAGCCGCGGATTAAGCGTTCCATCGGGCATAAAGGCATACAAACCGGCACGCGGGCGCGGCACAATGCTGGCCAGGTAAATGCTCTCGCCCAGGTTGAGCTGATCGGGGGTTTTACCAAAGTAGTAGCGGGCGGCCTCGCCGATGCCGTAAACGTTGTTGCCCCACTCAATCATGTTAAAATAAACCTCCAGCATACGGTCTTTGGTCATAATGTGGTTATTTACCAGCATCCACACAATCATAATCTCCTCAATTTTGCGGAACATGGTTTTCTCCTGCACCAGGAAGGCATTTTTTACCAGCTGCATAGAAATGGTACTCCCCCCGCGCGAAAATTTATGCCGGATATAATCGGTAGCTATAGATTTGCGGAAAGCCTCTTCCACAAAACCGTTATTGCTGTAAAAGGTTGGGTCCTCTGCCGTCATTACGGCATTTCGCAGCTCGGGCGAGATCTCATGAAGCGGCGTATAATCCGGGTTTTCCGGACCAATAATTCTTGGCGGCATGGCTTTACCTTTTACGTATGACACATGGGTAAATGAGCCATTGAGCATCCCCAGGTTAGTTTTGCCGTACTGCACAATCTTGAATCCGTCTTTATCCAGGCGCGAGTCAAACTCTACATCTTTCGGGTTTGAGGTATCCAGCTTAAAGTTGAGCTGGTAATTCAGCTTACCGGCTACCTTAATACCCTGCAAACTCTCAAAAGTGCCCTGTGGGAACGAATCGAAAATATCCTGCGCGGGCAGCCAACCGGTATTGATCTTCAATTCATAAATCTTCACCGGCTTCAACGTATACTTAATGAATGGGTGTGCGGTAAGGCGTTTAAGATGAATGGTAGATGAGCTGTCAACCGATACATAATTTGGCCCAACAAAAATATTGGCATCGATAGAACCTTGCGGCACCACAATATCGTTTGCCGCCAGCGCCGCCTGGTTAATGAGCAGGTTGCGTACGGCCAGTGTACTGAAGATCTGCGTTTCGTCGTTACTCCGATCTACCTTATTTAAACGGGTGGTCAGGGTATCAAAGCTAACTGTTGCATGATAACGGCTTTGTACGTATGGTATGGTTATCTTCCCTTTATCTGCAAACAGACTTATATCGATATCCTTATCAGATGGATGCATCCGGCCGGCAAAATGCCAAAGCGTATCACTGTTATTTACTTTGATGTTTGATTTCAGCTCACCATCTCTGATCTGTGCGGATGTGAGGATGTTAACATGGTTACTATCATTCCTGAAGCTGATGTTAAAACGCTTCATATCCAGATCATCCGGTATCTTATAGAGTATCTGGTTAACCAGGTTATGGGCCAGTGTAGCCAGATCGCCTTTTTTGCCGGTTGCCGTAGAATCTCTCTTTTTATGAAAAAGGAAATCAAAGTTTTTGATGCCTTTAATGTCGGTTAGGGTAAGACTGGCATCATCTAAATGCACTTCGGCCAGTTTAACCTGACCTATAATCAGTGGCATTAGCTTTACGCCCACTTCAAAGTTGCGTACCACCAGCAGCGTATCCCGGTCATGCGGCACAACAGTAATACTGCTAAAAGCCACGGTTGATAGTCCGGTAAAACGGGGGTTCTCTATTTTTACATCTAAATTATATTCGCTTTTGGCTTTAGCTTTAGCTTTGCTGATAGCTTCCTGCAGCAGGACCTCGCGTTTTGAATACGCTATAAATCCCCCTATAATAAAAACCATTAACAGGGCAGAAATTATAATAAGGCCTATGCGGATATATTTAGGATTGAGGCGATGCATCGAAAAATTTTGATCAAAACTAAGCAAATAAGTACCGATTAAAACGGTTCTGTAAGTCAAATATTTCAGATAACAAAAGCTTTGCCGCCCTGTTTTTATAAATTGCAGCGATTTTATTAGCATGACCATTACCAAAGACCAAGTTCTACAAGCCCTGAGCCATGTAGAAGAGCCCGATCTGAAAAAAGATCTGGTAACGCTGAACATGATTCAGGATATAAATATTGACGGCGATAAGCTTTCATTTTCCGTAATCTTAACCACACCGGCCTGCCCCCTGAAAGGCCTGATTGAGAACGCCTGCCGCAATGCTATTGCGCATTTTATCAGCAAAGAGATACATGTTGACATCAACATGACATCGCGCGTTACCACGCAAAAAAACACTGGTGTGCCGGGCGTTAAAAATATTATTGCGGTGGCATCTGGCAAAGGTGGCGTAGGTAAATCTACCGTGGCGGCTAACCTGGCTCTGGCGCTGGCCCAGAGCGGTGCGCAGGTGGGCTTAATTGATGCGGATATTTACGGCCCGTCTGTACCTATTATGTTTGGTTTGGAGGGCGCACGCCCTATGGCAAGTCAAGTGGATGGCAAAACCCGCATTGAGCCGATTGAGAAATACGGCATCAAGCTGCTGTCAATAGGTTTCTTTACCGATCCGAACCAGCCTGTGCCATGGCGCGGACCAATGGTGTCAACCGCTATTAAACAGTTATTTAACGATGCCGACTGGGGCGAACTTGATTACCTGGTGGTAGATCTGCCCCCCGGCACTGGCGATATCCATATCACCGTCACCCAGACCTTCCCAGTGACGGGTGCGGTTATTGTGACTACGCCGCAAAACGTAGCCCTGGCCGATGCTAAGAAAGGTATTGGCATGTTTATGATGGAAAGCATTAATGTGCCCATCCTGGGTGTGGTTGAAAACATGGCTTACTTTACGCCTGCCGAACTGCCGGAGAATAAATATTACATTTTTGGCCAAAACGGCGGCAGGAAACTGGCCGACCTGATATCGGCACCATTTTTGGGCGAAATACCATTGGTAAAAGGCATCAGCGAGTCTGGCGATGCAGGTCAACCTGTGGTACAGGAAGAACAGCATGGCCCCGCAGCTACCGAGTTTGTGCGTATTGCCGAGCGTGTAGCGCAACAAGTGGCTATTGTGAATGCCAAACGCGCAAGTGTAGCTTAATTCGGATTTCGGAAGTTCAATTTCGGATTTAAGAGGGCCTACTTTCCTTTGGAGAGGGCCCGGGTGAGGCTTTTGAGCGATGATAAAAAATTAATAACTTTACATTCTAAATAGATAAAAATGAGTTTAATAGAGCAGGTAGAGTCGGCGTTAGACACTATTCGTCCGTATCTGGAAGCCGACGGGGGGAATGTATCGATTGAGGAGATTACACCAGACAACGTGGTGAGGCTGAAACTGCTGGGCTCATGCGGCTCTTGCCCGATGAGCATCATGACGCTAAAAGCCGGCATTGAGCAGGCTATTAAAAAAGCAGTGCCCGAAGTTACCGCCGTTGAGGCTATTAACCTGACCGATATTGACGACCCGAACGCGGTGCTGCCCGAGAACATGCGTTAATTGTTAATGTTTTGTTAAACCGGCGGCGCTGTAAATGCATTAGCATTAATTTTGCGTTGTATTATTTTTTTACGGTTACTCAAAAATGAAGCGTTTATTGGTGGTTATTTGCTTACTGTTCAGTGTATCGGCCTTTGCACAAAAGGCCGACAGGCCATTGGTACAGTTTACCGGCGTTATTTACAATGCCGACTCTACCAAGATCACCGTTCCGTATGTAACCATCACTAATGAGTCATTTGGCAAAACGGCCACTGTTGCCAACTATAAAGGCTATTTTTCTTTTGTGGCGCACGAACAGGATACCATCCGCTTTACCAGTGTGGGCTATGATGCGCAAACCATTATTATCCCTAAAAATGTCAACAAGAACTATTCTGTACAGGTATTCTTGAAGCCCGATATTATTAACCTGCCTACGTTTAAAGTTTTCCCTTGGGCTACAACAGATGAGTTCAGGAAAGATTTCATTTCGATGAAACTGGCAGATGACGACCTGGAGGTTGCCCGCAAAAACCTAAGCAAAGGCTCTCTCTCTGAGATGTCAAAAACACTGGCCCGCAGTGCCGACGAGATCCAATCGGCCACGGCGCAGTCTATGCACACCAGCATCCTTAACTCACACTCGCTTACCCCTAACCCGCTACTCAACCCTGTAGCCTGGGGTACATTGATTAATCAAATCACCGCCGGCGATAAGAGCCGACAAAGCGGGAATTAATCGTGCGTTCCGCACAGTGATTGGTGATTGGTTGATTAGAGGTTAGTTTTTCTTGCCTTACACACTAATGTACGCCGGGGTGTCATCCTCCTTGTCAAAGGGCGCGCGAGGCATAGCAACCACTGCACGTGTTTCGACGGGGCTCCAACATGCCCCCCACCCTCCCGCGGCTTATAAAATCCTGATTCATTAAAAAATCGCCCTGTTAGCGCCCCCATCTACCTGAATAGTTGTTCCGCTGATATAAGCGGCCTGTTCTGAAGCCAGGAAGGCCACCAGTGCCGCCAGTTCTTCTGGCTGGCCAATGCGGCGCAGCGGAATGTTCTTAGTTTTCTCGGCAATGGCTTGTTCTGGATCTACGTTTGCAGGCAGGGTATGCTTGATGCGATCGGTCAGGATCAAGCCGGGGGCTATATTATTTACGGTGATGTTGTAGGGGCCCAGTTCATCTGCCATGAGCTTGGCCATGCCCACCACACCCAATCGCATACTGGTAGAGAGCACCGAATTTGCCAGCACCGCCTTTACCGAACTACTGATGATGTTGATAATTCGCCCGTTACCCGTAGGCTTCATAAACGGCAATACAGCTTTCCCGGTACGCGCAAAACTCAGCAAATTCAAGTCAAAAGCTTTTTGCCATTGTTCGTCATCAAAGTTTTCAAATTTATCAAACGGCGGGCCTCCGGCATTGTTGAGCAGAATGTCTATCCGGCCATACTTTTCTCCTGCCTGTTGTATAAATGCGTGCAGTTGCGCGCTGTCTGAAACATCAACCGGAATGGCCGTAACCAGGTTACCTGTTTGGGCACTGATTTCGGCTGCTGCGTTCTCCAACTCTACTTTATTGCGTGAGCCAATGATCACCCTGGCGCCTTCGGCCGACAGGGCGTGTGCTGATGCTTTGCCCAAACCTTTGCTGGCGGCCAACACCACGGCCACCTTGTTTTTCAGTTTCAGATCCATAAAATATTGAGATAGATTTTTGCCGGCAATTTAGGGTAAACCCATCGACCCGGAAAAAGAAATTACATGGCTACGTTCTGGCCCATGCGTGGGTCTTCGGGCAATATCTCCATGTCGGGAAAATCAATGTAGTCGGCATACCATTGTATAGCGTCAATTACATCGAGCGCGTCATCAGGAGTTACATTGATGGTTTCAAAAGCGTAGAGCTTATTGTTAGCATAGGCATACAACTGTATCTCGTTTGGATTGGCACTGAATTTTTCTTCATCCACACAAAATACGTTCACCTTCAAACCGGTATCGCGCGAGTGAATCACATCCCGACAAGGGTTTTTAGGGTCAGTAGCCAGCAGATATACGTTATGCTCCATTTAAAACTCTTAACAAAGCATAAATGCGAAGGTTTAAAATATTTAAGGTTTAACGATATGTTAAATTCCATTCGTCAACATCTGCCAAATCCGCATTAATTTGCCTAAAAATTAACAGAACTCGCACCCACTGGTTAATTAATTCCCCATCTGGGGATTTTTCCCCGCATCAAAAATTAAGGCTTCCACAAAAAACCATCGTTTTCAAGCTGTTGGTACGTGTTTTATTAATTGGCACCAATATTGGATTAGATTTAATACCCTTCCAAAAGGGTTGTTTTTCATAGGTAGATGTAGGGCCGGGACGCTGCGAGAGGGTTCCGGTCTCTTTTTTTATATCATCCCCCATCTATCTGCATTCCCATAATTTTTTTATGACTTCAACACCTGACGCATATCTGTATGCTCTTTAGCATTGGCATGGCCGTTACCTTTATCGTGATAAATAGTGTAGTAGATATATTTCCGGTTTTTATCTACTCCCTTAAATACATTGCCTATCACTTTACCCACTTCTTCGTTTTCTTTGGCCAGCGCCTTCGTGTCGTTCAGATCCAACTTGGTCAGATAGTTGATGTTAGGGAATGCGCCCTCTGCGTTACGCTCCAACAATACACGAATAATTAACGGCTTGCTATTTACCTGCCCCACCGTAACCGGCATGTGCTGGTTCTTTACAAATGTTTTGAATGCCGTCTGATTATAATAGTTGGTAATCTCGTCTTCACACAGGTATTTCATTTTAGTATAGGGGCGCAGGCAATCTTCGGCCATGCCGGCGGTGTTCAGGCCTTCCAGCCACTCGCCCTGGTCAAAATGTTTTTTGGCCTGGGCCATCAGTTGGGGGGCGGTCAGGCCGTTGTCTGCATTTAGATTGATCTCCAGATCGCACAGTTTCCAGCCGTAGCTTAGTTTGCAAAATAGTGCGGTGATCTGCCATTTTTGCGGCGTTTTGGGCGTGAAGAACGCATAATACATTTCGGGCGCAGTGCGCTCATAAATCAAATCGAAATTGTTAACACCTTCGTTACGCTCTTTAATAGTATCCAGTCCGCGAAACTGGTTAACAATGTAATACTCCTTACTCAGCACATAATCGCCAATCTGCATGCGATAACTGATCTGCTCGGTAGTGCGCATCCGCTCATGACCGCCGGCAATCATCTCGCTAGACATCATGCCTTCCAGCTTGTCGTTGTTATTGGCTTTGAGTGCTTCCAGCAGATCGTTGTCCAGACCGTGCATCTTGCTTTGCATACCATTGGGGATCTGCGCGCCCTTGTAAATACCCGGCTTACCCGGTCCGCATGACTGCAGGGCGACAATCAACAAAACAACAGCAAATAACCTGGTAAAATGGAGGGGAGTTTTAATAAACATGGCAATAAGGTGTACGTTGAAAAATGCTTACGATAATAGCACTTTTTACAACACCTAACAAGTGCCGTCGCTGGCTATTTACACATACCAAATTTTACCTATATTTGCCGGGTACCAATAGCCGGCCCTGTAGTTCAACGGATAGAATAGAAGTTTCCTAAACTTTAGATATGGGTTCGATTCCCGTCGGGGCTACTGAAGAATATCGAAATCCGCGAAGTTTCACCGAAATTCGCGGATTTTTCTTTTTTCAAAGGTTGAATATAAAACTGAGGTTGTCTAAGCACTTATCATAATCACCCCCGACAAATCTACGCCAACGCCTTTGAGGGCGGCATAGGTCAGTTTATCCATCATTGCCCCATCAAAGCAGATGGTTTGGAGCGCCCGGTAATATTTATTGGTGAGCGCATACTGTGCCCGGAAGGAGACATTTCGCAGGGTGGCACCTTTAAAGGAGGCATTACTCAATGCGGCATTGGTAAACCAAACGTCGGTAAAGGTTTGCCCATCCAGACAAATGCCGCTCAAATCAGAATATTTAAAGTCTACACCCTCAAAAACACAGTTCTCGAATCGCGTTGTCCGCAGGTCGGCTTTGGTCAGCTTTACTCTGGTTAGTTTTGTGTTACTAAATCTTACGCCGCTAAGATCTGATTTGCTGAATTCGGTATTTACTAACACGGCTCTATTAAAGTTAGCATTGGTGAGCGACAAGGCAGAAAATAAGCAATCCGTCAGGTTCGCCTCATCAAAATTAGCTTCACTAACATCGCTGGCGGTAAAAGTACTGCCGGTTAGGTCTGCACCGGAAAAATCAACGCCGCTTAGGGCACTACCATGAAATTTTCTTTTGTGTGCATTGACTCCGGCAAAGTCGCTTCCTTCTAAATTGCAGCCGTTGAAGTTAATCAGCGCGCTCGGCTCGACTGATGTCAATCCGTCCAAAACCACAGGTTTCAGTTGATCACCCGCAGACGAAAAATCTGGTGAAAAATAATTAAGGTCTACGTTCAATACTTTGGCCAGCCGGTTGAAAGTGATCAGATCGGGAATTGACTCTCCGCGTTCCCATTTACCAACAGCTTGCGGACTGACATACATGCGTTGCGCCAGTTCTGCCTGGGATATATTAAGTTGCTTTCTTGCCCCGGCAATCTTGTTGCCTATCATTTTCATTTCCATGTTGTTATCTTTATGCTTTGTTTTTCGACAAGACAAAGATAGAGGTGTTTACTACGGGCATCATCGAAAAAACCGCTACTGTTAGTTGTTATAGCAGCTACTTACAGTTGTATTTAGCAACTTGCGGTTGTTTTTAAAATGCAGACACTTGCCGTAACATGAGTCTAGATTTTAGTAACTGCTCTAGCTATACAGCTAACAATGCCCATACCCTAACCAAAAAGTTACCATAACCATACTCTCAATACCGCCAAACACACGCACCTTTGCAGCCTTGTTAAAATCAGACATCCTGCTAAATGTTTAAAAAATCATTCTTCGTTACTTTAATTATCACCACCCTTTTCATCACCAAAAGCTTCGCACAAAACCCTGCTGACACTGCAAATAACACGCTCTCCTGGCCGGGCACAACCGGGCCGCTCAAACCCAACCCTAATCCCTTTAAATTGGATGATGTTTATATCTCAGGTGTGGTAAGTGGATTGGCACAAGCTCAAAATAATGTAGCCAGGGGCGACAAGGCCTTACAGTCAGACATCAGCAATGCACAGGTTTTTATTCAGAAAAACACCGGACTAATCCACTTTTATATTGAGGCCGGTGCTTATTCTCAGCCAGATTTAGGAGTTCCTTATTTACGCTCAGGATTGAATGAAGCTGCCTTTTATGGCATTATCCCCCAGGGTTATTTAGAGATTGCACCGTCGGATAACTTTTCTTTTATGATTGGTAAGCTGGCTGCATTTATGGGAGCCGAGCCTACCTTTTCGTTTCAGAACATGAATATTCAGCGCGGATTACTGTGGGATCAGAGTAATTCGGTTAACCGGGGTGTGCAGGTCAATTACTCAGCCGGGCCGTTTGCTATCGCACTCTCTTATAATGATGGCTTTTATTCCAATAAATACAATTGGCTCTCGGGCACCCTTACCTATACGCTGGACAAGGCCAATACCTTCGTGCTAATGGCCGGCGGTAGTTTGAGCAGAACCAATATTTCAACATCTGCAACGCCACTGTATCAGAATAACGGGCAGGGGTACAATTTAATTTATACCCATACCTCGGGCTCGTTTATCATTTTGCCTTATCTGCAATATACCGTGGTGCCCAAGTCGGCTTTGCTCAATACAGCGCAAACTGCTAGAACTTATTCCGCTGCCATGCTGGTTAACTATTCGGTGCCCCACACTGGGTTCAGTTTGCCGGTCCGGTTAGAGTATATTAAAACAACAGGAAGCGCAGCACAAGGAGCGCCTAATTTGATGTATGGCGTGGGCAGCAACGCGTGGTCGGCTACGGTTACGCCTACCTATCAGTATAAACGGGTGTT
>Ga0153918_1000066_pt1 | contig 89446 bp, 86 predicted proteins | sample TSFL002MetaG_FD_104687 | JGI IMG/M metagenome (GOLD analysis project Ga0153918, IMG submission 104687) | Attine ant fungus gardens microbial communities from Florida, USA - TSFL002 MetaG | ecosystem: Host-associated > Fungi > Mycelium > Unclassified | place: USA: Florida, Paynes Creek Historic... | reverse complement strand
TCGCCGATAAAGTTGCGTGCGCACCAGACAGCATGTCCGAGACCTTTAGGTTCTTTTTGGCGGATATAGTGAATGTCAGCCAGGTTAGAAGCCTTTTTCACTTTTTCAAGCAGCTCAGTTTTTCCTTTTTCTTCTAGGTTTCTTTCAAGCTCAGGAGAGTAATCAAAATGATCCTCAATCGCACGCTTGCTTTTTCCTGTTACGATAATAATATCTTCAATACCGGCTTCAACAGCTTCTTCAATTATGTATTGAATGGTAGGTTTATCAACGATAGGAAGCATTTCTTTCGGCATTGCTTTCGTAGCCGGAAGAAAACGTGTTCCTAAGCCTGCTGCTGGAATTATGGCTTTACGTACTTTTTTCATTTAAAAGGCACCTTCCTTATGATCGAAAAAATTTATGGTTAAACTATTCTCTATTTACCCTTTTCAATATGTTTTTACACATTTTTATGATATCGGATAAACCATTTTTAAACAAGCTTTATCCTTAATATTAAAACTTATATCATTTTATTTGAATCAAGAATGAAATGATTTAAAATGATGCATTTTCATGTAGAATATGTAGTATGAATTTATTTACTATAGCAGAAAACCAGGTGACAAATATGAAAAAACTAAAAGTGATGACCGTTTTCGGGACCAGGCCTGAAGCGATCAAGATGGCACCGCTTGTGCTTGAATTGAAAAAATATCCTGAAATAGATTCCTATGTAACGGTAACTGCACAGCACAGACAGATGCTCGATCAGGTGTTAGATGCGTTTCACATCAAGCCTGACTTCGATTTGAACATTATGAAGGAGCGGCAGACACTGGCAGAGATTACGTCTAACGCACTTGTAAAATTGGATGAGTTGTTTAAAGATATCAAACCCGATATTGTGCTTGTCCATGGTGATACGACGACGACGTTTGCCGGAAGCCTAGCCGCTTTTTACCATCAAATTGCTGTCGGTCATGTGGAGGCGGGGCTCCGTACAGGGAATAAGTATTCCCCGTTTCCGGAAGAGCTCAATCGACAGATGACAGGGGCGATTGCTGATTTGCATTTTGCTCCGACAGGCCAGGCGAAAGACAATTTATTAAAAGAAAACAAAAAGGCCGACTCTATTTTTGTAACGGGCAATACAGCGATTGACGCACTCAACACAACGGTTAGGGATGGTTACTCACATCCTGTTCTCGATCAGGTGGGTGAGGATAAAATGATTCTCTTGACCGCTCACCGCCGGGAAAATTTGGGTGAGCCAATGGAAAATATGTTCAAGGCCATCCGCAGAATTGTAGGGGAATTTGAAGATGTACAAGTCGTTTACCCTGTGCACCTGAATCCTGTTGTCCGGGAAGCGGCTCATAAGCATTTTGGTGATTCTGACAGAGTGCATCTGATTGAACCTTTAGAGGTGATTGATTTCCATAACTTTGCAGCGAAATCGCATTTTATATTGACAGATTCGGGCGGCGTGCAGGAGGAAGCCCCATCTCTCGGGAAACCGGTACTTGTTCTGCGTGATACGACGGAACGGCCTGAAGGAGTGGAAGCGGGAACGCTGAAACTTGCAGGGACGGATGAGGAAAACATTTATCAGCTGGCAAAACAGCTGTTAACTGATCCTGATGAGTACAAGAAAATGTCCCAGGCTTCTAATCCGTATGGAGATGGAGAGGCTTCCCGCCGGATTGTGGAAGAATTGCTGTTTCATTACGGGTACCGGAAAGAACAACCGGATTCATTTACAGGCAAATAAAAAAGAAGCTTTGCACATTGTGCGAAGCTTCTTTTTGTTTTACTTTTCGAGGCTTTCCTTCAGCTCTTTTGTAATATCGGAAAGGGCGCTTTCATCAGCTTGGTAGTAGTAAATTCCATTGATTTTCGTGCCTGTACCTTTTAGTTCGTGCTGTTTAATATGTTTCCGCGCACCTTTGTAATCGGACTGGATATCCCACATGTTATCGAAGGTCAAGTTCGTTTTCACATTATTTTCAACGACTTTAAACATATCTCCGAATTTCGTGATGGAAGAAATATTAGCGCCTTTATTAATAATACCTTGGATGACTTGGCGCTGGCGGTCCTGGCGTCCGAAGTCGCCTCTCGGATCTTCTTTTCTCATCCGGGTATAAGCGAGCGCTTCTTTTCCGTTCAGTGTGATTTCTCCTTTGCCGAACGAATAACCGTCATAACTGAACGCGAATGTGCTGTTAACTGTAATGCCGCCAAGTGTATCAACAACGTCTCTAAAGCTTTCCATGTTCACTTTCACAAAATAATCAACCGGAACATCGAGGAAGTTCTCAACAGTGTCTACCGTCATCTGCGTGCCGCCGAAAGCGTATGAATGGTTGATTTTATCCATTGTGCCTTTTCCGATAATTTTTGTATACGTGTCACGCGGAATGCTGACCATGTCGGTTGTATTCGTTTTTGGGTTAACGGTCATATAAATGAGCGTATCGGCACGGCCCTTATCGCCGTCGCGTTCATCCACACCCATGATTAAGACGGAAAAAGGATCTTTTTTATTGATACTGACCTCTTTATCCCTCTTTTTCGATTTATCAATGCTTTCATGAATACTTGCCACGGTTGAAGCTGCTTTATGCCATAAGTAGTATGCATAGCCGCCAGTTCCGAGTACAAGAAGTCCGATTATCGTTAAAATTGTCAGTAATAAAGTTTTTTTCTTTTTTCTGCGTTCGTTTCTCATCCTTTGCACCTCGTCTGTTAAATTACTTTCATTATGAGTTAAATTTCCAATAAATACAACTCTATTTAATACAAGAATGAAATCCTAAAATAGTCGTTTTTTATAAAAAAAAGTTTCATTGTTTCTTAATTTTTCTTTAAAATATAAAATAGGTTGACGATAAAATATAATGAGGTGAAAAAAATGAAAAAATTTATTGCTTTACTGTTCTTTATATTGCTTCTTTCGGGTTGCGGGGTTAATAGTCAAAAGAGTCAAGGTGAAGATGTATCGCCAGACAGTAACATTGAAACAAAAGAAGGTACTTATGTAGGGTTAGCTGATACTCATACAATAGAAGTAACAGTAGATAATGAGCCGGTTAGTCTTGATATCACTGAAGAATCGACAAGTGATCTTGATAAGTTTAACAGTGGAGATAAGGTCACGATTACATATGAAAAAAATGATGAGGGTCAGCTTCTGTTAAAAGATATTGAACGTGCCAACTAAGATATAGGGAGGAACCTGAAATTTTGAAATCTTGCAAACGATTGATAGTGTGTTCACTTGCTGCAATCTTATTATTGATTCCATCAGTTTCTTTTGCAGCAGACTCAAACATCTCAGTTAAATTGTCAAATTATATTGGAAATAAATCTAGCATCAGTCTATCGCCAACAGGATTTTATAAAGTAACTGGAGATAATGTTGCTGTTACGGATCGTTTTGCAGGCGCTTCACGATACGAAACTGCGACTCTTGCATCCAACAGCCAGTGGAAAAATCCTAATACAGTGATATTGGTGAACCGAGATATTTTTATTGATGCATTGCCTGTTATTCCATTGGCGAAAAAACTGAACGCACCAGTTTTATTTACTCAGCCTGACACGTTAACAAAAACTACTGAAAGACAAATTGCTAAGTTTAACCCTGATAATATTTTAATCATTGGGGGAGCGCGAAGCATTTCAAAAGATGTAGAAAACAAGCTGAAATCATATGGCGCTGTGAAAAGGATAAGCGGAAAAAATAGATATGTCTTATCAGAAAATATTGCAAAGCAAATGGGCAGCTATGATAAAGCGATCGTTGTAACCGGAAGAGTATTTCAAGACGCTTTAGCCATTGCTCCATATGCAGCAGCACACGGATACCCTATTTTGCTTACAGAGAAAGACAAGCTTCCGGATTATAATTTGCCAAAACAAGTCATCATTATAGGCAGTTCATTTAGCGTCAGTGATAGTGTAGAAAACCAAATTAAAAAAACTTCAACTGTGCAAAGGATTCCTGGATCAACCAGATATGAACTTACGGCAAATATAATTAAGCAACTAAAGTTGAAGGCTGATAAAGTCGTAATGACGAACGGGACAAAATATGCAGACGTACTGATAGGCGCTTCGCTTGCCTCGAAGAAAAACAGCCAAATTTTATTTATTAAACAAGATAGCGTTCCGGCTGCGGCTAAAAGTATAACGAAAGATAAAGCCACATATGCATACGACTTTATTGGAAGTACCAGTTCAATTTCTGCTGAAGTTGAGAATTCACTTGCTGATGAATTTTATTTAGCTGACGGTAGCACCTATAATCTAAAAATCAACAGCGGAAAATTAAACCTTGAAAACATCAAAACTTACGGAAACTCCCTAAGAATTAAACCAGAAAACTATTCTACTTCAAACAGAATTAGTCTTGATGGAAAGCAGTATCTTGGCACGGTTAATTTCTCTATTGAGTCTACTAAATATATCCGACCGGTAAATGAGAATATTCCATTTGAGGATTACTTAAAAGGAGTAATTCCGAATGAAATGCCTGCTAGCTGGTCACTTGAGGCTCTTAAAGCACAGACTGTCGCTGCAAGAACCTACTCAATAACAAAAACAGGAACTACTGTACCTGATACAACCGCTTTTCAAGTTTATGGTGGCTACAGTTGGAATTCGAATACCAATAAAGCGGTAGAGCAAACGAAGGGGAAAGTTCTGAAATATAATGGATCACTTATAACTGCAGCTTATTCTTCCAGTAATGGTGGTTACACAGAAGCTAGTAATGAAGTGTGGTCGTCAAGTGTACCTTACTTGATTGCAAAAAAAGATACAAAGGATCCTCAAATAGGCTGGACGCTTACTTTGTCAAAACAACAGCTAGATACGAAATCTTTGGACTTAACGAAGCCTTCTTCTTGGTGGTCTTCAGCGACTGAAACTGATTCTGCAAGACTTTCCGGAGTTAAGAACTGGATCTTGAAAAATAAAGAAACAAGCGCTGATTCTGTCAAAATTGCAAGTATTGACGATTTAAGCTTTAGTGGAACGACACAAGGGCAGCGTGCAAAAACAGCATCGATGAAAGTGAAGTATTTTGTTAAAAGCAGTACTGGCTCCTATAACTTGAGCAAAATTACAACCATTAGTGTACCAACAAGTGAGTTAAGAACAATGATTGGAGCGACTGTATTTAAAAGTACTTATGTGACTGTAAAAAAAGATACTTCAAAGTACACAATCAGCGGTAAAGGATATGGTCACGGGATCGGAATGAGTCAATATGGAGCAAAAGCAAGAGCAGAAGCTGGAGATTCATATAGTTCAATTTTGAAATTTTACTATCCAGGTGCAACTCTGACAAGTTATTGATTATTTTAGGATATAACGCCATTTAAGGAGGAAATCAATTGCGTTCTTATATAAAAGTCCTAACAATGTGTTTTCTGGGGCTCATACTTTTTGTGCCAACAGCTTTGGCCGATAATTCAGTGAAAAGAGTCGGGGGAAGCAATAGATACGGCACTGCTGTACAAATATCAAAGCAAATGTATTCAACAGCAAGTACAGCTGTAATTGTTGGTGGGAGTTCCTATGCAGATGCTATTTCAGCAGCACCTCTTGCTTACCAGAAGAATGCGCCATTGCTTTACACTAATTCTGATAAGCTTTCATATGAAACGAAAACAAGATTGAAAGAGATGCAGACTAAAAATGTAATTATTGTAGGCGGAACACCTGCTGTTTCTTCTAACACTGCTAACCAGATTAAAAGCTTGGGGATAAGTATTAAACGAATTGCAGGAAGCAACCGTTATGATACGGCTGCACGGGTGGCAAAAGCGATGGGTGCGACTTCAAAAGCTGTTATTTTGAACGGCTTCTTATATGCAGACGCTCCGGCCGTCATCCCTTATGCAGCGAAAAACGGGTATCCAATTCTTTTTACAAATAAAACATCTATAAATAGTGCGACTACGTCTGTGATAAAAGATAAGGGAATTTCGAGTACCGTTGTTGTAGGAGGCACTGGAAGTATCAGCAATACGGTATACAACAAGTTACCTTCTCCTACAAGAATTAGCGGTTCAAACAGATATGAGCTTGCTGCAAATATCGTACAAAAACTTAATTTATCAACAAGCACCGTATATGTAAGCAATGGATTCAGCTACCCTGACTCTATTGCAGGAGCTACACTGGCAGCTAAGAAGAAGCAATCTCTTATCCTTACAAATGGTGAAAATTTATCTACAGGAGCCCGTAAAATTATTGGAAGTAAAAACATGTCAAACTTTATGATTATCGGAAACACTCCTGCCGTAAGCACAAAGGTTGCTAATCAGCTAAAGAATCCAGTTGTAGGTGAAACAATCTTTATTGATCCGGGTCACGGTGATCAAGATTCAGGAGCAATCGGCAATGGACTCCTTGAGAAAGAAGTCAACCTTGATATAGCGAAAAGAGTCAATACAAAGCTAAATGCTTCAGGTGCTCTTCCAGTACTGTCAAGATCTAATGATACTTTTTATTCTTTACAGGAGAGAGTAAATAAAGCAGCTTCTGCACAAGCAGATTTATTTATCAGTATACATGCAAATGCTAATGATAGCTCATCACCAAATGGAAGTGAGACGTACTACGATACAACATATCAAGCTGCAAATAGCAAGAGACTGGCTGAACAAATTCAACCAAAGTTAGCGGCTAATCTTGGAACGAGAGACCGGGGAGTAAAAACAGCTGCTTTCTATGTTATTAAATATTCTAAAATGCCGAGTGTTTTAGTTGAAACTGCCTTTATCACTAATGCATCAGATGCAAGTAAATTGAAGCAAGCGGTTTATAAAGATAAAGCTGCACAAGCTATTCATGACGGCACAGTATCTTATTACAGATAATCGAAAGAGACAAATCTAATCACAGATTTGTCTCTTTTTTATATGAAATGATTAAAACAAATAGGACTTGTATATAAAATAGTAAAAGAGTATTAACAACATTTATCAGAAAAAACACGTAATTCACACTTCTTAACATACCATTTACATCTGATTAACATCCGTCTGCTAAACTGACTGGCATAGGTCATCATAACATCCCAAACAAATCGTGAGGTGTGTGTCAGTGAGTGCAGAGAAAAGCATGAATGTGAGTCGTGAATTCTCAGTTCAGCAAATACATTCTTTTACATTATCTGAAAAGACGGCTCGTTATTTGGCAATAAAGCGCGTAATGGATATTTGGTTTGCGCTCATTGGGTTGGCGATTGCGCTGCCAATGATTGCGGTATTTTCAATTTTGATTTGTTTGGAGACGCCGGGGCCTGCCATTTATACGCAGGAACGCGTAGGGAAAGGCGGGAAACCATTTAAGCTTTATAAGCTTCGTTCCATGAAAATAGATGCCGAGAAGTCTGGGGCGGTTTGGGCACAGAAGCAAGATCCGCGGGTGACAAGGATCGGAGCTTTTATCAGAAGAACGAGAATTGACGAGCTTCCTCAGCTGTTTAATGTGCTGAAAGGCGATATGAGTATGATTGGCCCTCGTCCGGAACGGCCCGTATTTACGGAAAAATTCCAGAATGAGATTCCAGGCTTTACACAGCGTCTGGCTGTTAAACCGGGATTGAGCGGCTGGGCTCAAGTGAACGGCGGTTACGATATGACGCCGAAGGAAAAGCTGATATTTGATTTATATTACATTCGCAATCTGACTTTCACTTTAGAATTAAAAATTATGTTAAAAACTTGTAAAGTAGTTTGGACGGGTGATGGTGCAAGATAAAACGGAATTCTATTATTTACCATCAATCTGAGCTTAAAAAGAAGTAGGGAATATGATGCCAAGTATTACAAAACAAATCATGAGCGGTGCAAAGTGGACAAGTATTTCAACCATGTGTATTACAATCATACAAATTGTTCAGTTTGCCCTGCTTGGAAATATGATGACCTTAACAGAATTTGGGCTTGTCGGCATGATTACAACAGTTACAGTTTTCGCCCAGATTGTGCTCGATATGGGTTTTGGCGCAGCATTAATTCAGAGAGACGACGCGACCGAGCGCCAGCTGTCAACATTGTATTGGCTTAACATTATGACGGGCGTTTTGCTGTTTGTTCTTTTATATGTGAGCAGTCCTGTCATTGCGGGATTTTATCAAAGAGAAGAGCTGGTGTTTCTGGTTCGGATTCTGGCGATTATGTTTTTGATCGCGCCAATTGGACAGCAATATCAGTATATGCTGCAAAAGCAGCTGCATTTTAATAAGTTAAGCAAAATAGAGATTTTTTCAAATGTATTGTCATTCGGATATTTAGCGATAGCGGTTTTTATGATGGATGCGATTTTGGCGTACGTGATTTCTCAAGTCCTGCTGCAGTCCAGTAAAGGGATTTTATATTGGGCTGTATACCGAAAAAAGTGGCATCCTGCTTTTGTTTTTGATTTGAGAGGCATGAAGGATTTCTTTTCTTTTGGAGCCTTTCAGCTTTCATCCCGTCTTGTGAACAGGCTGGGAGCAAATATCGATATGATTTTGATCGGCCGGTTTATTGGTGCTGAAGCATTGGGGATTTATAACCTCGCTTATCAGATTGTCACCATTCCGGTTTTGAAGATCAATCCGATTGTCACACGGGTGGCATTCCCTGTTTTCGCAAAAAACAAATATGAAAACAGCGTGATCAGAGAAGGCTTTCTGAATATGACAAAAATGCTGGCGCTTGTTTCGTTTCCGCTGTTAATCGGGCTCGTGTCTGTGTCAGACGCCTTTATCACAGCGGTTTTCGGAGAAAAATGGCTTGCTGCTGTTCCGATCCTAAATGTTCTGGCGATTGTCGGAATACTAAGAGTGCTCATGAATCCAAATGGATCTGTGCTGCTGGCTAAAGGAAGAGCTGACTTAGCGTTTTATTGGGATTCCGGCGTGCTGCTGCTGTACGGATTATCACTGTTTGCAGCTGTACAGACAGGAAGCCTGCTGACAGTCGCATGGGTGTATGCCATTATCAGCGTTGTTAATTTCCTGATCGGGCGCTGGCTTTTGGCATATGTCATCAAGCTTAACCTTTCAGCTTATTTCCAGTCGATTATGAAGCCATTTCTGATTACTGCGGCGATGGGCATCATCGCGTTTGGTGTAAGCCTCAGTACCGAACACTTCAGTATGCAGGCAGAAATGCGGCTGACCATTTCAGTTGCAGCCGGGGCGCTGTGCTATCTCTTTCTTTTGGTAAAAGCGTACCCTCAAACGAAAAACAAACTACTAAGAAAAGGACGTTTGTCATGAAGATTTTGTGGATCACAAGCGTATATCCGAGCAGTATGAAACCCGGAGAGGGTGTGTTTCATGAGACACAGGTGCAAGAGCTGCAAAAACTCGGGCTTGATATCACTGTGATATGCCCACGGCCTTTTCATTCAGCGCCTGTCCGCATGCTGAAAAAGACATATCGAAAAAAGGATGCCAGACCGGAGTATGAGATTAGAAAGGGAATACCGGTTTACCGGCCTTTCTATCGGGCAGTTCCCGGCCAGCTGAAGTGGGCGCAGCCTCATCGGAGAATCGCATCAGCCGTTTTAAAAACCATGAAACAATGCGACCTATATCCGGATCTGATCCATGCGCATTTTGCCATGCCATCGGGCGGGGCTGCGGCAGTCGTGTCAGAGTCAGCGCAAATTCCTTATGTTCTGACCTTGCATGGCAGTGATGTGAATGTCTATCCGCATTACAGCAAAGGTGCGTTTAAAGCCTTCAAGCGTGCCGTAGGTTCTGCATCAGTTGTTTTAGCAGTCAGCCACAAGCTTCAGGAAGAAGCCAAAAAGCTTTCGGGCTTTGACAGCTCGGTTTTGCCAATCGGCATACAGCTCAGCCGTTTTCAGGAGAATGAGGAGACGAAAGAGGAAATCAGAAAAAGACTCGGACTCCCGCTCGATCAGCGTCTGGCTGTCTATGTCGGCCGGCTGGTCAGAGAGAAAGGCATTTTTGAACTGTCTGAAGCGATCGAATCGCTGCAGGACTCTCCTAAGGCAGTCTTTGTCGGGGATGGTCCCGCAAAATCGACGCTGACGCAGAAGGGGCATATCGTCACAGGCCAAGTCCCGAATCATCAGGTAAGAGACTATTTACTTGCGGCAGATCTATTCGTACTTCCTTCTTACAGTGAGGGGATGCCGACTGTTGTGATTGAGGCGCTGGCGCTAAGGGTTCCTGTTATTTGTACGGATGTTGGCGGAGTGTCGTCTTTATTCGGAAAGCACCAACATCTGCTGATTAAACCGAAATCCGCTCAAGCCTTGGCAGAAGCGATCACTCGGTACGAACATGAGCAAATATGGAAGCCGGAAGTAGCAGATGACTTGTATGAAACCGTGCAGGCTCAATTTGACGCAGGAAAAAACGCCAAGGCCTTGCATCATCAGTATCAGACGGTCACGAAAACATCCGTTTAATCATAAGACACTGCGACCATTATAAATAGGAAGATCATTTTACAGGAGAGGGTTGAGCGCTGTGAAAAAAATAGCTGTCATTGGAACAGGTTATGTAGGACTCGTATCAGGCACTTGCTTTGCGGAGATCGGCAATAAAGTTGTTTGCTGTGATATCGATGAATCAAAAATCAGAAGTCTGAAAAATGGGGTAATCCCAATCTATGAACCAGGGCTTGCAGACTTAGTTGAAAAAAATGTGCTGGATCAGCGCTTGACCTTTACGAACGATATCCCGTCTGCCATTCGGGCCTCAGATATTATTTATATTGCAGTCGGAACGCCTATGTCCAAAACAGGTGAAGCTGATTTAACGTACGTCAAAGCGGCGGCGAAAACAATCGGTGAGCATCTTAACGGCTACAAAGTGATCGTAAATAAAAGCACAGTCCCGGTTGGAACAGGGAAACTGGTGCAATCTATCGTTCAAAAAGCCTCAAAGGGGAGATACTCATTTGATGTTGTATCTAACCCTGAATTCCTTCGGGAAGGGTCAGCGATTCATGACACGATGAATATGGAGCGTGCCGTGATTGGTTCAACAAGTCATAAAGCCGCTGCCATCATTGAGGAACTTCATCAGCCATTCCATGCTCCTGTCATTAAAACAAACCTAGAAAGTGCAGAAATGATTAAATACGCCGCGAATGCATTTCTGGCGACAAAGATTTCCTTTATCAACGATATCGCAAACATTTGTGAGCGAGTCGGCGCAGACGTTTCAAAAGTTGCTGATGGTGTTGGTCTTGACAGCCGTATCGGCAGAAAGTTCCTTAAAGCGGGTATTGGATTCGGCGGTTCATGTTTTCCAAAGGATACAACCGCGCTGCTTCAAATCGCAAAATCGGCAGGCTATCCATTCAAGCTCATCGAAGCTGTCATTGAAACGAACGAAAAGCAGCGTGTTCATATTGTAGATAAACTTTTGACTGTTATGGGAAGCGTCAAAGGGAGAACCATTTCAGTCCTGGGATTAGCCTTCAAACCGAATACGAACGATGTGAGATCCGCTCCAGCGCTTGATATTATCCCAATGCTGCAGCAGCTGGGCGCCCATGTAAAAGCATACGATCCGATTGCTATTCCTGAAGCTTCAGCGATCCTTGGCGAACAGGTCGAGTATTACACAGATGTGTATGCTGCGATTGAAGACACTGATGCATGCCTGATTTTAACGGATTGGCCGGAAGTGAAAGAAATGGAGCTTGTAAAAGTGAAAACCCTCTTAAAACAGCCAGTCATCATCGACGGCAGAAATTTATTTTCACTTGAAGAGATGCAGGCAGCCGGATACATTTATCACTCTATCGGCCGTCCCGCTGTTCGGGGAACGGAACCCTCTGACAAGTATTTTCCGGGTTTGCCGCTTGAAGAATTGGCTAAAGACTTGGGAAGCGTCAATTTATAAAAAGAAAAAGTGTTACTTGGTTGAAGCTGCCGGCTGCTAGGCTCGGCCGCCGGCTCCTGAAACATCAGGAAAGGGGTTAAACATGTGAGTATCAAACGATCAGCGGTCCATACGCTAGCGTTACTGGCCGCTGCTATATTTGGAGTCGTCCTATTGCTGGGAGCCATCCATAAAGATATAGGTTTCATGCAGATGGCTGTTGTGCTTGCGGTGTTGGCAATTGGCATGTTTTTACTGACGCTTGCAACCGCATTTACAACAAAAGAACGGCTCTTTATGGCTGTAATCTATATTTTGATCGCCTGCACTTTTTTAAATAATGCATTTTTCGCTATTCATCTTGGATTTTTCAGTTTGTTCCTTTACCGGCTTCTGCTCATTGCAGCGGGTTGCCTTCATATTTTCGGCATGGTTCGGAATCGAACCCATATTGAAAGATGGCATGGGCTGCAAGTAAAAGGGATATTGCTCTTTTTCGCCTTTTGGTTTATATATGGCCTTGTTTCTCTGCTATGGGCCAAGTCGGTAACAGTTGGCCTCAAGTATTTAGCCTTATTGGCAATGGGAATTTTCTTCATTTATCTTATTGTCATGTACGTGCAAAAAATGGAGCGGCTGATGATTGTTTATGCCATTTGGCTGGTGATGACGGTATTTCTGATGATCATTGGTTTTTACAATCATATCACCCACCATCATCTTGCGAGTTCCACATTGTACAGCGGACCGGAGTATAAGCAGCATTATCCGACATCGGTCTTTTTTAATCAAAATGACTTTGCGACCTTTTTATCCATCAGCTTCTTTTTTTACATCACGATGATGAAAAACATTAAGAATGGATACATCAAGGCAATTGGCCTTGTGCTCTCGCTCTGTGCGTTGTATTTAATTTTTGCCACTGGTTCAAGAGCCAGCCTTCTGGGCATTTTTGCAGGTATTGCTGTCTACATCTTCATTGTATTGCCGCCTGTTTTAAAGAAAATGGCTATATGGCTGTCGGCGGCGGGAATTGCTCTTTTCGCAGTTCTTTTCGCCAGCAAAATCTATTCAAAGTTTTGGGAGCTGTTTCTGGCCCCGCAGACGCTGCATTCATTTCATGACAGGCTTCCATCAAATGTGGCTCGGGCAAATCTGCTGAAAAACGCTTGGCATTTTTTCCTTGATTCATACGGATTCGGAGTCGGGGCAGGAAATGTATCCTATTATCTTGAGCATTATGCTGTATATGATACTGACAATGTGGCAGAGGTGCATAACTGGCTTGTTGAAATTCTTGCTAATTTTGGCTTGTTCATCATGCTGGGATATCTGTCCGTTTATGCCTACCTCATATGGGTGCTTTACAAGTTTTATGAAAGAAAATTAGAAAATCAGTCAAAACTGATCACAGAAGGACTTATTACCGCTATGGTCAGTTTCCTGGTATCAAGTATCAGCCCAAGCTCTGTTTCAAATTTATTTTTCCATTGGGTGTTTATGGCGCTCGTCATCGCCGCCGTGAATGTGTTAAGGCGATCCAGACAAATGCCTGAGCCGATGTACAGATAAACAGACTACAAAAAGCAGGGAGACTTATATGAACGATATATTGATAAGAATAGCCCGTCGCATAAAAAAAAATATCATTTGGATCATAGCGGTGCCAATTATATTAGGTGCGGCGGGGTATATCCTGCCGTCACAGATCGCTGATCAAAAGAGCTATACAGCTGAAGATACTTTGGCTGTGGGGAGCTATGATCATCCGGTTTATAACAGCACAGAAGAGATTCCGCTTCTATTAAAGAGCGACTCCTTTTTGAAGGAGGCGCTTCCTGATGAAAAGGATGAAGATGTAGCAGAGATCAAAGAGAAGCTTACAATCAAAACGGAATCCAAATCGTTACTGACTTTAAGCTATAGCGACGAGGATAAGGATAAAACTGAATCTGTCTTAAAAGCCATTTCCTCCACCTTCCTCAAAAACGATCAAAAGCTGTATGCAGAAAGAGAAGCCGTCATCCGCAGCAGCATAGACGCGCTTGAAGGCGAGTCGGTGAGCGAGGATTCCAAAGTGGATAAAGAGAGATTTTTATATGAGCTCAAAAACACACAGCTTAACCTGAAAGCGGCAAGTGTTACTGATTCCGAAACCGTAAGTGAGACAGCAGGCGGCGGAATGTCTCCGAAAAAGAAAGCAGTTCTCGGCGTTATGATTGGCCTTACGATTGCCTTTATGTTCGTTGTCATTCCTGAATTTTTCAGAGAATCCTTTTAAAATCATACGATGGAGATGTGATCATGACCAATTGGAAACCTCTCGTATCTGTCATTACACCTTCCTATAATGCGCGTGACTATATTGAAGACACGGTTCATTCGGTATTAGATCAGAGCCATCCTCATTGGGAAATGATTATCGTGGATGATTGCTCAACGGATGGGACCCGCGACATTTTACAGCAGTATGAAAAAATAGACGAAAGAATTCATGTGGTGTATCTGGAAGAGAACTCCGGAGCTGCGGTTGCTCGCAACAAAGCGTTGGAACGCGCTCAAGGGCGCTACGTAGCATTTTTGGACAGTGATGACAAATGGAAAAAAGACAAACTGGAAAAGCAGCTTGAGTTTATGATGGAGCGCTCCTGTGCGTTTTCTTTCACGGGCTACAGCTTAATGGCGCAGGACGGGACCCCACTCGATAAATTTATTCATGCGCCGGAAAGCCTGACGTACGATGACGCCCTGAAAAATACAATTATCGGCTGCTTGACGGTGATGATTGACAGGGAGCAAACGGGACAGATCCAAATGCCGAATATCAGAACGAGACAGGACTTAGCCACATGGCTGTCTCTTTTAAAAAAAGGATTTACTGCCTATGGAATGAAGGAATGCCTGGCTGAATATCGGCTTGTCAATAACTCAATTTCCAGCAACAAATGGAAGGCTGCGAAAAAAACGTGGTTTGTCTACAGGGAGATCGAACGGCTTCATTTTATGAAAGCAACATGGTGTTTTGTTCAATATGCAAAAAACGCGGTGAAAAAAAGATTATAGCCGCAAACAGAGAGAAAAGGTGATGAAGGTGGAAACAAAAGAAGCAATCATTCATGTCATCGTTGCCACTGCTGAATGGGGAAAAGACCAATTGAGATACAGAAGGCACCGGCTGGCAGAATTTTTAGCTGCTCAGGAGGAAACGAAGGAAGTTATTTGGGTATGTCCGGCTCCGCGTGCCCAAGGGAAAGAATTTCAAGAAGTCCATTCTGGCATCAGGCAATTCGCTGTCAAAGACCTGCTGCAGAAAAAAATGTTTCGTTTCGGACGATATACAGATGTCTTTTACAGACATAAGCTCTCCCCATTACTCGATGAGCTTACACCTGCTTCTGCAAACGGTGAACGCTGCTGTTTATGGTACACGTTTCCGGGATTCCCGCTGCTGTCTTCGCTGTATCCTTGGGATCAGGTCATTTATGACTGCAGTGACTTATGGGCGGCGCCGATCAGCGGCCGATCAAATCTGCTGTCTGAATTCCGGCGAAAACTGATTAAATCGGCAGAGCAGAGAATTATACAACGAGCAGATTCAATAACCTGTTCATCAGATTATCTTCACAAGGAAGTAGACAAAAAACTGACTGCAGGACGAGAAAAGGTTCATACTGTGGAAAACGGTGTGGAGTATGAGCTATTTTCTGCAAATAAACAAGCTCCCGATCGCAGTATACTGCAGGGGAGAGAAGGAACAGTGTTAGGTTTTATCGGCGGAATTAAACCGAAGCTCGATTTTAAAATGATTGAAGAAGCCGCCCTGCAAAAGCCTGATTGGACATTTTTATGGGTTGGCCCGGATGCCACCAATGGTGACGTTTCGTTTCAAGAGCTGCTGAGGCTTCCAAATGTCATATGGACCGGCCCGGCAGATCCGAAAGAAGTTCCGCATTTTATGGAGCTTATCGACATTGGCATCATGCCTTATAAAAAATCATCGTATAATCAAGCTGTGTTTCCGCTGAAACTATTTGAATTTTTAGCGGCAGGAAAACCTGTCGTAGGCACTAATCTTCCGTCAACCTCAAAAATGCAAAAGCCGTATGTATACGAATATGTAGAAGGTGATCATCCAATTGATTTTATAGCAGCTTGTGAAAAAGTTCTCGGACAAAACGGAGACGAAACCTATAAAGAAATGCGCCGAAACATCGCTCGCACACAAGATTGGAATTGCTTATTTAGACAAATTATGAAATATACAGGGATTCAAAAACATGCGTAGTCCTATAAATTGGGATGCGCGTTTTTTGATTATACGTGTTTCTTTTTGATGAAGCTTGTTATAATAACTAAGGAGAAGGTATAATGGAAGGAACGGTTCTCTATATAAATAAAGACTTCATTTAATTCCAAAGGAGACTTCTTTATGCTTGACGAACGCATGATTCGCATTGTTGTTGCGTTTATTGTCTCGCTGCTGACAGTTTTAATCATAACCCCAATCGTAAAAAGGATTGCGATTAAAATAGGTGCAGTTGACCAGCCCAGCAATCGAAAAGTACATGACAAAATCATGCCCCGCATGGGCGGGCTGGCCATATTTATCGGGGTGGTTGCAGGCGTGCTTGCATCCGGTATTTACACAGAAACAAGGATGACGGCAATTACAGTCGGAGCATTCATCATTATTGTGTTAGGTATTCTTGACGATAAATATCAATTAAGTGCAAAAGTTAAGTTTTTGATTCAATTAGGTGTAGCCATTATGATTGTAAGCACTGGCTTAAAAATGGACTTTTTCTCAGTACCTTTTTTAACAGAACGATTTGAGTTAGGATGGATGGCTTATCCGCTGACGGTATTATGGATTGTCGGCATCACGAACGCAATTAACCTGATTGATGGATTGGATGGCCTTGCTGCCGGTCTTTCTGTTATCGGCCTGTCAACGATCGCTGTCATGGCGCTATCCGGCGGAAAAGTGCTCATTCTGTCACTCTCATTAGTCGTTATTGCCAGCACGCTGGGGTTTTTGTTTTACAACTTCCACCCGGCAAAAATCTTTATGGGAGATACGGGATCACTTTTTTTAGGGTATAGTATTTCGATTCTTTCATTATTAGGCCTGTATAAAAGTGTCACATTGTTCAGTATCGTTATCCCGATTATTATATTAGGCGTACCGATTTTTGATACAACTTTTGCTATCATCAGGAGAATATTAAACAAACAGCCGATTTCAGCGCCTGATAAGTCGCATATTCACCATAGACTGATGGCCTTTGGCCTTTCACATCGGATGTCGGTCTTAGTTATTTATTTAATTGGATTTATTTTCAGTATCAGTGCGATTGTGCTTAAAAGTGCCACAATTTGGCTTTCTTTGTTTATTATCTTCATTTTAATTATTTTTATGCAAATCATAGCAGAAGTGACAGGACTCGTGAATGAAAAATTTAAGCCGTTTACAAAGTTTTATAAACGGCTGGTGAAAAGGAATTAAAAATTCCGGCTTATGTGCCGGAGTTTTTTTCTGCGCAAAAATGCCCGATCCTCTAAAAGGACCGGGCATTTTTTAATAGGATGAATCAGTTGTTGAATTCGTTGTACTGTTGTTTGAGCTTGTGCTGCTGTCATTCGAATAGCTGCTTCCGTTCGTCGTCCCGTCAGTTGTTGTGCCAGTGCTGCCAGAACTGCTTGAGCTGTCAGTCCCGTCTTCGGTACCGGAAGTGCCAGTGCTTGTATCAGGAGTATAATCTAAATGCTCTTGAAGCGTTTTTCTGACTTTCTCGAGATTTGTAGCATCAGGTTCAAAGTAATATGTGTTGTTAGGCCCTAAATACAAATCAGAACCTGTAATGCTCAATGTGTCGATTTTTTTGCTGGTAAAGCCGCTGTAAATCTGCTGAAGCGCTAAACCTTCAGTAATGCGAATATTGGTTTCAACGTTTTCGCTGGCTTTTTCTGCGATTTTATCAATTTTAGCAATGTTGCTTGCACTTGACATGCGGTCAATCAGCGCGTTTAAGATTTGTTTTTGTCTGTCATTACGGCCAAAGTCTCCGCGTTTATCCTGTTTTCTCATCCGGGCATATGCTAAGGCTTCTTCGCCGTTCAAATGCATCTCGCCTTTTTTGAAGTAAATCCGTTTGCTTTCGTCTACATCACTTTTTTCATCGAAATCGAAAGGCACGTCAACATCAATACCGCCGACTTCATTAATCACATCTTTAAATCCGTCAAAATCAACTGTGACATATTTATCAATCGGGATTTGCAAGAAGTTTTCAACAGTTTCAACTGTCTCATCTTTACCGCCTTTGCTGTAAGCGGCATTGATCTTCGTCTTGCTTCCCGTTGTGTCACCAGCTAATTGCACACGTGTGTCACGCGGAATGCTCAGCATTTTCATGGTTTTATTTTTGGGATCCAGGGTAACAACAATAAGAGAGTCTGATCTCCCTTTTTGTCCTTTAGTCGCGTAATCCTCTATTCCCATAAATAAAATAGAAAACGGTTTTTTCTTCATGTCTACAACTTCGTTGCGAAGATTTGATTTATTCCCGCGGGATAGGGCATCGTACGATTCATCCGCAGCGTTAATGGTTTTATAAAGTTTATACCCGCCAAGCCCTACAACTACCAATAGTGCAAGGGCGAACAATAACATAATTCTTTTTAAAATTTTCCTGCGTTTGCTCTTTTTCTTTTTTCGCACACGCACTCTAACGCGTTCAGCCATTATTCAGTCTCCTTTATGTGATTGACGGCTTTTTCAAGATACGTCAACTCTCCCTCTTTAATATCACTCTTTCCATTTGTCAGTTCTGTCATCCATTCAGAAAAAGCGTTTGTTTCTTTTTCTTCGACGTATGTTTCGAATTCAACATTTTCTGAATAATGGATTTCCTTTAACAGAAATTGTGACTCCCTTAATTCATTTTCAATCTTGCCAAGCCATGTGTAATCTGCAGAAGTATGCATGATTCGCATAAGCTTCCGTTCTACAACACCTATATGATTTAATCCTTCAGACACTGATTTCCCATAAGCGCGAATTAATCCGCCAGCACCAAGCTTAATGCCTCCGAAGTAGCGTGTAACGACGGCGCAAGTATCCTTCAGCCTGCGTTTTTTTAAAACCTCGAGCATCGGCACTCCCGCTGTACCGCTTGGTTCCCCGTCATCATTGGCTTTTTGGATATGATCATTCTCGCCAATAACATAAGCCGAGCAATTATGAGTCGCATTCCAGTGCTGTTTCTTTATTTTCTGTATAAATTCCTGTGCCTCTTGTTCGGTAGAAACACGGCTTAAATGACAGATAAAACGCGATTTTTCTATAACAATCTCGTGTTCTCCTGCTTCTTTCACAGTAAAATAGCTGTGCAGCATGCTAGCTGACCCTCCTGCTAAGCATAAAAGACTGCCTATACAAATTCGTACAGTCTTTAGAATTTTTGTGCGTATTTTGGTATCATAAAGAGTAGAGAGTATATAAAAATGTTTTTTTCTAGAATATACGCATTCTTTCATTATAATTCGACATAATTTGCAGATCAATTACATTTATAATAAAAATATATGACAACGCCGTGACGGAGGGAAATTATGAATAAAACAAAGATGGATTCCAAAGTGCTGGATTCTATTTTGATGAAGATGCTGAAAACCGTTGACGGGAGCAAGGACGAAGTTTTTCAAATCGGGGAGCAGTCACGCCAGCAGTATGAACAGCTGGTCGAAGAACTGAAACAAATTAAACAGCAGGTGTATGAAGTGATTGAGCTTGGCGATAAACTTGAAGTGCAAACTCGCCATGCGAGAAACCGTTTATCCGAGGTCAGCCGTAATTTTCATAGATTCAGTGAAGAGGAAATCCGCAATGCTTATGAAAAAGCCCATAAGCTGCAGGTAGAATTGACGATGATCCAGCAGCGTGAGAAGCAATTGCGCGAACGGCGGGACGATTTGGAGCGCAGATTGCTAGGGCTTCAGGAAATCATTGAGCGGTCAGAATCATTAGTAAGCCAAATTACAGTTGTGCTCAACTACTTGAATCAGGATTTGCGCGAAGTTGGACTGCTTCTTGCTGATGCTCAGGCAAAACAGGATTTCGGCTTAAGAATCATTGAGGCGCAGGAAGAAGAGAGAAAAAGAGTCTCAAGAGAAATCCATGACGGACCCGCTCAAATGCTGGCGAATGTTATGATGAGATCGGAATTAATCGAGCGGATTTTCCGTGACCGGGGCGCAGAGGACGGATTCCAAGAAATTAAAAATCTACGCCAAAATGTTCGGAATGCCCTTTACGAAGTGAGAAGGATTATATATGATTTAAGACCGATGGCCCTTGATGACCTAGGCCTGATTCCAACTTTAAGAAAATATCTATATACAACCGAGGAATATAACGGGAAGGTCAAAATACATTTTCAGTGCATTGGAGAAACAGAGGATCAGAGGCTAGCGCCTCAGTTTGAGGTTGCGCTCTTCAGGCTCGCACAGGAAGCTGTGTCTAATGCGCTAAAGCATTCTGAATCTGAAGAAATTACAGTCAAAGTTGAGATCACAAAGGATTTTGTGATTTTAATGATAAAAGATAACGGTAAAGGGTTCGACCTGAAGGAAGCGAAAGAGAAGAAAAACAAATCATTCGGCTTGCTGGGCATGAAAGAAAGAGTAGATTTATTGGAAGGAACGATGACAATAGATTCGAAAATAGGTCTTGGGACATTTATTATGATTAAGGTTCCGTTATCTCTTTGACTATGATTTGTAAAATAGAGCCAAAAGGCATATTGACCGAATGCTAGAGTATATAGAACAATAATACAAGGAGGCGTGGCTTGTGACTAAAGTAAACATTGTTATTATCGACGACCATCAGTTATTTCGTGAAGGTGTTAAACGGATATTGGATTTTGAACCTACCTTTGAAGTGGTAGCCGAAGGTGATGACGGGGACGAAGCGGCTCGTATTGTTGAGCACTATCATCCTGATGTTGTGATCATGGATATCAATATGCCAAACGTAAATGGTGTGGAAGCTACAAAACAGCTTGTAGAGCTGTATCCTGAATCTAAAGTAATTATTCTATCAATTCACGATGACGAAAATTATGTAACACATGCCCTGAAAACAGGTGCAAGAGGTTATCTGCTGAAAGAGATGGATGCTGATACATTAATTGAAGCGGTTAAAGTAGTGGCTGAGGGCGGATCTTACCTCCATCCGAAGGTTACTCACAACCTCGTTAACGAATTCCGCCGCCTTGCAACAAGCGGAGTTTCTGCACACCCTCAACATGAGGTTTACCCTGAAATCCGCAGACCATTACATATTTTAACTAGGCGGGAATGTGAAGTGCTGCAGATGCTTGCAGACGGAAAAAGCAACCGCGGTATTGGTGAATCATTGTTTATCAGTGAGAAAACCGTTAAAAACCATGTCAGCAATATTTTACAAAAAATGAATGTAAACGACCGGACGCAAGCCGTTGTGGTCGCCATTAAAAATGGCTGGGTAGAAATGAGATAGTATAATAGGAGACTTGCCTTTTACTAGGCAGGTCTTTTTTTACGCTGCCGTTTCCCTTACAATAGAGTTATAAAGCAATAAGGCAGGTATCGAAGCTATGAATATTGCAGTCGTAACAGACAGCACGGCATATATTCCGAAAGAAATGCGTGAACAACATCAGATACATATGATCCCTCTCCAGGTTGTTTTTAGGGAGGAGACTTACCGTGAAGAAATTGAGTTGGACTGGAAAAGCTTTTATGAAGAAGTGAAAAAACATAATGAGCTCCCGACGACTTCTCAGCCGCCAATCGGCGAGCTGGTTGCGTTGTATGAAGAGCTTGGCAAGTCTTATGATGCGGTTATCAGTATCCATCTTTCCAGCGGGATCAGCGGAACATTCAGCAGTGCAGCAGCGGCTGATTCGATGGTCGACAATATTGATGTGTATCCATTTGACTCAGAGATCAGCTGCTTGGCTCAAGGCTTTTATGCCCTTAAAGCTGCTGAATTAATCAAAAACGGAGCATCATCGCCGGAAGATATTATAAAAGAACTGGAAGAAATGAAAAAAACAGTTCGAGCTTATTTTATGGTAGATGACTTAGCCCATCTTCAGCGCGGCGGGCGATTAAGCAGCGCCCAAGCCTTCATTGGTAGTCTTCTAAAGGTAAAGCCTATCCTTCATTTTGACAATAAGGTAATTGTGCCTTTTGAGAAGATTCGCACACGTAAAAAAGCAATTTCGCGAATTTATGAGCTTTTAGACGAAGATGCGAGTAAAGGGTTGCCTATGCGAGCTGCTGTTATCCACGCTAATCGAGAGGAAGAAGCAGCGAAAATCATTGAAGAGCTTTCTGCAAAATATCCTCATGTTGAATTTTATAACAGCTATTTTGGCGCGGTAATCGGCACTCATTTGGGTGAAGGTGCGTTAGGAATTTGCTGGTGTTTTAAATAAGGCCAAATCTCCGTTTTTAGAGCGGAGATTTTTTTATATTCTTATTTTAATAGTTGGACAGAAAATATTCATTCAGGCATACTGTTTCGAAAGGAGGCGTGCTATGTGAATGTGCCAGTTGAAAAAAACAGTTCCTTTTCAAAAGAATTGCAGCAGACGCTTCGAAGCCGTCATTTGCTCAGGACTGAGCTCTCATTTTCCGATGAGATGATTGAATGGCATATCAAGAATGGATATATCACTGCTGAAAATTCTATATCCATAAATAAACGGAGATATAGATGTAATAGGTGCGGACAAACTGATCAGCGGTATTTTTCTTTTTATCACTCATCTGGAAAGAATAAGCTGTATTGCCGTTCCTGTGTCATGATGGGCAGAGTGAGTGAGGAGGTTCCTTTATATTCATGGAAAGAGGAAAATGAATCAAACTGGAAGTCTATTAAGCTGACATGGGATGGCAAGCTTTCAAGCGGACAGCAAAAAGCCGCCAATGTTTTAATTGAAGCAATATCAAAAAAAGAAGAGCTCCTCATCTGGGCGGTTTGCGGCGCTGGCAAAACAGAAATGCTGTTTCCTGGTATAGAATCAGCGTTAAATCAAGGACTGCGTGTATGTATTGCAACACCTCGCACCGATGTTGTATTAGAGCTTGCTCCAAGACTCAAGGCTGCCTTTCAGGGTGCTGACATTTCAGCGCTTTACGGAGGAAGCGATGACAAAGGGCGGCTATCTCCGCTTATGATTTCCACTACGCATCAGCTTTTGCGATATAAAGATGCAATCGATGTTATGATCATTGATGAAGTTGACGCTTTTCCATATTCTGCTGATCAAACCCTTCAATTCGCTGTTCAAAAAGCAAGAAAGAAAAACAGCACCCTCGTTTATTTAAGTGCAACACCTCCTAAAGAATTAAAAAGAAAAGCACTGAACGGACAGTTACATTCAGTTCGCATCCCCGCAAGACACCACCGGAAACCTTTACCCGAACCGCGCTTTGTATGGTGTGGAAACTGGAAGAAGAAATTAAACCGAAATAAAATTCCGCCAGCGGTGAAAAGATGGATAGAGTTTCATATAAAAGAAGGGAGGCCTGTTTTTTTATTCGTTCCTTCCGTTTCTATTCTGGAAAAGGCTGCTGCGTGCTTTAGAGGTGTTCATTGCCGAACCGCATCTGTGCACGCGGAAGACAAGCATAGAAAGGAGAAAGTGCAGCAATTCAGAGATGGTCAGCTCGATTTATTAATCACAACAACAATACTGGAAAGAGGCGTCACAGTCCCCAAGGTGCAAACGGGTGTACTAGGAGCGGAATCACCTATCTTTACGGAAAGCGCACTTGTTCAAATTGCAGGAAGAACCGGCCGGCATAAAGAATATGCGGACGGCGATGTCATTTACTTTCACTTCGGCAAAACAAAGAGTATGCTCGATGCAAGAAAGTATATAAAAGAAATGAATGAATTGGCAGCAAAAGTTGAATGTACAGACTAGCCATTATTTGAAAACGTGGTACAGTATACTCATATAACCGATGATGAGGAGCTGTAAAAATGCTTGTCAATTCAAAAGAAATCGTAATGAAAGAACTGCTCGACCGATATATGGACCAGCTTCATATGGCCTGTACTTGCCAAGTATGCCAAAACGATGTATTGGCACTTTCTTTAAACAAAGTGAGTCCATCCTACGTTACTGATCTTAAAAAGATCGCATATACGAAAGCTGAGCTGGTAGATAAACAAAAAAACACAGCAATGCTTGTCATTTTGGCTGAATCTGCTGCAGTAGTTTCAGAGAGTCCAAGCGATTTATGTCAAACGAAGCAGGAGGAGGCATTCATAAACTGATCTGTTTATTATGTGATTCGCAATTTTCTCAAGATGTTACATGGAGAGCCCTTTTTTTACTAAAGCCTGATGAAAAGGTTTGTTATTCTTGCAGAAGCAAATTAAAGAAAATCACAGGACATATCTGCCCCCTGTGCGGCAGACCTCAATCTGTTCATGCCGTATGCAGGGATTGCGAGGTGTGGAGAACAAGGATCAGAGACAGTTTGCTATTGCGTCAGAACCGTTCAGTTTACACATATAATGATATGATGAAAGAAACGCTCTCCCGTTTTAAATTTAGAGGAGATGCAGAAATCATAAATGCATTTAAAAGTGATTTTTCTTCAACCTTTTCTAAGGTTTACCCCGATAAGCATTTTGTTCTTGTACCTATTCCGCTGAGCAAGGAACGGGAAGAAGAGCGCGGATTTAACCAGGCACAGCTCTTGGCAGAATGTTTAGACCGGCCTTCCCACCATCCCCTCATTCGCCTGAATAATGAGAAACAGTCAAAGAAAAAGAAAACAGAACGCCTGCTGTCAGAGCGCATTTTTGATACAAAAAATAATTCAGCAGAAGGTATGAATATCATTTTAATAGACGATCTTTATACAACAGGCGCCACCTTGCACTTCGCAGCCCGCTGCTTATTAGAAAAAGGAAAAGCCGCTTCAGTGTCATCTTTTACCTTGATCAGAAGCTAAATGATTCTGTTTTTATGCCGATATAATCACTAGAAATTGACACAGGCATATTATCTAATAAGGAGAAAAAAGATGGGAGAACTGGCTAATTGTCCGAAATGCAATGCTTTATTTTTAAAAACAAAGCTGCAAACCGTATGTCAGGCGTGTATTAAGGAAGAAGAAAAATCATTTGAGACTGTCTATAAATTTTTAAGAAAACAGGAAAACCGGCAATCAACTTTGAGCCGGATAACTGAGGAAACAGGTGTGGAAGAAGAGCTGATATTGAAATTCATCAGGCAGAAGCGAATTCAGATCACTCATCTTCCTAATTTGGCATACCCTTGTGAAAGGTGCGGGACATCGATTAGAGAAGGCAAGTTCTGCAAGGCTTGCCAGTCCGATATTAAGGATCAAATGGATCATTTGAACCACGAGGATGCTCTGAAAATCGAGAAAGAAAATAGTAAAAAAGACACATACTATGCCTATAATACCAAAAACAGCTGATTCCCTAAACTAACTGAAAACGCAGTCGATAAAAGGGTTAAGATTGTTTAAAGACTGCAACGGAAAGCGAGAGGAATCCTATGAAAATCAATCAATTTGGAACACAATCCGTTAATCCATATCAAAAAAATTATGATAAGCAAGCGGTGCAAAAAACTGCTGCACAGCCTCAAGATAAAATTGAAATTTCATCACAGGCTAAAGAAATGCAACATGCATCCGACGCAGTCACTGGTTCACGACAGGAAAAAATTGCGCAGCTTAAAGCGCAAATTGAAAATGGGTCATACAAAGTAGACGCAAATCATATCGCGAAAAATATGATTAATTTTTATAAAAAGCAATAAAAAAGGAGAAAGCCCATGTCAGCGAAGGCAATTATTGAACATTTGAAGCGACTTTGCGTTCTGCATGAGCACCTGCTCACGCTGTCTGAAGAAAAGACGGAAGCGCTCAAAGCCGGCAAAACAAAAGAGCTTTCTAACATTTTGACAAAAGAGCAAAAATATATTCAAGCAATCACGCAGACAGAAGATGACCGGATCAAAACAACTTCGGCCTTTCTCGGATATAGCGAAAATAATACTATTTCCGCATGTATCGCCAAAACCTCAGGCAGTGAAAAGGAAGAGCTGGAACAACTATACGAATCTCTTTCTCAAGTTCTCGGACGTCTGAAAAAGGTAAATGAGATGAATAGGCAGCTGACAAGAGACGCGCTGCAATTCATCTCTATTTCGTACGATATGCTGGTTCCTAAGGAAAATAACTTCAATTACAGCAAATCAATTAAAGCTGAGCTGCCGAAAAGCAGCCAAATGAAATTGTTTGATTCAAAAGCTTAGCAGAAAGGAATTCAGAAAATGACATCTACCTTTATGGGGCTTGAAACTGCAAGGCGGGCGTTAAGCGCTCAGCAGGCAGCTTTAAGCACTACTGCAAATAACGTGGCAAATGCCAATACTGATGGTTATACAAGGCAGCGGGTCTCATTGGAGGCAACGGACTATTTCCCTGCTGTATCTAAAAACGCAGAAAAAACAGCGGGACAAATGGGTACGGGCGTTCAAGGAAAATCAGTTGAGAGAATAAGAGATATCTTTCTTGACTACCAATACCGTCTTCAAAACAACAGTGCCGGATACTATGACACGAAGGCCAAAGCGCTGTCCCAAATGGAAGGCGTTTTAAATGAAACGGATGACAGCGGCTTGAACAGTGTGCTCAATTCGTTTTGGAATTCCCTGCAGGAATTATCGAATAATACAAATGAAGAAAGTGCACGTTCTGTTGTTGCTCGAAAAGGACAAGCTGTAGCTGAAACGTTTAATTATATTTCTGAATCACTTACAAATGTCCAATCGAATTTAAAAGCAGAGCTAAATACAACTGTGTTGGATGTCAATTCTCTGCTTTCTCAGTTAAACAGTTTAAATAAGCAAATTGCACAAGTAGAGCCGGTCGGGCTTCTTCCGAATGGCTTATATGACCAGCGAGATTTGCTGATCGATAAATTATCCTCAATGGTTGATATCAAAGTCAGCTACAACAAATCAGGCGGGAATGCACTTGCATCTGCTGAAGGAACTGTATCAATTGAAATCCTTGATAAAAATAAACAGTCGCTAGGAACTGTTTTGGACGGTAAAAATTACGAGGTTTCAGAACTTGCAGCCAACTATGATAATGAAACTGGGTTAGTATCAAGTATTTCAATCGGGGATACAGCTGTGCAGGCGGAGTCCTTTAGCAGCAAGGGATCCCTTTTAGGATTTATAGAGTCTTATGGGTATATAACAGCAGATGGCCAAGAAAAGGGAGTATACCCGGAAATGCTTTCTGATCTTGACAATATGGCGCTTGAATTCGCGAAAGCTTTCAATGAAGTGCACAGAAATGGTGTGACCAAGAGCGGTGAACAAGGCGGAGACTTTTTTGATTTTACTGGCGGTGAAACTGAACCTGCCAAGGGCGCGGCGGGCAAGATCAAAGTGGCTGACAGCATAATAGATTCAAAAGGCGCAAACATTGCTTTCTCACTGACTGGTGCAGCCAACGATAACGCAAATGCTACAAAATTAGCAAATGTTTTAACCGGTAAAATAACCATTAACGGTAAAGAAACTAGTGTTTTAGATTATTATGCGGGTCTGATTGGCGAGCTAGGGATCGAAGCTCAAGAGGCTAATCGACTGGCGTCTAATACAGAAACACAGCTAAATGATGCTGACATAAACCGTCAGCAAATGAGCGCAGTTTCTTTAGACGAAGAAATGACGAATATGATTCAATTTCAACACGCATACAATGCAGCTGCAAGAATGGTGACTTTACAAGATGAATTACTTGATAAAGTGATCAACGGCATGGGTGTTGGAGGAAGGTAGGTAGAGTCACATGAGAGTAACACAAGGCATGATACAGCAAAACTCACTGAGATATATCGGTTCGAGCTACTCGAAGCTGGATAAACTCCAGTCGCAGATTTCTTCAGGGAAAAAAATCTCAAAAGCTTCCGACGATCCTGTAGTAGCAATGAAAAGCTTAAAGTATAATACGCAACTGTCTCAAGTGCAGCAGTACAAAAGCAATGCTTCTCAAGCCTTTACCTGGCTCGAAAACACAGAAACAAACATTACAGAAGGAATTGACATCCTGTCAAAGGTCAGAGAATTAGCGGTTGAAGCTCAAAATGATACAAACGGCGAGTCGGAGCGGCAAGCGATTGGCGTAGAGGTAAAGCAGTTAAAGGAACAGCTTTTAAATATTGCGAATACACAAGTGAACGGCAGATATATCTTTAATGGCACAAATTCAGATAAGCCTCCGGTTACAGATAACGGAGACGGAACTTATACAATTTCTGATACAGCTGATGTCGTAGTCAATATATCAAATAATATGTCATTGAAAGTGAATTCAGATCCAAAGTCAGCTTTTGGAGGCACTTCTGAAAGCGGGCAGAATGTATTTGAAATGCTTGATTCTTTTGAGAAAGCACTAAATTCTGGTTCGCTAGATGGCATGGACAGTGTTTTAGATGATATTGATCATTTTTCTGACGGCATGAGCGCTGAACGATCTGATCTTGGAGCGAGATATAATCGTCTTGAACTGGTTAATACAAGACTGTCAGCGCAAGAAGAAACAGCTACCAAAGTGTTATCAGACAATGAAGATGTAGAACTGGAAGAAGTAATAACTGAATTTATTGCGCAGCAAAGTGTGCACAGGGCTACTCTGGCCGTTAATGCGCAAATTGTTCAGCCTACATTGATTGACTTTTTAAAGTAAGCGGCTCTTAGGAGTTCGCTTTTTTTATAGTTCAGGAGGTAGAGTGATGCAGATTCCCAGATTGATTATGCATAGTGTTCAAGGAAAAATTGGTTTAACAACGACGCCTGCCAGCTTAAAAATGGAGCAGCCTCAAGCTGATCTAGAGATCGAACAGCCGAGTGCGGAAATGGAAATATCGGTGACACCTGGAAAACTCACGATTGACCAGACACAAGCATGGGAAGAATTAGACAGAAAGCATGTTTTCAAGAGAATTGAAGAAGCCGCACAACAAGGGCATGAGGATGTAATGGAGGGAATAGCGCGTACTGCAGAAGAAGGCGACGAGCTTATGAGGATTGAAAATAAGGGGAACCCAATCGCTTCACAAGCAAGGAGGAACTCTGAAATGCACCAAATTCAATTAGGCGAAAATTATGCTCCTTCTCTATCTAGGGTGAAAATACAATATACTCCGTCACAGCTTGATGTTCAGATTACGCCGCGAAAGCCTGTTATTCAGGCTGAGCCGCATAAGCCAATTGTTGAATATACGCCAGGAAATGTTAAGGTTGACATGCTCCAATACCCTGATTTAAATATAGATGTAGAATACCCGAAAGAATCACCCGAAAAGTAAAAAGAAAAGGATCGTGAACAATGATCATTCATACGAAGTACCATGGCCAAATGAACATAAAAGAAGAACAAATCATTCTTTTTGAAAGCGGGATTCCAGGCTTTTTAGAAGAAAAACAATTTGTCATACTTCCGCTTTCAGAAGACTCTCCATTCGTGGCACTGCAGTCCGTCACTTCAGAAAATCTTGCGTTTATCGTCGTAAGTCCGTTTATCTTTTTTAAGAATTATGAATTTGATCTTGATGAATCAACTGCTGAACTTTTGGATATCGATAATATTCAAGACGTAGAAGTCATGACAATATTGACTATGGCAGAGCCATTTGAAAAGTCTACTGCGAATTTATTGGCTCCCATTATTGTGAATCGCAAGAACATGATGGCTAAGCAAGTCGTTTTACACGACTCCTCATATACGACAAAGCATCCGATTGGAGGAGAATCATGCTAGTTTTATCGCGGAAAATAAGCGAAGCGATTCAAATAGGTGCTGATATTGAAGTAAAAGTGATTGCGGTTGAGGGGGATCAAGTGAAGCTTGGAATTGACGCCCCAAAGCATATTGATATTCACAGGAAAGAAATTTATTTGACCATTCAGGAAGAAAATAACCGTGCAGCAGCGTTATCCAGCGATGTGATCTCCGCATTATCCTCACAAAAAAAGTGAGGATTTTTTTATTTTTGTATTAACAAAATCAGAGACAATCCGATATTAATGATGTAGCCGGGAGAGGGCAAAAATGGCTCCGCCGATTACAAAATTGAGGCACAAGGACGTGCCTAAACAACATATTCAGGGAGGAAATAAAAATGAGAATTAACCACAATATTGCAGCGCTTAACACACTGAACCGTTTGTCTTCAAACAACGGTGCAGCACAAAAGAATATGGAGAAACTTTCTTCAGGTCTTCGTATCAACCGTGCGGGAGATGACGCAGCAGGTCTTGCGATCTCTGAAAAAATGAGAGGACAAATCAGAGGTCTTGATATGGCTTCTAAAAACTCTCAAGACGGAATCTCTCTTATCCAAACAGCTGAGGGTGCATTGACTGAAACTCATGCCATCCTTCAACGTATGCGTGAACTTACTGTTCAAGCTGGTAACACAGGTACACAGCAACCTGAAGATTTAACTGCAATTAAAGATGAAATGGATGCTTTAACTGAAGAGATCGATGGTATCTCTCAACGTACTGAATTTAACGGAAAAAAACTTTTAGACGGTAGTGTAACAGCAGGATTTACATTCCAAATTGGTGCAAATGCTACCCAAAATATTAATGTTACAATTGGCAACATGGATGCAACAACTTTAGGAGTAAAAGGGATCGATGTTTCATCAGCTACTTTTAGTTTTGACACTGAGATCGCGAAAATCGATACTGCAATTACTAGCGTTTCAAGCCAACGTTCAAAACTTGGTGCGGTACAAAACCGCTTAGAGCACACAATTAACAACCTTAGTGCTTCTTCTGAAAATTTAACAGCTGCTGAGTCTCGTATCCGTGACGTTGACATGGCGAAAGAAATGAGCGAGTTCACAAAGAACAACATTCTTTCTCAAGCTTCTCAAGCAATGCTTGCTCAAGCGAACCAACAGCCGCAAAACGTGCTTCAATTGTTACGTTAATTTTAGAGAGGACCTTGGCGTTGCCAAGGTCTTTTATTTATATTTCTAACTCCGAATCATTCCACTTGCTGTTATTAAATCATGATATAATAACCGGATTCTCCACTTACTTTTTATAAACGTATTTCCAAACTAAGAAATCTAAAACGGATGAGATTTTTTCCAAAAATATGTGTAATCTTATCTCGATTTAGTCGATATAAACGATAGATTGGGGCATAGGGGATGATCAATTGAACATTGAAAGGCTCACTACGTTACAACCTGTTTGGGATCGTTATGATACTCAAATACATAATCAGAAAGATCATGAGAGTGAGGTTCCTGTTCATCAAGTTTCATATACCGACCTTGCTGAAATGGTAGAGGGAATGAACAAGTTTTTGGAACCTTCGCAAGTTCATCTGAAGTTTGAGCTCCATGAGAAGTTAAATGAATACTATGTAAAAGTAATAGAGGACTCTACAAATGAAGTGATCCGTGAAATTCCGCCAAGGCGGTGGCTAGATTTTTATGCAGCTATGACTGAATTTCTTGGGTTATTTGTAGATGAAAAAAAGTAGATTAGGAGTGGTTTGAAATGGTCACGAGAATAACAGGTCTGGCGTCAGGAATGGATATAGATGATATTGTATCAAAGCTGATGCAGACAGAAAGAGCACCGCTTAATAAGCTAACACAAAAAAAGCAGACTCTTGAATGGCAGCGTGATAGCTATCGTGAAGTAAACTCGAAAATAAAAGAATTCCAAGATTATATGTCTAATAATAAGCTGACATATCCGAGTACGTTTCAGAGTAAAACCGTATCAAGCTCAAACGAATCTGTGTTAACTGCTACAGGAACTGCAAGTGCAGCAAACTCTTCATCTACTATTGAAGTAGCAAGTTTGGCAACTGCTGCGACATATAAGGCAAACAATTATACAGGATACACACAGGGCGATTATAATTTGGCATTTAACGTTGTTGCGCCTGGTGAGACAGCCGCAAAAACAGTGAACATTAGTGTGACGAGCGCTGATACGATTGATAATGTGATTTCTAAACTTAACAGCTCAGATCTAGGAGTATCAGCTTTTAAAGATAAAATTTGGAATGGTACAGAGTATGTGGAAACCATTGCGTTTTCTTCTAAAGCAACAGGTGCAGGAGGCAGTATACAAGCAGCAGACTCTGCTACAGCAGATTTTATGTCTGGCCAGCTAGGTTTTTCTTTGGACACTGATAATAAGATTACTGCTTACAAAGAAGGAACGAATGCAAAAGTCACCATCAACGGCTTTGAAATGGAGAAGCTGTCAAACAACTTCACAGTGAATGGCGTTACTTATTCGATCAAAAATACAACTGCAGCCACAGGCCCTGTTACCACATCTGTATCTACTGATGTTGACGGGATTTACAACCAAATTAAAGAGTTTGTGAATAAATACAATGAACTGGTAGACAGCCTGAATGAAAAGTTGAAAGAAGAAAAATACAGAGACTATGCGCCGCTGACGAGTGAACAAAAAGAAGCCATGTCCGATAAAGAGATAGAACTCTGGGAAGAGAAGGCAAAAAGCGGTTTGCTGAAAAATGATACCAGCATAAGCACTGGTACGAATCAAATGCGGACTGATTTTTATTCTCAAGTTAGTGCGGATGGAAAAACCTATCAATTAACTGAATTTGGCATCACAACGTCTGGTGCTTACCAAATGCGAGGACATCTAGAAATTAATGAAGACAAACTGAAAGCTAAAATACAAGAAGATCCGCAAAGTGTCGCCGCTTTATTTACAAGTGGATCGAACAGCAGCGCCTATAGTGATAAAGGGATTATGAAACGCATCGGTGACACCCTGAAAAGTACGGTGAAGAGCATTGAAGCAAAAGCCGGCAACTCGACAATGGGAACCAATGATTATTCAATCGGTAAAAATTTAAATACGATCAGCACTGATATTACCAAAATGCAGGACCGGTTGACCACAATAGAAAACCGCTATTATTCAAAATTCAGTGCAATGGATTCTGCGATTCAAAAAATGAACGAACAATCGTCCTATTTATCACAGCTTCTAGCACAATAAATGTAATTTGGAGGATGACACATGGCGATCCAAAATCCTTATACAGCCTATCAGCAAAATTCAGTGAATACGGCTACACCCGGTGAGCTGACGCTTATGCTGTATAATGGCTGTTTGAAATTTATAAGACTTGCCGCTCAGGCCATTGAGAATGATGATATGGAACGTAAAAATGAAAATCTGATTAAAGCGCAAAATATTATTCAGGAATTAAATTTTACACTTAACCGTAACATAGAGCTTTCCGCTTCTATGGGTGCGATGTACGATTATATGTATCGCAGATTGGTACAGGCAAATATCAAAAATGATACGGGCATGCTGGCTGAGGTTGAAGGTTATGTAACAGATTTTCGCGATGCTTGGAAACAAGCAATTCAAAGTGAACGGAAGGACCGGCACGGATCAGGCGGGATCGCATGAATAATATAGATCAACTATACACTGAGACGAAGAGTATGCTGTCACACATACAAAATACGCCGGAAAGCGATGAACTTTTAAAGCAAATTGAAGACTTTGTGGCTACACGGTCTGAACTGATTCAGGAGATATCTCTGCCGCTTTCAGAAGAAGAGCGAAAGCAGATGAAACTTATTTTGACATGGGATCAGCTGATTGTGAAGGAAATGGAAAGACTGAAGCAGTCAATCGCAACAGAACTTCAGCAGATGAAAAGAAAACGTGTGATGCATACGACGTATTTAAACCCTTATAACAACATTACGATTGACGGCACATATTATGACAAGCGTAAATAGGTGAGTGCCTTGAAGAGCATTGAAGATTATACGCTTTTATCAGCTTATTATCATCTTCTTTTTACCATCGAAGAGGGGTTGTGTTATTTGATAGAGGCTGAAGAGAATTTATCAAAAACAGAAGGGGATCGGATCTACCAAGATCTGATCCAAGCCTTTTTTTATTTGGATTCAACACATTCAACACTTCTCTTCATTATGGATTCGCGGTGTGCTGAAATTTGTGTGAAAGCATTTGACCAAATTTTTGCGGAGTTTGATCAATTGGTCTCTTTCTCTTTTCCCTCTCATGAGTTCTGTGAGTATTTAAAGGAACATTTTCTGATTCATTATAGAAAATGGATGCTGTCTATTCATCAATGTATGGAACCCTTTTTAATCAATTAGGCGTGTGTGAGGTATTTGTTTCGTTCAATCAGCATATACATATACCTCCGAACCGCCAATAACAGAGCAAATACAAACAAAATTCGACAAAGTTCACTGAATTTTCACAAAAGATTTATGTTTCAGCAGGAATTGTAAAGGGTAAAAGAGAAATAGATACATATCCTTAATAAAAGGGAGGCGTTCTTTGATGAACTATAACATCAGAGGAGAAAATATTGAAGTGACACCCGCGTTAAAGGATCATGTCGAGAGGAAGATCGGCAAGCTGGAGCGCTATTTTGACTATAGCGTGGATGCTGATGTGAACGTCAACTTGAAGTTTTACAATGACAAGGAGTCTAAGGTTGAGGTTACGATTCCGATGACAGATCTGGCGCTTCGGTCCGAGGTGCATAACGAGGATATGTACAACGCAATTGATCTCGCAACAAACAAACTGGAACGTCAAATCCGTAAGCATAAAACGAAAGTAAACCGTAAATTCCGTGAGCAGGGCTCTCCAAAATATTTATTGGCAAACGGTCTTGGCTCTGATACAGATATTGCGGTTCAGGATGACATAGAAGAGGAGGAGAGCTTGGACATCGTCCGTCAGAAACGCTTTAATTTAAAGCCGATGGATAGTGAAGAAGCGATCTTGCAAATGAATATGCTCGGCCATAATTTCTTTGTTTTCACAAATGCGGAAACAAACCTTACAAATGTCGTGTACCGCAGAAATGACGGGAAATATGGCTTAATTGAACCGACTGAATAATGAAGAGAAGCCTTCCGTGATGTCCGCGGAAGGTTTTTGTTTTTCTTATTTGCAAATTCTTTGGAAATAACAAAAGGTATGATATGATAATGAGAGGTATACATGGACTAGTAAATTATTTATACATGCCTCTAAAATAGGCATGTGATGATAGAGGAGCGTTATAAATGCTTGGAATTTTAAATAAAATGTTTGATCCAACAAAACGTACGCTGAATAGATACGAAAAAATTGCTAACGATATTGATGCGATTCGCGGAGACTATGAAAATCTCTCTGACGACGCATTGAAACATAAAACAATTGAATTTAAAGAGCGTCTTGAAAAAGGGGCGACAACGGATGATCTTCTTGTTGAAGCTTTCGCTGTTGTTCGAGAAGCTTCACGCCGCGTAACAGGCATGTTTCCGTTTAAAGTCCAGCTCATGGGGGGCGTGGCGCTTCATGACGGAAATATAGCGGAAATGAAAACGGGGGAAGGGAAAACATTAACGTCTACCTTGCCTGTTTATTTAAATGCGTTAACCGGTAAAGGCGTACACGTCGTGACTGTCAACGAATACTTGGCAAGCCGTGACGCTGAGCAAATGGGGAAAATTTTCGAGTTTCTCGGTTTGACTGTCGGTTTGAATTTAAACTCAATGTCAAAAGACGAAAAAAGGGAAGCTTATGCCGCTGATATTACTTACTCCACAAACAACGAGCTTGGCTTCGACTATTTGCGTGACAATATGGTTCTTTATAAAGAGCAGATGGTTCAGCGCCCGCTTCATTTTGCGGTAATAGATGAAGTTGACTCTATTTTAATTGATGAAGCGAGAACACCGCTTATCATTTCTGGACAAGCTGCAAAATCCACTAAGCTGTACGTACAGGCAAATGCTTTTGTCCGCACGTTAAAAGCGGAGAAGGATTACACGTACGATATCAAAACAAAAGCTGTACAGCTTACTGAAGAAGGAATGACGAAGGCGGAAAAAGCGTTCGGCATCGATAACCTCTTTGATGTGAAGCATGTCGCGCTCAACCACCATATCAACCAGGCCTTAAAAGCTCACGTTGCGATGCAAAAGGACGTTGACTATGTAGTGGAAGACGGACAGGTTGTTATTGTTGATTCCTTCACGGGACGTTTGATGAAAGGCCGCCGCTACAGTGAGGGGCTTCACCAAGCGATTGAAGCGAAGGAAGGGCTTGAGATTCAAAACGAAAGCATGACCTTGGCGACGATTACGTTCCAAAATTACTTCCGGATGTACGAAAAACTTGCCGGTATGACGGGTACAGCTAAGACAGAGGAAGAAGAATTCCGCAACATCTACAATATGCAGGTTGTCACGATCCCTACCAACAGGCCTGTTGTCCGTGATGACCGACCGGATTTAATTTACCGCACGATGGAAGGAAAGTTTAAGGCAGTTGCGGAGGATGTCGCACAGCGTTACATGACAGGACAGCCTGTTCTAGTCGGTACGGTTGCCGTTGAAACATCTGAATTGATTTCTAAGCTGCTTAAAAACAAAGGAATTCCGCATCAAGTGTTAAATGCCAAAAACCATGAACGTGAAGCGCAGATCATTGAAGAGGCCGGCCAAAAAGGCGCAGTTACGATTGCGACTAACATGGCGGGGCGCGGAACGGACATTAAGCTTGGCGAAGGTGTAAAAGAGCTTGGCGGGCTCGCTGTAGTCGGAACAGAACGACATGAATCACGCCGGATTGACAATCAGCTTCGAGGTCGTTCCGGACGTCAGGGAGACCCGGGGATTACTCAATTTTATCTTTCTATGGAAGATGAATTGATGCGCAGATTCGGAGCTGAGCGGACAATGGCGATGCTTGACCGCTTCGGCATGGACGACTCTACTCCAATCCAAAGCAAAATGGTCTCTCGCGCGGTTGAATCGTCTCAAAAACGTGTCGAAGGCAATAACTTCGATTCGCGTAAACAGCTTCTGCAATATGATGATGTTCTCCGCCAGCAGCGTGAGGTCATTTATAAGCAGCGCTTTGAAGTCATTGACTCTGAAAACCTGCGTGAAATCGTTGAAAATATGATCAAGTCTTCTCTCGAACGCGCAATTGCAGCCTATACGCCAAGAGAAGAGCTTCCTGAGGAGTGGAAGCTTGACGGTCTAGTTGATCTTATCAACACAACTTATCTTGATGAAGGTGCGCTTGAGAAGAGCGATATCTTCGGCAAAGAACCGGATGAAATGCTTGAGCTCATTATGGATCGCATCATCACAAAATATAATGAGAAGGAAGAGCAATTCGGCAAAGAGCAAATGCGCGAATTCGAAAAAGTTATCGTTCTTCGTGCCGTTGATTCTAAATGGATGGATCATATTGATGCGATGGATCAGCTCCGCCAAGGGATTCACCTTCGTGCTTACGCGCAGACGAACCCGCTTCGTGAGTATCAAATGGAAGGTTTTGCGATGTTTGAGCATATGATTGAATCAATTGAGGACGAAGTCGCAAAATTTGTGATGAAAGCTGAGATTGAAAACAATCTGGAGCGTGAAGAGGTTGTACAAGGCCAAACAACAGCTCACCAGCCGCAAGAAGGCGACGATAACAAAAAAGCAAAGAAAGCACCGGTTCGCAAAGTGGTTGATATCGGCCGAAATGCCCCATGCCACTGCGGAAGCGGGAAAAAATATAAAAATTGCTGCGGCCGTACTGAATAGTTCGCCCCGGCAAATTTACTGACCGCGGCGCCTGCAGGCGCCTGCGGATCTTTTAATGAGGTGAATGAAATGGAATTATCAGAAATCAGAGCAGAGCTCGAAAATATGGCTTCTCGTTTAGCGGACTTTAGGGGGTCTCTTTGACCTCGAATCAAAGGAGGCCCGCATTGCTGAGCTAGATGAACAAATGGCTGATCCGGAATTCTGGAATGATCAGCAAAAAGCTCAAACGGTTATAAATGAAGCAAACGGTTTAAAGGATTATGTCAATTCGTATAAAAAATTGAATGAATCCCACGAAGAATTGCAAATGACTCATGATCTTTTGAAAGAAGAGCCGGACACTGATCTCCAGCTTGAGCTTGAAAAAGAACTAAAATCATTAACAAAAGAGTTCAATGAGTTTGAGCTTCAGCTTCTTCTCAGCGAGCCGTATGATAAAAATAACGCGATTTTAGAACTGCACCCTGGTGCTGGCGGTACAGAGTCACAGGACTGGGGCTCTATGCTTCTTAGAATGTATACAAGATGGGGAGAGCGCCGCGGCTTTAAAGTAGAAACTCTCGATTACCTTCCAGGTGATGAGGCGGGAATCAAATCAGTGACATTGCTCATCAAAGGACACAACGCTTACGGGTATCTCAAAGCAGAAAAAGGTGTTCATCGTCTTGTGCGGATCTCACCATTTGATTCATCAGGCCGCCGCCACACATCTTTCGTTTCATGTGAAGTCATGCCTGAATTTAACGATGAAATTGATATTGATATTCGTACGGAGGATATTAAAGTTGACACGTACCGTGCAAGCGGCGCGGGCGGACAGCACGTCAATACGACGGATTCAGCCGTTCGGATTACTCACTTGCCAACGAATGTGGTTGTGACGTGCCAAACGGAGCGCTCACAAATTAAAAACCGTGAAAGAGCCATGAAAATGCTGAAGGCCAAGCTGTATCAGCGCAGAATTGAAGAGCAGCAGGCAGAGCTGGATGAAATTCGCGGTGAACAAAAAGAAATCGGCTGGGGAAGCCAAATTCGTTCTTATGTATTCCACCCGTATTCCATGGTAAAAGACCATCGGACTAATACAGAAATGGGGAACGTTCAAGCTGTAATGGATGGTGACATTGATACATTTATTGATGCCTATCTGCGTTCTAAGCTTTCCTAAGCTGAAAAACACACCTGATGCATATGGGTGTGTTTTTTTTATTCCTCATATCCTTGATTTCACTGCTGCTTTAGCATATTACCACTGTATTTGGGTGTTATTTACATCTAATCAGGGAAGGATTAAAATGCTATCGGAGAGCATTGGAAGAAACGGAGGATATTTTTATGGATGTACGGAATAAAACATTGTGGATTTTGCGGGATTATGTATACATATTGATAGGAGCAGCGATTACGGCCGTGTCCTTTAATGTATTTTTGCTTCCGAACAAGATTGCCGCCGGCGGTGTCAGCGGGATCAGTACGATTTTACAATCATATGGTTTTGAAGCAGCGTATGTACAGTGGATTATTAATATCCCTTTATTTATTGCTGGCGTCATTTTGCTCGGCGGGAAATTTGGACTAAAGACGCTTGCAGGTTCTGTGTTTTTGCCGCTAGTAGTGTTTCTGACAAGGGATATTCAGCCCGCCACTCATCATGAACTCTTGGCGGCTATTTTTGGCGGTGTCGGGATAGGTATCGGAATTGGTATTGTGTACTTAGGGAAAGGGTCGACGGGAGGAACAGCCTTGGCTGCACAGATCATTCATAAGTACTCCGGTCTGTCATTGGGGAAGTGCCTCGCCATCATTGACGGAATGATCGTTGTTACGGCTATGATCGTATTTAATATTGAGCAAGGCTTATATGCCATGCTTGGCGTCTATGTGTCCAGCAAAACCATTGATGTTGTGCAAGTCGGCTTTAATCGTTCAAAAATGGCGCTCATCATTACAAAGCAGGAGCAGGCTGTCAAGGAGGCTGTCTTACAGAAGATTGACAGAGGCGTGACAAAAATTTCTGCAGTCGGCGGATATACTGACGATGAGCGTCCGATTTTAATGTGCGTGGTTGGGCAAACTGAATTCACCAAATTGAAACAAATCGTCAAACAGATTGATGAGTCAGCTTTTGTGATTGTAGCAGACGCGAGCGAGGTGCTGGGCGAGGGTTTCAAACGCGCTTAAACGAGGTTATAATATGGAAGAGATCGTAAAGGAGTTGTGCTTCTCAACATGAAATCAAAGTTATCGATACTAATGATTGGATTTGCGCTTTCTGTTCTGTTGGCTGCTTGCGGATCAAACGATGCAAAAGAAGAGAAGACAGACACCGGCAGCAAGACGGAAGCCACTGCATCTGAAGGGGAAGAATTATATCAGCAAAGCTGCGTAGGCTGCCACGGCAAGGATTTAGAAGGTGTGTCAGGGCCTAATCTCCAAGAGGTCGGAGGCAAATACGATGAACACAAAATTGAAAGCATTATTAAAAACGGCCGCGGCAATATGCCAAAGGGGCTTGTAGAGGATAACGAAGCCGCTGTTATTGCCAAATGGCTGTCAGAAAAAAAGTAAGATAAAAACATCCTTGCCGAGTGCTGGCAAGGATGTTTTTATGCCTTGACAATATGAATGAAAAGAAACTGTAATAGTATTATGTCTAAATTTGACGTATAATGAAGTGTATTGAAAAAGGGAACTTTCAGATTTTTCATCTTTTTACAAATGAATGGGTCATAAATTGTCGAATGCATTCGAAGAGTATGACCGTGTGATAGATAAAATGATATAAAAGATTAGGTGATTTCATGATAGAGATGAAGGAAGTATATAAAGCCTATCCGAACGGCGTAAAAGCGCTCAATGGGATTTCTGTTACCATTCATCCCGGCGAGTTTGTGTATGTTGTTGGTCCGAGCGGAGCAGGTAAATCTACTTTTATTAAAATGATTTACAGAGAAGAAAAACCGACAAAAGGACAAATTTTAATCAATCATAAAGATCTCGCGACAATTAAAGAAAAAGAGATTCCTTTCGTGCGCCGAAAAATAGGCGTTGTCTTTCAAGATTTCAAGCTTCTTCCGAAACTTACTGTTTTTGAAAATGTGGCATTTGCCCTTGAAGTGATTGGAGAACAACCGTCTGTCATTAAGAAACGGGTGCTTGAAGTGCTTGATCTTGTGCAGCTGAAGCATAAAGCGCGACAATTTCCTGACCAGCTTTCAGGCGGGGAGCAGCAGCGTGTATCTATTGCAAGATCAATTGTGAACAACCCTGATGTTGTCATTGCTGATGAACCGACAGGAAACCTTGATCCGGATACGTCTTGGGAAGTCATGAAGACGCTGGAGGAAATTAACAACCGCGGGACAACAGTCGTGATGGCGACACATAATAAAGAAATCGTAAACACCATGAAGAAACGTGTCATTGCAATCGAAGATGGTATCATTGTGCGTGATGAGTCAAGAGGGGAGTATGGTTCATATGATTAAAATTCTCGGGCGCCACTTGCGTGAGAGTTTTAAATCTCTCGGGAGAAACACATGGATGACATTTGCATCCATTAGTGCTGTAACCGTTACGCTGATTTTAGTCGGCGTGTTTTTAGTGATTATGCTGAATTTGAATAACATGGCCACGAATGCAGAAAAACAAGTCGAAATCAAAGTGCTGGTTGATCTGACTGCAGATCAGAAGGCACAGGACAAGCTTCAGAACGATATTAAGGAACTGAAGGGCATTCAGAGTGTCACTTTTTCATCTAAAGAAAAAGAGCTTGACCAGCTGGTTGACAGTTTTGGTGACAGCGGAAAATCCCTGACAATGAAGGATCAGGAAAACCCGCTTAATGATGCGTTTGTCGTCAAAACGACAGATCCGCATGATACGCCGAACGTGGCGAAAAAGATCGAAAAAATGGATCATGTTTATAAAGTCACTTATGGAAAAGAAGAGGTCAGCCGTTTGTTTAAAGTGGTCGGCGTTTCCCGCAACATCGGAATCGCGTTAATTATCGGCCTGGTATTTACGGCGATGTTCTTAATTTCCAACACCATTAAAATTACAATTTTCGCAAGAAGAAAAGAAATTGAAATCATGAAACTTGTCGGTGCGACAAACTGGTTTATCCGCTGGCCGTTTTTCCTTGAAGGATTGCTGCTAGGCGTATTCGGTTCTGTGATTCCGATTGCACTGGTGCTGAGCACTTACCAATACGTCATCGGATGGGTCGTTCCAAAGGTTCAAGGATCATTTGTCTCTCTTCTTCCTTATAATCCATTTGTATTCCAAGTTTCGCTAGTGCTGATTGCAATCGGCGCAGTAATTGGAGTATGGGGAAGTCTGACTTCCATCCGCAAGTTTTTGCGAGTATAAAGTGAAAAAGCCGTTCCGTTTTCGGGACGGCTTTTCATTTGCCTTCTTTTTCTTCTATGATTACATGAAATCTCCATCCTTTACATATACTATCTCTAGGTTTTGGTAAAGACAGTCTGGCATACAGGAGGAGTAAAGGATGAATCAAAAAATAATGGCTGTGATAGCAGCAGGGAGCATGCTGTTCGGAGGCGCCGGTGTATATGCGGGAATCAACCTGCTTGAGATGGATAAGCCCCAGACTGCAGCAGTTCCCGCGACGGCACAAGCTGACTCTGAACGGGATAAAGCTATGGACAAAATCGAAAAAGCGTATGAGTTAATTTCGAATGAGTACGTAGAAAAAGTAGATAGAGAAAAGCTGCTCGAGGGAGCCATCCAGGGAATGCTGTCTACGCTAAATGATCCTTATTCTGTTTACATGGACAAGCAGACAGCTAAGCAATTTTCTGATTCTCTTGATTCCTCATTTGAAGGCATCGGGGCTGAGGTTGGAATGGAAGACGGCAAAATTATTATTGTTTCTCCATTCAAGAAATCGCCAGCGGAAAAAGCCGGGTTGAAGCCTAATGATGAAATTATCAGCATCAATGGAGAATCGATGGCCGGCAAGGATTTAAACCACGCTGTGTTAAAAATAAGAGGAAAAAAAGGGTCCAGCGTTTCAATGAAGATTCAGCGGCCTGGAACGAAGAAGCAGCTGTCATTCCGGATCAAGAGAGCTGAGATTCCGCTCGAAACGGTTTTTGCATCAGAGAAAAAAGTACAAGGGCATTCTGTCGGATATATTGCCATCTCTACTTTTTCTGAGCACACCGCAGAGGATTTTGCAAAAGCGCTGAGGGAGCTTGAGAAAAAAGAAATAGAAGGACTTGTCATTGATGTACGAGGCAACCCGGGCGGATATCTTCAAAGTGTGGAAGAAATTCTTAAGCATTTCGTTACAAAGGATCAGCCGTATATTCAGATTGCTGAACGCAATGGGGATAAAAAACGTTATTTTTCAACATTGACCCATAAAAAAGCGTACCCTGTCAATGTGATTACGGATAAAGGAAGTGCCTCTGCATCAGAAATTCTTGCCGGCGCATTAAAGGAAGCTGGCCATTATGATGTTGTAGGCGATACGTCTTTTGGAAAGGGAACGGTTCAACAGGCTGTGCCAATGGGGGACGGCAGCAACATCAAATTAACGCTTTACAAGTGGCTGACGCCAAATGGAAACTGGATTCATAAGAAAGGAATTGAACCGACCATTGCGATTAAGCAGCCCGATTATTTTTCCGCCGGGCCTTTACAGCTGAAAGAGCCGCTTAAAGTGGACATGAACAATGAAGATGTCAAGCATGCGCAGGTATTGTTAAAAGGTCTCAGCTTTGATCCGAGACGTGAGGATGGCTATTTCAGCAAAGACATGAAAAAAGCGGTTATGGCTTTTCAGGATCAAAACAAGCTGAATAAAACCGGTGTGATCGACACTCGCACTGCAGAGACATTAAATCAGCAGATAGAAAAGAAAAAATCAGATGAAAAAAATGATTTGCAGCTTCAAACAGCATTGAAATCATTATTTGTCAATTAAAGGAGATGGTATTCCATCTCCTGTTTCTTTGTGCTTAAAGAGATTATGGATCATAAGTCACATAAAAAATGAGTTTTTGACAAGAAATTAAAAAAATTTTCACAAATAAACATTTATAAAGGACTGTTATTACCCGATATCAATATATGAGAGAGACTTTCTAACGAGTTAATATGCATTTAAAATGAAACTTTTGCAAGTTGCCTAGTCTTTGTTTACTTCATACAATATAAGAAGGTTCTAAAAAGAACAGTAATCAGGTTAATGGCAGCTGAACGACAGGTATTTAAAGAGTAACGTTAGCGAGAATGCTTGTTAGCACTCCAGTACTGCTGCTTATACTGGCCCGTGCTTATCTGTATAAAGAAAATGGGGGTTCACAATTGAAGAGGGCAAGTATTGTGCGTGAAAAAAAATATTATGAATTAGTGGAACAATTAAAAGACAGAACACAAGACGTAACATTTTCAGCTACAAAAGCACTAAGTCTTCTTATGCTGTTCAGCAGATATTTGGTCAATTACACCAATGTCGAATCAGTAAATGACATTAATGAGGAATGCGCCAAACATTATTTTAACTACTTAATGAAAAACCATAAGCGATTAGGAATTAATCTGACAGATATAAAAAGGTCGATGCATCTAATCAGCGGGTTATTGGATGTGGATGTAAACCACTATTTAAAGGATTTTTCACTATCGAATGTCACGCTGTGGATGACGCAAGAGAGATAAACTCTCCTGAGGATATCCAAGCCATTTAATATTTGATAGAATATGAGTAACATGTTTGGCTTGAGGCGGTGAGAGATAGTGTCTGTTCAATGGGGAATTGAACTGTTAAAAAGCGCGGGCTTGTTCTTCTTACACCCGCTTTTCTGGTTTTTTATCATCATAACCCTGGCTTTCGGCTATGTAAGAATCAAACGGGAACGAAAAACCTTTCATACAAGAATAGCAGATATTTATGATGATCTGAAATTTACATATACAAAGGGACTGATTCCAGGTCTTCTTTTGTCAGTTATTTTAGGTGGACTCGGAATATCGATTCCTCTCGGTTTACTTGCGATTATTGCCGTTATCACTGCAGCGGCAGCGTTCACTCTTCGCGCAAACTGGATGTCTGCTGCATATATCGTCAGTGTGAGTATGCTGATAGGTTTTGGACTGCAAATATATCAGGCGGAGCCCTTTCTAGAGAGATTTCCGCAAGGATTTGCAGTTGTTTGGCCGGCTGTGGCTGTGTTTCTAGGTTTGCTGATTATCACTGAAGGAGCGGTTGCTTATCGTTCTGCGCATGTGAGAACATCACCGGCACTTGTCGTAAGCAGCCGCGGTTTGCCGATCGGACAGCAGCTGGCAAACCGGGTTTGGCTTTTGCCGCTGTTCCTTCTCGTGCCCGGCAATGGTTTAGAATCGCACCTTAGCTGGTGGCCCGTGTTTACTGTTCCCGGCGGCTCATTTCATTTTCTATGGATTCCTTACTTTGTCGGATTTGGACAAAGGGTACAGGGATCGCTGCCTGAAACGAGTATAAGGATCACAGCGAAACGCGTTTGTATTCTCGGTCTTGCCGTCGCAGTTCTCGGTGCAGCGAGCTTACTGTGGACGCCGCTTGCGGGTGCAGCGGTCTGTACTGCTTTGTTAGGGCGCATTTTTTTGTCCATAAAGCAAAGAGTGAATGATAACGCGGCTCCGTTTTATTTCTCGAAAAGGGATCAGGGCTTAATGGTGCTTGGGATTATCCCCAATACGCCGGCTGAGGATCTGGAATTGAAAATCGGGGAAATCATAACGAAAGTCAATGGCATACCGGTTAAGAACGTTTCTGATTTCTATGAAGCGCTTCAGCATAACCGTGCATATGTAAAGCTTGAAATTATCGGTTTGAATGGAGAAATCCGTTTTGACCAGCGAGCTTCTTATGAAGGAGAACATCATGAATTGGGCATCCTCTTCGTAAAGGATGACCGTGAAGACGAAGCAGCCGCTTCTGGATCATAAAAGGCAGCCCGGCACCGCAGGAAGATGCGATGCCGGGCTGTTTTGCGTTACGCTGAGTTTTTTTCTATCCGTGCCGTTTCATCAGATTTGATGCCCAATGAAACAAAAACGCCGATGATGGATACAGCAAAGAGAATCATAAATAGGATGTGATATCCCGAAATCAGGCCAATTAAGGCTGATGAAATGATGCTTCCGAAATAACGGAAGGTCGAGAAAATCCCAGATGCCACTCCTGACATACCGGGGTCTACTGTGGCAAGGGATGAAACCTGCATGCTGGTCAGACCGACTCCGGAAGCGAGCCCGCCAAGGATAAGAGAGAGCATGAGGAACAAGACAGAATGCGAGCTGCTTAACAGCAAAAATAATAGATTCGCACCAGCCATCATGGCAAATGAAAGAAAAATGATTTTTTTGGCTCCCCATTTGTGATGGAGCTGCGCGCCCACCCAGTTGCTGGCTGACATGAAGATCGAAAATACAGAAAGCGCCATCCCGCTGTTAGATGTATTAAGCCCAAATTGGTTCGTCATAAATAACGGCATAATCAATAAGACGGCATACATCATCAAATTGCTTAACAAGACTGATAAATTCGCATTTGTAAAGGTTGAGCTTTTAAACAGTGCAAAGTCAATGATGGGGTGCTGGGTACGTTTTTCTCTTCTGAAAAAAAGCGGAACAAAAAGAAGTATCAATACACTGTATACCGCATATCCCCATGGAGCCTCATTTTTCGTCAGCAGGATAATTGAAACGATGCTGCCTGCAAGCAAGAGAGAGCCGATGATATCCAGCGGCGCGTCAGATTTATTTTCTTTATATTGAGGAAACATCGTTAATGCCGTAAATAAAGCAATGGCGAGGAACGGGATGTTGACCCAAAAAATCGAATGCCAGCTGAAGCTGTCAATCAGTATAGAGCCGATAAAAGGCCCGAGTGCTGCACCAAGTCCCGCACCCAGTCCGAAAAATCCAAACACTTTCGGTAGGCGTTTTTCAGAAACAACATGCCGGATAATGGCAATGCTGTTTGGCGTAAGCAATGCCCCGCCGACAGCCTGCAATGCCCGAAAGACAATTAACAGGAGCAGACTCGGTGAAAGGGCGCAGCCTAGAGATGCGATTAGAAAAAGGCCGACTCCCCATAAGTACATTGTTTTATTGCCGTACATGTCACCGAGCTTTCCTGCAATCGGCTGTGTGACTGCCATCACGATTAAATAAACGGTAACCACCCAAGTGATGCTTGCGATGGACTCGTTATACGTATGGGAAATAGATGAGAGCGCGACCGCGATCATCGTTGAGTTAATGGGAACCAGAATGGCCCCCAATAATAGCGAGACGATCAGCGCCCATTCTTTTCTTGAGCTCATTGGGATCCTCCTTTTTATTATGCCAAGGAGTTAATCAGCAGAAATTCCTTTGACAAATAGAGCTGTGCTGTGCTCCAGCATTTTTTCCTGGGGCATTGATATGACCCGGTCTCCTAAGTGGAGACAGTGAATGAAATAACCGAAGATAATCGACATGAACACGTCGGCATGCTCCGCTTCATTTCCTGTCTGAATAACCCCTTTCTCACCCATTGTTTTGAGATAATCAACCAATAGCTGTTTCATAGATTGGGGATATTCAGTGACGTGGTTAATGACATCCTGAAACATGGCCGGTTCACGAAAGCTGATTTTAATGATATCTTTTCTATGTTCGAGCTCCTCCAAGAGACAGGTTCCGATATGAAGCAGGTCTTTGTACAAATCCCCTTCTGTTTGTTCCAAAATGCTGCCTCTGTTTGAAGAATGCTGAGAAAGCAAAGCCTCAACTAGTCCTTGTTTGTTTTTAAAGTTCCTGAAAATCGTCGCTTCACTTACATTTGCTTTTTCTGCAATTTCTTTTGTAGTTGTTGCGCGATATCCTTTTTTGACGAGCAGCTGCATGGCAGCGTCAAGGATTCTCTTGTTTGTCGGTCTCAATACGTTTCACCTCACGAATATACTGGCAGGACAAGTATACACCCGCCCCGCTTGTATAAGAAAGAGGGGGGACGCATCAGGACCGGCTGACAACTGTGATTTTGCCGCTGCTTCCGTCAACAGTGATGATGTCACCGTCTCGCAGTCTTTCGGTTGCCGTGCGTGTGCCGAGAACGGCTGGAATGCCGTATTCACGGGCAATAATCGCAGCGTGAGACAAAATGCCGCCTGTGTCTGTAATAATCGCTTTGGCGTCTTGAAACAGGCTGGTCCATAGCGGTGTGGTCATCTTGCAAACGAGTACGTCCCCAGGCGCGAATTGAGAAAATTCATTGGCGTCCCGAATGATTTTCACCGGACCTGTCGCAATGCCGCTTGATGCCGCAATGCCAAAAATATGATTCTCTGTGTTTTTTTCATCCTCTATCACAGCGCCGACAATTTCTTCAGCAGCTTTGAGCTGTTCTTTTGTCGGGGTGCCGAGGTAGGCCGGGGCTTGGGCCAGCTCATACTCATGAAAAATCTGTCTGCGTTTTTCAGCCTTTTCTTGCAGGGATACAGGGTGAAGAAGCGCTTGTTCCACTTCGTCATCATATAAGAACCAAAGGTCCTCACGATCTTGAATGACACCGTTTTCCGCCAGCAATTCACCTATCTTCAGCAGAAAGATTCTCGCCTTGGCATCCAGCATGGCGTCAATATAAAAGTGGTGATCATCTTTTATATTTGCAGAGTTCAGTGTCCATTGATAATAGAGGTCAAATTCGGTGCGCAAACCGGGATCTTCTATGTTTTCCAAGAATTCATTGTATAATTTCTCTCGTTTTTCTTTCGTTTTCTGAAATTCATTGTCAAAATGATAGCCATTACGGACATAATTTTGAATATTGGCCAGAGCGAAATACGGATTTTCCACCCAGATTTGTTCAATCAGATCATGACTTTTAACAGATCTCCATCCGTATTCTTGCAAGAATTCATGGACGTTCTTCAGGAAGTGTCTTCCCTCATCTGTTTGTTCCAATTTCTCCTGGAGTTGTTCAGGCTTGTTGTTTTCAAAAATGGCCAGAAGGTTCGGGTTCTCCTGAACTTCCACAGAAAATAGCCATAAGCAACGGTCCGTTTCCAGTGATTTGTTCATTTTTCCTGTCAGCATCTCGTAAAAATGAGCGTTTTCGGACTCTCCTTGAATGTCCTGATACATCGCTTGCAGTTTGTTTGTTAAAAGGATTTGCGGGAAAACGATATTAAAGTGCTCTTCATAAGCCGTGAGATAAAAGGCCTTTAGTTTTTGAAAAGCTTCCAGTGCGCTTTCTGCGGTATGCTCAGTTTGTGCGAGCTGGTCCAGTGTCCGGTAAAAAGGGAGGTATGTGTGATTGATGATGTCATACATATGCTCCGATAAAATCGGGAAAAGCTCTTTGCCACAGTCTTCAGAAGGAGGCTGCTGTCCGCCTTGGTTTTTGGAATAAATATGTCCGCGATAAAGTTTTACTTCATCAACAACTACACCAATCGGAAACTTTTGCATGCTCTTCTTCAAGCCATATTCCAATGCCGGCACGATGAAGGATGAAAATAACGGACTCACCGGACCTTCAATATTAGACTCCATGTTAAGCCAGAAATCATTCATATCAGTGTCGGTAATCATGAAGCTGCGTTTTTCTTCTGCCGCTTTTTTGTCCTGATCAATGGTTGTAATCGGGCGAGCTTGCAGAAGGTATATTTGATGATCAGCAATTCCAAATTCTATATCAACAGGATATCCGTACAGGTCTTCGGTTTTTTTTGTGATTTCAGCCAATTCAATCACTTGTTCATCTGTAAGGCAAAAACGGCTGCGCATGTCTTCACTCGTTTCTTTTTCAGCAATTCCTTCTGCCGCAGACTCCATGTAGATTTCCTTTGCACCTATTTCTTTCTGAATCTCAAACGAAGATTTATTAACAATGAACGTGTCTGGGGTAACACTTCCTGAAACAACAGCTTCACCCAACCCGTAGCTGGCGCTGATTAAAAGCTCTCTATCATCATGGGTAACAGGGTTGCGGCTGAAGATAACACCTGACATTTCTGAATCGATCAGCCCCTGAACGACTATTCCCATTAACGGCTCTGCGATTTGATTGTTCATTTTTTTCTTATAGCTGCTGACCCGCCCAGAAAAAAATGAGGCCCAGCATTCTTTCACTTTAGCCAGAAACTCTTCCTCTGTTTTGATATTTAAGTAGGTTTCATATTGACCCGCGAATGAGGCGCCTTCTAAATCTTCCGAGGCAGACGAAGAACGCACGGCTACGGATCGATATGATTCTCTAAGCTTATAAAAGGAACTAGTCAGCTCATCTTTCAGCTCATCCGAAAATGTTCCGGAAATGATCCCGCTTTCGACGTTTTCACTAGTCTCTTGAAGCTGGTTGTCCTCCATAAAACGTGCGAGCGCATTCGTTTGAATAATAAACCCGTCCGGAACAGGAAGACCGTGTTTGGTCAATTTAATCAAATTCATTCCTTTTGCTCCAGCCAGCTGGCTGGACTCTTCTGCCTGGCGAAATAAAACAGAATACATATTTGAAACCCCTCTTTTCTTCATTCATTTTGTTTTTCTCTCTAGTCTTTTTATTGCGGAGCCTGTGTTTAAAAAAAATGATAGTAAACACTATCATTCAATTGTAGGTTTTCAGGAAAATGCTGTCAAACGCAAAAAGTCCTAAATAAAATGAATAGTTAAGTTGGTTATATTATCCTGAAAAATTCGGCCGTACTGTTACTCTATGCCTATTTTCTTTTATTCTCGGAATCTGGCGGCGGACTTGATGATGTAATAAAAAAAGTGCCGCTGATTAGAACAGCGGCACCATGGAATAAGTTTTGACCGGCACCAAAATGCAAATATAGTGATTGATTTTGGCTGAAAAGGGGTATGGTGTAGTAGAGGGAGCGAATGCACGATTGTCCGATTCTTCATTTTTTACTATAATCAGATCAGATGAAGAATCCCTGAGGAGGGTTTTTGTTGATTACAAAAGCCGTTTTTGCATTGTTTTTCCCTTTTATGCTTGTTGTTCTATTTACTAGAGTCACCTTTAATCATTATGTGGCGATCGCTTTAACAGCTGCATTGCTGTTTGCCTCTTATTTAAAAGGCTATACAGAAACGTATTTTATTGTAGGATTGGATGTTGTGTCTCTTGTGGCTGGCGGACTGTATATGGCCAAAAAAGCTGCAGAGAAAAAAGAAGAATAAATCGGACATAATGAATATAAAGACTGAATACCTGCTTTTACGTTTTAAAAGCAGGTTTTTTATACACAAAAACAGCTGGAAATAAAAAACCACCGAACTTTAGTTCGTATTTTTAGTGATTTTGCTTTCCATTGTGTTACTATATCTATAGGAAGATTTCGTTAAAGAAACGGAGGCTTATTTTTGTGAAAGATCGCTTTGAGTTAGTCTCGAAATATCAGCCCCAAGGAGATCAGCCGAAAGCCATTGAAAAGCTTGTAAAAGGAATTCAGGAGGGCAAGAAGCATCAGACTCTGCTGGGTGCGACAGGAACTGGGAAAACATTTACGGTGTCTAATTTGATTAAAGAAGTCAATAAGCCGACTCTCGTGATTGCCCATAACAAAACCCTTGCTGGACAGCTTTACAGTGAGTTCAAGGAATTTTTTCCGAACAATGCTGTCGAGTATTTTGTCAGCTACTATGATTATTATCAGCCGGAGGCGTATGTGCCTCAAACGGATACATTTATAGAGAAAGACGCTAGTATTAATGATGAAATTGATAAACTGAGACACTCCGCCACATCAGCTTTGTTTGAGCGTAGAGATGTCATTATTATTGCGAGTGTGTCTTGTATATACGGCCTCGGTTCGCCTGAGGAATACCGGGAAATGGTCGTGTCACTGCGGACTGAAATGGAAATTGAGCGCAACGAGCTGCTCAGAAAACTTGTAGACATCCAATATGCCCGCAACGATATCGACTTTCAGCGCGGTACATTTCGTGTGCGCGGGGATGTAGTGGAAATCTTTCCGGCATCCCGTGATGAGCATTGTATCAGAGTTGAATTTTTCGGTGACGAAATCGAACGGATTCGGGAAGTGGATGCGCTGACAGGAGAAATTCTCGGCGACCGAGATCATGTTGCGATTTTCCCGGCATCCCACTTCGTAACGCGAGCCGAGAAAATGGAGAAGGCGATTCAAAATATCGAGAAGGAGCTTGAGGAGCAGCTGAAGGTCATGCATGAAAACGGAAAGCTCCTTGAAGCGCAGCGTTTAGAGCAGCGGACAAGATATGATCTTGAAATGATGCGTGAAATGGGTTTCTGCTCCGGCATCGAGAACTATTCAAGACATTTGACGCTGCGGCCTCCAGGTTCAACGCCATATACGCTTCTTGATTATTTCCCAGACGATTTTATGATCGTGGTGGATGAGTCGCATGTGACAATTCCCCAGGTGCGCGGCATGTTTAACGGAGACCAGGCGCGGAAACAGGTGCTCGTGGATCACGGCTTCCGGCTTCCATCAGCGCTTGATAACCGTCCGCTTCGTTTTGAGGAATTTGAAAAGCATATGCACAATATCGTGTATGTATCAGCAACACCAGGGCCGTACGAGATTGAACATACAGATGAAATGGTTGAACAGATCATTCGTCCGACGGGGCTTCTTGACCCGCTTATTGACGTCCGTCCAATCGAAGGTCAGATTGACGACTTGATCGGCGAAATTCAAGCTAGAATCGAGCGGAATGAACGGGTGCTTGTGACAACTTTGACGAAGAAGATGTCAGAGGATCTGACCGATTATTTAAAGGAAATCGGCATTAAAGTAAACTATCTGCATTCTGAGATCAAGACGCTTGAACGGATTGAAATTATCCGCGACCTGCGCCTTGGCAAGTACGATGTGCTTGTCGGCATCAACCTGCTGAGGGAAGGTTTGGACATTCCCGAAGTATCCCTTGTTGCGATTTTGGATGCGGATAAGGAAGGTTTCCTTCGTTCGGAGCGGTCGCTGATCCAGACCATCGGACGGGCAGCGAGAAATGCGGAAGGCCGCGTCATTATGTACGCCGATAAAATAACGAAGTCTATGGAAATTGCGATTAATGAAACAAAACGCCGCCGCGAGCAGCAGGAGCGGTTTAATGAAGAGCACGGCATTACGCCGAAAACGATAAATAAAGAAATTCGCGATGTCATTCGTGCCACAGTAGCAGCTGAGGATAAAGCGGAATACAAAACAAAAGCCGCGCCGAAGCTGTCGAAAATGACGAAGAAAGAACGCCAGAAAGTCGTTGAACAGATGGAGCATGAAATGAAGGAAGCCGCCAAGGCGCTTGACTTTGAGAGAGCCGCGGAGCTTCGCGATTTACTTTTAGAGCTAAAAGCGGAAGGATGATGAACAAATGGCTATGGATCGGATAGAGGTGAAGGGAGCCAGGGCGCATAACCTGAAAAATATAGATGTAACGATTCCGAGAGATCAGCTTGTCGTTGTCACGGGTTTGTCCGGGTCAGGTAAATCCTCCCTTGCCTTTGACACGATATATGCTGAAGGACAGAGACGGTATGTTGAGTCGCTGTCTGCTTATGCCCGCCAGTTTTTAGGGCAAATGGATAAGCCTGATGTGGATGCAATTGAGGGGCTTTCTCCCGCCATCAGCATTGATCAGAAAACAACGAGCCGCAATCCGAGGTCTACTGTCGGTACGGTAACTGAGATTTATGATTATCTGCGTCTTTTATATGCGAGAGTAGGGAAGCCTCATTGTCCGGAACACGGAATTGAGATTACATCCCAGACCATCGAGCAAATGGTGGACAGAATTCTGGAATACCCGGAACGGACGAAGCTTCAGGTGCTGGCGCCGATTGTCTCAGGCCGAAAAGGCGCTCATGTCAAAGTGCTTGAACAGATTAGAAAACAAGGCTATGTCAGAGTCAGAATTGACGGCGAGATGGCTGAGCTTTCCGACGATATCGAATTAGAAAAGAACAAGAAGCATTCCATTGAGGTAGTCATTGACCGGATTGTCGTGAAAGAAGGCGTGGCAGCCCGGCTGTCAGATTCATTGGAAACAGCGCTCCGTTTAGGGGAAGGACGGGTTATGATCGATGTCATCGGTGAGGAAGAGCTGATGTTCAGCGAGCATCATGCCTGTCCGCACTGCGGATTTTCAATTGGTGAGCTTGAGCCGCGTCTGTTTTCGTTTAACAGTCCGTTCGGGGCGTGTCCGACGTGTGACGGTCTCGGAATGAAGCTTGAAGTGGATGCCGATCTTGTCATCCCCAATCAAGATTTGTCATTGAAGGAGAATGCGGTCGCCCCTTGGACACCGATCAGCTCACAATATTATCCTCAGCTGCTTGAGGCAGTCTGCACCCACTACGGGATTGATATGGATGTGCCGGTCAAAGATTTGCCGAAGCATCAACTGGATAAAGTGCTGTACGGCAGCGGAGATGACCTAATTTATTTCCGATATGAAAATGATTTTGGACAAATCCGCGAAGGTGAAATTCAATTTGAAGGCGTATTGCGCAACATTGAAAGACGCTATAAGGAGACAGGCTCCGATTTCATACGTGAGCAAATGGAGCAGTATATGTCTCAGAAGTCTTGTCCGACGTGCAAAGGCTATCGGTTAAAGAAAGAGGCGCTTGCCGTACTGATTGACGGCCGCCACATCGGAAAAATTACCGAGCTGTCTGTCGCCGACGCACTTGCCTTTTTCAAAGACCTTACCCTTTCTGAGAAGGATATGCAGATCGCCAATTTGATTTTGCGCGAAATTGTGGAGCGCTTAAGCTTTCTGGACAAAGTCGGCCTCGATTACCTGACATTGAGCAGGGCAGCGGGTACATTGTCCGGGGGAGAGGCGCAGCGCATCAGGCTGGCGACACAAATTGGCTCGCGTTTATCCGGTGTGCTTTATATTTTAGATGAGCCGTCTATCGGTCTGCATCAGCGTGATAACGACCGCTTGATCAGCGCTCTGAAAAATATGAGAGACCTCGGGAACACGCTGATTGTTGTCGAACATGATGAGGACACGATGATGGCAGCAGATTATTTAATAGACATTGGACCGGGAGCCGGCATTCACGGCGGACAGGTGATATCTGCGGGTACGCCGGAAGAAGTGATGGAAGATCCAAACTCATTAACGGGCAGCTATTTATCAGGGAAAAAGTTTATCCCATTGCCTCCTGAAAGAAGAAAGCCGGACGGACGTTACATTGAAATTAAAGGTGCTTCAGAAAACAACTTGAAAAAAGTGAATGCCAAGTTCCCGCTTGGGACGTTTACAGCAGTTACAGGTGTTTCCGGTTCAGGAAAGAGTACACTCGTTAATGAAATTTTGCATAAGGCGCTGGCGCAAAAGCTTCATAAAGCGAAAGCGAAGCCCGGCAGCCATAAAGAGATTAAAGGTTTGGATCATTTAGACAAAGTCATTGACATTGACCAGGCGCCAATCGGAAGAACGCCGAGATCCAACCCTGCGACATACACCGGTGTATTTGATGACATTCGTGATGTATTCGCGCAGACAAATGAAGCGAAGGTCCGCGGCTATAAAAAAGGCCGTTTCAGCTTCAACGTGAAGGGCGGACGATGTGAAGCCTGCCGCGGAGACGGGATTATTAAAATTGAAATGCACTTCCTTCCTGACGTATACGTTCCATGCGAGGTGTGTCACGGCAAACGCTATAACCGTGAAACACTTGAAGTGGCGTACAAAGGAAAAAGCATCTCTGATGTGCTTGATATGACGGTTGAAGATGCTCTTTCTTTCTTTGAAAATATCCCGAAAATCAAACGCAAGCTCCAAACCCTTTATGATGTTGGTTTAGGTTATATTACGCTCGGCCAGCCGGCGACGACCTTGTCAGGCGGAGAAGCGCAGCGCGTGAAGCTCGCGTCAGAGCTGCACAAACGCTCGACCGGACGCACGCTCTACATTTTAGATGAGCCGACGACAGGTTTGCATGTCGACGATATCGCCAGGCTTCTTGTCGTGCTGCAAAGGTTGGTAGACAACGGAGACACTGTACTGGTTATTGAGCACAACCTTGATATCATTAAGACGGCCGATTACATTGTGGATTTGGGCCCGGAAGGCGGAGCCGGGGGCGGAACCATTGTCGCGTCTGGAACGCCTGAGGAAATCACTGAAGTTGAAGAATCGTATACAGGCCGTTATTTGAAGCCTGTTATCGAACGTGACAAAGCACGCATGAAATCGCTCTTGAAAGCGAAAGAAACAGCTACATCTTAAAACCCTCTGTTAAGAGGGGACAGCTTGTCAGCAAGTCCATCCTAGGGCTTAGCAGGCAAGCTTTTTCTTTACGGCATAATAGGTTTAGATTCGTCTTTGGTATAATTTCTTTGGGAAAACGCCTAAACATTTACAAATTGCTGTCGATATATGAATTGAAAGGCGGATGATGATTTCCAAATTAAGCAGACAAACCCTATTAAGGGGCTTAAAGGCATCCTTAAGCAATAACTGAATCTACATAGGTTAGAAGCTTTATTGGAATCTGATACGCCAGAAATCAAAGAAAAGGAAGTCTTTGATTTCAAAAACATATACACATGGAGGTATTTTTCACATGAGAATCAACCACAATATTGCAGCGCTTAACACACTAAACCGTTTGTCTTCAAACAACAGTGCGAGCTCAAAAAACATGGAGAAACTTTCTTCAGGTCTTCGCATCAACCGTGCGGGAGATGACGCTGCGGGTCTAGCGATCTCTGAAAAAATGAGAGGACAAATCAGAGGTCTTGAAATGGCTTCTAAAAACTCTCAAGACGGAATTTCTCTTATCCAAACAGCTGAGGGTGCATTGACTGAAACCCATGCAATCCTTCAACGTATGCGTGAACTTACTGTTCAAGCAGGAAACACAGGTACACAGCAAACTGAAGATTTAACTGCAATTAAAGATGAAATGGATGCTTTAACTGAAGAGATCGATGGAATTTCTCAACGTACTGAATTTAACGGAAAAAAACTTTTAGACGGTAGTGAAACAGCAGGATTTACATTCCAAATTGGTGCAAATGCTGGCCAAAATATTAATGTCACAATTGGTAACATGGATGCAACAACTTTAGGAGTAAAAGGTATCGATGTTTCAGCAGATGATTTTAGTTTTGACACTGAGATTGTTAAAATCGATAGTGCAATTACAAGTGTTTCAAACCAACGTGCTAAACTTGGTGCGGTACAAAACCGTCTAGAGCACACAATCAACAACCTTGGTGCTTCTTCTGAAAACTTAACAGCTGCTGAGTCTCGCATCCGTGACGTTGACATGGCGAAAGAAATGAGCGATTTCACAAAGAACAACATTCTTTCTCAAGCTTCTCAAGCGATGCTTGCTCAAGCAAACCAACAGCCGCAAAACGTGCTTCAATTGTTACGTTAATTTTGAACGGCTATCTCTTTCTGATAGTTACAGCTTGCCGACAGAGTCCATTAACTGGATGTGCCGGCAGGCTTTTTTTGTTACAATCATTTTGTGACAGCCAGGGAATCACTTGTTTTTTCAAAACAAAAAAGGCAAGATATTGTCATCTAACCTTTAGCTTTGTTTCAGTTATAATGAATGATATGTTTTCCGCAATTACAAAGTCTTCTTATACAGCTGCTTACTTACACTCATTAAATCTTGAACAATATGCGTGTTGCTGCTGTCGAGCAGCACTTTTATATATTGGATATCGTGAGAGATCGGGAAGGGTCCGTGAATCTGCTCAAGCTCGGCGATCATTTCACGATTCATTCTTTTTTGTTCATGAATCAGCTTTAACACTGATTCTTGTGTTACTGTATAGTCACTGGGATCTTTCTCCATTGCTTGTCCAGCCTCCTTGGTTGCCGTAAGCTTTTTACATATTGTAATCGGTATAGCCGGAAGATTCTACTTCTAAAACTTTTTAAAATCCAATTTCCGTAAATCGGAGCATGTCTAAAGAATGAATTTGAAACCTGAAGAGATTTTAAACGTATAAATAAGTAAAACGTCCCTGATCTTTTGTCATGGACAATTCACAATAGGAGTGTGGAATGAATTGAACCGTAATCAAGCTATTATTGCATCACTTTGTTATTTCAGTGTGTTTATTGCGCCAATCATTGTGCCGATTGTCGCTTATTTTGTTGTAAATGAGAAAGAAACAAAACGCCATGCGATACGCTCTCTTATTTCTCACATAGTTCCGTTTGTCGGCTGGCTGTTCCTTTTTATTGCTTTACTTGGCGGAGCCGTTGCGATTGATGGAGACAGCTTGCTTCCTGTATTTGTAATCATCGGGGGAGCGGTTATTTATTTCTTAGTTGTCATTGGCATTATCATTTGGAATGTGATTCAGGGCATTAAGGTCCTGCGTGAAGCATAAGTAGACAATGGGGAGGAGATCGTAATGAAGCAAGAAAAGGAACGAATCCTTAAGCTTGTTGAGGAAGGAAAGCTTACAGCACAAGAAGCTTTGACACTGATTGAAAAGCTTGACAGCGACTACAAGGAAAAAGAAGAGAAAATCACAGCGCTCTCAGTTCACGTTCATGACGAGGAAGAGCCATTTACAACGGCAAAAAAAGAAAGCGGCAAACCGTCTTTAGGAGCCAAGCTGTTTGACTGGATTGATTCTGCTGTAAAAAAGGTCAAGGAAGTTGACCTTGATTTAAACTTTGGCCATGCGTATGATGTTCAGCACATTTTTCAATTTAAAGATACTGACGTTTCCAGTGTTGAGCTGCAAATTGCCAATGGCAGCGTGAATATCGTCCCTTGGGAAGATGACGATATCAGAGCGGAATGCCAGGCGAAGGTATATCGCGCTGACAGCCAGGATGCGGCGAGACACGCATTTCTTCAGCATATTGAATGTGAAATAAAAGGAAATAAGTTTTTTATCCGTACTGAGAAAAAGACGATGAAAACGAATGTCACTTTGTATATTCCTCAGAAGGAGTATGATAAGATTCGGGTGAAGCTGTTTAACGGTCCGGTCAGAGGGGAACATTTACATGTAAAAGAGTTCTCAGCGAAAACGACAAACGGCGTACTGTCGTTCTCGCACTTAACAGCCGAAAAAGCCATAGCTGAAACGGCCAACGGGCAAATTAAACTCGCCAGCCACAGCTGCGGAACGATAGAAGCGGAAACCATTAACGGATTGATCGATCTCCGAGGGAAAAGCGAATCCATAGACGTTCAAAGCTTTAACGGAAATATTGCGATTAACGTAACAGAATCAGACTGCCGCTCCATTTATGCAAAAACAACGACTGGAAGTGTGGAGCTTGCGATTCCGGACGATCTCGCAGTGAAGGCAGAGCTGAAAAGCAATCTTGGTTCGCTGTCCCACGAATTAATGGATGTTGAGATGCTGAAGGAAAAAAATGATACCATTCAAAAAGAAATGATGTTCACTTCAAATCAGGCACATGATCAAAACATCACCGTCTTCTCAGAATCACTAACAGGCGCCATCAAACTAAAGTACTCACAGAGGTGATCGAATGAATAAGCTTTATCGCTCAGAAAAAAATAAGAAAATCGCCGGTGTTATCGGAGGTCTCGCGGAATATTTAAATTGGGACGCATCACTCCTCAGAGTCATAACTGTCATCTTAGCCATTATGACAAGTGTCTTGCCGGTTTTGCTCATTTATATCATTTGGATTTTTATCGTCCCGTCAGAAAGGGATATGAAATGACATGGTAAAATGGGCAGTCAGCATTTTAGTCAATGCATTGTTATTAATCGTCATTGATGGATATATTGACTCCATCCATATCAGCAGCATCGGGGCAGCGATTATCGCCAGCCTCATTTTATCGATCTTAAACGTGCTGATTAAACCGCTTTTGATTATCTTTACACTGCCAGTCACGATGGTGACGCTTGGACTCTTCTTGTTTGTGATTAACGCCATCACGCTTATGATGACCGCGTCCATTATGGGTGACAGCTTTCAAATCGACGGCTTCGGCACAGCGATATGGGCATCCGTTATCCTGTCGGTCTTCCATTTGCTGATTCAAAAAGGCATTTTAGAGCCGCTTAGAAAAAAATAAAAAAAGCTGCCCGCAAAGGCAGCTTTTTTACATGTTCTGCAGCCTCCTTAAAAAATTGTGAAGTGAAGTGTTCGCTTTTTGTTCAGCAGTCCCGCGTATATGTCGTATACTATCTGCTTTGTCAGATTGGACATTGTTTAAAAATGAACTCATAAGCTTCCCTGTTCAGACGCAAAATACATGAAAAGGGAGGTGCTTTGATGAGGAAATACACGGTTATTGCTTCTATATTATTGTCTTTTCTTTCCGTTTTGTCTGGCGGCCATCATGAATCGAAAGCTTTTCCTGTTGTTCAGCAGGAACCATTTCAGACGCCTCATTACATACCCTTGCTTGAAAATCCTCCTCAAATTGATGTGAAAGCTGAAATGAGAAGCAATCTAATGATTGAGGCTCAAGTTCGCGATAATTCGTATCAAGCATTTTCCGCCTTTCTTTTTTATAAACAAAGTAATGAGCTGGGCTACAAAATGGTGCCGATGGACCCGACCCCCGGAGCGGTCCGCAAGTTTTTGGCACAAATTCCGAAACGTTTGATTTGGAACAGCGAGCTTGAGTATTACATTGTGATGTCGAATGGGAAGCAGCGGGTTGAGTCGGAGACGAAGAAACTGAAGCTTGAAGGATACCAGGCTGACCTTGCCCATATTCCGGAGCTTCTGATCACAGAACTGGCGGTTGATACGAAGAATATAGGACGCGCAGACGGTTATGAATTTATTGAGATTTTTAATACGACTGACAGAACGATTGATTTTAAAGACTACCATATCCGTTACCGCTACCCAAAAGAAGGGCCTGACTCCGATCTGATTTGGAGACCTGATGAAAAGATCTTGATACCATCCGGCGAAACGTTTGTCGTCTGGCTAAAGCCTGCCGGGCATCCAGAATTGACGTCAGAGGATTTCAATCGTTATTATCAGACACAACTTAAAGAAGGAAAAAATCTCGCGGTGATAGACGAGACAGAGGGTATGGCCAATACGAGGCCGCGGGCCGTTGTGATATCAACGAATACAGGAAAGGACATTTCGGTTGCGCATTATCGGACACATGCGCTGCGCCGGCTGTCATCAGTGCTTTATAAGTATCCGTTGAACGGAACCGCAGAACTTCTGAACATTTCAATCGGGGAAAAGAATCCGTCTCCCGGAACCGTATTACAGGCACAGGTGCCCGAGCAGAAACGGAAAATCAAGCTCGATAAAGAAAAGCCGGTCATTGAGGATTTGACTGACCGCAAGCCTGTCCGCCCTGCTGAAAGCATTGAGCTGCGGGCTGACATAAGGGACCGAAGCCTAGTGAAAACAGCGGCCTTTTACTACCGGACGGATGAGAACAAACCGTTTAAGCGAATTCTTGCTGAAAAAGACCGCAACGATAATCTCTTCCATTATATTGTGTATTCGCCTGAATTGATCGGGAAGGATCAGCTAGAGTATTATGTGGCGGCCGGGGACGGGATCAATGAAGCGAGAACGCCGGTCAAAATGATTGATATTAAACAAACAAGCAAGGCGCACGGTCTGCGGATGAATATTGAAAACAGAGACACGCTGTCGGGAACTCAATTTCTCAAAGCCACGACAGAAGGGCGAGCTGACAGCATTAAGCTGTGGATTGACGGGAAAAAACAAGTGACAGAGCCCGCGATGGAAAAAGAAGTATATTTTGCATTCGATACGAGGAAAACGAACCTTTATTTTAAAAACGCGGTAACGATGGAAGGCAAAGTGCTGAAGGTGTTCGATGATACAACAAATAAATACCGCACCTATTCTGTTCCATTGCCAGAGACACTGCTTCGGAAAGGGAAGCAGCTGCAGCGTATTACGATACGATCGGGTTCGAAGGTGTCCCCGTTTGATACGGCTGAAAACCGTGATGACTTCTTAGTCAAAAACGCCCGATTGGTGTTATCGGATGGAACGGTGATCAGGGATCAGAGGGTGTCCCCTGAGAAGGAACTCTTTATTGGCGATAATCAGCGCTCGAATAAAAGCTGGCAATTTCAGTTCAATCTGCCTGACGGACTGTTTACATCACAGCTGCTGGAGTGGGATACATCAAAGCTTTCTGAAGGCGCTCACCATATTCAAGCAAGCGACGGCAAGGAAAATGTCAGCCTGGTTGTACGGGTAGATAATTCAGGACCTCACATTGAGCCGAATATCACCGAGGGGCAAACGTATAAAGGAAACCTTATCCTGCAGGCGGATATGTATGATAAATGGAGCAAAATTGAGGAAGCGGAAGCGTCTTTAGATGGAGAAAGCATTACACTCCCATATCATACATCATCTTCTGACCTTTTGCCGGGAAAACATTCTCTAAAAGTGACAGCAACGGATCTCGCGGGCAATAAAACAGTGATTGAGAGGACGTTTAAAACCGAACGAGAGCATCCGGACCAGCCGGAGGTTATAGACAGCGAAGCCGACACGCATAAGGCCAAGCTTTCTGTACGGGTGAAAGATCCGACGAATGATGCCATGGATGTTGGTTTTTATAGGGGATTTCAATATACAGCGCGCAATCATGTGAAAATATTTAAGCACGCGTCACTGACTGAACCGCCGAAAAGCTTTGTGCCGGAAAGGGAGACCCCATTTACGAATAAAGAATTGGAGCGGGTATCTGCTGCTGATGGAAAAACAGTATCGACAGAAAACAAAGAGCTTTTCCCTTATCATCGCTTTGAAGTGACGGTTGATCCATCAATTGATGAGAATGATCTGGCAGAAGCGGTCTGGAAGGGCAGTTCTTTGCCGGGGAGAAAGGTGACGATGTATGCTTGGAATTATCGGACAAACGAATGGCAGCCTGTTGACAGCTTCGTCGCGAAGGATGACAAACCGTTTACGCTAAAAGCGTCTGTGATTGCCGCCGATTTTGTACGGGAGTCGAAAATGAATGTGATTGTACAGGATGAAATTCCCCCTGCGAAGGATATGTACACATTTGTCTGGATGTCTGATACACAGTATTACGCCGAAAGCTATCCGCATATTTTTGATAAACAGACCGAATGGATAAAAGATAATCAAAAGCAGCTCAATATCAAATATGTGTTCCACACGGGTGATATTGTAGATGATTCCGCCGATATCAGACAGTGGAAAAACGCTGATCGGTCAATGTCCGTTCTGGATAAGAGCGGAATTCCTTACGGCGTGCTGGCCGGCAATCACGATGTCGGACATAAGGACGGCTCCTACAGGGCGTTTGGCAAATATTTTGGCAGCGATCGTTTTGATAAAAAATTGCATTATGGCGGTTCCTATAAAAATAACCGCGGACATTATGACCTGATTTCTAGCAACGGCAATGATTATATCATGCTGTACATGGGATGGGGCATTACGGATGAAGACATCGCGTGGATGAATCAGGTGCTGAAGAAACACCCTGACCGGATGGCCATTTTAGCTTTTCATGAGTATTTGCTGGTCAGCGGAAATAGAAGCCCGATCGGAGAGAAAATATTCAAAGAAATCGTAAAGCCGAACCCGAATGTCGTGATGGTATTGAGCGGGCATTATCATAGTGCGATGAGAAAAACAGATGAGCTGGATGATGATGGTGATGGGAAGCCGGATCGTCTTGTGCATCAAATGCTGGCCGATTATCAGGGCGGGCCAGAAGGCGGTCAAGGGTATTTGCGTTTGCTTCAATTTGACCAGGCCAATGACATGGTGCACGTATCGACGTATTCTCCGTATGTAAAGGATAAGAATTACTATGATACGGATACCTATGGCAACAAGGATGAATTTTCCCTTTCGCTTGATTTGAAGCCAAGAATCAAAAAGGTGGAAACCGATTATTTTGAATGTAACGTATATACCAATGAAGAGCTCGGAAAACGGGAGCAAGTGAAGAGCGGGGATACAGCTGAATTCCGCTGGGATCATCTTGAACCGCAGTCTGTTTATTATTGGTACATTATAGTGGAAGACAGTTTTAATGGCAAAACGAAATCACCGATCTGGAAGTTCAAGACGAAAAAAGAAACATATCGTCCGGCACCAGACCAGTTTGATTTTCGCCATGTCTCCAATCCTTAAAAAGGGTTGGAGGCTTTTTTTATGAAAGACGATCCATATAGTGGACAAATGTATAACGGTCGCCTCTGTATACGGATTTTGCATGCTCAAAAGCAGTTCCGTTCTGCAGATATGTCGTTCGTTTAATTAATAGGACAGGCGCTCCCTTTTGAATACTAAGAATGTTCGCTTCTTCCGTGGTGGCAGCGCTTGGCTCAAGCTCCTGTTTTGCACGGGAAATCGGTATGCTGTTGTACCTTTCAATATGATCATAGATCGACGACTGAAAATGCGATTCGTTTAATTCACCCGCAAGCTCAAACGGAATATGTGAGGACTCAATCGCCATCGGAATATCATTTGCCAGCCGCACCCGAGTGATTTTATGGATAGAGGAGGGGTGCCCGCAGCCTAATATAGCCGCGAGCTCCTCAGTTGAATCAATAAGCTGATAATCAATGAGCCTGCTGCCCGGTGTCATCCCGCGGCTTTTCATATCCTCGGTAAAGCTTGTCAGCCCTTGAAGTGCTTGTTCCATTTTTGGCTTGCTGACAAAGGTGCCCCGCCCTTTCAGGCGATAGAGCAAGCCTTCATTAACTAAATTAGAAAGCGCCTGGCGAACTGTCATCCGGCTGATCCCGAATTGTTCGGCATATTCGCGCTCGGAAGGAAGAGGCATATCCGGCTGCAGCTCTCCGTTCTTAATTTGGGTTTTTAATTGCTCCATAATCTGATAATAAATCGGAATAGGCGATTGTTTATTGATATTCATAAGTCAGCATGTTCCTTTCAAGGTCTTAATGACGCGGCTTCACGATCAATCAAAACCGTAACATCAGAATGCAGGTGCAAAGCAGATGCGGGAAAATCTTCGCTGATGTTTCCTTCTAACAGCTTACGAACAGCTTCCGCTTTTCTTTTTCCAGAAATAAGCAGCAGAATGCGCTTGCTTGAGAGTATCGTTTGAATTCCCATTGTCAATGCTTTTTTCGGCACGCTGTCTATGGAGGGAAAATATCTGGCATTCGCTTGGCGGGTTTGCTCATTTAATGTCACAACATGAGTTTGCGACTTGAAAGACGTTCCCGGTTCGTTAAAGCCGATGTGTCCGTTTCGGCCGATGCCGAGAAGCTGAATGTCAGTGCCGCCGAGGGACTCGACTAGCTGTTCATACCTTCTGCATTCGGCCTCCAAATCGTCTGCATTTCCATTCGGAATAAAATGCCGGCTAGGCTTGCTGTCGATATGCTGAAAAAAACGGTCGTTCATATAGAAGTGATAGCTGTTCGGGTCATCGCTTGAAAGTCCGGCGTACTCATCCAAATTAACTGTAGTGACGTTTTGAAATGAGAGATTCTCAGTTTGGTGCAGGCGGATCAGCTCGCGATACGTGCCTTCCGGTGTGCCGCCTGTTGCTAAACCGAGAACGGCATCAGGTTTTTCCTTGATTGTATCTGCCGTTATTCTGGCTGCTTTTTGGCTTAGCTCTTCATACGTTTGACATTCCATTACTTTCATATCTGGTCAGCCTCCTTGGATATAAATGCAATGTTTCCGCGGCAAATGGTGAGAATCACCTCACAATCACTGTTGACAATCACCAAATCTGCATCTTTTCCCACAGTTACACTGCCTTTTCGGTCAAAGATGCCCAGCTGTTTGGCCGCGTTTGCAGAAGTTATATTAGCTATATCCGTCCAAGAGCAATTTGTAAACTCACGCATATGCCGTGCGCCTTCGTTCATTTTGAGGATCGAACCGGCAAGGGTTCCGTCTGAAAGAAGAGCTGTTCGTCCTCTTACCGTCACACTTTGGCCGCCGAACTCATAAACGCCGTCTTTCAGGCCTTTTGCCCTCATGGAATCGGTAATTAAAATGAGCTTGCTGCTGCCTTTCGCCAAAAAAGCAAGCTTAGCCGCTAAAGGATGGGAGTGGATGCCATCGGCTATTAGCTCTGTCACAAACCCATCATGGGCCAGCGCCGTTCCGATCACTCCGGGCTCTCGGTGATGAAACGGGCTCATCGCGTTGTACAGATGGGTCATATGGCTCGCCCCTGCTTTTGCGGCATCCGACAGCAATTCGGAATCGGCATCCGTGTGCCCCATGGACGCGATAATCGATTCGTCTTTCAAATGGCGGATCAGTTCAAAATGCTGATCCTCCTCCGGCGCAAGTGTAACAATTTTGATCAGTCCGCCCGCCTCCTGCTGCCACTTTCTGAAAAGCACAACATCCGAAGGCCTAATCCACTCCTTTGGCTGCGCTCCGGCTCTTTTAGGCGAAACAAAGGGGCCCTCTAAATGAATGCCGAGCAGTTCTGCACCTAATAAAGAGGACTCTTCAGCCGCTTTCCACTCTCTTGCGTTCACCAAAGCTTGAGAAATGTTCCCATGCTCTTGGGTAATCGTTGTGGCTAAAAAGCTCGTCGTGCCTTCTTCGGGAAGTCTTGACGACATGATGTCGAGCGCAGAAAAGCTTGCATCCATCGTATCTGCGCCATAGCCGCCGTGGATATGAATGTCAATCATGCCGGGAAGCAAAACGGAATTCGCAGGTGCTTGAATCTCTTTTGAATATGACTCCTTGGGCAGTTCTGTTGAGACTGTGCTGATTTTTCCGTCATTGATTCCGACATAGCCGTTTTTGATTACTTCATTTTCTGTCACGATCGCAATGTCTTTGATAAGAAGACTCTCTGCCATAGATGATCCGCCTTTCTGGAATTTGAATACCTTTATTTTACTCTTTTTCAGACTAGTGATCTAGACCAGCTGAGGTGTTTTCCCGCCTTTTATAAAATCTGTTTTAGGTTCAAGCCTGAAAGTGATAAAATGAAAGTATTGTGAGCAAGCTCGGGGCAGCCCGGAACAGGAGGAACATATCGTGGCAAAGGTTCGCACAAAAGACGTAATGGAACAGTTCAATTTGGAATTAATCAGCGGAGAAGAAGGAATTAACCGCCCGATTACAATGAGTGACCTATCAAGACCAGGCATTGAAATTGCCGGATATTTTACATATTACCCGAGAGAGCGCGTGCAGCTTCTCGGAAAAACAGAGCTTTCTTTCTTTGAACAGCTTCCTGAAGAGGAGAAAAAACAGCGAATGGATTCTCTGTGCACTGATGTAACACCAGCTATTATTCTTTCTAGAGATATGCCCATCCCGCAGGAGCTGATTGACGCCTCCGAGAAAAATGGGGTGCCTGTCCTCAGATCGCCGCTGAAAACGACAAGACTGTCAAGCCGTTTAACCAACTTCCTTGAGAGCAGGCTGGCGCCTACCACAGCAATTCATGGCGTTCTTGTCGATATATATGGTGTCGGCGTGCTGATCACAGGAAAGAGCGGCGTCGGAAAAAGCGAAACAGCGCTGGAGCTTGTGAAAAGAGGGCATCGTCTTGTTGCCGATGATTGCGTTGAAATACGGCAGGAGGATCAGGATACTCTTGTGGGAAACGCTCCGGAATTAATTGAGCACCTTCTTGAGATCAGGGGCCTTGGCATTATCAATGTGATGACGCTATTTGGCGCTGGCGCGGTCAGAAGCAATAAACGAATCACGATTGTCATGAATCTTGAACTCTGGGAGCAGGGCAAGCAATACGACCGGCTCGGACTTGAGGAAGAGACCATGAAAATCATTGATACAGAAATTACAAAACTGACGATTCCCGTCCGCCCAGGCCGAAATCTTGCAGTCATCATCGAAGTCGCAGCAATGAACTTCAGATTGAAGCGGATGGGGCTGAATGCCGCTGAACAATTTACCAACAAGCTGGCGGACGTCATTGAAGACGGTGAACAAGAAGAATAGGAGTTGGCGTTAAATGAATGAAGCGATAGAACCACTCAATCCGATAGCATTTCAGCTGGGGCCGTTAGCCGTCCATTGGTACGGAATCATTATCGGTCTCGGTGCTTTGCTCGGGCTGTGGATTGCGATGAGGGAAAGTGAAAAACGGGGGCTGCAGAAAGATACGTTTATTGATCTTGTCCTGTTTGCCATTCCAATTGCGATTATTTGCGCACGAATTTATTACGTTGCCTTTGAATGGGACTATTATGCGGCACATCCGGGAGAAATCATTAAGATTTGGAAGGGCGGCATTGCCATTCATGGCGGATTAATCGGCGCCATTTTAACGGGTTATGTGTTTTCGAGAGTGAAAAACCTTTCGTTCTGGAAGCTTGCGGATATTGCCGCGCCCAGCATTTTGCTCGGCCAGGCGATCGGCCGCTGGGGGAACTTCATGAATCAGGAAGCGCACGGCGAGGCTGTCAGCAGAGCCTTTTTAGAAAACCTGCACTTGCCTGAATTTATCATCAATCAAATGTACATCAATGGGCAATATTATCATCCTACTTTTTTATATGAATCACTATGGAGTTTTATCGGCGTCATTGTTTTACTGTTCCTGCGCAGAGCGAATTTGCGTAGAGGCGAGATGTTCTTGATCTATATCATTTGGTATTCAATCGGAAGATACTTTATTGAAGGAATGCGGACTGACAGCTTAATGCTGACTGATTCACTTCGCATCGCTCAGGTGATTTCAATCGTATTGATTGTTTTGGCTGTGGCAGCCATCATCTTCAGACGCGTCAAGGGATATTCGAAGGAGCGGTACGCGGAGTAGACGTCAACAAAGGGGGATGAGGGATGAAGAAGATCTTTCTGGCCGGTCTTGCGGCAGGTCTTCAAACAACATGGACACTCGGTAAAGTGATTTTCCCGGTAACGCTATTGGTCACTTTACTTCAGCATACCCCTGTCATGGATTGGCTTGTACGGCTGATCACACCGGTAATGGGTCTCTTCGGGCTTTCTGGTGAAGCGGCCATTCCGCTTGTACTGGGAAATATGCTAAATCTGTATGCGGGAATTGCCGGGATTTTAACATTGGATTTATCTGTGAAAGAAGTCTTTATTTTAGCTGTTATGCTTTCTTTCTGTCATAACTTGATTATCGAATCGACAGTTGCCGCAAAGGTTGGTATCAGAATTGGCGTCATATTGGCCGTGCGCATCGGTTTGGCCGCTGTGTCAGCCATCGTCATCAACCTCATTTGGCATGGCGGAAAGGAAACGGCGCAGTACGGTTTTATCGCTGCGAAGAGCGCGGCGTCAGACAGCTGGCTAGGAATGTTGGCAGAAGCATTAACGAAAGCCGGACTTGGTGTTTTGCAGCTGGCGGCAATAGTGATCCCGCTGATGATTATCATCCAGTTTTTAAGAGATTTAGGCTGGCTGCATCGGTTTTCCAGGTGGCTGTCGCCGTTTACGCAGCTGCTTGGCATGAATAAAAATACGTCTATGACGATGGTGGCGGGACTGACGATTGGTCTGGCCTACGGAGCGGGTGTCATGATCAAAGCTGTCGAGGATGACGGCGTGAGCAAGCGGGATATGACATTGGCATTTATATTTCTCGTTGCCTGCCACGCGGTCGTGGAAGATACACTTGTCTTTATTCCGCTCGGCATACCAGTCTGGCCGCTTCTTTTGATTCGTGTCACCACAGCAGTTCTGCTGACAATGGCTATTGCGCACACGTGGAAAAAATGGAAACCCTCAGCGGTTGGAAAGGAAGCAATATGAGTGACAAACAAGTAACGACGATTCTGTTTGATTTAGACGGAACGCTTATTAATACGAATGAATTAATTATCGCGTCCTTTTTGCATACACTGGAGCATTATTATCCGAGCAAGTATAAACGAGAAGATGTCCTTGCATTTATCGGGCCGTCTCTTTTTGAAACGTTCTCTTCGATGGACCCTGATAAATGCGAGGATATGATCGCTATGTACAGAGCGTACAATCATGACATGCATGATTCACTCGTGACTGAATATGAAACGGTATATGAGACCCTGGATGCATTAAAAAAAGCCGGCTTTACATTAGGAATTGTGACAACAAAATTAAGAGATACTGTCAATATGGGCCTCAAGCTCACGGGAATCGGCGAATTCTTTGAAACAGTTGTCACCCTTGATGATGTGACGAATGCAAAGCCTGATCCCGAGCCTGTGCTGTTAGCGCTGAAACAGTTAGGAAGCAAGCCCGAGGAAGCCATTATGGTCGGAGATAATTACCACGATGTGCTGGCAGGCAAAAACGCTGGTACAAAAACGGCAGGAGTCGCATGGACGATTAAAGGGCCGGAAATGCTGGCGAAGCATGAGCCGGATTTTATGCTTGAGAAAATGAGTGATCTATTACAAATCGTTGGAGTGAAGTAATCTGTGAGAAAAACAGATCGTCATCCGGTCTCGGGGGCCAACTCACTGTGGCATGTCTATCAAACGGTACCTTTTTTAAAGGTCGTCAAAAATTTCATTGTCATTCAAATTGCGAGATATACGCCGTTTATAGGGATGAAAAACTGGCTGTACCGTACATTTCTGCGGATGAAGGTTGGAAAACAGACATCCTTTGCCCTCATGGTGATGCCAGATATCATGTTTCCGGAAAAGATCTTAGTCGGAACAAATACAATCATCGGGTACAATACGACCATTCTGGCCCATGAGTATTTGATTCACGAATACCGGATCGGCACAGTTCTGATCGGAGACGAAGTGATGATTGGTGCCAACACGACCATTCTGCCCGGGGTGAAAATAGGAGATGGCGCAGTTGTGTCCGCCGGAACGCTTGTCCATAAGGATGTGCCTGACGGGGCATTTGTCGGCGGAAATCCGATGAGGATCATCTATACGAAGGAAGAAATGCAAGAAAGATTGAAAAAGTCCGCTGAATAACATCAGCGGACTTTTTTGGTTAAAATTGAGTGTTGTTGTTTTCGTAAATATGCTGAACACCAATCCATTTTTGACCGACATTAGAGTAGCGTGTATTTGTCATTCTGACCGTGCTTGTTTTGCTGTCCGTCCGGAATATCGCTTCCTTCATGTTTGTGATGGTGCACTTATCGATGATCACATCAACGTGGAAGGTTGAACCGCCAAGCTGTCTTATGAACTTTCCGCCATTGTCTGCCGTGAAGTTTTTCACTGTGAATGTACTGGCTTTATTGATTTGGAATATCTTATCTGACGCTTTTTGAGCAGAACCGCCGTCGATCGTCACTTTTCCTTCCTTCTTCACCGTTAACGCATCCTCACCAACATCTTCCCATTTCACATTCTGAATGTTAACGTTTCCATAAGTGTGCACGCCATCAGCTGCAGGTGCACCAAGCACCACATTTTTCAGGGTTGCTCCATCCTCCACACGAAAAACAGGGTCTTGGTTTTCTGACTGGCTTCCGTCACCTAATTCTTTCCCTGCCACAAACCGCTGTCCTTTCCCGTCATATGTTGTATTTTTTGGTACGATAATTGTTTCGTGAACCACTTTGTCAGCTGCAAAAGCGGTTGATGGCTGAAACTGGCTGAAACCCATAACCAAACCGAACATAAATAGGATAGACACGATTTTTTTCAATGATAAATCCTCCCTGGATATCTTTCATTTTTTGCAAGAGAAGCGTCAGCGACTTGCACCGGCTTCTCTCACATAGATCGGGGCAAGGCTGAATCTGCTTTAATCATAAAAACAGACAGCCTGAAAGTAAAGACAATTTTGGGTGGAAAATGGAAAATGAATCGATCTTACCGATTGAAACAAAAAGCATGAATATTGTCGTATTTGCTCAGGATAGAGCATAGTGAGGCTTCAGGTGTTTACTTTTGAATAACTACGGCCTGGCTGCCCATTTGTTTCCACGCTTTTTCAAAGCTTGTTCTATCGGTTTTTCTGTTTTTATAGCCATACGGATCATTGAGATACACATATTTATCATCATATCCCGTAACGGCGACGCTGTGTTCGCTGTACGTAATCTCTATCGTTCCGTTTGGCGTTTTCCATGTCTGCATGTTGTCAACTGGCGTAAAGTTGGCTGTCGTAATAACCCAAACTGGATTGCCTTTTTCAAGCTGTTCATAAACAGCAGAAATGCTTTTTCCAGTCAGATCAGACACTTTGTCTCCCGCATAGGTTTTCGCCAGCTGATAGATCGGTCGATGGTAGACACCGAGACCAGGGCCATTCGCCATATCCCCGACAAATCCGTCATTCGGATCACCCTTTAATCCGCTGCTGTATGTCAAAGGCACTGTGGCAACCTGATTTGCCAGGGTGTTTTTTGTCACGTCGTATCCCGCGTAATTCAGCACCATTGCAAGGCTTGTTACTTCACAGCCGTTATAGAGCCGGGGTGCGTCCATTTGATTGTAAAGGATGACATCCAGCGGTTTTGCGCTTCCCTTCAGCTCCTTTTTGCTATTCGCACCTGTATCTGTATCGCTATCAGAAACCACTTTTTTAAGGCTGTTCAAAAAAGGAATATCTATATCTTTTGCATCTATTTTAAGTCCGAAAAAAATAACGCCTGAAAGAATCATCAGGACACATAGAGTTCGCAGTGTTTTCATCTTTATCTCCTTGTTCTCTATTTGATTTGTATTATAGCATGCCAAACATAAAGAATTTGAGATATTACGTACCTTTAATACATTATTCATGATTTTTTCATAATGAGGAGAAGGATATTTGAACTAAAAATATCCTTACTGAAGTTAAGCGTTGATTTTCATTCTTTCATCTGCTAACATATTATCATATTAGCGAACTAAAGGGTTCGGAATTTTCCTTCATAAGATAACAGCGGAGGTGCTCGGGTTGATGTTTATGTTTGAAAAACCGCACGGCATGAGAGATACACTGCCCGGTTTATACGAAACGAAAAAAAAGGTGAGACGATCGTTAACCGATTTGATTGATAAATGGGGATATCAATTTATGGAAACGCCGACACTGGAGTTTTACGATACCGTTGGCGTCCAGTCAGCAATTGAAGAGCAGCAGCTGTTTAAGCTACTTGATCAGGACGGCAAGACATTGGTGCTTCGCCCGGATATGACGGGGCCGATTGCAAGGGTAGCGGCATCGAAGCTTCTGAAACACGGTCATCCGCTAAGAGTCGGCTATGCGGCAAATGTATTCAGGGCTCAGGAGCGTGAAGGCGGACGTCCGGCTGAGTTCGAGCAGGTCGGAGTGGAGTTAATCGGTGACGGCACGACGAGCGCGGATGCGGAGGTCATTGCTTTAGTCGTCGGGGCATTAAAGAACGCTGGGCTGGCATCCTTTAAAATTGCCATCGGCCATGCCGGCATTGCGGATGCTTTGTTTGTTGAGGTGCTCGGAAACGTTGAACGAGCTGATGTGCTGCGGAGGTTCTTATATGAAAAGAACTACGTCGGCTACAGAGAGCATGTCAAGTCTCTCCCGCTTTCCTCCATTGATAAAAGCAGACTGCTTGAGCTCCTCGAATTGCGGGGCGGCATAGAAGTATGCGGACGTGCCGAGGAAATCGTCGATTCTGCGCAAGGAAAAAGCGTGGTTGATGAGCTGAAGGCGCTGTGGGGCATTCTTGAGGATTACGGATGTACGGAAAATGTCCGCCTGGATCTGAATATGGTCAGCCACATGAGCTATTACACAGGGATTTTATTTGAAGTGTACGCCGAGAATGTCGGTTTTGTCATTGGAAGCGGCGGCCGTTACAACAAGCTGCTGGGCCATTTTGATTCACCTGCACCGGCAACAGGCTTCGGGCTTCGGATCGACCGGCTGATTGAAGCCCTTCATATGAAAGAAGAACCTTGTGATATAGACGCTGTTATTTTCAGCAAAGAGCAGCGGGCGCAAGCCATCGCTTATGCGAATGAAGAACGCATGAAAGGGAACAAAGTGGTTCTTCAAGATTTATCGGGAATAGAAAATATCGACCAGATGACAAAATCTTTTGCAAACGTCACTTATTTTATCGGTGCCAGAAAGGAAGAGCAAAATGGGTAAGTTACTCACAATGGCGATGCCAAAGGGCCGGATATTTGAAGAAGCGGCAGGGCTGCTGAGGCAGGCAGGCTACAGGCTCCCTGAGGAGTTTGAAGATTCGAGAAAACTGATCATCGATGTGCCGGAGGAAAATCTTCGTTTCATATTAGCGAAGCCGATGGACGTAACTACGTATGTGGAGCATGGCGTGGCAGACGTCGGAATTGCGGGCAAGGATGTCATGCTGGAGGAGGAACGCGATGTGTATGAGGTACTGGATTTAAAAATCAGCAAATGCCACTTAGCTGTCGCCGGACTTCCGAATACAGACTGGAGCGGAGTGGCGCCAAGAATCGCGACAAAGTATCCGAATGTGGCTTCCAGTTATTTCAGAGAGCAGGGAGAACAAGTCGAGATCATTAAGCTCAACGGTTCAATTGAACTGGCTCCGCTCATTGGGCTTGCAGATCGGATAGTGGACATTGTTTCCACAGGACAGACGCTGAAAGAAAATGGGCTTGTTGAAACGGAGCACATTTGTGACATTACCTCTCGCTTTATTGTCAACCCGGTAAGCTATCGCATGAAAGACGATGTGATTGACGAAATGGCATCCCGCCTATCTCTCGTTGTGGAAGGAGAGACGGCAAAATGAAGATCAAAACCATCAGCGGAGCGGAACGGCTTTCTCTCAAGCGTTCCATCGATGCCGGAACGGAAGAGCAAAGAAAGACGGTCCGGTCCATTATTGAAGATGTTAAAGCAAACGGTGATCAGGCGGTTCGCAGCTACACGGCGAAATTTGACGGCATCGAAATAGACAGCCCGCTGGTCACAAAAGAAGAATTTGAGGAGGCATACACCTCACTGGATTCACGTCTTCTTCAGGTGATTAGGCAGGCAATCGAAAATGTTAGGGAATATCACGAAAGACAGCTGCAATCCTCCTGGTTTTATCACAGAAAGGACGGCACAATGCTGGGGCAGAAAGTGACGGCGCTGGATTCCGCCGGTGTATATGTGCCGGGGGGAACGGCCGCATATCCTTCATCTGTTTTGATGAATGTGATTCCGGCGCTCGTAGCAGGCGTTGAAAGAATCGTTCTCGTCACGCCTCCGGAAAAAGACGGTCTGCTGTCTCCTGGAGTTTTGGTTGCTGCAGCCGAGCTGGGCATAAAAGATATTTACAAAATGGGCGGCGCTCAGGCGATTGCGGCGTTAGCATACGGAACAGAAACCATTGAACCGGTGGATAAAATCACGGGTCCGGGCAACATTTATGTCGCGCTTGCCAAACGAGAAGTGTTCGGCGATGTCGATATCGATATGATTGCCGGACCTAGTGAAATCGTCGTGCTGGCTGATGAAACAGCGATTCCGAGCGAAATTGCAGCCGATCTGCTGTCACAGGCGGAACACGATAAGCTCAGCTCATGTGTGTTTGTCACAGATTCCATGGCGCTGGCCGAGGCGGTTTCAGCCGAGGTGAGTAAGCAGCTGAAAACCTTGCCGCGAAGAGAAATAGCGGAAGCTTCAGTGAGAGATTACGGTTGTATATATGTGGCGGAAACAATGGTGGAAGCGATTAATACTGTCAATACACTCGCGCCAGAGCATTTAGAAATCATAACACAGTCTCCAGAAGCTTTGCTTGGCAGTATCAAACATGCGGGTGCAATTTTCTTAGGCAGATACAGCCCTGAGCCTGTCGGTGATTATTTTGCCGGACCGAACCATGTGCTTCCGACAAACGGAACAGCCAGATTTTCAAGTCCATTAAACGTAACTGATTTTCAAAAGAAATCGAGCATTATTTCTTACAGTCAATCAGCCTTTGAAGAACATGCCGAAAGCATCGCGGCTTTTGCCAGACTGGAAGGGTTAGAAGCCCATGCCAGATCAATTGAAGCGAGAGAACGGAGGATTTCTAAATGAGAAAAGCGGAACGCGTCAGGAAAACAAACGAAACAGATATTGAGCTGGCATTTACAATAGACGGCGGGGGACAAGCGGATATCAAAACAGATGTGCCGTTTATGACACATATGTTGGATTTATTCACGAAACACGGCCAATTCGATCTTTCCATTAACGCAAAAGGCGATGTTGATATAGATGATCACCACACGACTGAAGATATCGGCATCTGCTTAGGGCAGGCGCTGCTCAAAGCGTTGGGCGATAAAAAAGGAATCAAACGCTACGGATCGGCGTTTGTGCCGATGGATGAGGCACTTGCTCAAGTTGTGATTGATTTAAGCAACCGGCCGCACTTAGAAATGCGCGCTGATTTCCCGGCTGCTAAAGTCGGAACTTTCGATACGGAGCTTGTACATGAATTTTTGTGGAAGCTGGCGCTCGAAGCTCGAATGAACCTGCACGTCATCGTTCATTATGGCACAAATACCCACCACATGATTGAAGCCGTTTTTAAAGCACTGGGACGTGCGCTCGATGAAGCGACAACGATCGATCCGCGAGTTAAAGGAATACCGTCAACGAAAGGGATGCTGTAAATGATCGGCGTGATAGATTACGGAATGGGGAATTTATACAGTGTCTCAAAGGCGCTTGAACGTGTCGGCGTGCCGCATTTTGTTTCTGAAAAGCCGGAGGAGCTGAAAGAAGCTGATGCCTTCATTTTGCCGGGAGTCGGTTCATTTGGAGACGCGATGGACAATTTGCGCTACACGAAGCTTGATCAATTGATTTACGATATGGTCTCAGAGGGAAGGCTGCTTCTCGGGATCTGCCTCGGCATGCAGCTTTTATTTGAAGAAAGCGAAGAAAACGGCACCGCTTCAGGACTCGGGCTGTTAAAAGGAAAAGCAGTCAGGCTGAAAGCAGAAGATGAAAAAGGAAACAAGCTGAAGGTTCCGCATATGGGCTGGAATCGTCTTTCCTTTCATAATGAATCTCCGCTGCTGACTAAAACAGAACAGGGCTACGCTTATTTCGTTCATTCCTATTACATTGACGGGATGGAGGAGAACGCGCTTCTGGCAAGCGCCGATTATGGTGTACGAGTGCCTGCTGTAGTCGGAAAAAGAAACGTCTTCGGCGCCCAATTTCATCCGGAAAAAAGCAGCACGGTCGGAATGTCTATTTTAACTCAATTTACGAAAATGGCAGCAGAACAGAAGGTGAAAAAATGAGTGCTTTTACATTATATCCGGCAATTGATATGAGAAACGGCAAATGTGTCCGCCTTGTTCAAGGGGATTACAATAAGGAAACGATATATGGCGATTCACCGTACGACATGGCTGAGTTATTTGCGAAAGAGGGTGCCGAATGGATCCATCTCGTTGATCTCGACGGGGCCAAAGAAGGGAAAAGAGTGAATGACCGCCATGTGATTGAGATTACGCAAAAGCTGAACCTGAAAGTCGAAATCGGTGGCGGGATCCGTTCCGAAAATGATGTCTATGAATATTTATCAGCAGGAGTCGATCGGGTGATCCTGGGAAGCTCAGCAGTTTCTAACCCTCCGTTTGTCAAAAAAATGCTGAAACAATATGGCGAGAAAATTGCAATCGGACTGGATGCGAGAAACGGTTTTGTTTCAACAGAGGGATGGCTGGAAACATCAACCCTTAAGGCAACTGAACTGGGCAAAGAGCTAGCCAATGAAGGTGCGGAAGTCTTTATTTTTACTGACATCGCGACAGACGGAATGCTGTCAGGCCCCAATGTTAAAAGCACGGTCGAGCTTGCTAAGGAAACGGGGAAATCGGTGATCGCTTCCGGCGGAGTCAGCTCCGTCGCGGATCTCGAAGCTCTCGCCCGCAATGAGGCGGACGGCGTCTCTGGAGCGATCATCGGAAAAGCGCTGTATACCAATCAGTTTACGCTGAGTGAGGCGCTTGAAAGGGTGAAGCGCAAATGATCACAAAACGGATTATCCCATGCCTTGATGTCAAAGAAGGACGCGTTGTCAAAGGAATTCAATTTCTCGAATTGAAGGATGCCGGTGACCCAGTTGAACTCGCCGAAGTGTACGACCGGGAAGGTGCGGATGAACTTGTTTTTCTTGATATCTCCGCCTCGCACGAAGGACGAAAGACGATGGTTGACGTTGTGGAGCAGGTTGCCGCGAAGCTTGCCATTCCGTTTACAGTCGGCGGCGGCATCAATCAGCTCAGCGATATGAAAACGATACTGCGTGCCGGAGCGGACAAAGTGTCGGTGAACACGGCAGCTGTTCTCCGCCCTGAGCTGATTGCAGAAGGAGCCGAGTTTTTCGGTTCTCAATGCATCGTACTTGCCATTGATGCCAAGTACGACAAAGAATCTGACACATATAAGGTCTACACGCACGGCGGCAGAAAGAAAACAGATTGGGAGGTCACCGCGTGGGCAAAAGAAGGCGTCAAACGCGGGGCAGGAGAAATATTGCTGACAAGCATGGACTCTGACGGTGAGAAAAAAGGTTTCGACCACACGCTGACAAAGCTTGTTTCCGAAGCTGTCCCCGTCCCTGTTATCGCCTCGGGAGGCGCGGGAAACGCAGAGCATATGCTTGAGGCTTTTACAAAAGGAGAAGCCGACGCCGCGCTGGCCGCCTCAATTTTTCATTATAAAGAAACATCGATTAAAGAAGTGAAATCATACTTGAAAGAATACGGGGTGAATGTGAGATGAAACAGGCAGATGAACTGCGTTTTAACGAGGACGGATTAATTCCTGCCATCGTGCAGGATGCGGCAAGCAAAGAAGTGCTGACCCTTGCGTATATGAACAAGGAATCGTACGAAAAAACGCTGGAAACGAAGGAAACATGGTTTTACAGCCGCTCACGCCAAGCGTTATGGCATAAAGGAGAAACCTCAGGGAACACGCAAGCCGTCAAAGGTATCCGGTATGACTGCGACCAGGACGCATTGATCGTATTTGTAGAGCCGTCCGGCCCGGCATGCCACACTGGCAGCTACAGCTGTTTTACGAAGGAACAAACAGAAGAACAGGCCGCAGGCCGATTCGACATCGTGAACGAACTGGAGCGCGTGATCGCGGAACGCCAAGCGGAGATGCCTGAAGGAGCTTACACCACTTACCTTTTCCGTGAAGGCGTCGATAAGATTTTGAAAAAAGTCGGAGAAGAAGCATCCGAAGTCATCATCGCCGCGAAAAACCGGGATCATGAGGAACTCAAATGGGAAGTGGCAGACCTGCTGTATCACCTGCTTGTCCTGCTCAGAGAACAAGCCTTGCCGCTGGATGATGTGCTTGACGTATTGAAAAAACGCCATTCTGAGATTGAAGAGTAAAGAGCCGTATGATACGGCTCTTTTTGTTTTGTGAAAAAGGTAATAGGTATTTAGATTTATATTAGGTGTTATATATGATTAGTTAATAAAAGGAGATCAAAACCGAGTCCGATTTCCTATTTATCCAAATTCAGCCATGATGTAACATGAAAAAGGATAAAATAATCATTTCTTAAGCAGGTCAATAGAATTATTTTAGTATGAAAATAGAATTCTATTCTCACAAAAACCGTGGAGGTTCGTAATGAAAAAGATCATCTTTATTTGCTTCAGCTTATTACTTGCCCTGACAGGAGGATGCAGTATGAATGACAATGATAAAAACAGCACAAATGACAATAAAACAGAAGCGGTAAAGCCAAAAGACATGGATCCCAAAGACCTGCCTCAAGTACCTGCGTTTCAGGACGAGAAAACGAGAGAGTACATGGTGTCAACAAAAGAAGAGGAACCAGGATATTATTTGCTGGAATCTAAGCTGAAAGGGTTTAGGATGTTGTTTCCGGAGGATGGAAAGTATTCAAGTTATTTGTCTAGCCATGATGAAAATGAAGAAATCATAGCATTTGATAGCTATAAAAAAACAAAAAATAAAATGCTAAATGCACAAATAGAGTATTATCAAGGAGTAACTTTTATTAACAATCCTGAGACAATGTTAGACCAAATTAGTAGTGAAAATGGCTATAATGGTAATTTTGAAAAACTAGAGAGCGAAGGTAAAGATATTTATATTGCTCACAAGAAAAATAATTTTGAAAATGATAAAAATAAATATAATTTTTCGTACAGATACTTCGGTTATATTAAATCTACTGAGAAAGACCAAATAGGTATTGTGTTTTCGTTTATGTTTAGATGCCCAAATAATGATAAGCCTTGTACGTTAGATAAAGATAACTTAGGAGATCGGGTTAAAAAGCTCGTAAAATCCATCACCTTTTTAAATAAGGAGGGGTAAGATGGCTAACTATAATATATTTTCAAATGAAAATGTAAAACTGCGGTTAATAAATTTAGAGTATGATTATAAAAAAAAGTTTGCATCAAACAATCCTAAAGAAATAAAGGAAGCAAAAGCAGAATTTGAAGCGGAAGTCCGCAGGATCTATAAAGAAGAAACTAATCAAAATCTTCCTAAGGATATTGAGATATATACATCTAAAGAACTGATTAAGAAAAATAACCAAAAAGATAAGTCAATAAAAGAATCGGGTTATGATGGTACGGCAATATATATAAAAGATAGTGAAAATCAAATAGACCAACTTCATATTATTTCAGAAGGTAGTGCTGATAACGAGGATTGGTCTTATAATTTTTTTGGCCTCTTCTTAGGGATCGACAATAGCCAATACAGAGCAACGAGAGAATTTACTAAGGAAGCAAAGAAAAGAGCTGGAAATTCTGATGAGTTACATACTTATGCTCTTGGGCATTCACTTGCAAATAACAACCAGTTAATGGTTCAGTTAATAGATGGAGAATTTGATGAAGTATATGGGGTAAACGGTGCTCAGGTTAGTGTAAATCATTTGTTACAGGCTGATAAAGATTTACTTGATGCTATGATCAATAAATTTAATGTTCTGAATACTGATGAACTTGAAAACGTCCGCAAAGAAGACCTTAAAAAAGCAATCACCCAATACTACAATGACAAAGGCGTCACAGCAAAGATCACCCAGCGTATTTCTAAAGATGACCCGCTTTATGGCGTCAGCGGAAAGGCCGGTTTTATTACATTTGGCAATGTAAAGATGAAAGATACAAATACAGATGTCAAAGGAATTAGAAGTATTATAGATAAGATTCCTGATGAGGAAGTCCGTTCTATCCAAACTTTTTTACGAAAGTATTCGGATGAATATAAAAAAGGCGGGCTAAACGGATTTGTCATGGCTTCGACCGGGATAGATGCAGAGCTTGTCGGCAGTATAATTAGTGCTGATGGAAATGTGGCGAAAGGGAAAATAGTGAAAGACCGGTTTGGTGATATACAGGTAATGGTTAAAAATATCGGGGAAAAAATGCCGGCCTTTATCAAATTCTTTCATACTATCTTGAATAATAGCGGAACAGTTGTGGATCAGCTTGAAGAGAATGGGTATATTGATGAGACGCAAAGGAAGAGTATCAAAAAACAGTTGAAAATTGTTAATAGTAAGATAGGCGATATAGAAATTCAATATCAACAGTTAAAATACGCACTTTCTACTAATAATGTAGTTGCAATTGTTTATTATGTCTGTGAGTTAATAGGCAGTGTTAATGAATTAAAAGATGCATTTGAAACACTCGACACAGAAACAAAAGACGCACTAAAACTTATCGTCGACGGCCACAGTATCGTTCAAATGCTCAACGCCTTGTCAAAGGAAAAAGGCTTCAGCTATAAAGGCTCCGATATTTATTTTACAGGGAAGAGCGGCTCGGGAGAAACGATTCAAGTCAATCTCTCATCCGCTGTCAGAATCTATCAAAACGGTATGAAAATCGTTGAAGATATGGAAGATGCGATTTCTAAGTACCAGAAGGTTTACAGTCAGGAAATCGATGAAGACTTCATAGACAAAAAGCAGGCGATCATCACGGCTATTCATCATATGGAAGAAAACCCTTCGCATTATGCCTTCGATCTTCAATTCCGGCTTGCAGCTGGTTTCAGCCACACATTCGATAAATTGGAGAAAATCTCAGTTCATGAATCATTCCACACAGGTGCGCTTCCTGCTAATGATGGAATTGTTGCTGAATTAAAAAAACAGACAACAGAAAAAAGAGATTTTATCAAAAATATCCGCGAGAGTATTGAAAAGCTGTTTGAAAAAGAAGAAATGATTTCTCAGTTATTTGATTTTCAGCCTTAGGAGGAATATGAAGAGTGACTTCCTTATTTTCAGAAAGTGAAACAGAAATTGTATCAACGACCTATATGTTTCTTACCCAAGATGAAATGAAGGGGAAAGCGGGCACCCTCAATCAACCGATCAACGACTTTCTCAGCCTGACAAAGAAATTTGAGTCTTCATTAAAAGAGGAAATCAAAGGGCAAAAAGGGTTGATTGTAAAAAAAATAAAAAAAGAGCTTGAGTCTAATAGCGAAAAACGAAAAGCTGCCCTTGAGATGATAAAAGAAGAACATACCGCAAAAGTTGATCGGTACAAAATGATAATAGAAGACCTGCGACAGCAGGATGTAACATTGACTTACAGAAAAAAGAAGCCTGTGAAAGATGTCTAACATAAAAATCTCCTATTCAAACAATGAGTGGGAGATTTTTATTTTGATCACGGCAAAAATATACTGAAAAAGTCTTTCTCCATTGATATGATTGAGAAGAGTAAAAATCATCCTTTTGCTATGACATTTCACCTTTCTGAACGCTGAAACAGGAGGAAAAATATATGCCAACCCACAAACAAAAATCTAAAAGTAAATTGAAACCTTTTTTTGCATTAGTAAGACGGACCAATCCTTCTTATGGAAAGCTTGCATTTGCGCTTGCCCTCAGTGTTGTAACCACGCTGGTCAGCCTGCTCATTCCATTATTAACGAAGCAGCTTGTCGATGGTTTTTCTATGTCAAATCTGTCAGGCACGCAAATCGGTTTGATCGCGCTGGTGTTTTTCGTTCAGGCGGGTTTAAGCGCTTATGCCACCTATGCCCTTAACTATAATGGTCAAAAAATCATCTCTGGGCTGCGGGATTTATTATGGAAGAAATTAATTAAGCTTCCTGTCTCTTATTTTGATACAAATGCTTCCGGAGAAACAGTCAGCCGTGTAACGAATGATACGATGGTGGTCAAAGAACTGATTACAACCCATATCAGCGGGTTTATTACAGGCATCATTTCTGTCATTGGATCATTGACAATCTTGTTTATTATGAACTGGAAGCTGACACTGCTTGTGTTAGTGGTCGTTCCGCTGGCCGCTCTTATTTTGGTGCCGATTGGACGGAAAATGTTCTCCATTTCACGGGAAACGCAAGATGAAACGGCTCGTTTTACAGGACTGCTGAATCAAATTCTCCCGGAAATCAGACTTGTTAAGGCTTCAAATGCGGAGGATGTCGAATATGGGCGCGGGAAGATGGGGATTTCCTCATTATTTAAGCTTGGCGTTCGTGAAGCCAAGGTTCAATCGCTTGTCGGCCCGCTTATTTCACTCGTGTTAATGGCAGCGCTTGTCGCAGTGATCGGATATGGCGGCATGCAGGTCTCATCAGGCGAGCTCACAGCCGGAGCGCTAGTGGCTTTTATTTTATATTTGTTTCAAATTATTATGCCGATGGGCCAGATTACAACGTTTTTCACACAGCTGCAAAAATCAATCGGTGCAACAGAACGAATGATTGAGATTTTAGCAGAGGAAGAGGAAGATACAGTGACAGGAAAACAAATTGAAAATGCGCATCTCCCTATCCAGCTGGATTGCGTGTCTTTTGGATATAAGCCTGATCAGCTGATCTTAAAAGAGGTCAGCGCTGTCATTGAAGCAGGTAAAGTCACAGCGATTGTCGGTCCGAGCGGCGGGGGGAAAACGACGCTGTTTAAGCTGCTTGAACGTTTTTATTCTCCGACTGCAGGGTCCATTCGGCTGGGGGACGAGCCGATTGATACTTATTCGCTTGAATCGTGGCGGGAGCACATCGGGTATGTATCGCAGGAAAGCCCGTTAATGTCCGGGACAATCAGAGAAAATATTTGCTATGGGTTAGAACGAGATGTGACGGATGCTGAGATCGAAAAAGCCGCGGAGATGGCATATGCGCTCAATTTTATAAAGGAGCTGCCGAATCAGTTTGATACAGAAGTGGGCGAACGCGGCATTATGCTGTCAGGCGGACAAAGGCAAAGAATCGCGATTGCGAGAGCGCTTCTCCGTAACCCAAGCATTCTTATGCTCGATGAAGCTACCTCAAGTCTCGACAGCCAATCTGAAAAATCAGTTCAGCAGGCGCTGGAGGTGCTGATGGAGGGCCGCACAACGATTGTTATCGCTCACCGCCTATCTACCGTTGTAGATGCGGACCAGCTTTTGTTTGTTGAAAAAGGGGAAATTACCGGTCGTGGAACACACCATGAGTTAATGGCTTCCCATGGCCTTTACCGGGATTTTGCTGAACAGCAGCTGAAAATGAATGCGGACTTAGAAAACAAAGCCGGGTAAATTTTGGTCGAATCAGCCAATAAAAAAGAGGAGGGATTTTCCCAATCCTTCCTTTTGAACTATTGAGGGGCTTACGATTTATGGTATACTACTGACGGTAATATTGTATAAAACGGAGGGTAGTTGTGGGAAAACACACTTCTGAACATAAAAATCACGCACAAATTGTCCAGCTGCTTCAAGATGGACAATATTTTTTTCATAAAGGCTTGAAAGCGTATAAAGAGCGCAATCTAAAACGGGCAAGCAAACTGATTCAGCGCGCGGTTCATTTGGAGCCGGAGGATTCAGAGATGCTTTCACAGCTTGCGGTCATTTATTCGGAAATGGGCCAGTATCAAGAGTCGAACGATCTTCTTGACTATATCATGGCAAATCTGGAGGCCGAAATGCCGGAGTGCCATTACTTTAAAGCGAATAACTTTGCCCATCTGGGGCTCTTCCAGGAAGCTTATAAAGAAGCGGCCGCTTATTCTGATGCGGACCCGGATGGTGAATTCGCCGAAGAAAACGATAGTCTGCTTGATTTGCTCGATTTAGGAGACGACGGCATTGAGGATTCGTTGTATGATCAGGATGAACTGCTGGTGAAACAGGATCGGGCAAAGTCATTGCTGGAAAGCGGCCAGCTTGCTGAAGCGGTTGCGGCGCTTGAGGAAATCACAGCTGAATATCCGGAGCTTTGGTCAGCATACAACAATCTCGCGCTTGCCTATTTCTATTCAGGAAACGTTGTAAAAGCGAAGCAAACCGCTTATGAAGTGCTTTCTCATAATGAAGGAAATCTTCACGCCTTATGCAATCTTCTCGTTTTCTACTATTATGAAAGAGAAGACGAAAAAGTGGCGGAATTGAGTGATCAGCTCTCCAATGTCTATCCGATGCTATTGGAGCAGCGTTATAAATTGGGTGCTACATTGGCGCTTGTCGGCCGCTACGAGATCGGATATAAATGGCTCAAATCATTATATAAAACCGGCTTTGAAGGTGACGACACCTTCTTTTACTGGCTTTCCTGCTCTGCTTATTTTACGGGACATACCGACTTTGCCGAGACGACCTGGAGAAAAGTCGAGTCGCAATATCCCGGCGAAGACCGCCCGGCGCCTTGGATTGAGCGGAGGGAAGCTCTTCCTTCATCTGTGGAACAGCGTCTCGCAGCCTATTATATCAGCAGCACAAAGGGAGAAACGGAGCATCTTGAAGCGGTGATACGATCAAAGAGAATTACCGCTCCTTTTGAAACTCATTTTGTAAAGCTGCTTCTAAATGGAGATTCTGCGGCTGCTGACGTTTCAGAGGATGCACTTTTCGCCTATCAAACGGTCAAATTATTAGAGCAAGCTGAAAAAGAAGAGATGAAAACAGAAGTCATGAGCTGCTGGGTTTTCCATGTCATCCAGCAAATTCGTGCAGCCGCTCCGTTGAAGAATGAGAAAGGCTGGGCAGCAGCCATCTGTTATATTTGGAAAGAAGCCCATGGCAAGCAAGACACGAAAAAAGACACAGCGGCCCGATTCGGCATCTCTCCGGCAACTTTGACGAAATATATGAAATATATTGATGATATTCTAGAATAGTAAATTTTAAAGAGTCGATTTGCAGAATCGACTAAGGCTGTCGAGAAAATCTCGACAGCCTTTACTTTTCCCTTAAAATATCAATTCTCCTGTAATAAATAAAAGAAAGACTAAAAAGGACGGTGTCTTTCTCATGTTCCACACAAGAAACTCTCCTAAAAACACAGCCGAATTTGTTCTGCTTGACCAATTCGTCGAAGAGGATCACCTGCTTCGAAAAATTGATCAGTACATAGACTTTTCTTTCAGCATTGAAAAGGTTAAACCTTACTACAGTGAAAATAAAGGTCGCCCCTCACTTGATCCGCTTATTTTATTTAAAATGATGTTTATCGGATACCTCTATGGTATCCGTTCAGAAAGACAGCTTGAAAAAGAAATTTACTACAATATAGCGTACAGATGGTTTCTTGGATTGAACATAAATGATTCAGTTCCGCACCTTCACCATCAGCTGGAACAGACGCACACGCTTTAAAGATACAACCATCTTCCAAGACATCTTTGATTTGATCGTTCTTCAGGCCATCAACCATGACATGGTGGGCGGACGAGTCCTATTCACTGACTCCACACACCTTAAAGCCAATGCCAACAGGCAAATACACAAGAAAAACAATTGCTCAGGAGACCCAAAACTATATCAAGGATTTAAATGAAGCCATTCAAGAGGATCGGGAAGAACACGGAAAAAAGCCATTAACAGCCAAAGAGGAGGTGAAAGCTGAAAAAGAGATCCGCCACAGTACAACCGATCCGGTGGCTATCTGTATCGTGAAAACAAACCAGAAGGTTTTTTCTATTTAGATCACCGTACAACAGATATGAAATACAACATTATCACCGATGCCTATGTCACACCCGGAAATGTCCATGATTCTGTGCTCTATCTTAACCGATTAGATCACCAAATCGCCCGATTTGGTTTTCAAGTAGAAGCCGTCGCCCTTGATTCCGGATATTTAACGACTCCAATCTGTAAAGGATTATCTGACCGACAAATCTTTGGTGTCATCGCACATAGACGTTATTACCCTATTCGAGGCTTGTTTCCAAAATGGAAATTTCATTATGACAGTAAACAAGACAGATACATTTGTCCAAATCACCAAACACTTACATACTCAACAACTGCCGAAAAGGCTACCGGTCATACAAATCAAATCCTGAAATATGTTCCTCATGCCCGCTGCTCAAAACTATACAAAATCAAAGAATCAGCAGAAAGTGATTACTCGGCGTGTATGGGAAGATCATAAAGAAAAGGTCAGACAAAATCGCTTGTCTGTTTCAGGAAAAACCCTCTATAAAAAAAGAAAAGAAAAAATAGAGCGAAGCTTTGCAGATTCAAAACAACTGCATGGGCTTCGCTATTGCAGGTTGAGGGGAAAACGAAATGTGAGTGAACAAGTTCTCCTCACAGCCGCATGCCAGAACATGAAGATTCTTAAGAGGGGTAAATATATATAGCTAAAACAGAAAAAACCCCTTTTTCATTCAGATTTTTGAAAAAGGAGTTTGTCTACACTCTGAGAGGCTGTATTTAAAGAGTCTGGTTTTGTTTTTCTATTTATTTTGTGTAAAGATGGAGTCTACAATCCAAAATACTAAAGAACTGATTAAAATAGTGAAAATAACCTCTCGAATATCTCTTGTAGAACTTAAAAATGTTAATAATACATTTATCAAGATTGATATCAAAAAGTAAATAGAAAGATATCTGAGAGAAAATTTTTTCGGGTTAGTGTTAAGGATAACTTGTACAGGAAGACCAAAAATAGTATAGAAAATTAAGAAAAAGAAAAAATAGACCCCAAAATAAGAAAAAGAAATACCGTTTTTCAAAAATAAAAATAGAGATACAAAGATATCAAGAACTATTGAACTAGTAATCAAAGCGAGAATTAACCTAATTATGAAACTAAATGAAAATAATAAATTTTTATTCCTCATATGTAAATCTCCACCTTAGTAATTGTTGCCAATATGAATAATACTATGTTAATATATTAGCCGTTATAAATCAATAATCAACTGGAGGTTTCACATGAAAAAGTTTTTAGGTTTATTACTTTTATTTTTAATGATTTCATTTTCAAAGAGTGCAATTGCAGCTTCCAATCAAGATGTCATTATAAATAAAGATAATAGTATCGCTAACATAACAGTGCAAGAAAAAGGGGACTATTTCAAATTTTATGATGAAAATAACAAATTAATTTATAATGGTCCTTCTAATAAATTGAAGGTCAATATCGGTGAAAATATTCAAAAGTATAAAATAGGTGTTTATAACAAAAAAAAATTATCAAAAGTAATAGCGATTAAAATTGATAATAGTTCTATAATTCAACAAGAAAAACCAAAAGCTCAGTCGGAAGGGTTTACAATTTTAAATAAAAATAGTGATCTTGAAAATAAAAAAATGGAATACAGTAAGGAAATTAATGAATATCCCGAACAGAAAAAAGTTGACAAATTGATAGAAAAAAACGGTTTACAAATTCAATCTAGTTCTGATGGGATTTCTCTGTCATGGAATAAAATCATAGGAAGTAATAATATTTATAAAATATATAAAAACGAAAAACTGATTAAGGTGACTAAAGATTCAAACTATTATGATGCGAATGTTAAAACTGGAAAAAGATATACATATACAGTAGAAACAAAAGTTCCACTTGGCAAGACATCTATAAATAAAGTTGATAAAAAATTAAAAAAACAAAAGATTAATAAGAATAAATTAAGCATGGATGAAAAAGATAATTTATATAACATAAGTGCAGTTTTATCGAGTATTGTTGACGTACCAGAAGTTTCAGAAGAGTCATTAAAAACTCAAAATCAACTTGTTGAAACTAGCAGTGTAAAATCTCAAAAAGGGTCGTCTAGTTTAGTTAAAGCACAAAGTACCTATTCTAAAACAGATGCATTTAGTGTTATTTATAATACTTTTATTCCTTATAAAACTGTAGCAGATCCCAATTTTATTAAAGGCGGATATTTAAAAGGCGACAATAGAGGCTTTAATAGAGATGCTTCCAGTAGTCGAACTCATTCTATGGTTAATTTGCAATTTCAGAATCCAACATCAATACGGTTAGCTGAAAAGAAAATAGGAAGATCATATAGATGTTCAGATAAGAATTGTAATAAAGTTCTGGAAAGCAATGTAGCCTCAAATAAGGGGATTTTTATTGATGTCGGAGCTGCTTCAAGTAAAAAACTTTCATTCACTTTTTATCATACTGCAAAAATTCCTTTTGGAACTGGAGTTCCAGGAGTTTCTTATCCATCAATTGATTCTCGCTGGACTTTAACAATGACAAATTCTTCACTTGTAATTAGTGGGCAACATGACAAAGCACCGAATCATGAGATTTATTTAGTATCCATGGCAGGTAAGGCTCAAACTCTTTATAGATTTTCTGTTTCAGGAACAGGTTCTTTTAAATACCTAGTAGATGTATTTCCTAAACAATCATTTAAAAAGACCTTCTAATTAGATAAAACCCCGACAAACCCCGAGTCAAACGGGACTGACCCCCGTTTTTGAGACAGGGATCAAAACACCTTTTAAACAGCCAATTGCCGATAGTTTATCGGTGATTGGTTGTTTAGTTTGGTTTGAATACGAATATTGTTATAATAATAAATGTATTCTTTGACAGTGCGTTCTACGATGACGGTCGTAGTTCGATCAATGCTGTTAAGATAGAACGTTTCAGACTTTAGTGAGGAATGAAACGATTCGATGGAGGCATTATCAGCGGGCGTCCCTTTGCGGGACATGCTCATGGTAATGCCTTTTGTTTTAACAGCTTTTTGATACTCG